>Ga0155524_116_pt1 | contig 196611 bp, 193 predicted proteins | sample RifCSPhighO2_12_FD_107181 | JGI IMG/M metagenome (GOLD analysis project Ga0155524, IMG submission 107181) | Gammaproteobacteria bacterium RIFCSPHIGHO2_12_FULL_39_24
ACCGAATATAAGAATGCATCTCACCATTTTTGCTAAAGATTAATTTATTGCTTGCAAGACAGGCGGGGTCCATATAAGAACCGCGCACGCAGTAAGCGGAACGGAAGTGATCAGTTGATGTGGAATAGTAAAATCACTGCAACATCATTATCACCAAAACCCATCTTCAGAATTATGCGTAACTTTGTCACTAGGACAGCCCGTGCACACCTAACTCAAACGCATCATGCAACAATTTAGCACCCGTTTCTAAATGCTTTCCGTCGATAATGGTTGATATTTTTGCTTCCGTTGACGTGATTAAATAAATCGGAATATTTTCAGCACCCAATGTTTGAAAAATTTTGGAGGCAATACCGGCATGTGATGTCATGCCCAAACCCACTAACGATAATTTTGCAATTTGATCATCAATGATCACATCACGCGCGGAAACTATTTTTGCAATTTCTTTTGTAAATGCCGCTGCTTTATCACAATCATCGCTGTGTGCGGTAAACGTAAAATCCACGGTATTGTCTGATGCGGAATGATTTTGCACCGTCATATCAATTTCAAATTGCGCATTTTCTATTAATTCCAACACGCGTTCTAATTTATTTTTTGGAATGCCGACAATTGAAAATTTAACTTGTCTACGATCAAAGGCAACACCTGATACCCATGGTTTTTCACCTTCATGCGCAGAGATTAACGTGCCATTGCCTTTTTCAAAACTCGATAATACGCGAACCGCAATATGATGTTTTTTCGCAAACTCGACAGCTTGTTTATGCAATACTTTCGCACCCAAACTAGCCAATGCCAACATTTCCATATAAGTAATGCGAGTTAATAATCGCGCATCAGAAACAATGCGCGGATCAGACGTGTAAACACCCGCGACATCCGTAAAAATTTGACACTCATCAGCCTTCAGTGCAGCAGCAATGGCAACTGCAGAAGTATCAGAACCGCCACGTTCTAACGTCGTGATATCGCCCATGGCATTCACACCTTGAAAACCAGTAATAACCGGAATTTTTTTTTCTGCTAATATTCCTTTAATTGCATCCGTTGAAATTTTTTCGATATGCGCGCGACGATGAGCATTCGTTGTAAAAATCTGTGCTTGTTTTCCATTTAAAGAACAGGCGGCAATATTTAAGTCTTGCAACGCCATGGTTAATAATGCAGCAGAAACATTTTCACCGGTTGATACCAATGCATCATATTCACGCGCATTGGGTTGAGATGAAATGCCATAAGCCATTTGAATTAAGCGATCAGTTTCACCGCTCATTGCAGACACCACAACGACTACATCGTGCCCTGCTGCCTGCGTTTGCGCAATAATATGTGCAACGTGACGAATACGCTCTAATGTACCTATGGATGTACCGCCAAATTTTTGGATGATCAGTGCCATACGAAATTATATCACACTACTTTATTTTCCACCCACGCCATCACATTCTGCAACTGCGATAAATCATCCGCGCCGCCTTGCGCCAAATCAGGACGGCCGCCACCTTTTCCACCCGCTGCTTTTAACAAATCAGGTGCGGTAATTTTCGATAAACATTCTTTACTCACCGATGTGATCAAAATAATTTTTCCATCAACGATGGATGCCAGTAAAATAATGGATTTTCCTAATTGTTGTTTTAACTGATCTATCGTGTGACGCAAACGTTCTCGATCGGTATCTGACACTGTTTCAATTAACACATGAATATCAGTAATTTTTTTTGCACGTGATAATAATTGATCGGTATTTTGCACAGCCATTTTTTGTTTGTAACTCGCCAGCTCTTTGCTCATTTGTTTATTGTGATCGATTACCTGTGCTAATTTTTCATATAAAGAATCACGCCCTACTTTTAACAATGCGGACAATTGCTGTAATTGTTTTTCGCTCGACTCAATCCAATGCAGTGCTTCACTGCCTGTGACTGCTTCAATACGACGAACACCGGCTGCACAAGCAGATTCCGAAATAATTTTAAATAAGCCGATATCACCGGTGCGTGTCACGTGAGTACCGCCACAAATTTCTGTTGAAAATTCCGCTATGCTTACCACACGCACTTGATCTGCATATTTCTCGGAAAAAAGCGCCATTGCGCCTTCGCTTTTTGCTTGCTCCAATGAAACAGTTTTTGTGGATAGTGATAAATTCGCGCAAATTTGCTGATTAATTAATCGTTCAGTCGCTGTAATTTGTTCTTGCGTTAAGCTTGCAGGATGTGAAAAATCAAAACGCAATCGTTTCGGCTCAACCAGTGATCCTTTTTGCACAACATGATTACCTAACACGCGGCGCAATGCTTCGTGCAATAAATGAGTTGCGGAATGATTGAGTCGCGTACTTTGTCGTGCTGCACTCACTTCCGCACACACCGTCATATCATTCAACAATACACCCGAGATCATTTGTCCTTGATGCAAAATAACCGATCCTTTTTTTTGTGTGTCATGCACACAAAAACTACCCTGATTAAAATATAAATAACCCGTATCACCTACTTGTCCACCCGACTCTGCATAAAAAGGCGTTTTATCTAAAATAACCATTCCTTTTTCACCGGATTGTAATTGCGTCACCGGTTTGAAATCATGTAACAATGTAGTAACACGACCCTCATCAATTATTTTTTCGTAACCGGTAAATAGGGTTTCACCGGTCAAATGAATTTGCTGTGTTTGATCTGCATTGAATTGTGCAAACTGTTGTGATTGTTCTCGTTGTTTTAACATTAATGCTTCAAAACCGTTTACATCCCACTGTAAATTGCGTTCTTTTGCGATATCAATTGTTAAATCAGGCGGAAATCCATAGGTGTCATACAGCTGAAACATCAGTTGTCCATCGATGATCTGCGCAGTTGATTCTGTTAATTCGCGATCTAAAATTTTCAATCCTTTTGATAACGTATTAGCAAATTGTTTTTCTTCTTGCTGAATCACTTGTTCAATCAGCGACAGCGAAGTGGTTAATGACGGATACGCATCACCCATGATTTTTGCCAATGGTGCTGCCATGCGATAGAAGAAAGGTTTTTGCATTCCCAATTTAAATCCATAACGTGCCGCTCTTCGAATAATTCTGCGTAACACGTAACCACGCCCTTCGTTTGAAGGCGTGATGCCATCAGCGATGAGAAAACAGGTTGCGCGAATATGATCGACAATAACTCGCATGGCGGTCGCTGTTAAATCATCGCAATTCACAATTTTTGATAATGCGGTTAACAATGCTTGAAAAATATCAATATCATAATTATCATGCACGCCTTGCATCACAGCAGCAATGCGCTCTAATCCCATTCCCGTATCAACGCACGGTTTTGGTAATGATGTTAATTGACCGGAACTATCACGATTAAATTGCATGAAAACCAAATTCCAAATCTCAGTATAACGATCACCGTCAGCGTCTTTTGATCCCGGCGGACCGCCTGCAATAGAGGCGCCATGATCATAAAAAATTTCCGTGCAAGGACCGCAAGGACCCGTATCACCCATTGACCAGAAATTATCTTTTTCACTGCAACGTGAAAAACGTTTTGGATCTACTTTTATTTCATTTAACCAAATGGCTTCACTTTCTTTATCATCTCGAAAAACCGTCACCCATAATTTTTCAGCGGGAATATGTAATTCGTTTGTTAAAAAATGCCAGGCAAATTGAATTGCGTCACTTTTAAAATAATCACCAAAGCTAAAATTGCCAAGCATTTCGAAAAAAGTGTGATGTCGTTTTGTATAACCCACATTTTCCAAATCATTGTGTTTTCCGCCAGCACGCACGCAACGTTGTGCACTCACTGCACGTGTGTAATTTCTTTTTTCAACACCTAAAAACACTTCTTTAAATTGCACCATGCCAGCATTGGTAAACAATAAGGTGGAATCGTTAATCGGAACCAACGAACTACTCGAAACGACAGTGTGATTATTTTTTTTAAAATAGTCGATAAAGGCAGCGCGAAGTTGCGCACTGGAGAGATAATGTGATTTTGAATGCGGCATTATTAATAACCTTCCTTAATTTGCCATTTTAATCGTTAACGAATGGAAGTGGAAGTGAGGTTTGAAAACAAAAGCGCCTTAATTGCTTCCGAAGTATACCCACGATACAACAAAAAGCGAAATTGCGCGGCTTTTTCTGCTTGATTTTTTGAAGGATTTAGAAATTTTTTTTGCCAAACGTTCTTCATCTGAGTTTGCCATTCCGAGGCGTGCACATCCAACACATCGTCAATTAAAACACTGGCAACACCCCGTTCACGCAATTCAAGCTTAATGCGATTGGGGCCAAAGCCAGCTTGCTTGCGATAACGTACGTAACTTTCTGCAAAACGCACATCACTTTGCAAATTATCTTGAATTAATTGATCCAATATTTTTTCAATGTCGGCATCGTCAGCATTAGAAAAGTCAGAAAAATTTTTTGCGATGAGTTTTTGTTTTAATTCCCATCGCGAATGCTCGCGACGGGAAAGATAGTCTATGGCCTTTTTGCGGAGTACTGTGTTTTCTTTATTATTCACTAATGCACACTACACCTCAACTAATTCTTCATCTTCAATTTTTATTTTTGCTACGATCGGTACTGCTTTTCCTGATAATAAAATATCACGTAATTTTTTATCTAATTCTTCCGCAATTGATTTATTTTCTTTTAAATAATCGCGCACATTATCTTTACCTTGACCAATGCGCTTACCTTGATAGCTGTACCACGCACCCGATTTATCAATTAATCCTTGCGCAACACCCAGCTCAATTAATTCACCTTCATGTGAAATCCCTTCGCCATATAATATTTCAAAATCCACTTGACGAAACGGTGGCGCCACTTTATTTTTCACCACTTTCACACGCGTTTCATTTCCTAAAATTTCTTCGCCTTTTTTAATCGCACCGGTTCTACGAATATCGAGTCGCACGGATGCGTAAAACTTTAATGCGTTACCGCCAGTGGTCGTTTCCGGATTGCCAAACATCACGCCGATTTTCATGCGAATCTGATTAATAAAAACAACCAAGGTGTTTGATTTTTTAATATTCGCGGTGAGTTTACGCAATGCTTGCGACATTAATCGCGCTTGCAACCCCATGTGCGAATCACCCATATCACCTTCAATTTCTGCGCGCGGTGTTAATGCAGCAACAGAATCGATCACTACCATATCAACCGCACCCGAACGCACGAGCATGTCCGTAATTTCTAATGCTTGTTCACCCGTGTCTGGTTGCGAGACCAATAATTTTTTAATATCGACACCCAGTTTTTCAGCATAAATAGGATCGAGCGCATGTTCTGCATCCACAAATGCTGCTGTACCACCCGCTTTTTGACATTCTGCAATGGTTTGTAATGTTAAGGTGGTTTTACCGGAAGATTCAGGACCATAAATTTCAACAACGCGACCACGTGGTAATCCGCCAATACCTAACGCCACATCTAATCCAAGCGATCCTGTTGAAATAACTGAAATATCTTTTTCTGCTTGGCCATCGCCTAAACTCATGATTGCGCCGCGACCAAATTGTTTTTCAATTTGTGATAATGCAGCACTTAACGCTTTACTTTTATCTTCCGTCATATCCATGTCCTCATCGGTGAAAAAATTCAAGCGTATTATTTCACAAAGATTGATGGGTGGATATACCGTGATTTCACTCCCCCGCCACGGTCATCTGATCAATTAAAATTGAACCCGCGCGGATGGTGCCGCGAACATCAACATCATCTGCAATGGCAATAATGCCAGCAAACATATTTTTTAAATTGCCCGCAATCGTGATCTCTTCAACAGGAAACTGAATTTCACCTTTCTCAACCCAAAATCCAGACGCACCACGAGAGTAATCACCCGTAGTGATATTCACACCCTGCCCCATTAATTCTGTGATAAATAATCCACGATCCATTTTTCGAATCAAATCACTCACGCTCCCACTCCCATTCACACCCAGATTAAAAACACCGCCAGCATTACCCGTTGTTTGCATTCCTAATTTTCGCGCAGAATAAGTACCTAATACGTAATTTTCTAATTGACCATCGCGAATATAATGTTGATCAATCGTCGCAACACCATCATGATCAAATGGTCTGCTGCCCATTGCTGATAACAAATGCGGTTGTTGAAAAATATTAATATGTACTGGAAAAATAGGTTTTCCCAGTGCGTTTAATAAAAATGATGATTGCCGATATAGATTGCCGCCACTGATGGCTGTCACAAAATGTCCCAGTAATGATTTTGCAATCGACGCTTCAAAAATTACAGGGCACGTTTGTGTTTTTACTCGCATGGGATTTAATCGACGCACTGTTTTTTCTGCAGCGCTGATTGCCACTTGATCTGCAGACCATAAATCTTTTGCATGACGCGCGATAGTATAATCTGAATCACGCTGCATTTTATTATTTTCCGACGCCACCACGCTGCAACTGATTACCTGTTTACTCGATTTAAATTCTCCTAAAAAACCCAGCGTATTGGCGTATAATATTTCAGCATGATTACTGCAAATACTCGCACCGTCAGAATTAACAATACGTTTATCAAACGACAATGCTTTTTTTTCACAGGCAATCGCTAACTGAATTGCATCGGGTGGTGTTATATTCCACGGATGATATAAATCACAGTCAGGATAGTGCATTGCCAAACGTGATACATCTGCCAATCCTGCAAAAATATCTTGACTTGAAAAACTCGCAATAGATACTGCTTTTTCAATAGTTTTTTGAATTGCTTCTACCGAAAAATCGGAACTAGATGCATGACCTGTACGTTGATCGTGATAAACCGTAACGGAAAAATTTTTATTAAGGTGATGCTCAAGTGTTTCCACTTCACCTAATCGCGCATCAACCGTAAAGCCGCTGGATTGACTCAGCGAAAATTCTGCGGTGGCGATGCGCAATTGTTTCAATTTTTTTAATGCTAGCTTTGCAATGTTGTGGTTATTCATTTAACTAAATCAATGCGTCGCATGTTTTGATTTGCCGATTCTCGATTTTTTCACATTTTTTACAGATTTTCCCAATATACGCGATGATTTAATCGACATCGTTGGCATACGCTCCAAAGCGACTTCAAAAACTTGATCGATCCAGCGGACGGGATGAATGTGTAACGCATCAGTTACTTGTTTTGGAATTTCTCTTAAATCTTTTTTATTTTCAGACGGAATAATGACTGTTTTAATGCCACCGCGCATCGCTGCTAATAATTTTTCTTTTAATCCGCCAATGGGCAATACTTCGCCACGCAATGTAATTTCACCTGTCATCGCAACACTGGCATGAACAGGAATATGCGTGATTGCCGACACCAATGCAACGCACATTCCGATACCCGCACTGGGACCATCTTTCGGTGTTGCACCCTCTGGTACATGCACGTGAAAATCATTTTTTTGAAAATAATCATCTTCAACACCAAACATCGGCGCACGACTTCGCACAACCGTCATTGCAGCATTAATCGATTCTTTCATCACATCGCCCAGACTGCCGGTATGCAATAACTTACCTTTACCTGCCATCACTTGCGCTTCGATTGTCAGCAATTCACCGCCCACTTCCGTCCATGCTAGACCCGTTACTTGACCCACCTGATCTTTTTCTTCTGCTAAGCCGTAACGAAATTTCGGTACACCTAAATATTTTTCCAGATCAGCTACTGTCACGGAAATACAAGCATGTTCGGCCGCCGCTTTTTTATTTTTTTTATTTTTCGAATTTTCTTTTTCTTGAATAATGGCTTGACGCACGACCTTGCGACAAATTTTTGAAATTTGTCGCTCTAAACTACGCACACCCGCTTCACGCGTATAACTGCGAATGATTTCACGAATGGTGTGTTCAGTAATTTTGATTTCATCTTTTTTCAATCCAGACTGTTCAACTTGTCGTGGAATTAAATAATTGATGGCGATATTTAATTTTTCATCTTCCGTGTAACCCGGCAAACGAATGACCTCCATGCGATCCAATAATGCTGGCGGAATATTGAGTGAATTCGCAGTCGCAATAAACATCACATCGGATAAATCATAATCGACTTCAAGATAATGGTCATTGAATTTATTATTTTGTTCGGGATCCAACACTTCCAATAAAGCAGACGCTGGATCACCTCTGAAATCAACGGCCATTTTATCTACTTCATCTAACATGAACAGTGGATTGCGTACTTTCGCGCGCATCATACGCTGGATTATTTTTCCGGGCATGGCGCCGATGTAAGTGCGACGATGTCCGCGAATTTCTGCTTCATCCCGAATCCCCCCCAGCGAAATACGCGCAAATTCGCGCCCCGTTGCGTTGGCAATCGATTGACCCAACGATGTTTTTCCCACGCCTGGTGGTCCAACCAAACACAAGATAGGTCCTTTTAATTTTTTCACACGTAACTGAACAGCTAAATATTCCAAAATGCGTTCCTTCACTTCTTTCAAACCGTAATGATCACCTTCCAATTTTTTTTCAGCATCAATCAAATCCATATTAATTTTAGATTTTTCTTTCCACGGCACTGCCAATAATGCTTCTAAATAATTTCGCGTCACCGTTGCTTCAGCTGACATCGGTGGCATCAAACGTAATTTTCCCAACTCTGATTTTGCTTTTTCTTTCGCTTCTTTTGACATCCCTGCATTTTCAATATTTTTTTCAATTTGTTTCAACTCATCCGCTGGCGTTCCTTCTTCCAGATCCGCTAATTCATGCTGAATCGCTTTTAATTTTTCATTCAAATAATATTGTCGCTGACTATTTTCAACTTGTTGCTTCACGCGTCCTTGAACGCTTTTCTCCACTTCCATCAATTCTAATTCTTGCGCAATCAAATCCCGCAACAATGTTAAGCGTTCTTTGACATCAAATGTTTCTAAAATTTTTTGGCGTGAGTCAATATTCACCGTTAAATGTGCTGCAACGCTATCTGCAAAATGCGATGGAATTTTCATGTTGCGCACAGAGGTAATTAATTCCGGTGGGATTTTTTTATTGGCCTTTACTAATTGTTCAAATTGCGCAGTAATATGACGAATCAATACCACTATTTCAGGATCATCTGTCACCGCAGGTTCTGGTGTTGTTTCTAATTGTGTTTGCATGAAACCCACTTCTTTCACATCTAAAAATGCAGAGACGCGTGCACGCAAAATACCTTCAACCAATACCTTTACCGTACCATCAGGCAAACGCAACAATTGCAAAATGGTTGCAACCGTACCCACCATAAACAAATCTTTTTCAGTAGGTACATCCACCATTGCATTCTTTTGAGCAATCAATATCACTTGTTTGTCGGCAGCCATTGCTGTTTCAAGTGCTTTAATTGACTCAGCGCGTCCAACAAACAGGGGAATGACCATGTGGGGATAAATCACCACATCACGTAATGGAATAAGGGGTAATGTTATAGTAGTTGTAGGAATGATAGCGTCGGGTTTTTTCTTTGGCATAGAGGTTCCTTGTATATCGCCTGCGGTGTGCGTGGGTGAATAAAACTAATTCGCTGTTTTTTTCTCATCGCCTTCATAAATATACAAAGGCTTTGATTTCCCCTGAACAACATTTTTATCGATAATGACTTGCTTCAAACCATCAAGCGATGGAATTTCATACATGATATCCAACAACGCATGCTCGACAATCGAACGCAATCCGCGCGCACCCGATTTTCTTTTAATCGCCATTGATGCTACTTCATGCAACGCGTCTTCACGAAATTCAATGCTGACGCCTTCAAATTCAAATAATTTTTTATATTGTTTGGTCAGTGCATTCTTTGGTTGTGTTAAAATTGCTAACAACGCGGATTCATCCAACTCATCCAAAACAGAAATCACGGGTAAACGACCAACGAATTCGGGGATTAAACCAAATTTAATGAGATCTTGGTTTTCCACTTTTTTAATCACATTATTCGCTGATACTTTATTTTTACCTTTCACGCTCGCCGCAAAACCAATGCCACTTTCATCGGTGCGTTGCTGCACAATTTTTTCTAAGTCAGCAAATGCACCGCCACAAATAAATAAAATGTTGGTGGTGTCGACTTGTAAATATTCCTGTTGAGGATGTTTGCGTCCACCTTGTGGCGGAATAGCCGCAACCGTTCCTTCAATTAATTTTAACAATGCTTGTTGAACACCTTCACCAGAGACATCGCGCGTTAATGACGGACTATCCGACTTGCGTGCAATTTTGTCGATCTCATCAATGTAGATGATGCCGGTTTCTGCTTTTTCAACATCGTAATTACATTTTTGTAATAATTTTTGCACGATGTTCTCAACGTCTTCACCAACATAACCCGCTTCTGTTAAGGTTGTCGCGTCAGCAATAGCAAACGGCACATTCAAAATACGCGCCAACGTTTGTGCAAGTAATGTTTTACCTGAACCAGTTGGACCGATTAACAAAATATTGCTTTTCGTCAATTCCACATCATCATTCGACGCGCGATGACGTAACCGTTTATAGTGATTGTAAACAGCAACAGATAATATTTTTTTTGCATTCGTTTGACCAACAACATACTGATCCAATTGTGTGTGTAATTCTTTTGGACTGGGTAAACCAGTCTGATCCGTTTTCACCACATCTGTTAATTCTTCTTCGCGAATAATGTCATTGCACAAATTCACGCATTCGTTGCAGACAAAAACGGAAGGTCCGGCAATCAGCTTTTTGACTTCATGCTGACTTTTTCCGCAAAAAGAACAGTATAACGTCTCGTTTCTACTGGAGTTTTTATTTTCTGCCATACATTACCTTTCTCTATGGTTCGAAAGAAGTCTATTATAACACTAGTTCTATTTCTCTTTCTCTCTTTCAACAAAAATGGAATCAATTAAGCCATACGCCTGCGCTTCCTCTGGCGGCATAAAATTATCGCGATTGGTATCTTTTTCAATCTGCTCAAGCGACTGCCCCGTATGTCTTGCCAAAATAACATTCAACATATCACTAACACGTTGTGTTTCTTTAGCGTGGATTTGAATGTCGGTTCCTTGACCTTGATATCCACCCAACACTTGGTGGATCATAACGGTTGAATGTGGAAGACAATGACGCTTGCCTTTCGCGCCTGATGCCAATAATAATGCTGCAGCACTTGCTGCTTGTCCGATGCATAATGTTCGTACATCTGGTTTAATGAATTGCATTGTGTCGTAAATTGCCATTCCCGCCGTCACCACACCGCCGGGTGAATTGATGTACAGAGAAATATCTTTTTCGGGATTTTCAGATTCTAAAAATAACATCTGTGCGATCACCAAGTTCGCCATATTTTCTTCAACTGGCCCAACTAAAAAAATCACGCGATCTTTTAGTAGTCGCGAATAAATATCGTAAGCGCGTTCACCGCGACCACTTTGTTCTACAACCATGGGGACAAGATAATTATTTTGTTCGTTCACATCACACCTCGCTATTTTGCATTCATAATAGCATCATAACTTTTTTTAACTTCGGTGACACGCGCTTTAGAAAGTAAAATCGTCACTGCTTGTTCTTCCAATACAAATGCTTCAATATCAGCAACCATGTGTTTATTTTTCAAAATCAATGGTAGAACTTGCGTGGGATCACCGTACTGCGATGCCATTTTGTGCAAACGTTCACGCACTTTTTCTTGATCCACTTTAATATCATTTTCTTTAATTACTTCTGCCAATAACAAACCTAAAACAACACGTTTTGTTGCATCAGCAACATAAGGCTCGCGTTCCAATGGGAAATTTTTAATATCTGATTCTGATAAATCACGACGATACTGTGCGATTTGTTGACGCGTCATATTTTGCAAATGCGCAATTTCTGCTTCAATCAATGCAGATGGCGCATCAATTTTATTCAACGACATTAATCTATCTAACACACTGCTTTTCACTTGCGCGCGCGCCGCTTCATTTAATTCCACTTGCATTTTCTCGTGAACTTGTTTTTTCAGTATTTCAACACCTTCCGTCACACCCATCTTCTTTGCAAATTCATCATCGAGTATTGGCAATTTGGGTTCTTGAATGTCATGAACGGTTACCGCGAATTCCACCGGCTTAGAACGCAATGCTTCAACATGATATTCCGCCGGAAATGCGATTTTTAATGTTTTTGCTTCCTCTTTTTTAGCACCAACCAATCCTTCTTCAAAACCAGGGATCATGGAGTGCGAACCTAACTCCAACCACTGCCCTTTCGCACTACCTTGTTCTAATGGTTTGCCATCAATTGTGCCATCAAAATCAATTTGAACGCGATCACCTAATTTTGCCGCACGATCCACCTCAACCCACTCTGCATGTTGCGTTCTCAATTGAATTAACATACCAGAAACATCGCCCTCTGAAATCTCACCTGACACTGATTCAATTTCAACATCAGTCAAATCTGTTAAAATGATGTCAGGATAGACTTCAAATTGCGCCGTATAACTAAAAGATTCATTGTGATTTAATTTTTCAGGATCAAAATCAATAGTGGGCCTGCCAGCAATTTTTATTTTTTTCTCGGTAATTTGTGCTTGAAATGAAGTATCAATTAATTCTGCTGCGGCTTCTTGCAACAATCCACGACCATATTTTTGTTCAACCACTTTCAATGGGATTTTACCGGGACGAAATCCTTTTATTTTTGCAACTCGCGCAAACTCAGTTGTTTTTTTCTGATATTTTTTTTGAACGTCTTCTGCCAATACGATTACGACCAGCTTTCTTTTTAACTTTTCCAATTGTTCTAGCTGCGATGTCATGATGAAATAAACCTCTTAATTTAGTTATCCGTTATCTGTCATTTAAAATACTATTTATCCAATCCCTGATACCTGATTCCTGATAACGTGAAAATACGAGAGGAGAGACTCGAACTCTCACGGGTTACCCCGCTGGAACCTAAATCCAGTGCGTCTACCAATTCCGCCACTCTCGCAAATAAAAGGGGTCTATTGAACACCATATCCTCAACCTTGACAAGAGCTTAACGTTCTTGGGACTCAACTTGCAAATTAAAGGAACCGTATTCTATACTGACAGTGAATCAATAAGTTAATATGACAATTAGAAGGAATCTTGATCATGGGTCAGGACTTCACAGCAGTGCATAAAGAGTACTTTTATGACATGCCCATTGATCTCTGTTGTGTCATCGATGCTAACACACGCAAAATCATTCAAGCCAATCCCGCTTTTGAATATATTTTGGGTTGGAAATCGACAGAAATACAAGATCAACTGATCGATGCTTTTGTTCAAAATGAAATGGAAAAAAACAATATTGAAAAAGCGTTTTCAAAACTAAAGTTAGGTATTCATTCATTTACCTTTGAAACCGCCTTTCGCACAAAAAATAACGCAACACGACATATTGATTGGAAATGTTATCTCGATGATGAACATCAATGGATATTTGCGATCGGCCATGACATCACATTACACAAAGAAGCACAAAAAAATTTAGCACAACAATCTCGTCTGGATCCGCTCACTGGTGTTAATGATCGACAAACATTTTTAACCTTAGTGCAAAACGAATTACACAATGCCATTCGATATCATTTTTCATTGGCTGTCATTTTAATTGATATTGATCGCTTCAAAGAATACAGCGCGCAATACGGCGTGCAAAAATCAGATGATTGTCTCAAACATGTCGCTGCCGCATTAAAAACTTGCTTGCGACGCAAAACTGATTTTCTCGCCCGTTTTGAAACCACGCGTTTTGCTGTTCTGCTGTCACATAATGATTTTGAAAAATCGATGAAAGCAGCAGAATATTTGCGAGCGAGTTTTGAAAAATTGGCCACTTCTCAAAATGTGTCGGGTGAACCACGCAACACACTCAGCATTTCACTCGGTGTTTCTGCTATTTCTGAAAAACAAGAAAAAGAAATTACCTCTGATCAAATGCTGGGTGCTGCCATGCGCGCATTAACAGTCAGTCAACAAAATGGTGGCAATCAAGTCAATTTTGCAGGTGATTTTGTTTGACGCAATTATTTATCACAAACGCGCTCATATTTTTAATCACAATACTCGCTGCTTGGTTTGTTGCTAACACACCACTATAAGGGTTATTTTCTTCAACGGGAATCACTGCTTGAAATACGCGGCTCGCAATCACTCGTCCCGTTGCAAAATTAATGAGCGTTGCTTCCATCACCAAACGCACTTGGCTTTGCGGTTGCAGAAATTCTTGTTGCAACGTGAGCAATTGTGTATTGAGTTGATACGTAGCGCTTCCTGGAAAGGGCGATGTCACCACAGCACGAAAATATTTTGTTGCACGCATACGATTCGCCATCAATGGTAACAACAAATCAGCAGGCGGCGCTACCCAGCGATGGTTCGCAAATGATTTTAATTGATAAGGTACTAACACATAAATCATGCTAGCAGAATCATAACCCGGTGATGCAATCGGTGTTGTGATCAGCAATGTTTTTGATGAAATAGATTTGTTCGAAAATGATTTTGAGGCTGTTTTGATAGGCCATTGTGTGATTGTGTAATGTGATTCAACAGGTACTTGTATCGGCGACAAAGCACAAGCTGATAAAAACACCACGCTCAATACAATAAAAAACGACGCAATCACTCTCATTATTTTTCTCCTGGCCCCAGTTGTGCTGGATGCTTACCGCGCACCAACATGCTTGGGTTGCGCTGCAATTCAGTTGTTAAGTGTTGAACACTAACAGTAGCAGCAGACATATTATTCAATGCTTGTTGCGCGGATGGCATAATTTGATTGGAGAAGTTATGAATAACCGTTTGTCCACTTTGCATCGTGTTATTAATTGTTTTTGCTGTTTGTGTCATTTGTGATGACAATTGATTAACAGAATCCAATGTTTTATTTAATTGCGTCACCGTCATCGGCAAATGATTACTGGCTTCCGAAATATTGGCAAGAGAATTATCGAGCGAATGTAATGTCGACGTAAAATCTTGCGAATTACTGGCTAATGTCGATGTGATGGTTGCTATATTTTTTAAAGAAGTTTTAATCGAATCGCGATTTTGTGTATCCAACACTTCTGCGATGCTGGCACTCAAGTGTTGAATATCTGTTGTCACTTCCGGTAACACAGTGCTTAATTGCATGAGCAGTGAAGGCTTGGAGGGAATCACTGGAAAACGATGCCCTGCGGTCGCAACCAATAAAGGCGCTGTTTCTGTTTCTGCTTTTAAATTCACGTACACAACACCGGTCACACCCTGCGCATTTAAAATAGCGTACGTACTCGTTGTAATCGGAATTTTTGGTTCGATACTCAATTCTAAACGTACTAATTTTGGATTGGTCGGATCCAAATGAATCGATTTCACATACCCCACTTTGACACCATTAAAACGCACAGGACTTTCAGCGCTTAAACCCGTCACATCTTCATGCACAAATACCAGATACGTGCGATATAATCTGTTGTCACCGACTACACTCATCCAGATAATAATGAATGTCAAAAATGCACTCAGCGCAACAACAAATATGCCAACCACTGTGTAATTTACTTTTCCTTCCATTCAGCACCTCGTTTTGCACGGTGACCACTGAAATAAGATTTAATGATGGGATGTGGATTTTGATATAACGTTATCATCGATTCATCCGCTAACACTTTCCCTTCACCTAAAAAAATCACGCGATCGGGAACATACCACAAGGTATCTAAATCATGCGTCACCATCACAAACGTTAATCCTAAATTTTTTCGCATAGTTAAAATTAAATCATCTAAATCGCCCGCACTTTTTGGATCTAATCCTGCTGTCGGTTCATCCAAAAAAATTAATTCTGGATCCAGCGCAATCGCACGCGCAAGTGAGGCGCGTTTTTTCATTCCGCCGCTGAGTTCAGCGGGATATTTAAATCCTGCATCTGCTTCTAATCCACTCAGCGCAATTTTTAATTTGGCTAATTCAAGCTGCGATTCTCGAGAAACAGTCGCGTATTCATTTAATACATACATCACATTTTCTAAAACGGTTAGCGAGCTAAATAACGCACCACTTTGAAACATCACACCCCATCTTTTTTGCACGGACAAAAATGTTTTATCGGATGCTTTTAAAATATCCACATCAAAAATAGAAATAGCTCCTTCTGTTGGCATCATTAATCGTAAAATGCTACGCAGCAAAGTGGTTTTGCCACAACCGCTGCCGCCAATAATCGCGATAATTTCACCGCGTTTTATCGTTAAATTCACATCGGAATGAACCCAGTGATTGCCGAGAAAATTTTTCAAATGTCGCACATCAATAATATTTTCTCCCACCCCCACTCCCACTAAATATCCATCCAATTAAATAAAATTGAAAACAATCCATCCGCCAAAATAATTAAAAAAATGGCTTGCACCGCTGCTTTCGTAGTTCGCTCACCCACACTTTGCGCACTCCCTTCTGCTTGAAATCCTTGAAAGCAACCAATGCCTGCAATAATCAGCGCAAAAATAGGCGTTTTTATCAATCCGATATACAGATGTTTAATAGCAACTTCCGCTTTAAAGCGGTCTAAAAAAGCCTGGAAAGTAATGCCTGCCATATTTTTAGTAATCAGCATACTACCGAGCAATCCAAACAAATCACCCCACACTACCAGCAAAGGTAACGCAACCAATAATCCTAAAATTTTCGGCAAAACCAGTCGCTCAATTGGCGACAGTCCCATCGTGCGCAACGCATCAATTTCTTCATTGACTTTCATCGTGCCAATTAATGCAGCAAAAGAAGTGCTCGTGCGACCCGCAATAATAACGGAAGCAATTAATGGTGAAAATTCCCGCAAAATAGCAACGCCTGATAAATCTACCATGTAAACATTGGCACCATAAATTCGCAGTTGCACGCCCAGTTGATACGCCACAACCACACCAATCAGAAACATCATCACAGCGATAATCGGCAACGCACGATAACCACCCAGATCAATTTCATGCACCATTGAACGCCATTGCAGTCGCGCTGGTTTTAGTAATGTTGCATACAACAACACAAATACCTCACCTAAAAATCCAAACATGGCTAATGTGTTTTGATACAATTCAGTCGATTTTTTTCCGATGTGGTACAGTAAATCAAAATGAGGTGGCGCCACTTTAGTGGTTTCCGCTTTTTTAATTTCATTTGAAATCAGTGTAAACAAAGATTGAAAATTGGATTTTAGTCCGGAGATTGTTACCTGTGGATTTTTTTCTACTATTTTTTGATGTAATAAAAAAACCAAAAACGCACCAGCAGTATCCATTTCTTTTATATTGCTGGCATCAATAAGATTAATGTGTGATGCATCAACCGATAATTTTTGCACCCATCGATCTGCATCGTACAAACGATCAATTAACCAAACGCCCAGCAGCGACAGTTCAGCGCCTGATTCAGTTAGTTTAATAGAAGCACTGTCGGCCGCTCGTTGAAGCATGGACATCCCTGTTTTTGGATAACATTAAAAGATAGTGAATTGATTATACTACAAAGAAATGGGGTGGACGATGGGATTCGAACCCACGACAACCAGAGTCACAGTCCGGGGCTCTACCAACTGAGCTACGCCCACCATAAACTTTATATCGTATCTCGTACATCCCTGTACTGCATTTGTCTTCGTTAGAAAGGCACCCAGCCTGACATCGTGTCAGGCGTTTACTGCTCAATCCGCAGTAAACCCAACTGAGCTACGCCCACCATAAACTTTATATCGTAATATGTGCGCCCGACAGGATTCGAACCTGTTACCCCCGGCTTAGAAGGCCGATGCTCTATCCAAATGAGCTACGGGCGCAAGTTACCATCCTATTATTATCAAAAATCTTATCGGGGTAGAGGGATTCGAACCCCCGACATTCTGCTCCCAAAGCAGACGCGCTACCAGACTGCGCTATACCCCGAAAGATAGGCATCATACGTTGGCAGGTTATAGACGTCAATATTCAGCATCGGGTATCAGTGTCAGTAAATATATGTTTAAATATTCACACTGATAACTGATAACTGATAACTTTATTTATGATTTCTCTACAAAACACCATTGAAAATGCTTTTAATATTCGCGATCAGTTATCCTCAAAAAATAGTTCACCTGAAATTCGTGATGCCATTCAAGAAACAATTGATTTATTAGATACGGGAAAAATACGTGTAGCAGAAAAAATAAATGGGAAATGGGTTACGCATGAATGGATAAAAAAAACAATTTTATTATTTTTTAAAACACAAGATAGTGTCGTCATACATGCAAATTACACGCAATTTTTTGATAAAGTGCCTTTGAAATTTTCAGATCTCACCGAAAAGGAATTGCAAGAAAAGGGTGTACGCATTGTCCCCAATGCAGTTGCGCGCAAAGGTAGTTACATTGCATTTAATACTGTTTTAATGCCGAGCTTTATTAATATTGGCGCGTATATTGATTCAGGCACATTAATTGACACCTGGTCAACAGTGGGTTCTTGCGCGCAAATCGGCAAAAACGTGCATATTTCTGGTGGCGTTGGTATTGGCGGTGTGCTAGAACCACTGCAATCAACGCCCACTATTATCGAAGACAATTGTTTTATCGGCGCACGATCTGAAATGGTTGAAGGCATCATTGTTGAAGAAGGTAGCGTAATTTCTATGGGTGTTTTTATCGGTCAAAGCACGCCAATTTATAATCGCGCAACGGATGAAGTAACGTATGGAAAAATTCCCGCATACTCTGTTGTCATTCCTGGATCACTACCTTCTGAAAATGGACAATACACGCGATATTGCGCGTTAATCATGAAACAAGTTGATGAAAAAACACGCGCAAAGACATCGATCAATGAATTGTTGCGTAATTAGTGTTGGTGGGGTGGGAGTGGGAGTTCTGAGGCTACGGTTAAATAATTTAACGAAGCCTCAGATTTTTCTCCCACTCCCACTCCCACTCCCACTTAACTCATAGGATTATTCCCATGTCTCAAACACTCACGTTAGCTAAACAACTCATCAACATCCCTTCCATCACCCCCCATGATCACGGCTGTCAAAAAATAATAATGGATCGATTGCGTAACATGCATTTTGAAATAATCGACTTAACTTCAAACGGCGTCAGCAATTTTTTTGCTGTGCGTGGTCGCGGCGAAAAATTATTTGCTTTTTCGGGACACACCGATGTGGTACCGCCTGGAAATGTGAAAGAATGGAATTCACCGCCTTTTGAAGCGCATATTCGTGATGGAAAATTATTTGGTCGCGGTGCCGCCGACATGAAAAGCGCGTTGGCTGCTATGATTGTTGCAACGGAACGATTTATTTCAACGCATCCTAATCATGCTGGAAAAATAGGCTTTTTAGTCACGAGCGACGAAGAAGGTAGCGGCATCGATGGCACAATCAAGATAGTAGAATATCTTCAAAAAAATAAGATTAAATTAGATTATTGTTTAATCGGCGAAGCCTCTAGCAATAAAAAATTAGGCGATGTCATTAAAATAGGGCGACGCGGATCATTGCATGGTGAATTAACCGTGCATGGAAAACAAGGTCATATTGCCTATCCCCAGTTAGCCATTAATCCCATTCACCGCAGTTTTCAAGCACTCGATCATTTAACTAAAATAGAATGGGATCAAGCGACTGATTTATTTTCTCCGACTTCTTTTCAAATTTATAATATTAATGCAGACACGGGTGCGAATAATATTATTCCTGGTTCACTTACCGCGCGATTTAATTTTCGGTACTCGCCCGCGAGTACCGCTGAATCGCTGCAAAAAAAGGTAGAAAATGTATTTACAGAACATCAGCTCGAATATGATATTCGTTGGAATCATTCCAGCAAACCATTTTATAGTAAACCCGGCGCGTTAACTAAAGCATGTCAAGAAAGTATCTTGCACTTATGTAACGTTACAACAGAACAGAACACCACCGGCGGAACATCAGATGGACGTTTTATTGCAGCAACTGACGCTGAAATTGTTGAGCTCGGTCTTCGCAATGAAAGTATTCATCACATCGATGAAAATACCAATTTAGCGGATTTAGAAAAATTAACGGATTTGTATGAGGAAATTCTGAAGTTGCTTTGCACGAAGTAAGCGGAGTTTTGCAATTTAAACCCAACTGGTTTAATCTTGTCGCCTTTAAACGGGAGAGATGTCTGAGTGGTTTAAAGAGCACGCCTGGAAAGTGTGTGTACGGGTTAAACCGTACCGAGGGTTCGAATCCCTCTCTCTCCGATAAATAAAAAACCCAAGGCCAAATACGTCGAGCTCGCTCTGTTATAATTTTGAAACTACGTGGCACATTAGGCTTCCCACTCAAGTTGGTGGGTCTGCACACAATGCCAACAGTTCGTTTCTTATCTCTATCTCACTGTAGGCTCGAGAAAGGCCTTAGGCTTCTCACTGATAACTATAGTCAATAAATTATCTTTCTGCCAAAAAATCAGCCTAATATTTCAGTGTGTTATAAATTAAATCTACTCTTCACCGCGAGGTTTTGCCATGCGAACCACAATCACACGTCCGCGCATCTCTTCCCCATTGAGCGCCAACGCCTTTTTAGCATCTTTCACATTATGGTAGGTAATGAAAGCAAATCCTTTGGAACGACCTGTTCTTGCATTTTTGATCAATCGTACATTTTGCACCGCACCATATTTTGAAAATAATTCTTTCAAGTGATAGGCATTCACATGATAAGACAAATTGCCGACATACAATTGCTCGCTTTCAGGATAATGCTGCATCGCACGCGTACTTCTTTTTTTAATGCGCGCAATAAAAATAATTAAACTAAGCACAACAACGGCGATAATGACAAAAAGATAAAAATTGGACATGGGAATACTCTTTTTAAAAAGGTGAGTTGATCATTGTAAAAAAGCAGAAGAAAGAAAGCAATGTGTTATCAAATAGTAAACAAATAACTTATCCCCAAATACGCACCATACGTCGCTGGAATGGCACTCTTCGCTGCTAATGTGGTAATGCCTTGCAATGACAACGCAAGATTATCATTGATCCAATACGACATTCCCAAACCAAATTCAGGAACTGTTTTATTGGTATAAGCGAATGAACGCGCGCCATATCCTGCTGACGATGTTCTCAAATACAAACGCATCATTCCCAATTTGGTAAATATATTAAAATGTCGCCTAATCGGCCACATTATTTTACCCAACAAACTCAAACCATAAACATCATTATCAATCGGACCATCATTGAAAGATAAAATTTTAATACCATCGAATGCGGTATAACCCCCTTCTAGCGCAAAATAAGGATTAAATTGATAGCCGGCATTCATAAACCAAGAAAATCCACGCAAATCGCTTGATGTCAAACCGGAATTACTCGGATCAATTTTTCCAGCACCTAATCCTGTGCTTAAAAATATTCCGGCTGACGATAATGGATCTTGATTGTCTGCATAAATAGAAGTGAAAGCGAGCGCAGAAACACTCATCACCGTCATTACTATTTTTCTCATTGCATTTTCTCCCTGAAAAAATAAAACAAAACACAAATAAAAAAGGCGCTTTTTGATGAGCGCCTTTTTATACACCACATTCAGATAAAATTACAGACTGAATTTGTAGCTAACACCAGCCAATACTGCATTTCCTGCAGGAACGTGAACTGTTCCGGAAACACCGTTAATGGTTTTTGAGTAGCTTGTTTTCAATGCATAGATATCTTGCAAATTCAATGCCACGTTGTGGTTTACATTGTAAGAAGTACCTAAACCAAACATCGGCGTCCAAGCACTGCCGTTGGCTTTATTAGCCTGTGGCTCACCAGAAAGGGATTCGTGCATATCCACTGCACCCGCTTTTGCAAATAAATCGAATTGATTACTGATTGGCAAAATACCTTTTACGTCAGCATCAAAACCTGCCAAAGCAGAAGTCAATGTTCCGGTGGTACCATAATTTGCTTTTGCTTGACCAAAAGAAATATAACCTGCTTCGATTGCTAAGTAGCGATTGAATTGGTAACCCGCATTAGCATCCCAAGCAAATCCACCTGTTTTGATAGAAGTAGGCTGTACTGGGTAGTCACTATTCACAGCATTGACTGTGCCGTAACCCAAATCACCGGCAACATAAATGCCCGCTGGATTTGAATTGGAATCAGAATGATGATCATAAGCTACCGTGCTACCACCTGCGGCTGCCATGCCAGATGTTGCCAATGCCGCTGCACTGACGATACTTACGACTAATTTTTTCATGAAAAAATTTCCTAATTTTGTTAAACAAATCACTGCTTAAGTTGTAAGCAGTGCGCGCAGTATGCACAAGCGATTTCTGAATGTCAACTCGCGGTTTTTAGCATTTTTTGCTGTTTTTTACGCTGAAAAGTACGTTTGGACAAAAATAGCGGGGCTAATGAAGTAGATAAAACCGTCGCATTACCCCAATTAATTTCTCAACGCCTGCGATTGGCATCGCATTATAAATACTCGCGCGGATGCCGCCTAATATTTTATGGCCTTTCAATCCCATTAAATTATTGTCAGTGGCAAATTGAATAAACTGAGCATCCAGTTCAGGCGTGGGTAATTGAAAAATCACATTCATGCGAGAACGATATTTTTTATCTACTTTATTTTGATAAAAATCCTGTGAGTCCAAGTAAGCATATAATTTCTGTGCTTTTTGCGCATTTTTTTCTGCAATCGCTTTTAATCCACCCTGCTTTTTCAGCCACTGAAAAACTAGCCCTGCAAAATACCATTCAAATGTGGGTGGTGTATTAAACATGGAATCGTGTTTAACCTGAAGTGCATAATTCATTATCGATGGCAATGCAGTATGGGGTTTTCGTTTTAATAAATCATCGCGAATAACGACAATCGTAATGCCAGCAATACCAATATTTTTTTGCGAGCAAGCATAAATCAAACCGAATTTACTCACATCAAATGGACGTGATAATAAATTCGATGACATATCACATACGAGCGGAATATTTTTCGCATCCGGAATAAAATCAAATTCAATGCCATGGATGGTTTCATTATCGACATAATGCAAGTAAGCGCAATCCAAAAAATCTAACCACATATTTTGCGCTGGAATTTCCGTATAATTTGTTGATTCTGAATTCGCAATCATTTTTACATCTAAATATCGCGATGCTTCTAATGCAGCGCATTTTCCCCAATACCCCGTTTGCACATACGCAGCGGACTTATAATTATCTAATAAATTCATCGGCACCGCAGAAAACTGTGTGCGCGAACCGCCCGCTAACAATAACACGTGATAATTATCTGGAATGCGTAATAAATCACGACAATCTTTTTCCGCTTGTTTTGCCAAATCAATATAAGGCTGACTACGATGTGAAATTTCTGCAACGGACACGCCTGAATTATTCCAATTTAAAAATTCATCACGCACTTGTTGCATCACTTCCGCGGGCATCATTGCGGGGCCTGCGGAGAAATTAAATATTTTATTTGACATTTGTTTCCTCGATAGAAATATGAGCCCGTGATCCCCCAATCGGCAGCATGTATAGGAAAGTTATCTAAAGTTAGCAAAATTTACTAACTTAGGTTAACAATCCTATACTTTGATGCGAATTAAGAGCTGATTTCTTTGCATCCGCTCGCAGATGATATAACTGCTTTAAACATCTGAATGCTTGCGGGTGACTTGGGCATATCTATTTTTCGTGAACATGACACAAAAATAAATATGCCCAATTTCCCACTCGCTTGAAAGTTTATCAAAGCAGTCATATCATCACTCGCTTCTTCAAGTCAGCGCTTAATTCGCATTTTAGAATCAAACAATACACTACACTCGAAAAATGTTTCATAAAAAAAGGCTGACTGCCACGCTTTTGTTTGTTGCGCTTGCTTGCTATTCGCTTCATCCCACGGCGCGTAAACACGAATCGCTCTTTTTCCACCGCTATTATTTTTTGAAAATATTTTTTTCTCAACCAATATTTTTTTAGGAAAGATAAATTGGCCGATATTATTTTTTGATCTCACGCTAATCATGACGAAATCGATAGGATCATTTAAATCGAATGGTTGAATCGGGCCGTGATGAATGCGCTTCCAGAGTGTGACAAATTGTCCTGTTTTTGTCGGTGTAATCTTCGAAGCACGAAATAAAATGCGATGATGATTTAATGTGAATGAAGCAGCAGCGTAATCCTGGCTTTCATTTTCCAGAACGATATTTTCACAGGAAAAGCCGAGTTTATTATAAATTAGACTTTCTGCGTGTTGTAACTCTGGGTATTTATTCATATATCGGCCTGATCGCTTGCGCTGCAACGAACATCGCTGCTAACAAATAATTACGACTCATCCACAATCAGCGTCGCATCCACACCCTCAACACTCACGACTTTTTCACCTTCTTGAACATTGATCAAGCGAACGCCTTGCGTGTTACGACCAATCACATTAATTTCAGCAACGGGAATGCGAACAAGTGTTCCGCCGTTCGTCACCAATAAAATTTCTGAATCTTGCTGAACCGGAATGGACCCAACGACCCTACCATTGCGATCGGTTGTTTGAATCGCAATCACACCTTGTCCACCACGACCACATTCACGATAATCATTTACTTCCGTGCGTTGACCATAACCATTTTCGGTTACTGTTAAAATCGTGCCATCTTTTTTCGGAATAATTAACGCAATTAATTTTTGATCATTTTTTAATTTTATTCCACGAATACCGGTTGCGGTTCTGCCCATTGCACGCACTGCTTCTTCTGAGAAGCGAATTGCTTTGCCGGCATCACTCACCAACATGATATCTTGCTTTCCATCGGTTAATGCAACACCAATTAAACGATCCCCTTCATTTAAACTCAATGCAATTTTTCCATTTGATCTTGCATTTTCAAATTCAGTTAATGCCACTTTTTTCACGGTGCCATTTTGCGTTGCCATAAAAATAAAATGATTTTCATCAAATTGTGCGACTGGTAAAATCGCGGTAATTAATTCGTCTTTTTCTAACGGTAATAAATTCACAATCGGTTGACCACGCGCAACACGTCCTCCTTGCGGTACTTGATACGTCTTCAACCAATACGCTTTGCCCATGGTTGAGAAACATAAAATAGTGTGATGCGAATTTGCCACCAATAAATTTTTCACATAATCTTCTTCTTTTACTGATGTTGCGCGTTTACCACGACCACCACGATGTTGCGCATCATAACTTTCAAGCGACTGCGCTTTGATGTAACCTTCATGTGATAATGTCACCACCAAATCTTCTACGGTAATTAAATCTTCATTACTCAGATCTTCCTGATTTTCTAAAATGACTGTGCGACGCGCATCACCAAATTGCGTTTTAATTACCGTTAATTCTTCACGAATCACGGTATGCAAACGATCTGGATTGGATAAAATTTCCACTAATGCATTAATGTCTTCAATTAATTGTTTATATTCATCGTGAATTTTATCGGTTTCTAGGCCAGTTAAACGATGCAAACGTAAATCTAAAATGGCTTGCGCTTGTTCTGGTGATAAATAATATTTTCCATCCTGCAGCCCATAATTATCCGCTAAATCATTGGGACGTGTTTGATTCGCACCCGCTTTCGACAGTAATTGCGCAACCAATCCCAGCACCCACGCTTTCGCTAATAATAATTCTTTCGCGTCATTCGGTGTTTTAGCAGATTTAATTAACGCAACCATTTCATCAATATTAACGAGTGCAATACCCAAGCCTTCTAAAATATGCGCGCGATCTTTTGCTTTGGCTAATAAGAAAATGGTGCGACGTGTCACCACTTCACGGCGATGCTGTAAAAAGGCATTTAAAATAAATTTGAGATCCATCACTTGCGGACGGCCGTTGTATAACGCAACCATGTTAATGCCGAACACCACTTGCAATTGTGTTTGTGAAAATAAATTATTTAACACCACCTCTGGCTGATCACCGCGACGCACCTCAATCACCATGCGCATACCGCTTTTATCAGATTCATCGCGCAAACCAACAATGCCTTCAATTAATTTATCGCGAACCAATTCGCCCATGCGCTCAAGCAATCTTGCTTTATTCACTTGATACGGCAATTCATGCACGATAATCGACACGCGATTGGTTTTTTCATTTGTTTCAATATCGGTTTTTGCTCTGACATAAATCTTACCGCGACCAGTGCGATACGCTCTCACAATTCCTGCGCGACCATTAACAATGCCAGCGGTTGGAAAATCAGGACCTGGAACATAACGCATTAATTCATCGATGGTTAATTCTGAATTATCGATCAACGCCAATGTGGCATCGATAATTTCGGATAAATTATGAGGTGGAATATTCGTTGCCATACCAACTGCAATACCCGATGATCCATTCACCAGCAAATTGGGAATGCGGGTTGGCAACACCGCGGGCATTTTTTCTGTTTCGTCATAATTAAGCTGAAAATCAACGGTTTCTTTATCAATGTCAGCTAACAAGTCATGAGCAAACTGAGACATTCTAATTTCGGTATAACGCATCGCGGCAGGCGCATCGCCATCAACTGAACCAAAGTTGCCTTGTCCGTCTACCAGCATGTAACGCAAACTAAACGGCTGCGCCATACGCACAATCGTGTCGTAAACAGCGGTATCACCATGCGGATGGTACTTACCAATGACATCTCCGACAATACGGGCGGATTTTTTATAGGGTTTATTCCAATCATTACTCAACTCATGCATCGCAAATAACACGCGGCGATGTACAGGTTTCAAGCCATCACGCACATCCGGCAACGCGCGCCCCACAATAACGCTCATCGCATAATCCAAATAAGACTGCTTTAGTTCGCTTTCGATGGTAATAGTGGTAATTTCTTTGGCCAAATCTGTCATGGTAAAGTTGCCTTTGTGAACCTATTTTTAAGAGTGATAATGATATCATAAATAGGTCTTTTTTGTTAGGATTGAAGCGATAAAATTGCTCGTAAAAAGGCCTAAATTTATGCAACAAATCGATACCCTGCTTCACGCTCGTTGGATCGTTCCCATTGTTCCGCGCAATCAAGTTTTAGAGAATTACTCCGTTGCAATTGATCGCGGAAAAATAATCGATATTTTACCAACTGACTCTGCACAACAAAAATATTCAGCAAGAAATAATATTAACCGCAAAAATCACGTGGTAATGCCAGGATTAATTAACACACATACACACACACCCATGAATTTATTTCGTGGCATCGCAGATGATTTACCACTAATGGATTGGTTAAATAATCATATCTGGCCTGCAGAAGCAAAAACGATTAATGCAACCAGTGTGTATGATGGAACCCGTTTAGCAATTACTGAAATGATTCGCGGTGGTACTACTTGTTTCAACGATCATTATTTTTTTCCCAATGACATTGCACGCGCCGCACTAGAAATAGGCATGCGCGCTTGCATTGGGCACGTCATTATGAATGTGTCAAACGATTGGGCGAAAAACGAAGATGAATATGTTGATAAAGCAAAATCAGCTCACGCTGAACGTCCACATGATTCTCTGCTCGCTTGGACGATTGCACCACAAGGTCCTTACACCAATTCAGATCGCAGTCTATCGCTTGCAAAAAATTTAGCAGAAGAATACAACTTACGCATGCACATGCATTTACACGAAACACAAGCTGAAATTGATATTGATTTAAAAGCACATCAAAAACGTCCCATGAAACGATTGCACGATTTAGGTTTGTTGGATGAAAAATTTATTGCAGTTCACATGGTACATTTGAATGATGAAGAAATTGCATTGTGCGCAAAAACAAAATTGCATGTTTCACATAATCCTGAATCAAATTTAAAATTAGCGAGTGGTTTTGCACCTATCGTTAAATTAATGAAGGCCGGCGTGAATGTTGCTATCGGAACAGATGGCGCAGCGAGTAATAATGATCTTGATATGTTTGGTGAATTACGCACAGCTTCTTTTATTGCAAAAGCAATGAATCAAGATCCAACCGCATTAGATGCTATGACAACACTTGAAATGGCAACGATCAATGGCGCAAGAACGTTAGGATTAGAAAAAGAAGTTGGCTCGATTGAAAAAGGGAAATGCGCAGATATTATTGCAATTGATTTCAATCATATTTTTACACAACCTGTTTTTAATCCGATTTCACATTTGGTTTATGCGATCAATCGCCTGCAAGTGAGTGATGTGTTTATTACTGGAAAACAGGTGTTAAATCGCGGTGAGTTTGTTAATGTAGATGTGAATGAGGTTGTTGCGAAGGCGCAAAAGTGGGCTGCGCAAGTATGAGCGAAAGGAATAAAATGCTTCTTCCCAAAAAAGTTCTCATCGCCGAAGTCTCTCCGCGCGATGGCTTACAAAATGAGGAAGTTATTATCCCAACCGATATTAAAATTCAATTTATTGAATTACTCACACAAGCAGGTTTTCCCATTATCGAAGCCACTGCTTTTGTAAATCCTAAAAAAATTCCAGCGCTTGCTGATCATGAAGCTATCTTAAAAAATTTTCATTCAACAAAAAAAACAAAATACTCGGCGCTTATTCCCAACGCACAAGGATTAACAAAAGCAATTGAATGCGGTTGCGATTATATTTCTGTACTCACCACCGTTTCCGAAACCTTCTCACAAAAAAATATTAACTGTTCGATTGATGAAAGCTTAAAACGCATTGCAGAAATAATTAAAATCGCAAAGCCAAAAAATATTTTTATAAGAGCTTATATTTCTTGCACGCTCGGCTGTCCTTATGAAGGATTGATCGCAGCAGAAAATACCGCAAAACTCGCTAAAAAGTTATTAGCAATGGAATGCGATGAAATTGCGCTCGCGGATACGATTGGAACCGGAACGCCCGAAACGGCCACAGCATTAATCCATGCTGTAGCGCAATGGGTGCCTACAGAAAAAATAGCGATTCATTTTCATGATACGTATCAGCGCGCCATTGCAAATATTTCTACGTGTTTGCAATTGGGTATTTCAAAAATAGATTCATCTGTTGGTAATTTAGGGGGTTGTCCTTATGCGAAAGGCGCTACCGGAAATGTGGCAACGGAAGATGTTTTGCAGTTACTAAATGAACTCAATATCGAAACGGGTATTAATTTAAAAAAAGTGATTGAAGCGAAAGAGTTTATTCGTGGATATTTATGACATCCTTCAACAAAAAAACAATTTCCAACGCTCTAAATAAAAAAACACGAGAAGCGATATCCGATATTCACATTCTTAATTCAGTCACATCAACCAACGATGTTGTGTTATCTGAAATTAAATCTCATCCAACAAAAACCATCGCGGTTTTTGCCGAAGAGCAAACCCAAGGTCGTGGACGCTTGGGTCGCACCTGGATTTCTCCACCCCATTCAAATATTTATTTATCATTATCCTGGCACTTTCAACAACCGATCTTACAATTATTGGATTTAAGTATTGTAATTGCAAAAATCATTATTCAAGCACTCAAAAAGTACGGCATCACGCAAACAATAGAAATAAAATACCCCAATGATTTGATTTTTGAAAATAAAAAATGGGGTGGTATTTTAATTGAAACCGTCAATCATCAACCACGCTCCTGTTCTGCTGTGATCGGTATTGGATTGAACGTGAATTTTTCTTCTGAAAAAACAGACAAAATAGATCAACCTTGGACATCGCTTTCAGAAATAACACAGAGTAAACACGATCGAAATTTAATGTGCGCTTGTTTGCTCAATGCGCTCTGCGAAGCGCTTTAATAAGATTTTGAATTCCTGGGATTTTTTCGTTGATATACAGTAAAAGTGTAAGTCTTTCCATTTTGAATTTTTGCAAAAAAACGATAATTTTTAAAAGCATTTTTAAATACGCTGACTTGAGAAAATATTTTAATGTAATCTGCATCATTTACCAAAAAACCGGGTGTGGAGATATGCTTGCCAGATTCTACTAAAATATAATCTGGTTTTTTCGATTCAAGATCTTTACCTAATAAATCGATAAAATACAGTGATAATTTATTCATTTTCTCAGCATCTGATAAATTTGAATTTCTCATGGCGTAAAAATAACCTGGCATCCAAATTAAATAGGGGAAGCGTGAAACATGAATTGCATCAGTATAATTAATGGAAGAATATTCCATTGGCAGTGACGAAGTTAAGAAATATACTTTTTTATGAGCGACATACTCAAACAGAAACCGTTGAATTGGCAATACCGCCAGGGAATATTTTTGTTGGCCAACAATCATAGAAAAGGCCAGTATAACGGGGTGTATCGATATCGATATCGCAAAGAAAACAACTGCCGCCATTCTCACTGTTTTTGTATGATAATATTTTAGAAACAAGCTCGTTACTAAAAAAAATACAAAAATGATTACCGATACCATTAAAATTACAGTTTGAATTACATTGACTCGCACTACAGAAAAATCCTTTACGTTCAAAATAAAAAATGAAAAACCCAAGAGCAACATAATAAAAACAGTAAACTTTTTTTCTTCCAGGAATTTAAAAAGTTTTAAGATTAAAAAAACTGCTAATAAAATAGAAAATCCAATTGCTTGAAAAATATGGTATCCCCAAAAAACCAAGCCGGAGAAATAGGTAAATATAAAACCCACAATAGCGATAGAAAATGCTTTGACAACCGAAGAATAATTTTTATCCGACCTAACGATGCAAGCAAAGACCAAAATTAAGGCGCCGTAATATACAAAAATACTAATATTTTTATAATTTATAAAAGCATCTCTCAAACCCAGATAATAAAATTGGTACGTGAGCGGTATAATATGTGTAAAGTATTCCGGGTAAATTAAATAAGTTGAAAGGGCGTAAAAAGAAACAAAAAAATATATAACCGTATTTTCTATTCGAATAATTTTTTTAAAACTTTTTTGATGAAAAAAATAATAAATTTCAGAAATAATAAATGGGAAACAAAAATGCGGTTTAAGGGAAAAACCAATAGCGGCAAAAATTGACGTTAAAAATACAAGCCATGGATTGACCACCTTATCATCAAGGCGCAGCGAGAAAAGTAAAAAATAGGGGAGTGTAAATATAAAACAAGTATATTCTCGTTGCGCAAATAAAGTTTCACTGATAACAAATAAAAAAAGAACGGCTACAACAATAAAAAAATATCTTCTTGAGAATTCTTCATCAGTGAAAATTTGTTTTAAAAAAAAGTTAGCGATGATCAGCAGAATTGAATAAATCGCCATATAATAAATAAAAAAGAAAAAGAAAAAATTAACATTTTTAAATTTATCAATTAGGTAAATAAGCGGAAAATTCAGATATAAAAAAAGTGGTGGGGTTGTTTCAAAAATATCATGAAAAAATCTTCCGCCATGCAGTAAAACCCTCGCTTCATCTAATGCGTTGGCAGAGTCGACATTCATAAAAGTACTAAATTGGATTCGTGCCGATAATATATAGATCACAGCAATGGTTATGCAAAAAAGAATACGCTGCCAATTAATTCGCGTGATAATCATAAATGGTATCCTACCCTTTTATTTTTTATCTTTATTTCTGCTTTTGTCTTCATACATACGTTCATCCGCTGCCTTCAACAATCGATCCATATCATCACCATCAGCTGGATAAAATGAGATACCGATACTGATTTCAAATGCAATTTTCTGATGACTATATTTCAATGCATGCTGGGTATATGATCGAATACGTTGCACAATATCACTAACAACACTTTCTTCTGGATTTTCAGTCAGTAATAATGCAAATTCATCTCCGCCCAAACGAGCAACCATATCTTCCTTTCTAACGGATTGAATTAAATGTTCTGCAAATGTTTTCAACAAAAAATCGCCCGCATCATGACCCATTACATCATTCACTTTTTTAAATTCATCAACATCAATAAATAGTAAAACACAAGAACGACTAAATCTTTTGCATCGTGATAACTCTTCCTCAAATCGCTGATAAAAAGCACGGCGCGTTAAAACATTGGTTAACGAATCAATCATGGCAAGTTGATATAATTGCTCATTCATTGATTTTAATTTGCGTTGACTATTTTCAAGCAATTCTTCTAATTCTTTATTTTCTAATAACAATCTACCTGATAATGGTTTCAATACTGCGCTTAATCCTAAGGCAAACAACATTAAAATAAACAATATGATAACAATAAGAATCAAAATGATGTGCTGGATAGAGTGATATAGATCTGCCCTGTCTGAAAAAACGGCCGCACCCCACTGTGTGTTGGGTAAGAAGCCATAAGCCATGACAACTCCATTTTTTACCGCGGAATCAGACAAAATACCCGATTTTTTTTCTCCCGCCGAATGAATCAAAGCTTGATTAAGATAAACGTTTTGAGAAATTAAATAATTATTTTTTCTATTCTTATTATTTAAAATCCAATTAATCTCACCATCTTGAATATAAAACGAGAATGTTTTTCCCAATTCTGTTTTCATTTTTTGATATAACATATTTTCAAGTTCGTTTAATTGAAATGTCAACATATCCATTCCAATCTTTTTTTGATTCACGTCTTTTATTGGTGTGGTCACAACGAGATATTGCTGATCGCCAAACACAAACGGACCATAAAATTTCGTAGCACTATTAATAATTTTTTGTACTACTTTGGCAGAAATAAAGGCATTACCCACTGATGCCAATATAGTATTATTCTTATCTAGGCGTGTAATTGAAATGAGAGCAGGATGATTAATAAAAGCATTTTTCAAAATATCCGTCAGTATTTCATGCGCTTTTTCAGGCGACATTTTTCCTTCGTTATACTCCATCATGATATGACGTCCATCAGCACGCGTGGATAATTGAACGGCAATTTCTTTAAAACGAGTAAAATAAGAATCCATCACCAACAAGGCAACGTCTCGAGAATAAGCAAGGTGTTGTTTTTGAACATCAAACAATCTTGCTTGAAGCGGTATCATTATCACTAACGCAATCACAAAACCAGTGAAGATAAGCGCAGAAACAGCATACCATCGAATTGCTCTTTGGATACGTTTAACTTTGTCTGTCATAAATATTTCTTTTTTAACTCCGCAATTTCATCCCGCAATTGCGCTGCTTTTTCAAACTCTAAATTCTTGGCAGCAGAAAACATTGCTTCTTCCATTGCGCTAATCTTTTTTTCAAAAGCCTGTGGCGTTAACGATATCAACTCACTGTCTGCTAAACGCATCGTTTCACACGATGAATCTGGCTCTATAATATCATGCACTGCCTTTTGAATCCCAACGGGTGTAATGTGATGCTCTACATTGTGCTGAGTCTGTTTAGTACGCCTACGTTCTGTTTCGTCAATCGCACGCCGCATTGAATTTGTTATGGAGTCTGCATATAAAATCGCTTTTCCATGTAAATGTCGTGCAGCACGCCCTATCGTTTGTACCAACGAACGTTCCGACCTCAAAAACCCTTCTTTATCTGCATCTAAAATTGCGACCAACGACACTTCTGGTAAATCCAATCCTTCACGCAACAAATTAATTCCAATTAATACATCAAACACACCTAATCGTAAATCACGCAAAATCTCAACACGCTCAATCGTATCAATGTCGGAATGCAAATAACGTACCTTCACATTCTGCTCTGCAAAATAGCCACTTAAATCTTCTGCCATGCGTTTGGTTAATGTGGTTACCAATGTACGCTCATTTTTTTTCGCTCTGATTTTCACTTCCGATAATAAATCGTCGACTTGCGTTTTCGCGGAACGAATGATTACTTCAGGATCTAACAAACCCGTTGGACGTACAACCAATTCAATCACTTCTTTTCCATGTTCTAATTCATACACACTCGGTGTTGCTGAAACAAAAATAGTTTGTGGTGATAATTTTTCAAATTCGTCAAAACGCAGCGGACGATTATCTAACGCAGATGGCAGTCGAAAACCATAGTTCACTAAATTTTCTTTACGCGCACGATCACCTAAATACATACCGCCCATTTGCGGAATGGTTACATGTGATTCATCAATCACCAGCAAAGCATTATTTGGTAAATAATCCATTAATGTGGGTGGCGGCTCACCCACATTTCTGCCTGACAAATAACGCGAATAATTTTCAATACCAGAACAATATCCCAACTCAATCAGCATTTCTAAATCAAACAATGTACGCTGTTCTAATCGCTGACGTTCCACTAATTTATTTTGTTCTTGAAATGTTGCAAGACGATTTTTCAACTCTACTTTAACAGCATCGATCATGTTAACAATCGTTGCACGCGGCGTAACGTAATGTGATTTCGGAAAAATAGTAACGCGTTGCACTTTGCGTTTTACTGTATTGATCAATGGATCAAAAAAAGCAATCGATTCAATTTCATCATCAAACAATTGAATACGCACTGCATCACGTTCAGAATCAGCTGGAAACACATCAATCACATCACCTGACACACGATACGTGGCGCGATGTAATTCCATTTCGTTGCGTGAATACTGCATTTCTGAGAGTCGTTGCAATAATTCACGTTGATCAATTCGCTCACCCACACTCACGTGCAACACCATACTCAAATACGATTTTGGATCACCTAAACCGTAAATAGCAGAAACAGTTGCAACAATAATCGTGTCTTCTCGTTCTAATAAGGCTTTGGTTGCCGATAAACGCATTTGTTCAATATGCGCATTAATAGCAGAATCTTTTTCAATGAAAGTATCAGTTGATGGCACATAGGCTTCGGGCTGATAATAATCATAATACGAAACAAAATATTCAACGGCATTTTTTGGGAAAAAGTGGCGTAATTCAGAATACAATTGTGCAGCCAACGTTTTATTGGGTGCCAACACCAATGTTGGTCTTTGTACACGTTCAATCACATTTGCAATCGTAAATGTTTTTCCTGAACCTGTCACACCCAGCAGTGTTTGATACGCTAGTCCCGCGTTTAATCCTTCGGTTAATTTTTCGATCGCTTGTGGTTGATCACCGCCTGGCTGGAAAGAAGTTACTAATTCAAATTTTGATATACTCACGCTGATAACCCATCGCTCAAGATTGTAATTTAGTCGCAATTTTATTACAGTATTTGCGATTATATCACTTCAGGATCAATTTCATGCAGATCTCCCGTCGCGCACAATCTGTTAAACCATCCGCAACCGTCTCAATTAATGCGAAAGCCACGCACCTCAAATCACAAGGTGTCGATATCGTTAATTTGAGCGTGGGTGAACCTGATTTTGACACACCTGAATTTATCAAAAACGCTGCCATTCAAGCCATTCAAGCAGGTTACACAAAATATACCGCGGTTGACGGTATTTCCATGCTCAAAGATGCCATTGTTGAGAAATTTAAACGTGAAAACAATTTACAGTACACGCGCGATCAAATTTTAGTTTCCTGCGGCGCGAAGCACAGCATTTATAATCTCACTCAAGCTATTTTAAACGATGGCGATGAAGTCATTATTCCCGCACCCTACTGGGTTTCATATCCTGCGATGGTTGAATTAGCTGGTGGAAAATCGGTGATGGTAACCACCACCGTTGAAAATCGTTTTCTATTAACCGCTGAACAATTAGAAAAAGCCATTACTTCCAAAACAAAGTTATTAATACTCAACAGTCCCAGCAATCCAACAGGAATGGCATACCAAAAAACAGATTTGGAAAAACTAGCAAAAGTATTATTAAAACATTCGCACGTCATGGTTATCTCAGACGATATGTACGAACATATTTTGTGGGGTATGAATTCGTTTGTGAATATTGTGAATGTTTGTCCTGAATTAATGAATCGTACTATTGTTTGCAACGGCGTTTCAAAATCCTATGCAATGACTGGCTGGCGAATTGGTTATGCAGCGGGTCCTGTCTCTATTATCAAAGCGATGACAAAAATTCAATCTCACAGCACTTCCAATCCCACATCCATCTCACAATACGCTGCCGTTGCCGGACTCCAGGGTGGAAAAGAATTTATTGACAATCTCAAAAATGTATTTAAAGAACGCCATGATTTTATTCAACAAAAATTAAGCGCGATTCCTGGCGTGATTTGTCCGCCCGCGGATGGTGCGTTTTATGTTTTTCCTGATGTACAAAAGGCCATTGCACGACAAAATTTAAAAGATGATATTGCACTGTCAGAATTAATTTTAGAAAAAGCGCATGTTGCCGTCGTGCCGGGAACCGAGTTTGGCGCACCGAATTTTATTCGCTTATCTTATGCAACCAATTTAGATAATTTGAAAAAAGCGGTTGAACGGATGATGCCGTTTATTACAGGTTAAAATTTCTTTTGATAGTATTGACCAATATCAATCTCATCAGTAAGATACACGCTCTATTCCCCGGTAGCTCAGTGGTAGAGCAGGTGACTGTTAATCACTTGGTCGATGGTTCGAGTCCGTCCCGGGGAGCCAGAATTTTAAGTTGGGAGATGAGAACCATCATTTCTGGTTCGACGTTAATGTACCCACTCCACTTCATCTTCCCTATTCAATCGCTGCGAATGAATATAGCGAATCACTGAAGAAACCGTGTCCAAATCATGCGGCTTAATCGTTTCAGGATCAACATAAAATCCATCGACCGTTTCTTCCAATCGCATTAAAAACATCAATGCACTCATCGAATTTAAATGCAAATCACGATACAGTTTATGATTTAAATGAATGTCGTGTGCATCAGCATGATGTAATGCGTCCGCTAATGCATTTTTTACTAATGATTCAACTGATAACATTTCACACCCTCTCGTATTTATTTCCATAAAAAAATCATAAAACAATTTTTTAGAAAAAAATATTCGTAATTATGATTTTTTATAACGCGGATGATTACGCCAGTAACTCAACCAAGTGTTTCGCGGTGGGTAATGTGCAAAATAATCTGTAACTCCCAGTGTCAACGCACTGGCTAATTTTTTCTGATATGACTGACTGTTCAAACGATTTTCTTCGTTTGGATTGGATAAAAATCCCGTCTCAACCAATAACGATGGAATATCAGGTGATTTCAAAACAACAAATGCGGCTTGCTCAACACGCGGATGATGCAAATGCGCAATAGGTCTCATACTCTGAATAACGTCATCACCCATTTGCAAACTCGATCGAATCGTTGCAGATTGCGATAAATTAATCAACACCGATCTTAAAAGATGAGACTTATCATTCAACTCAACGCCACCCATTAATTCCGATGCGTTTTCTTTTGTCGCCAACCAACGCGCTGCTTCACTGGTTGCACCACGCTGCGATAATGCAAAAACAGAAACACCGCGCGCATGGGTGTTTTTCCATTTATCAGCATGAATAGCGATAAACATATCGGCTTTATCTTTTCGCGCAACGGCTAAGCGTTGACGCAATGTTAAATAATAATCACCTGTACGTGTTAACATCGCGTGATAACCTGGCTGCTGATTAATTAAATACTGCAATTTTTTTGAAATGGCTAACACAACATTTTTTTCTTTTGTTCCCTGCAAACCAGTCGCACCCGGATCTTTTCCACCATGTCCCGGATCAATGACAATAATCACATTACGATGATGGAGAGCGTCTTCTTTATCGGTTATCACAGATGCTAATGCGGAATGAGCACGCGAAAAAATGATCTGAATTCTCGTTTCATGATTTCTGGTTGATGATAAAACACCTGTATTCTCCCACACACCCGATCGCAAAATAAATACTGCGCGGAAAACACCGTCACGATGCGTTGCATAACGCCACGCTTGAATTAATTCATTTCCTGCAAACAACTGCGTAAATTTTTTATACGTTTTTGTATTACGAAAATCAATAATGTATCGATTCGGATTGCTCAAAACAAAACTTCTAAAATTTGTTTTCGCAGACAACACAAAAATAACACGCGTTTGATTCGGTTGATTTTGTACGCGAATATGACGCAATATAATTTGTTGAGCGAACAATAAACTGGGCGCCAAGAGAAAAAAAACAAATAAACCGATTCGCCTCATAAGAAACTGTCCCTCTTTATAAGAAGTTTCGCACTTTAAAAAATATGTCATTCGCTCGTTGGATGCTGTGATACAGGTATTGCTCGAAAAGACGCCGTAGATACATCCCTGTAGGCTTGTCATTTTCTTCCCTGAAAATGACACTTTTCTCACAACACCTCTATCACAGCATCACTCGCTGCTTCAGAATACTTTTTTAAAGTGCGAAACTTCTGCTAATATTTCTCAACCGTCAAAAAACGTCCCACGCCATTCTCAGGCATTTTCAGTGTGCATAAAATCTGTGGTTTCGGCAAATCCTTTTCTGCGCGACTTGCCCATTCAATAACCGCGATCGTGTTTGGATTAAAATAATCTCGAAAACCCATTGCTTCCAATTCACTACTGTCTTTAATTCGATATAAATCGGCATGCAAAATGGTAAACTCATTCGTGGGATAAATTTCAACAAGCGTATAGGTTGGACTTTTTGCCAATCCTTCATACCCAAAACCACGCAATAATCCTTTTACAAAAGTGGTTTTTCCTGCACCCAACTGACCTTCTAAAAAAATGACAGAAGGTGCGCGAAGATCTTGCGCTAACGCTTGTGCAATGGCTTCTGTTTCTTCCGCTGTTTTTAAATAAAATTGACTCATGGGTTCACTAACTTCCATAAATAGGGCATCAAATCGGTTGCCAACATTCCACGCTCACCTTTTTCTTTTGCCGCTAAATCACCCGCCATGGCATGTAACAAAACACCGGTTTTTGCAGAGTTTACTAACGAAAAATGTTGTGCGAGCAAACCGGCAATCACACCACTTAATACATCACCCATACCGGCCGTCGCCATTCCGGGATTACCCGCTTCGCAAAGGCAAGGCAACTCGTCAGAAAACTGAATCAATGTTCCAGCGCCTTTTAATACAATCACACCACCGTATTGCGCACTTAATTTTTTGATCGAACCAACCCTGTCGCACTGTACTTGTTCAGCAGTGCATTGCAATAACCGCCCGGCTTCACCAGCATGCGGTGTTAATATCCACTGATTATTTTTTCTTAGGTGTTCACTTAATAAATTCAGCGCATCGGCATCCACGACGATTGGTTTTTCAGTCTTTAGCGCTGCATCAAATAATTCACGCGACCAACTCCTTTTTCCCAAACCAGGACCAATCACTATCACGGTTGCTTTTTGAATCAGTGAATTTAATTTTGTTGCGTGCGAAACAGCGTGACACATCACTTCGGGTCGTGCTGCGTTTATCGCTGCAATATGCTCCTCATGTGTTGCCACCGACACCAAACCAGCGCCCACTCGCAATGCGGCTTCAGCGCACATGCTCACCGCACCACCCATTCCAACATCACCACCCACTACCAATACATGACCAAAATCGCCCTTATGAGCAGATCGATCTCTTTTTTTAAATTGTTGCGATAATAATTGCCAATCCAATTTTTGATATACTGCATCCATCAGTGTGAGCGCCTTTATGACAGCAAATGAAATTGATTTTACAGAATTAAGTGAGCAGATCAAAGCATGGGCTACAGAATTAGGTTTTGCACAAATGGGCATTACCGATTGCGATACCCAGGATTCCGATGAAAAATTACAAGTCTGGCTTGATAAACATTATCATGGCGAAATGCATTATTTGCAAAATAACCGTGAATTACGACAATATCCTGAAAAACTACTTCCCAGCACGCTGCGCATTATTTCAGTACGCATGGATTATTTAACCAAAGAACATAATAGTACTGAAATTCTCGAGAAAAATAATAAAGCGTTTATTTCTCGTTACGCATTAGGACGTGATTATCATAAAATAATTCGCAGCAAATTAAATAAGCTGGCTGAAAAAATAAATGGGGTGATGCGAGAATATCAATTGATTTATCGCGCTTTCACCGACAGCGCACCGATTTTTGAGCGACATTTTGCACGCAAAGCAGGATTAGGTTGGATTGGCAAAAATACTATGATGATGAATCAACAAGCGGGATCTTATTTTTTTCTCGGCGAATTATTCACGAATTTACCATTAGTGATTGATGAACCCTTTGCAACTGCGCACTGTGGAACTTGCACAGCATGCATTGATGTCTGTCCCACAAAAGCAATCGTAGCACCCTATCAACTCGATGCGCGTAAATGTATTTCGTATTTAACCATTGAACACAAAGGCTCAATCGATCCTCAATTAAGGCCACTCATGGGTAATCGCATTTATGGCTGCGATGATTGCCAATTATTTTGTCCGTGGAATAAATTTGCGAAATTTTCCAATGAAAAAGATTCTCAACCGCGACACAATTTAAAAGACTCGGATTTAATTGAATTGTTTGCATGGGATGAAAAAACATTTCTACAAAAAACGGAAGGCGCTGCGATTCGTCGCGCAGGTTATATTAGCTGGCTGCGTAATATTGCAATTGCATTGGGTAATGCTGAAAAATCCGATATGATTATTGCGGCATTAAAATCAAGAGAAAATCATGAGTCGGAGATTGTGCGTGAACATGTGTGGTGGGCGCTACATATTCACACTGGATACCTCACACTGATACCTCCTCAATCGACCAACGCGCTTTAACATCGGTATTCAAAGCATCACACTCCCCTTGCGATAATCGCATCAATCCATTGATCGCCACCATCGCCGCATTGTCCGTGCAGAATTCACGTCGCGGGAAAAATATTTTTTTATCGTGTTTCGTCAAACGATTCGCATGCTCGCGCAATTTTTCATTGGCTGAAACGCCACCTGCAATCACCAATTGATCGCAATGCATCTCGATTAATGCACGCTCTGATTTTTTCATTACTGTTTCAATCACAGCATCTTCAAATGCACGCGCAATATCTGCTTTGAGTTGATCATCCTGATTATTTTTTTGAAATGCAGTGATTGCCGCAGTTTTTAAGCCACTAAAGCTAAATGCTAATCCGGGTTGATTTAACATCGGGCGCGGAAAAGAAAAACGTTTTGGATTTCCTGATGTCGCGAGTGCTGCTAATGCGGGTCCGCCGGGATAGGGTAATCCCAATAATTTAGCGGTCTTATCAAATGCTTCACCCGCCGCGTCATCCACTGTTTCTCCCAATATGCGATAAACACCGTATTTTTCGGCATAAAGTAACATGGTGTGTCCACCAGAAACCAGCAAGGTCACAAAAGGAAATTCCGGTTTTTCTTTTTCTAACATGACCGCCATGAGATGTGACTCTAAATGGTGCACGCCCATACTCGGAATATTCCATGCAAAAGCAAGACTGCGCGCAATGGATGCACCCACCATTAACGCGCCAATTAATCCAGGACCGCGTGTGTAAGCAACACCAGCAATATCTTTTGAAGACAACTGTAATTGCGATAATAATTGCTTTATTAGCGGTAATAATTTTTGAATATGATCGCGTGATGCTAATTCTGGAACCACGCCACCGTATTTTTTGTGTAAATGAATTTGACTGTGAATTAACTGGCCAAGCAATCCTACGTCACGATCATAAATCGCAACAGCAGTTTCATCGCATGAGGTTTCGACGCCAAGAATTTTCAAATCAATCCCAATTCTTTCACCGCATCACGCTCTGCACGTAATTCAGTTATTGTCGCTTTCAACTTCTCTTGTCCAAACGCATTATGCTTCACACCTTCCACCGCAATCACTTTTCCATTTTCAGTGCGACACGGAAACGAAAAAATTAATCCCGCATCAACGCCATACTCACCGTGCGATGCACGACACATCGAATAGGCTTTATTTTTAGGAGTTTCGTGATGTAATGTTTTTAAAGAATCAATAACCGCATTCGCGGCCGATGCAGCAGAAGAGGAACCGCGTGCGGCAATCACAGCAGCACCGCGTTGTTGCACAGTCGGAATAAATGTTTCCGTAAACCATTTTTCATCTTTGATTATCTCTACCGCTGATTTTCCATTAATTTTTGCATTATAAAAATCGGGGTATTGCGTGGAAGAATGATTTCCCCAGATAATCATATTATCAATATCAGATACCGTGACATTCGCTTTATGCGCTAATTGCGACACCGCACGATTTTGATCCAACATCGTCATTGCAAAAAAACGATCTTGTGGAATATCTTTTGCGTGATTCATTGCAATTAAACAATTGGTATTACAAGGATTTCCGACAACCAATATTTTCACATCATTGGCTGCGTTATCATTAGTCGCCTGCCCTTGTGTTTTAAAAATCGCGCCATTGATTTTTAATAAATCAGCGCGTTCCATACCTTGTTTACGCGGAACGGATCCCACCAGAGTTACGTAATTCACGTCTTTCATCGCCACATTCACATCGTCTGTCATCACGATATTATTTAATAATGGAAATGCACAATCTTCTAATTCCATTGCAACGCCTTTGAGTGATGGCAATGCGGGCGTGATTTCTAATAAATGTAAATCCACTTTGGTATCAAGACCAAATACTTGACCGGACGCCAAACGAAATAATAATGCATAACCGATTTGACCAGCAGCGCCGGTAATCGCAATTTTAACGAGTTTTTTCATAAACATTCCTCTCTAGTAATAACACCGCTGCAACACTGCGCGACTCATGAAATTCCGGGTGAGAAAATAATTCAGGAATATTGTTTATTTTCCACGGAACGACTTCAATCGGTTCTGGCTCATCACCTTCCAATTTTTGCGGATATAATTTTTTCGCTAACACAATATCCATCATCGCTGGAAAATAAGCGGGAGACAAACTCCATTTTGCCAAATGAATTAATTCATGCGCACCATAACCAGTTTCTTCCATTAACTCTCGATTAGCAGAAATCAGCGGATCTTCGCCAGCATCCATCGCCCCTTTTGGAAATCCCACAAAATAGCTATCTGCCGCTGGCGCATATTCACGAATCAATAAAAATGTTTCCTCATCCAACATCGGGATAATCATCACCGCTCCTGGATGTCGACCTGCAATACGTTCAAATTTTTGTTCATGACCATTTGAAAAACGCATATGCGTTTCTTCAATCGTAAAAACACGTGTTTCAGCGAGGATTTTTTTGTCGAGTAAGATAGGATATTTCATATACGGTTATCAGTTATCAGTTATCAGTTATCAGTTATCAGTTATCCTTAGATTAGATTACAGAACCTACTTTGCTACAACCACTTCCGTTCCCAATTGCACAAACTCTTGATTCAACCACTTCGCATCTGACTTAAATAATCGAACGCAGCCGGCACTTCGATTAATAAAACCCGATAAAGTAGAATAATGCATTGCCGCGCCGCCATGGAAGTACATGCAATAAGGCATGGGGTCGCCGCCATGTGTTTCCAGCGGAAATTCATGTGAAATACAGTCTTTTCCTTCAGAGCGAAACACTCTAAATTTGCCGATCGCTGTTGAACAATCACCGTCTGAATCGTAACATTTTTTTCGACCACTGCTTACCGGCCCCCAATACAATAAATTTCCCTTGGCATTATAGGCGCCAAATGCAAAACGACTTAAGCTGATATAAACCAATTTTTTTTCATGTGTGTTCATGTGTTTTGGTAATGGTGACATATCCATGTAAGTGGTTTTGGTAAAATCTTTTGGAACCACAATCCAATTTCGATACACTAACGCTACATTCGTGCGATTCAAGCGCATCACTGTTTCGCGTTGTTGAAAATCAGGAAACAGAGTATACCAGGTGTCATCCTTCCCCACTTTGCGACAATAATATTCTGGTTGATCACACAAGGTTTGTCCGTAATTCGTCGCGCTCGCTGCTGCTTCTTGCGCCGCATACACTTCTGGCGCAACTTCAACGCCACTGTCATCTGCGAATAGTGTTACAGAAGGCGAAATACATAACGCACAATAAAATAAAAAACGAAAACACTTATCCACACTTCCACTCCCGCTGCTTACCAAAAATATGATACCGTGTGGCGGCATTATACGTATAGAAAAATAATGAGTCACAATGAATTTTGCTGTTATCCCATTAAGTTTATACATTCATATTCCCTGGTGCGTGAAAAAATGTCCTTACTGCGACTTTAATTCTCATGCGGCAGCTTCTGAGCTGCCCGAAAAGGCCTATATCAATCAATTGCTGATGGATTTGCAAACACAACTACATTTTGTACAAAACCGCTCAATTGAAAGCATTTTTATCGGCGGCGGCACACCCAGTTTGTTTTCTGCAAAAGCCTATGCAGAGTTATTTTCACAATTAAAACAAATGATCATGATTCCTGATCATTGCGAAATCACCTTAGAAGCCAACCCCGGCACAACGGATACAGATCGTTTTGCTGGTTATTTTGATGCGGGAATCAATCGCATTTCTATCGGCGTACAAAGTTTTCAAGATACAAAATTAAAAGCGCTGGGACGCATACATGAATTTGAGCATGCCAAAAAATCTGTAAAACAAGCACAAGCAGCGGGATTTAAACGAATTAATATTGATTTGATGTTTGGATTATCGAATCAAACTATTTCAGATGCGTTATATGATTTGAAAACAGCAATAGATTTATCACCAACCCATCTTTCGTGGTATCAACTCACACTCGAACCCAATACTTTTTTTTATCGCTTTCCACCGATTTTGCCTGATGACGATTATCGTTTTGAAATTCAAGAAGCGGGGCGAGCATTGCTGCGTGACAATCATTTTATGCAATACGAAATTTCAGCCTATTCCAAAAATAATCCTTGCCGACACAATTTAAATTATTGGTTGTTTGGCGACTATTTGGGAATTGGCGCGGGTGCGCACGGAAAAATATCCATCAGAAGCTCGCACGGTAGTGCGAGCGCAATCATCAGACGAAACAGTCTCAAACATCCCAAACAATATTTAGCCGCAACAGCAGACAATATCGCACTCACAAAAATAGTTTCACAAAAAGAATTACCATTAGAATTCATGATGAATGCCTTGAGATTATTTCAACCCATTTCCATTGCATTATTTGAAGCAAGAACAGGTTTACCATTTTTAGTGATTAAAAAAGAAATGCTGAAAGCGGTTGAGATGGGATTTTTAGTAGTAGACAAAAATAATTTTCAAGTTACCAAAAAGGGGTGTTTGTTTTTAAATGAGCTGTTGGAGATATTTTTGTGATGCCAACACTCGGTTTTCGCTCGAGACTCCTTCCTTAAAATATCGTTAAATTATGGAACTTTTGTTTTTTTTCTAGACATAACGGCTTTGCCCGATTCTAATGGGCGATGAGTAATTACAAAATGAATATATCGCTATGAGCCGCTCCTCTGCTAACGATTCAGCCACCTTTCGCTCCATTCAATCACCCGATGCTGTGATTTCACAAATTGAGGTTAGTCCAGCGGGTGTTGTCACTCTTTATTTTTCTCTTACAAGAAATGTAGAGGCACGTGCGTTTCTCGAATATGTGCGACGATTAAAATTATTTATGCGCTGTGCGAATTTAAGTGATCTCACGAAAATTTTCAGTACACAGCATCCACTTGTTGAGCATACACGGATTGAAGAAGATGGGTATGCACGGATCAAGGGAGATGATCCCTTGCATGATGTGCTAATGAGTCCTCATAGTGAAGAAGTAGACGGACAGCACATGCACCTTACATCGCAAGCACCGGTGACACCAGATGAAGTTGCATGCATTTTGCAACAATTGGAAACGATATTAAAATTGGGTCCTGAGACACGACAAAAATTATTAAAGAAGTATAAGGAAAAAATATTTCTCATGCTCGATGCTCGAAGAGCGAAATGCTTTGCTCATGCATCTCCAACTGATCGAAGAATATTTGCGCAATTTGATACAAATAACTTTGATCCAAACGCTCCTATGCTGAGTTTTCCCTCAGAATTGATTGTCGCAGATTACAGAATGCATTTAGAAATTCACCAAAGAGGCATTCAAGCAGCGCGCGAAAAAATATTGGAACAACTGTGCGATGCGGATTTTTATTGCAGAAATAAAGGAACGTTCAACTATTTCTTTCAATTATGTAATTCATCCGCGCAATCTGCTGGCGCGGGATTTGCAGTTGAATGTGTCACGAAAATGACAACACATGTTGGTTTACTTCAAGAAAAAAATGCGCGTAGGATAGTATCATTTTGCATAATGATGTTTGGTTTATATTATGCATTTTCATTTCTTAATCTTATTTTTAATCTGGTATTGACTTTACTAACCGAAGGTGGCAATAAAATAACTAAAGGCATGGCACAATCCGCACTGCTTGTGTTTGCATTATTTAATTCTGAGGATTGGCTTGCAATGTTGATTTCTATTGGTGCCGCAGACATGGGAAGAAAGGCAGCGCAAACGATGCATTCATATTTTTTCCCACCAAAAAAGCTTCAGCAGGAACCAGTGCTGCTAACCAGTCAACAAGATGCGTCTTATCAACCCAAGACAGCATAGTTTATAAAAAACAAACAGAATACCCCCCAAACTTTCTGATATTTAAAACGCCGATATCTAACAACAGATACTGGCCTTTAATTCCCAACAAAATACCTTCAATTTTGGGCGTTTTATCAAAAGACAACGCGGTTATTTTTTTGGGATATTCCATCACGGGATAATCCAATGTCACGCTATTTTTATCATCCAACAAAATAATTTGATCGGGATATTTTTTTAAAAGTGGCGCGAGTGTTTTTTCAGCTTGCGATAACAATAATTTTTTTTCAGATAATAAATCAAGTGGTGCAACTTGATTCATTAACATCACACGCCAGTTTGTTTTATCGGTCACAAAATTTTTCAATGCCACTTCAATTAAACCCGCTTGATAACGATTACTGGTTTTAAAAATCGGTAACGCTTGCGCCGCACCTTGATCCATCCAACGTGAAGGGATATTTTTCATGCGCGTGATACCCACTTTTAATCCAGAAGTATTCGCTAAATACACAATATGTTCTTGATGACATTGTTGATGTGCCCAATCATTCTGCGGGCAACCTGTCTCCACTAAACAGCGCTCTGGGAAAATCATGCAATTATTGCATTCATTGATTTTTTGCATGCAAGGAAAACAATAGCCCTGTTGAAAACTTTTTGTAATCTTGCGATCGCATTGAATGCAGTGAATTTCGTTTAAAAATTCGAGGGTGATTTTTTTATTTAAAAATAAGTTTACATTTATTTTTTGATTATCAAAAATTAATTCATATTGAATGGGGTGCGCATCATAAACCAACATCTTGTGCAGATAACCCTGTGCGCTCATGCTGACACATACGCTTCTGACATATTTCTCCCCCACTCCCACTCACACTGTTATCCTAAACTCTTCCACCGGCTTTCCACCGATCAAATGCTCTTGAATAATTCTTTCTAACACTGCTGGTGTGCAGTGTTGATACCAAACTCCATCGGGATAAACGACGGCAATCGGACCATCACAACACACTCGCAAACAATTTACTTTGCTGCGACAAATACCACTTTCAATCGTTAAATTTAATTCATCCAAGCGATACTTTAAAAATTCCCACGATTGCAATCCCGCTTCACGTGTGCAACATTGTGGTTTCGTTTGATCGCAACATAAAAAAATATGATGGCGAATTTTACTCACACTCCCACTCCCACTCACACATTAATATTTACATCTTGAGAATAATCCACGCCATCCACTTCAAAACCAAACAATTTATAAAAATCGTGACGATAACTTTTTAAATCACTTAATGCATACACATTGTCGGTCGAAATCATTCTCCAAATATCAGCCACTTTTTTCTGAACGTCATCTTGCATTTCCAAATCATCAATACGCACACGCTGTTCTTCGTCTACTTTAATTTCATCACCCGTATAAACAACATCATGTAATAAACGGTAAATTTGTTCAACACATCCTTCATGCGTTTTTTTCTCTTTCATGATTTTAAATAAAATCGACATGTAAAGCGGCACAACCGGAATGGCAGAACTCGCTTGTGTTACCAATGCTTTATTCACAGAAACAAACGCACGACCATTATTTTTTGATAATGGTTGATTTAATTGATGAGCGGTTGCCAACAAATCATCTTTCGCTTTACCAATAGTGCCATTTTTATAAATCGCATGCGTTAATTCAGGGCCAACATAGCTGTAAGCAAACGTGATCGCGTCATCCGATAACACATTTTCTTTTCGTAATTCATCGATCCACATTTTCCAATCTTCACCCCCCATTACCGCAACAGTATGAGCGATTTCTTCTGGAGAAGCAGGTTCAATAATCACGTCGCTCACCACACCCGTTAATGGATCTACTGTTTTATTTTTATAAACTTCGCCAATGGGTTTTAATACAGAATTAAATATCTCGCCTGTTTTGGGATGTATACGACGCGGTGATGCCAAACTGTAAACCACCAAATCTATTTTCCCCAAATCTGATTTAATTAAATCGACAACTTGTTTTTTAATCTCATCTGAAAAGGCATCGCCATTAATACTTTTTGCATACCGTCCATCGCGATGCGCAATTTTTTCAAACGCAGTTGAGTTATACCAGCCGGCTGTTGCAGTGCGTTTATCCGTTGCGGGTCTTTCAAAAAACACACCGATTGTTTTTGCATTAGCGCCGTACGTTACCGCAATACGTGACGCCAAACCATATCCGGTTGATGCGCCAATCACTAATACATTTTTGGGTGCGTTGTTGGTTAACGCTGGTTTTGATTTAACATAATTAATTTGCGCTAATACATTGTTATAACATCCAGTAGGATGGGCCGTTGTACAGATAAATCCGCGGACTTTTGGTTCGACGATCATGGGTAACTCCGGAAAATAAAAATCGAAGTTTAGCATTAGTGGGAGTGGGAGTGGGAGTGTTTCGAGAAAAGCACCATTTGGTATAGTCAATTTCTTGAAAGTCCGATAGAATCCCACTCTCAGTTGTTTTTAAAAGAGTGGTCATGGAGGTCACTTCGCAACGATAGGTTGCAAACTCCGCCAGGCCTGGAAGGGAGCAACGGTAGCGACAGACTCGTGTGCTGAATCATGGCTTCCGTGATCACCCTTTTGAGAATAGTATTAACTCGAGAAAAATGCATGTCCTATTTGGCACTCGCCAGGAAATGGCGCCCAAAACGATTTGATCAAGTGGTTGGTCAGCCTCATGTTGTACAAGCACTCACGCACGCCCTTTCTCATAACAAAGTTCATCACGCCTACTTATTTACTGGAACACACGGTATCGGTAAAACCACGCTAGCAAGAATATTCGCAAAATGTCTGAATTGCGAAACCAGCGTGACAGCAACACCCTGTGAAAAATGCGGATCGTGTCAAGAAATTGATGTGGGTTGTTTTCCAGATTTATTTGAAATTGACGCTGCGTCTCGAACCAAAGTAGAAGACACGCGCGAATTACTCGACAATATTCCTTATGCCCCCACGGCGGGTCGATTCAAAGTGTACTTGATCGATGAAGTACACATGCTGTCGGGTCACAGTTTTAATGCATTATTAAAAACACTCGAAGAACCGCCATCCCATGTTAAATTTTTATTGGCAACAACCGATCCACAAAAATTACCTGCAACGGTTTTGTCTCGTTGTTTGCAATTTCATTTATCCAAAATGATGCCAGATCAAATTGAAAAACAATTAATACATATCTTAACGACAGAAAAAATTAATTTTGAAGTTGACGCACTCACTTTCATTGCTGAGTCCGCCAATGGCAGCATGCGCGATAGTTTAAGTTTGTTGGATCAGTGTGTGGCTTATGGCAATGGTCAAGTGAAAAAAGCAGAAACGCAAGCCATGCTCGGCTTATCAGACCACGCTGATGAGTTTGAGTTGTTGAAATCAATTTATAAAAACGATGCGCAATCTGCATTAACACTTACTCAAAAATGGGCCAAAAATGGCATTCATTTTTCACGTTGTTTATCTGGATTGCTCACAACGCTTTATCAAATTAGCGTTACTCAGTCTATTGGAAAAAATGTTTTTCGATCTATTGAAGTAGAAAATTGCGCAAAACTAATATCACGCGACGATATTCAATTATTTTATCGAATTGCATTGAACGGACAACGTGATTTACCGCTCGCGCCCACACCACAAATTGGGTTTGAGATGATTGTGATGCGCATGATGACCTATCATTCCGCATCAGAAAAAAAAACAGGCATAAAATCAGAAATAAAAAATGATGATTGGAATACGCTGCTTCAAAAATTAACCTTAACCGGCTCTACACTCGCGCTCGCACAACATTGTGCAATGAAATCATTTACTCCTGAGCTGTTGCAATTAACGCTGCAACCCAAATACGCAGCCCTCAGTAATGCGCGTCAGCAACAACGCATTCAAGATGCGCTTACACAACTATCGGGGCATTCCACCAAAGTATTAATCACGATTGAAGAAACACAGATGGAAACACCTGCACAACAGGCTGCGCGCTCGCAAGAAGCAAATAAACAATCGGCAAAAAAGGCAATTTCTGCTGATCCCAGTATCCAACGGATTGTAAAAACGTTTGATGCTACCATAATGGAAGATAGCATCGAACCAACTCATTAACCTTGTCGGAGAAAAACCATGTCAGATTTATTATCAGATATCAAAAACAGTATCATGGATATGCAAACCCAAATGCAATCCACTTATCAAAATTTAGCGGATATTAAAGTCAGCGGTGAATCATCTGATAAAACCGTGAAAATTACCATGACAGCAACGTATGCTTTTGTGGATATTGAATTCAATGAAAAGGCATTGCAAGGCGGCGTGAAAGAATTTAAAGCACGCATTCGCGAAGCATGGGAAAATGTCGTGAAAAAGATTCAAGAAGCAACACAAGCAAAAACCATTGAATTGCTGCAACAAATGCAAATTCCCGATGAAATTCGTAATTTGTCGACAACAGATCAACCAGTGATCGCTCAAGATAAAAAAGGCGATGGTGATAAGAGCGACGAAGGTGGCACGAAATAAATCTAATCATGTTCAGTCCACTGACAAAACAATTGATTGACGCGTTGCGCGTATTGCCAGGCGTTGGCCCCAAGTCCGCGCAACGGTTGACCTATCATTTGCTGTCTGAAAAAGGTCGGACAAAAGCACAAACGTTATCTGATGCGCTAAAACAAGCTGTTTTGTCCGTTGGACAGTGCGAACGTTGCCGACAATTTACCGAGCAACCACTCTGTGAATTATGTAGCAATGCCAAGCGCGATCGTTCATTATTATGCGTCGTTGAAAGTCCATCTGATGTCATTGCATTGGAGCAAACCCATGTATTTAATGGCTGTTATTTTGTGTTACATGGACATTTATCGCCGCTGGATGGTATTTCTCCTGAGCACATTGGCGTCCCACAATTGCTGATGTTGCTGCAGAAAGAAGTGATTCGAGAAGTAATATTGGCAACCAATCCAACGATTGAAGGAAAAGCAACGGCACACTATTTGGCGAATCAAATTGATTCAACAAAAATAATGTGCACGCGCATCGCACACGGCGTGCCCATGGGTGGCGAATTAGAATATTTAGATGGTGGTACACTGTCGCATGCGTTTTACGCGCGACAAGTAATTGAGGTGTGAGTGTGCGTGACAACGCAGAATAATATTTATATTTTACGAGGTGCTTATGTTTGGTGATAAATTCGGCGGCCTAGGAAATCTTGCGAGCTTGATGAAAAATGCAGGCAAAATTCAAGAGATGATGAAAGAAGCGCAAGATAAGTTAGCAAAAATTGAAGTGATAGGTGAGTCCGGTGCGGGCGCTGTAAAAATTAAATTCAACGCGCAAAATTATGTGAAAACTATTTTTATTGATGATGAAATTTTAAAAGAAGATAAAGCCATTTTGCTGGATTTAATTGCTGCGGCAATTAATGATGGTGCTCAAAAAATTGAAAAAGAAAAGGAGAGGCTGGTAAGTGGTGCGGGCATGTTAAGTGGGATGGTGTCTGACCAGGAAGAAAAATAATATGGCACAGAACCGCGCACGCAGTAAGCGGAGCAAAAAATCATCGCTCATCACCGCTTGTTACACGCGCGGTTCTTTGTTAATTCACTGATACGTACCAACGCAAAGCGCATGCTCACGACCTCGGCCATGCGCGCAAAATCACATCAGCAACGGTTGCTAACGGAATCGCGAAAAATACGCCCCAAAATCCCCAAATACCGCCGAAAACCAACACCGATAAAATAATCACAATGGGATGTAAATCCATGGTTTCAGAAAACAATAACGGAACCAACACATTCGCATCTAAAACAATAATCACCGTGTAGGCAATCATCAATGCCAAGCTATGGGATGAAACACCCCACTGCATTAACGCAAGTGCAATAACGGGTATGGTCACTACTACCGCGCCAACATAGGGAATAACCACAGAGAAACCGACCAACACACCAAGCAAAATAGAGTATTTCATTCCCAGCAATGCAAAGGTAACCCCTGTAACAAAACCAGTCGCCATCATTTCAATCACGCGACCACGAACATAACAACCAATTTTTTTATTCACATCTTGCCAAACACCCGAAACCAATACGCGATTTTTTGGTAGAAATTGCGAAAACCAATGCGTAATCACTTCACTGTCTTTCAAAAAGAAAAATAATAATAATGGCACTAAAATAAAATAAAGCACGATCGTAATTAAATTGGGAAGTAACAACCACATGTGCTTTAATGCGCCCTGACCCATTTGCGAAAATTCATTTTGCACAAATGAAATGGCCTGCTGAAAACGAACATCATGAAAAATAACCGGATATTGCTGCATTAAATTGGTTACCCAGGCATCAGCCTGTGCGAATGCATGGGGAAATTCAGAAACCAAATTTTGTAATTGACGAACAATGATGGGTAACAACCACACTACTGAAAATACAACTAAGCTAATAAAAGCAACAAACACGGTCATCACTGCTAAAAAATGCGGTAATCGCAATCGAGTCAATGCACGTACAACAGATAACAACAAATAAGCTAATACAATGCTGATCAACACGGGCATAAAAAAATGACCAAAAAACTCAAGAAAAAGCAACACAAACAACACAGTGAAAAATAATGCTACCGCACCCGGATCAGAAAAATTACGACGAAACCAATCTGAAATCGACTCCAATAATGGATTTGAATTTACCATACCGCTCACCTAGTTTTTTCACTGCTATTGCACTATTGTAATATGTTTTAACACTGAATTCCTATATCAGTTTTTATGAAAACCATATTCAAACTATCAACCATTTTTCTCATCATCAGCCTGCTGTGCGCTTGCGCTGGCACACGCCCCAACATCGTTGTTCCATTGCAACAACCCAAACCACTGGTACTACAAAAAACACCTCGTGTCGCACTCGTCTTAGGTGCCGGTGGTGCACGCGGATTTGCGCATGCGGGTGTGGTTTCCGTATTACAACGCGCAGGAGTTCCCATTGATTTAATTGTTGGCAGCAGCGTTGGTAGCTTTTATGGCGCCTTGTTGGCAGACAGTGGTAATGCAAAAACAGCCGGAAAAATAATGTTATCAGCCAATTTTTGGAATATTGCTGACATTGCAAATATACCCAGTTTAAAAGGATTAATACAAGGATATCATTACGAGAAATTTTTATTGCATCACATGCGCGCACGCTGGTTCAATCAATTAAAAATTCCGCTGGTGATTGTCACCACTAATCTTAAAACAGGAAAAGAATGGGTAATTTCAAGCGGTCCCATTGCACCGGCAGCTGAAGCATCCTCCGCAATACCCGGTGCAGTAAAAGTGGCGCATTTATATGGTCACACATTAGTGGATGGTGGAATGACAGATCCTATTCCCGTTGATGTTGCAAAAAAATATCATCCGACGGTAATTATTGCGATTAATATTGCTGAGCAATTATCCCCCGAGATGCCTTGGACGGCGATTGGCGTTTACAATCGCGCCTATCATATTTCATGGTTAACGTTATCCAAACTATCCGAAAAAGGAGCAGATATTATTATTCGCCCACAAGTTGGCACCATTGGTATGTTTGATGTGAGTAAAAAATATAAATTATTTTACATTGGCGAGATGGCTGCGTATCGAGCGTTACCTCGCATTCGAAAATTATTGCGAGCAAAAGGAATTAAACTAGCACATCAATCTACTGCCTCATCGCCAACACCCTAAATAACGGCGCGTAATGATTCGTCGCACTCCACACATAATATCCATCAGCGCCACTGTCTTTCGCTGCTTTCATTTGCGCAACAATGTAGCGTGTTTTTGCATCGGACGATAAGGGATAGCGATAATTAAATAATTCAATGTATGCATAAATCGCTACAGCGGGATGCGCTTGAATTTGTTTTTTCAATGCAGTAATTGATGCATAAATAGTTTCATAAGGACGGATCGCATGATGTCGAAACGGTTCGTAATGTGAAGGATACACCATCGGACAAAATGCATTAACCACGGTCGCAAGCAAGTTAGGATCTTGACCAATCGTATGCGCTGGTTTGTGTGCGGCAATACCAAAAATATCCATTTGCAATTTTACATTTTTATACGAAGCCAGTTGATCTTTGAAAAACTGCACCACTTTTAAAACATGCTGCGCTTTTTCCGGTGTTGCAGGATACGCAGAGCGATAACGAATATAATCTAGCTGAATGCTGCTTGCACCTAATTCGATTGCATATTTTACTAACCCCAGACGCTTTTCCCAAATAGCTTTATCGTTTATTTGCGCACGCGTTGCACCATGCGGAAATACCACAACCCGAGCAACATACTGAATACCATTGTCGAGCACGGTTTTAATAGCAGCAGGATAATGTTTATTGCGAATATTAATATCAATCACAAATGTATCGATACCATATTTTTTGGCTTGTTGAATTAAATGTGCCAACTTCACTTTATTTTGTACGGTATCTTGCGTTAAATAAATTCCACGACTAAATGCATTCGCCTGCACAGCGAAAACAAAAACAATCAATGGGACAAAAATAAATTTAAGCATGGTTTTCATAACAGTCGCTCCATCGAAATAAAAAGAGGTATGAATACATCTTAGACCATTTTTTCCAAAACGCGTAAAATCTCATGAACGAGTGTTGGACCACGATAAACGAAACCCGTATAAACTTGCACAAGCTGTGCGCCTGCTTGCCAATGTGCCAGCGCATCTTCGCCAGACAGTATCCCACCAACACCAATAATCGGTAATTTTTTATTGGAAATCTGATGAATAGCGGCAATCATTCGCGTAGTACCTTCACGCAATGGTGCTCCACTCAATCCACCCATCTCATTTCCGTATCGACAATTGGCAACAGATGTATGATCCAGCGTGGTATTTGAAATCACCACGCCATCGATTTCATTATCCATTAGCGCTCGCACAAAACCCTCATAATCCATTTGCGGCAAATCAACCGTGGTTTTGACAAGCAGCGGCACATCACGATGATACTGTCCCGCTAGACTTTTTTTGGCACGCTGCAAACCTTGCAATAATTGATTAAGATAATGCGTTGATTGCAACTCACGCAAACCAGGCGTGTTCGGTGATGAAATATTAATAACAACATAATCAGCGTACGGATACACTGCTTTCAAACACAATTGATAATCGGTGAGTGCATGATTCAGCGCCGTATCTTTGTTTTTTCCAATATTCACACCTACAATACCCGGCACTTTTCGTGATTGTAATTTCATAACCATCGCATCAACACCCACATTATTAAATCCCATGCGGTTAATTAACGCTTGTTTTTCAGCAATTCTGAACAGTCGCGGTTTGGAATTGCCTGCTTGTGGTTTCGGCGTCACCGTTCCCACTTCAACAAAACCCAATCCCATTCGAAACAGTGCATCAACACACTCTGCATTTTTATCCCATCCTGCCGCTAACCCCACCGGATTTGGAAAATGCAAACCAAATAATTCTATCGGTTTTTGCAGTGTTTTTATGTCATTACCCAACAAACCGTATCGCACATTAATAAAATGCTGCGCCAATCGGTGCGCCGTTTCTGGCGGTAATTGAAATAATAATTTTCCAATCAAAGATGACACTCTTGCTCCCAAATGCGCATCATGGCATTACCCCCTTTCAGCGTGTGATAGGAAACTTCACGTATTTCAACGCCGTAATTTTTTTGTTGAAAAGACAACATCAATGGTCCCAGCGATTCCGGCATTTTTCCACGTGAATCCAACAACGGATAAATACGCACTGCTTCCGCAATTCGGCATAATTCTTTCAGAATCGCGTTCATCTTTTCAGCCGATAAATCATGATGAAAAATAAAATCGGTGCAGAGCGCTAAATTAAATTCATGTGTTTTGTACGGCAAAGTTGGCAATTGCAAGGGTTGATACCGTTTTTCCGCTACCCCCTTCGCATAATCTTGCAAAAAATTTTTTTCCGTTTGTGTCCATCGCGCGATAACATCTTGCATCATTTTTTCAGAACACTGTTTTAATCGTTCTGGTGATGCCTTTAATTGCGCGATCGTTTGCTGTAATAATTCTTGTGCGTGTGCACGCATGGATTGCTCAGGTAATACATAAGCCGCATCAATGCTAACCACATGCCCATGTCGTTTGGTCGCCTCAGCATTAAAACTGGAAATCGTTGCTGAAAAATCTACAATGGATTTTGAAAAATCGTGATCCGATAAATCATACATTTGTTGGTAATCAGAAAAATCATAAATCCAATTGGGTGTTATAACCGTTGCAATTTCCATTGTATTTTTCCTTACGCGACAGATAGAATAACAGACTCATACTACAGGAGTTTCGTATTTTGAGAAATGCCCACTCTTCTCCACTGCTCACGGAAGCATTAAAACAATTTCAACAAAAAGCAGAGGATTTTGCACAAAAATACATTGCACCCCTTGCGCAAGAAATTGATAAAACCAATCAATTTCCCCGTGAATTATGGAAAAAATTAGGGAGTGCAGAATTACTCGGAATCACAATTGACAAACAATATGGCGGAACCGCGCAAGGTTATTTCGCACAAGCACTCGCGGTAGAAGCCATCAGTCGTGCATCCGGCTCCATCGGATTAGCGTATGGCGCACACGCTAATTTATGTGCCAATCATATTTTTCGTTTTGGGACTGAGCAACAAAAACAACGTTATTTGCCAAAGTTAAATACAGGCGAGTGGCTCGGCGCATTAGCGATGAGTGAACGCAATGCAGGATCAGATGTGTTAAATATGCAATTACACGCCGAAGAAAAAAAAGGTCATTTTATTTTAAATGGTCATAAAATGTGGATCACGAATGGCACCGAAGCAGATGTTATTATTGTTTACGCAAAAACCAATTCTGAAGCAGGTCCGCACGGCATTACCGCTTTTGTCGTTGAAAAAACATTTTCCGGTTTTAAGCCAAGCAGCAAATTAGATAAACTGGGTATGCGCGGATGCGATACCGCTGAACTATTTTTTACAAACTGCCCAGTTCCCACAGAAAATATACTGGGAAAAATAAATGGTGGATTAGCTGTTTTAATGGGAGGACTGGATGTTGAACGCGCTGTACTGGCTGCAGCCCCAGTGGGATTAATGCAAGCGTGTTTCGATATCATGTTACCGTATGTGAAAATACGGAAACAATTTAAAAAATCATTGGGGGATTTTCAATTAATTCAAGAAAAAATTGCCAACACCTATGCGCAACTCAACGCAGCACGCAATTATGCTTATGCCACCGCTGCATTGTGCGATTTAAATCAAATCAGCACTGAACAAGCAGCAGCCGTTTATTTATTTGCATCAGAATGTGCGGTGAAAATCGCACTCGACACCATTCAATGTTTGGGCGGCATAGGTTATTTGAATGATTCACCCGCAGGACGATTATTACGTGATGCAAAATTATATGACATTGGCGCTGGCACCGTTGAAGTCAGAAAAATAGTGGTTGCAAGAGAGCTATTAAAATAAGGATATTTCACATCATGCTATCCGATCCTATCGTTATCATTTCTGCCAAACGCACGCCGATGGGACATTTCAATGGGGTTTTCAAAGATATTTCGGCAACCCAACTGGGTGGATATGCAATCAAGAGTGTGGGCGCAAACATGAATGTCGATGCAGTGATCATGGGTTGCGTTTTATCAGCAGGCTTAGGACAAGCTCCTGCACGACAAGCTGCAATAGCAGCAGGAATAGAAAATACAGTTCCGTGCACGACGATTAATAAAATGTGCGGCTCAGGCATGCAATCTATTATCATGGCATGCCGAGAAATTGAATCTGATCACGCAGACATCATGATTGCTGGTGGCATGGAAAATATGTCACGTGCACCCTATTTATTACCAGGCGCACGTTTTGGTTATCGCATCGGCGCAAAAACAGCAGAAGATCACATGATGCATGATGGATTAATCAATGCGTACGGCGATCATTTATCGATGGGCGCGCTCGCTGAAAATTGTGCGAAACAATTTCACATCACACGCGAAGCACAAGATGCCTTTACGCTTACTTCCATCGAACGCGCAATTCATGCGACAAAATCGGGCTTTTTTAAGGATGAAATCACACCCGTTGAAAATATTATTGAGGATGAAGGTATACAAAAAGCCATTCCTGAAAAAATTCCAACATTAAAACCAGCCTTTGCAAAAAACGGTACCATTACCGCTGCGAATTCCAGCAGTATCTCTGATGGTGCTGCTGCGATATTACTCATGCGCGCATCCACCGCAAAAAAATTACAACTATCTCCCCTCGCTCGTATTGTTGCTGATGCAACTGCTGCGCAAGAACCAGAATGGTTTTCTACTGCACCGATTACAGCAATTAAAAAATTATTGCGAAAAACAGGATGGAAAATAGAAGCGGTAGATTTGTTTGAAGTGAATGAAGCCTTTGCGGTTGTCGCAATGGCGACCATGCAAGCATTATCTATTTCTCACGATAAAATAAATATCCATGGCGGCGCCTGTATTCTAGGACATCCCATCGGCGCATCCGGTGCGCGTATTGTTGTTACATTAATTCACGCATTAAAAAGAATAAATAAAAAACGCGGCATTGCTACATTATGCATCGGCGGCGGTGAGGCAACAGCGATAGCGATTGAGACATAACAACGAGTATCATCATGACAACCCTATCAACCAAAATCGATAAAAACTCAGACGAATTCAAAAAAAATTACCTCGCCATGAAAAAAAAATGCGATTCACTGTCCATTATTCTTGATGAAATTAAAAAAGCAGGAAATAAAAAAAATGATGCTAGAAAATTAACTGTCAATGAACGCATTGCTAATTTAATTGACCCTAACACATTTTTTTTTGAATTATCCACGCTCGCAGGATTTAATTTATATAACGAACCATTGCCCGCTGCCGGCATTATTACGGGAATTGGAAAAATTCACGGCATTGATTGTATGATTATCGCCAATAATCCCGCCGTTAAGGGTGGAACGTATTTTCCTGTTACAGCAAAAAAACATTTACGCGCACAGCAAATAGCCTTTGAAAACCATTTACCTTGTATTTATCTTGTCGATTCTGGCGGCGCTTTTTTACCAATGCAAGATCAAGTATTTCCGGATCGCGAACATTTTGGCAGAATTTTTTTTCATCAAGCGAATTTATCAGCCAATAATATTCCACAAATTGCAGTCGTGATGGGATCCTGCACAGCGGGTGGTGCTTATGTTCCTGCTATGGCAGATGAATCCATTATGGTAAAAAATCAAGCCACCATTTTTTTAGGTGGACCACCATTGGTGAAAGCGGCAACGGGTGAAGTAGTGGATGCAGAAAGTTTGGGTGGTGCTGATGTGCATTGTAGAATTTCTGGGGTGGCAGATCATTACGCTGATGATGATCAGCACGCTTTATCTATCGCACGACATTGTGTTGCGCATTTAAATCGCCCCGCTTCATTTTCACAACCAAAAAAAGAGATCGTTAAACCCTTATTTAGCGCAACGGAATTACTCGGATTAATTCCAACGGATACGCGACATCCCATTGAAATTCGTGAGGTGATTGCACGCATCGTGGATGGTTCTAAGCTTGACGAATTTAAAGCATTATACGGCACGACAGTGGTATGTGGTTTTGCGCATATTGACGGATATGAAGTAGGAATCATCGCAAACAATGGCATTTTATTTTCTGAAGCAGCTGAAAAAGGCACGCATTTCATTGAATTATGTGCGATGCGAAAAATTCCGTTATTGTTTTTGCAAAACATTACCGGATTTATGGTTGGAAAAAAAGTCGAAGAAAAAGGCATTACCAAAGATGGTGCAAAAATGGTGATGGCGGTGGCCAATGCAAAAATACCGAAAATTACGGTCATTATTGGCGGTAGCTTTGGTGCTGGAAATTATGCGATGTGCGGCAGAGCTTATGATCCCCAATTTTTATTGATGTGGCCCAATGCACGCATCAGTGTCATGGGAGGTGAACAAGCCGCACAAGTGTTAGCGCAAGTGAAATCCGATAAAATGCAGCGCGAAAATCAATCCTGGAATGAAAATGAAAAAAATATTTTTATGCAAAAAATTCGCGATCAATATGATCAACAAGGTAATGCATTTTATGCAAGCGCGCGTTTATGGGATGATGGTGTGATTTTACCAACCGAAACACGGGAAAAAGTAGGGCGCGCGTTAGCCATTATTGCGAACAAATCTATTGGTGAAACCAAGTTCGGAGTTTTTCGGTTTTGAATAGGGGCTGATTTACCAGGACAAACCAATACGGATAACTTACTCATGTCAAACAAAATTCTTTCAAAAATCGACAATAAAATCGGCCACATCACGTTAAATAATCCCGACAAAGCCAACGCAATCGATATTGAAATGCGCGATACATTGATTCACGCGTTTCATCTGTTTGAGAACAACCATGATGTAAGCATTATTATGCTAAACGCCAACGGAAAATATTTTTGTGCCGGCGCTGATTTACAATACATGCAACATATGCGCACAGTGTCATACGAAGAAAATGCAGCGGATGCAAAAAAACTCGCGGAATTATTTTATACCATTTATTCCTGCAAAAAACCGACGATCACTTATGCGCACGGTAAAGTCATTGGTGGTGGATTGGGATTGCTTGCTGCCAGTGACATTGCCATCGCAACGCCTGACACCACATTTTGTTTTTCAGAAGTCAAAATCGGTTTCATTCCCGCTGTCATTTCTCCTTTTATTTTACAACGATTGGGTTATCAATCTTCAAAATATTACATGATGACTGCTGAATCGTTTGATGCAAAAACGGCTTTAAAAATAGGGTTAATTGACCGCATCGGAAAAAATGAAATAGCACACGCGCTCGCTGAAACCTTATTACAAAATAATACGCAGGCTGTTCACGCATTAAAAAAATGGTTGAATGCGTTGTATCCAGTTACTCAATCACAAATGGATCAAGCCAGTGAGCAACTCACCATCATCAGAACACAGATAACTGATAACTGATAACTTATTTAAAAATACATTCCATAAAATGACAAAATTGATGATCATAATCTTTTGGCGGCTCATTTAAACAAATTCTTTTTGCTGCACGCATGGTGTCATGCTCATTTTCACCCTTCGCTTGAAAAAAGCGTCCGGTTCGCTCATCCTGATAATAACAGCGGTAAGTGCCACTTGTTAAATGCGATAGTGGCTCTCTATGTTCATGACATCCCATCAAGAAACCACAGGCTAATATACCACTCGCAATTTTTAGAACATTCCTTGTTTTCATGTTAATCTACGCTCCTTACTAACCATTCAGCTATTCAGAAATAGCATGTCCGATTTTATCACACCTGAAAAATTACTCACTGAATTGCCGCTATCATCGCAATGCAATGAATTTGTTTTCACAGCACGTGAAACAATAAAAAAAATATTATTGCAACCCGATCAACGCATTCTCGTGGTGGTTGGGCCCTGCTCCATTCATGATTCAACATCGGCGATAGAATACGCTGAAAAATTACGCCTTGAGATTGAAAAACATCAAGAAACACTGTGTATTGTCATGCGTGTTTATTTGGAGAAACCGCGCACTCGTACTGGCTGGAAAGGATTTCTGAATGATCCCCATTTAAATCAAAACTACGCCATTGAAAAAGGATTACCTCAAGCACGAGAGTTGCTGTTAACAATAAATAAAATCGGCGTGCCAGTTGCAACTGAAGTCGTCAATCCCATTACCGCACCTTATTTTCTCGATCTCTGCGGTTGGATTGCGATTGGCGCGCGCACAACAGAGAGTCAGCCACATCGCGAATTTGCTTCTGGTTTAGCAATTCCCGTTGGATTTAAAAACAACACCAGCGGTGATATTCAAGCAGCAATTGATGGTGTGCAAAGTGCATCACAATCACATCATTATGTTGGCATTGATTTTTCAGGAAAAATAAATCACATCCATTCCAACGGAAATCCATACTGTCATGTTGTGTTACGTGGATCGAAAGAAAAATCAAATGATGATCTACACTCAATTCAACAAACGATCAATACATTAGAAAAACAGCGTTTGGCGCCACGCATCATGATTGATTGCAGTCATGGTAATAGTCAGAAAGATCATCACCAACAATTGTTAAGTTTGCAAAAAATTGCAGGATATATCTCATCTGGAAATCACGCTATTCTTGGTGTGATGTTAGAAAGTAATTTGGTTTCAGGAAAACAAACCTGGATTCCCCACCAGCCATTGCGCTACGGACAAAGCATCACGGATGCTTGTATTGGATGGGAAGAAACCGTTGCTGCATTGGCAATGCTGAGCGAATCAGTGCGATTACGACGTGAAAATATGGTAAGTTATACCGTATAAATCAAACGGAGTTCCCATGATTACGTTACCAGATCATTTTGCAAGCACCTACACCAAAATGTTACTGGAAGAATGGACGGTGATTCACGATATTATTCAGGAAGAAACGATCTGGATCAAAGATACGCTTCAGCAATCAACGTCAGAATCACCCTTGCCTTCCATGCTCAATAATCAACAAATTAACGATGTTTTCAATGGACCATTCCAACATTTTTTTAAATCTCATTTAAAAGCATTTGCAGCACTCAGTAAAATTGAGACAGCATTAACCATTTCGAAAGAAGATTTTTTTAAAGAATCAGAACATGGTGATAAAACACTGGGAATTCCAGAATCATTTTTAGAACACACTGAATTTTCTACACTCAAAGAATTGCGTAACAATCTTGAAACCATAACAAAAAAACATCACGCACAATGGAAATCAGAAATACAAAAATGGACAGAAATACTTTTGCAGAAATTTAAAAAAAATAATATTAATTTATCTGATCTCGAATTACAGGATTTTTCACTGAATCAACCGTTGTCTGAAATAAACGATCGCTTTATTAATCTCAAAATACCCGAACCCAAGCTACCCAAATCCCCCTTTAATTTTCAGCACTATTTTATTTTAAAAATCACCATGGCAGCGCACAGCGCATTCAACCGAATGCAACAATCCAAAACTGAAAATGAAATAATCGACACAGCAGTCAGCGCAATGCAAACATCACTCAAATCAATTCATCAGGCAGAAAAAACACTGATTGCAACGCAGGAAAAAGCAGTGAATGAATTGATGTTACCAATGACATTTGAAAATTAGCACCGATTCCTGATAACTGATAACTGATAACTAATTACGCTGACGTTGCGTTTCATATAACACAATTCCCGTTGCCACCGACACATTCAAACTCTCAATAATGCCTTGCGTCGGAATTTGCGCGAGAAAATCACACGTCTCTTTTGTTAATCGCCGCAACCCTTCGCCTTCACCGCCCATAACAATCCCAATATGTCCTTTCAAATCTACCTGAGATAAAGTCAGTGACGCACCTTCATCAAGTCCCACCAACCATACATTCGCTTCTTTCAATTGTTTCAACACACGATTTAAATTTGCCACAGTCACGAAAGGCGTTTGCTCCGCTGCACCACAAGCAACTTTTTTGACAATGTCGGTAAGTGATGCTGCGCGATCTTTTGGTGCAATCACTGCTGCCACTCCAAATGCATTTGCCGAACGAAGACAGGCGCCTAAATTATGTGGATCTTGCACGCCATCTAATATTAATAAAACAACGGGTTCTATTGCATTATTCACGAACTGCATTAATTTATTTTCATCCCACGCACTCAATTCACGGCATTTGGCAACCACGCCTTGATGACGATACTGCTCGCCTACTGTTTTCTGCAACTGCTCTGTACTTACTGTTTCACATTTTAAATTAAATGATTCAGCTAATATTTTAATTTCTAATATTTTTTTATCTTGACGTGACCGCTGAAAATACAACTGCAGCACATCGTGCGGACGGGTACGTAACAGCATTTTTACTGCATGAATGCCATAAACCAATTCATTTTTCTTCATTTTTTGATCACACTTTGACTGGTAAGAATTGAGATCGTTCGATATCATATAGGAAAATAACGCATTTTTACATGGACAACAGACATAATGGACTCTCAGCAGAATAACAAACCCCGTTGCCCAACTTCCTATCTGATTATCATAAGCATTTTTTTATTTATCCTTACTGTCGGTGGCTGCTTTCACACGCCAACACAAGATGGCGCACCCCGATATCATGTTGATGTCAACAAAATACATAATCCGGTTCCACATTATTTACCCAAAAGTAAGTATGGCAATCCCAATCACTACACCGTTAACGGTCGACGCTATCACGTGTTGAAATCTGCGCGCGGTTACGATAAACGCGGTATCGCATCCTGGTATGGCACAAAATTCAATGGTCGACTTACATCCACGCGCGAAAAATATAATTTACTGGGCATGACCGCGGCAAGCCCTGAATTACCCATTCCTTGTTTTGTGCGCGTGACTAATTTGGAAAATGGAAAGCAAGTCATTGTGAAAGTGAATGATCGCGGACCTTTCGCTGAAAATCGCGTCATGGATTTATCTTACGTTGCCGCAAAAAAATTAGGTTATGCGGGTCGCGGAACTGCGTTAGTAGAAGTCACGAGTATTGATGTTCCCAATCCATTAGAAAAAACACGGCGTATTTTTGCGCATCATCGTCCACAAATGTATTTACAAGTAGGTGCGTTTGAATATCCGCGTAACGCAGATCATTTGCAATTTGAATTAAAGCGCGTCACAGAACGTTCTATTCGAATTGTTCACCAAGATTCACGTTTTTATCGCGTGCAAATTGGGCCGTTGCACAGTGTGGAAGAATCAGACGCACTGCAGCGTCGCATTGCCACTGCAAGGTTGGGTCATGCTATTACCGTTATTGGTTAAACCAGATTGGAAAACATTACTGGCGCCTGAAAAAGAGAAAAAATATTTTCAAACTATTGTACAGTTTCTTAAAGATGAGCGTGCGCATGGAAAAATAATTTATCCTGCTCAACACAACATTTTTAATGCAATTAAATTCACTGCGTTTTCTGATGTAAAAGTTGTCATTATTGGACAAGATCCCTATCACAACCCCGATCAGGCTCACGGATTATCTTTTTCAGTTCCCAAAGGCATTGCACCTCCACCATCGCTCATCAATATTTTTAAAGAATTAAAATCCGATTGTGGAATTGAGATTCCCAAACATGGTTGTTTGGAAAACTGGGCAACACAAGGTGTTTTATTATTAAACGCGGTGCTAACGGTTGAAGAAAACAAACCCGGTTCGCACGCCAATATTGGTTGGCAATCATTCACAGATCACATTATTCAATCCATTAATCAACATCCAGAACGGGTGGTTTTTTTATTATGGGGATCTTACGCGCAAAAAAAAGCTGAATGGATCGATACCCAAAAACACGTCATTTTAACCGCTCCACACCCTTCGCCTTTATCTGCTCATCGTGGATTTTTGGGGTGTCAGCATTTTTCACTCGCCAATCAATATCTTACCAAATTCAACAGAACACCAATTGACTGGCACTTGTGACCCTCATTATTTACCGGTAAAATCTCTCCAATTTTCGCCGAGATGGTGAAATTGGTAGACACGCGGGTTTCAGATGCCTGTGGGGTAACACCCGTGGAGGTTCGAGTCCTCTTCTCGGCAAAATAAAACGTCCATTTTTGGCCGATTTTAAACGAAAAATATCGTCGAAATGCTCACATACCATACACGTATGCTCCGCTTTCTCCTCAATTTTTCATTTAAACTCAATTCAAAACTGAACGTTTTACCCAGTATTTTTAATTAAAGAGACTTTTATGACCATCATCAAAATCCTACAATACCCTGATCCTCGTCTACGCACCAAGGGCGAAAAAGTCACCGATTTTAATGACCAAACAGTTCAACAAATGATTAATGACATGTTCGAAACACATTATGCTGCAGAAAACTGCGCCGCGCTCGCGTGCACACAACTTGATTTTAAAAATCCAAAACACATTACCGTCATTGATTTTTCCGAGAAAAAAAATCAGCCATTGTGTTTAGTGAATGCGGTCATTATTGAAAAAGACGGCACAGAAACGTCTCCTGAAGGTTGTATGTCTGTCAAAGGAGGTGCGTATGAAAATGTCACGCGCGCCGCAAAAATTAAAGTGAAAGCGCAGGATCGTCATGGAAAAGCAATGGAATTTGACGCAGATGGGTTTATGGCAAAATGTATTCAACATGAACTGGATCATTTAGACGGAAAATTATTTATTGATTATCTGTCACATCTCAAACGTGATCGTATTAAAAAGAAAATTGAAAAAATAAATCGTCTTGCGACTGATCACGTGCATGATGAAAATTGCCAGCACGATCATGAATAGTCATGAATATTAATAAGGGGTTATTAAATCATGTCACTATTTTGTTGAAATATACGACCAGTTCATTATCATCTTACTTGATTGATTTTTGCTTTTTCGTTCTATTTTATCACTGCTTTTCTACTATTTTACTCAGCGTTGTGCTGGCGCGCATTTTATCAAGTACGTATAACTTTACGATCAATCATCGCGTGGTATTTCAATCCAATCAAACATGGCGCGTCAACTGTATTCCCTATTTTATGTTAAGTGTATTTGCGATTGCAGCCAGTTATGGGATGATTTTATGGTTTATTAAAAACGGCATCCAGGTATATCCCAGCAAAATTATTGCGGATACACTGATTTATTTTTGTAATTTTTATATTCAGAAAATCTATATTTTTAAATAAGAGTCGTCATGATGAATTTTATTCTCTGCGCCATCACGCTGCTCGGTTTTTATAATGCCGCCATTATTTTTTTGCGCATTCCTTCTGCGTTTTCGCCCATTTTCACGATCAGTTGCATTGGTTTGATTTTATATTTCAGCGCACTGGCGCAGCATCTTGCATTCACACTGACCGTATTAACCTATCTTGGCTTATTATTTTTCGTCATCACTTTATGTAAAAATATTTTTTTCTCGCACGATCAACACGCCATTGCAGATAACACAAAATATTTAATATTAATTATCAGTGCTGCCGCACTCACCTTAACAGGTACGCATATTTTAAGATATCCAGATGAAACTCACTTTTGGGGACCCCTAACCTATTTTATTGATCAATATCATCAACTCCCCACGCCCAACACTGCCCATTTTGGATTTTTAGATTATCCACCGGGTGCTGCATTATTTCATACGTTTATTTTAACCGCCTTTCATGCTGACCGAGATGCAATTTTATATTTTTCGCAAGTAGTAATCATTTTTTCTTGCGTATTTGTCGTGACAGCGTTAAAAGAATGGAAAGAAATAACGGTTGCGATTTTATTATGCATGGTTATTTTATCCGATTTTAGAGCCACCTTTTTATATTGCATTTATGTCGACACTTTGGTTGGCTGCTTTTTTGCCGCTATTATCATGATCAATCAACTTTCCGTTGAATCAAAACAAAAAACGCTACTCATGTTGCTTCCATTATTGTGTTATATGATTTTAATCAAACAAGTTGGTTTTCCACTCGCATTGTTTACCTTATTTGTCATCGCCGTCACTATTCGATCCCATTTATTTTTATTGCTCGCGATGTTGGTGGCGTGCTTATTGGTTCACGCTTCTTGGGTATTGCACTATCATGCTTTGGGTGTTCACAAAGCATTTCAAATTTCGCCTCACGCTTCTGTACACAGTCAATTGATTGTAAAAAAATTTATAGTGGCGTTTTTTATTTTTGGAAAAAATTTCAGTCGGCTAACACTCAGTCCTTTTTTGACAATGATCATCATTTGGTTTGTTTATTTTGCCATTTTTAAAAAAGCAAAATTGCAATTACAAGCCATTCTTTTATCTCTGGGTGCAGTGTTATTTAGTGCGGGATTATTAATTTTATATTTACACAGTTACACTTTTTCTGAAGCGCGACATCTTGCTTCCGTGGGGCGTTATCTGGATATTTATTTTATTGGCTGGTCGATGATTGTTGCAACACAGTTTGTGCAACATACTGCATTTAAAAATACGGGTATTATTTTATTGTGTGTTGCATTAATGGTTGTGGCAATGGCGGCAAGTGCAGTAGCAGATTCGAAGCGTGATCTCACGCCTCCACATACGGATTATCATCATTAATCAATTTTATAATCAGTGGAATTCCCACTAATTTTAATTGATCGCGAAAATAATTAATCAAGTATTGTTTGTATGATCCCGGCAATTTATCCACTTGTTTTCCGTGAATAACAAATACCAATGGACGTTTAGAACCGACATGCGCATAACGCAACTTAACGCGACGTCCTTGCACTAAGGGCGGTTGATGATCTTCGGTTGCCACCATCAAAATCTTGGTCAATTCGTGTGTTGCAAACGGTTGCGCCAACGCTGTTTGTGTTTCATCAATCGCATCATACAGTTGTCCCACGCCCGTTCCCTGTTTTGCAGAAATAAAATAACGTCGCGCAAAATTCGCAAATGGTAATCGTCGATCCACGGCACGCTTAAATGCATCGCGAGCATCGATGCTCATGCCATCCCATTTGTTAAACGCTAAAACCAATGCATTTCCCGTTTGCATAATCAATCCCATCAAACGCATATCTTGATCGGACAAACCATCGCGTGCATCAACCACCAACACAACGACATGCGCTTGTTTCATCGCCTGCATCGCTTTAATGACAGAAAATATCTCAATACCGTCAGTCACTTTTCCACGACGACGAATACCGGCTGTATCAATTAACGTATATTTTTTTCCATTGCGCTCATATGGAATCTCAATACTGTCGCGCGTGGTTCCAGGTCGATCTAAAACAATAACACGCTCTTCACCAAAAATACGATTAATTAACGTGGATTTTCCCACATTGGGTTTACCGAGTACTGCTATACGGGTACGCTCTTCTTTTTCAATGGATTCTTCTGTCTTATCCTCTGGAAATACTGATAAAACTTGCGCAAGCATAGCATCAATGCCGCGACCAATATTGGCAGAAATCGCATAGATTGTTTTAATACCTAACGCATAAAATTCCGCGTTAACTATTTCTGATAATTCACGTTCTGCTTTATTTACTAATAAATAAACAGGTTTTTGCGTTAATAGTCGCAATTGTTTTGCGATTGAATAATCACCGGTTGCAATACCGGCTTTTGCATCCACCACAAATAAAATCACATCGGCTTCTTTAATGGCTTCCGTTACTTGTTGCTCTGTCATATCAGCCATTTCCACATCACTGTCTGGCTCTGCAATACCGCCGGTATCGACAACAATAAAAGATTTATTTTCAACTTTCCCTTCACCATAATGTCGATCGCGGGTAATACCAGGTGCGTCACCCACAATCGCATCGCGCGTTTTGGTTAAACGATTATATAAAGTGGATTTACCAACGTTCGGACGGCCGACGATGGTTAGGACTGGTAGCATATTGCGGATACTCATTTTTATTTTTTCACTTACCCTACAAGGCGAATTAAGCGCTGACAATTTGCATTCGCTCGCAACCGTTACAACACCCTTGTTTTTCGTGAACATGACACAAAAACAAGGGATCTTGCAACGGCTTCTCGCTACTTTAATTAGCACTTAATTCGCGTTAAACAGGCTGCGCCAACAATTGATTTAATAAATTGGCCGCCGGTGGAAATTCTGTTAAACCGCTTTTTGCAATTTGATATTGGTGAGTCGCATTTTTCGCATCCCCTTCTTGCGTATAAATATCCCCTTTCACCCACGCAATTAACGGTGCAAATTCTTTATCATTCACAGTTGACAATACTTGCATGGCGGCTTGCGTATTATTTTCTGATAATAAAATACGCGCTTGTGAAATCCGCGCAATCTGTTTCAATCGTGCTTGATCACTTTGCGTAATGACCCATGATAATTTTTCACTCGCGGTTTTTAAATCATGTTGCGTCACCGCTTCTTTTGCCCACAACAATGCAGCCAAACTCGCATAAGGGGTGCCACTAAATTTTTCCATTAAAATTTTTGCACCTCCAAGCACTGTGGCTGTATTTTTTTGTTCATCCGCTTGCATCACGGATTGATACACCATCGCTGCATTTTCAGCACGCGTGATTTCCAAACGATGCCAATAACGCCAACCAAAACCAATGCCTAATCCAATCACAATCGCAATCAGAATAAATTTTCCGTTTTCATTCCACCATTTTTTAATGTCTTCTAATTGTTCTTTTTCAGAAACGTAGCCGTCTAGCATTGAAACCTCGTGTGAGTTAAAAAAGAAATAAATTCTGATAACGAAAATATTTTTGATTCTTTTTTTTCTCGCAAATATTTTAACGTAATGGAATGATCTTCGTTAATCAGTAATGCGCAAGACGCGCCGCTTCGATCAGCACGCTTCATTGGCGTACCGGTTTCCACCAAATCCATTTCAATTTTTATTGCTGGAAATTGTGTACGAATTTTTTCAACCATTTCAATTGATTTTACATCCAACGAAGAAATCACATAAAAATCCGGTGCATTATGCCATTTTTCTTTTTCTTGCAACAATAAAACAAGACGTTCAATACCCATCGCAAAACCAATGGCGGGTGTTGCTTTTCCACCGAGCAATTCCACTAATTTATCGTAACGTCCGCCGGCACACACCGTACCTTGTGCGCCCAACTGATTCGTCACCCACTCAAAAACAGTTAAGCAATAATAATCTAGCCCACGCACCAAATGTGGATTGATTTCAAATTTGATATTCATTTTTTCTAATGCAGTACAAGCCTGATCAAAATGATCTTTATTTAATTGATTGCCATCTGATTTCAAAAAATCAATTAAGCGGGGTGCATTGTCGATTAACAATTTTATCTCAGGGTTTTTGCTGTCTAAAATGCGCATAGGATTTTTTGCTAATCGTCTTATCGAATCTTCGTCTAATTGATCTTTATGCGCTGTAAAATACTGGACTAATTTTTCTTGATATCTTTTTCTTTGCTCCAAATCACCCAAATTATTTATTTGCAATGTGATCTTATCGGATAAACCCAACTGATCCAAAATTCGTTTCGACAATAAAATGATTTCAACATCAATGGCAGGATGTAACATCCCAAATGCTTCCACGCCCAATTGATGAAATTGACGCAAACGCCCTTTTTGCGGACGCTCATGACGAAACATCGGACCCATGTACCACAACCGTTGAATTTGATTGTATAATAGGCCGTGTTCAATACCGGCGCGCACACAACCTGCAGTCCCTTCTGGACGCAATGATAATTCATCTTCATTGCGATCTTTAAACGTATACATTTCTTTTTCGACAATATCAGTCACATCACCAATACTGCGTTTAAATAAATGGGTTTGCTCTAAAATAGGAAAACGAATTTCGCGATAGCCATATTGCACAACCACATCACGACACACAGTTTCAATTTTCTGCCAATATACTGTTTCCTGCGGCAATACATCATTCATTCCACGAATGGCTTGAATTTTTTCTGTCATGTTTTTGGCGCCGGCGACAACGTATAAGTGGTTTTCAATGCAGCCGCTGAATGTTTTTTTATTACTTTGTGTTTTATTATTTTCACGATTTTTTTATTTTCCGTATTTTTTACATCCACTTTATTTTCAACGGGTATAGTCGGTTGAGAAACAAAAACAGGAATGGCTGCGGGCATTGTTTTTTGTTGCATTGCCTCTGTTTTTTCGGTGGGGGATTTTTGCATGTACCACACCGCCAACACAAACACCAGCACCACGGCGCTCACACTGAAAAACACCCAACCTCGCCCTGATTGTCGTTGACGCGTCACATTCATCACCAGTGTACCTTCGGCAATCGGTGATGTTATTTGACGAATATCGGGAAGCAATCCAGACGCTTCCAATGCTTCGACAATTTGAGATTCGCTAATGCCAACTAATCGCGCATAAGAACGCAAATATCCACGCACAAAAATGGCAGCACCAAAACTGTCATAACAATCATGCTCAAGATCATGCACCGCTTGAACCGACAAGCGTGTATGTTTTGCGATATCTACTGGCGATAAAGCACGTGTTTCACGCGCAGCAATCAGCAAGCGTCCTGGCGTCATTGGAAAACCAGACTCCTGTTTTTTTTCTGGCACAATACATTCCCTTATTGGTTAAACCAATCACACGCCCTATTTATGCACAAATCTCATCTTTTTTAAAGAAAAATGCGATTTCTTGCTGCGCTGTTTCTTTTGAATCCGATCCGTGAACAGCATTCGCATCAATGGATTCTGCAAAATCAGCACGAATAGTGCCTGTTGCTGCTTCTTTCGGATTGGTCGCACCCATGATATCACGATTTTTTTTGATTGCATTTTCACCTTGCAAAACTTGCACAAAAACGGGTCCTTCAATCATGAAATTCACCAGCGCATTAAAAAAAGGTCTTTCTTTGTGAACGGCGTAAAACCCCTCAGCTTGTTGGCGTGTTAACTGCATCATTTTTCCTGCAACCATTTTTAAACCCGCTTCTTCAAAACGCGTGATAATTTTTCCAATAATATTTTTTGCAACCGCATCCGGCTTGATAATCGACAATGTTTTTTCAATGGACATAATGAACCTCGTGTGGTGAGAAATGAAAAATCGGGGGATTATATACTAAATTTTTTCAGTTATCAGTTATCAGTTATCAGTACATCTAACACTGATCTCTAATAACTATTATTGAATGGAATTAACAACACAGTTATGATAAGCATCGATCCGGATTAATTGACCGAGGAAAACAATATGTTTAATCGCATTTTATTAGCGGGAATTATTATTTTCTGCGCTTGTGTGAGCAGTTTCGCTGCAACAACGCTAACTGCTGCACCCACGACAACAACCGTTGCAACACCAACACCACCAGCAACATCAGTGATCACTCCTTCTGTTGATCGTCTTCCGACTATCATTCCACGAGCACCGAATTTAAGCGCAAATGGTTATGTGTTAATGGATGCCAATAGCGGTACGATTATCGCGCACAAAAATAGCCATCAAGTCATGCAACCTGCAAGCCTCACCAAATTGATGACGCTGTATTTAACATTTCAGGCATTAAAAAGCGGGCAAATTCATCTGACCGATCAGGTACGCATTAGCAAAACGGCATGGCAAACAGGCGGTTCTCGCATGTTTATTAAAGAAGGCAGTCAAGTCAGCGTTCAGGATTTAATTGATGGCATTATCGTTGCTTCTGGAAATGACGCTTGCACTGCACTCGCGCAATATGTTGGCGGAAATCAAGCTACTTTTGTTGATATGATGAATGCAATGGCACAACAACTGGGCATGAAAGACACGCATTATGTTGATCCCACCGGCTTACCACAACCGGGTCATCAAACAACGCCCTACGATATGGCATTGTTAACACGCGCGATCATCAATAATTTTCCTGAATATTATCCTTTCTTCAAACAAGAGTGGATTACGTACAATAAAATCAAACAGCCCAATCGCAATAATTTATTGTGGCGCGATCCGTCTGTTGATGGTTTAAAAACGGGACACACCGAAGAAGCAGGATATTGCTTGATTGCCTCTGCGATGCGTAATGGTATGCGTTTAATTTCTGTTGTGATGGGTGCACCAACCAATGCGGCGCGTTCTGATAATTCACAAGCACTATTAAATTGGGGATTTCGTTTCTATCAAACACACAAATTGTATGATGCCAATCAAGCGCTCGCTCATCCGCGCGTACTGATGGGTGAAAAAAGCACGTTACCTATTGGGTTAGCATCTCCTTTTTATGTGACGATTCAACATGGCCAATATTCACAATTAAAACCTGAAATTGATATCAACAAATCATTGAGCGCGCCCATTAAAAAAGGTGATGTCGTTGGTGCTCTCACGATTCGCATGCAAAATAATATCGTTGCATCGACTCCACTGGTTGCGCTAGAAGATGATAACAAAGGTGGTATTTTCACGCGTCTCTGGGATCGTTTGGTCATGATTTTTTAATGAGCCTGTAAAATGAACATTGTTTATTTAAACGGAGAATACCTTCCTCAAGAAAAAGCCACGATTTCCATCATGGATCGTGGCTTTTTATTTGGTGATGGTGTGTATGAAGTGGTTCCTGTTTTTAACGGAAAATTTTTTGGATTTGATAAACACATGCAACGCATGGAAAAAAGTTTATCGGCAATTGAAATTTCCAATCCACACACTATATTGGAATGGGAAACTATTTTTAAAACATTGCTAAAAAAAAATAATATTGCGAATGGTAATTTCAGTTGTTATTGTCAAATAACACGCGGTGCAGAAATAACACGAAGCCACACCTTTTCAGATACCATCAAACCCACTGTGGTTGCCTTTATCACGTCTTTTAAAAGCAAATCGATCGATGAGCTCGAAAAAGGGTTTGCTGCAATTACGCAAGATGATTCTCGTCATCAGAATTGTCATATCAAGGCGATTAATTTATTGCCGAATATTTTGTTGATGCAAAAAGCAAAACGCTTCGGTGCAATTGAAGCGATTTTAATTCGCGACGATGAAATTCAAGAATGCACCAGCAGCAATATTTTTATTGTTAAAAACAATGAATTATTCACCCCGCCGCTCACACATCATATTTTAAGCGGTGTCACACGTGATTTGATTTTAGCCGTCGCAAAAGAAAATAAAATAATTTGTCACGAGATAAGAATCACGCCAGAAATGCTGAAAAACGCAGATGAAGTGTTTGTCACTGGTTCTGTCAAAGAAGTTTGTCCGATCACCACAATTGATAATCACCCTGTTGGTAATGGAAAAACAGGTCCCGTGTGGAAAAAAATAGTTACACTCTATGAAAAACAAAAAGTAAAGTAAAATGACAAAACCGAATGGACATCACAAAGAAGATAAATCACTGATAGAGTTCCCTTGTGATTTCACACTGAAAATTATGGGAAAAGCACAAGGTGATTTTGAAAAAATTGTTTTCGATATTGTTCAAAAACATTTTCCCACCTTCAACGATCAGCACGTTCAAAAAAAATTAAGTAAAGATAAGAATTATTTATCTTTGTCGATCACCGTTCATGCAGATTCAAAAATGCAACTGGATGCGCTTTATCAGGAATTGTCTACAACAAAAGAAATTTTAATGGTGCTGTAGGATTATCATGAACGACTGGCTCATAATTGCAGACGGTGAGTCATTAATAAAATCAGCCGTACAGAAGATAGCGCAAGATAAATCAATTATTGTTTTAGACGGTGCTTTATCTCAAGTGTTAGATTACAAAATAACACCGTTGATTCTTATCGGTGATTTTGACTCTATTGATTTAGCATTGTTAGAGACCATTAAAAAAAATAAACGCATTACCGTTATTCATGACACAAATCAAAACACAACTGATTTAGAAAAAGCACTCAACTATCTTTGCGACAAACAACCCAATTCAGTAAGCATTTGTCATGCAACTGGAAAACGCTTAGATCACACACTCTATAATTTACGTCTACTGAAACGTTTTCATCATCAATTAAATCAATTAAAAATAATCACTGCGTTGGAAACAATTTATTTTTTCAGTGACAGCATAGTGTATTTATCTGCTCAAACCAAAGAACCACTTGCCCTGCTTGCTTTTCCAAAAGCCACTATTCATAGCACGAATCTTGAATATGAATTAACGCATGTAACGCTGGAATTTTCGGTAAAAGAAAGCATATCCAATACGATATTGCCCGGTAATGCAATCATTAACATTCAAGGCGATGCACTGTTGATGATCAGTCACGCGACACAGTTGTCTTTCGTTATTAAGCGCTGATTTCTTTGCATTCGCTTGCCTGGATGATATAACTGCGTTATTCCGCAATAATCATTAAACTCTTTTTGTTGGCGGCTGCAGCGAAACAACCCGCTGTAATTCAGTCATCAAATTTAACTGGCATTGTTCCAAGAAGTGTGCTTGAAAAAGGGAAAAACGAGGGCGTGATACTACTATAACACTCTCTGAAATTGTTTTGAGATCACAGGGTAATATGGGCACATTGCAACCCCCATTCAGTTTCTTCACTATCAACAATAATCGAGATTTATTGTTGTCGGAATCAGGTAAAAAATCAGCATGTTTTGTCATTATTTCTTGTATTTTCGCACGTTCGGTAGACGTTTTTGACAAGCCGGTTAAGGCACGAAGCAATGTGTTCTCTTGTGAATCCAATTCTGGATTATATTTTTTTTGTAATTGATCAGTCAAATCGCTGCGCATTTGTCTTTCGTTGATAATAAAAAATCTGAAAAATCAAAATAGCTTTCTTAAGCAAACCAATTGAAGAATTTGCAATGCTCGGAAAATCCCAATGCAATGAAAGTGCTGATGTCATATCTAAAAAGCCGAGCACGATCGATAAGATAACAAACCACACGCTCAATCCTTGCGTTGATTTTTCTCGCCAGTTTTTAATAATCTGCGGAAATAAATAAGTCATCCAACACACATCAGAAACCAATCCCGCGATGTCGTAATATTGTTTACCATGATGTAATAAAGTGAAATTCAACATCGCGTACGAAAAAACAATGAACACCAACACGCTTAAAAAAATAAAATTATCCCGCGCGATTTTTGTTTTTAATCCATAGCGCGCAAATTGACAATGTTGTACAAACAAACAAATTAATCCCACCATCGTCACGGCGCGATATTGCCACTGCATGTGTCGACCAAATCCATACAATAAATCGGCACTGTAGCCAAGCAGTAATAATCCATGCATCCACAGACTCAAACCATCTGTACTTTTTCGCTTAAAATTCAAAACAATTTGCGGTAAAAACCAAATGAAATAAATAATACTGGAGATACTCAGCGTGATTTCGCCGATAAGATGTGCATTCATGACAGCCTTCCTACGTTGATATTAATCAGACAGGTTCAAAGGGTTAAATGCAGTTGCATTTTCTCAGCGAAAAATTCGCACCCCTGGCCAAACAGGTAGGATAATAGCATAATTGCTGTAAATAAAAAGTGTGGGTGTGAGTGTGGGTCAGTTAATTGTTCGTGAATTAGACACGCAGGATTATAACAAAACCTGGAAAGCCATGCGTGATTTTACAGATGCGCGAACAGATAAAACGCCCGATGAAATCTGGTTGTTGCAACATCCGCCAGTTTTTACGCAAGGATTAGCGGGAAAAGCAGAACATATTTTAAATCCGCATGCAATTCCAGTGGTACAAACTGATCGCGGCGGACAAATCACTTATCATGGACCTGGACAATTAGTCATTTATGTATTGATTGATTTAAAAAGAAAACAATTACACGCACGCAGTTTGGTAACAAAATTAGAGCAAAGTATTATTGATTTGCTTGCGCTATTATCCATTTTAGCTAAAACGAAATGTGATGCACCTGGCGTTTATATCAATGACGAAAAAATTGGTTCGATTGGTTTGCGTATTCGCAAAGGTTGCAGTTATCATGGCGCTGCATTAAATGTCGATATGGATTTAACACCATTTTCGTATATTAATCCCTGTGGTTTTAAGAATATGAAAATGACGCAAATTAAAACGCTGGCGCCGCACATTACTGTTGAGCAGATAAAACAAGCCATTATTTCACCACTGTTAAAAAATTTCGGATATACTGATAACGGATAACTGATAACTGATAACTGATAACCACTATGTACGACCCCACCAAAAAATCCATCGGCAAAGACAAACTGTCTCGCATTCCCGTGAAAATTGAAAATACAGATGAACCGTTGCGCAAACCCGATTGGATTCGCATCAAATTAAATAACAGCGACAAAGTTCAACATATTAAAAATATTTTGCGCGAAAATAAATTACATACCGTTTGCGAAGAAGCATCGTGTCCGAATTTACAGGAATGTTTTGGACAGGGCACTGCCACGTTTATGATCATGGGTGATAAATGCACGCGACGTTGTGCGTTTTGTGCCGTGGGTCATGGTAGACCTGATCCGCTCGATGAGAATGAACCAGCCAATCTTGCCAACACAGTCGCATTATTAAAATTAAAATATATTGTGATCACTTCCGTTGATCGTGATGATTTACGTGACGGTGGTGCTTCGCATTTTAGTGCTTGTATTAAGGCCATTCGTGAACGTTGCCCTGACATTAAAATTGAAACGCTCGTTCCTGATTATCGTGGGCGCATGGATCGCGCATTAATCGCTACCAGCACACAATTACCCGATGTATTTAATCACAATATTGAAACAACACAACGTTTGTATAAACAAGCGCGTCCGGGTTCTGATTATCACGTGTCATTAACACTGTTAAAAACGTTCAAAGAACGCTTTCCTTCAGTTCCCACTAAATCCGGTATGATGTTGGGATTAGGTGAAACACTGGCAGAAGTGAAGCAAGTGCTACGTGATTTACGCGAACACAAAGTAGATCGGTTAACACTCGGACAATATTTACAACCGAGTCAATATCATTTGCCGGTTGAGCGTTATGTCACACCACAAGAATTTTTAGATCATGCGAATTACGCAAAAGAATTGGGGTTTTCTAATGTGGCGAGTGGGCCATTGGTGAGATCGTCGTATCATGCTGACTTACAAGCAGCGGGTGAAACTATTTCTTAACTCAAATACGATACAGATATGGAAAATCATTACGTACAATTACTACTGCATTTTTTACAAACGCATCCAATCCTGTGTCATTTATTTATTTTTATCATTGCGTTTTCTGAATCATTGCCACTGATTGGCACCATTGTGCCGGGTTCAGTCACGATGACATTGGTCGGTATTTTAATTGGCAATGGCACACTACCTGCGTTTTCTTCACTCTCGATTGCAACAGCAGGCGCATTCGTCGGTGATGCCACTGGTTTTGCTTTTGGATATTATTACAACGAAAAAATTCGCACATTCTGGCCCTTCAGAAAATATCCAAAATGGTTAGTAATGGGTGAAGATTTTTTTAAAAAACACGGCGGAAAAAGCATTATTCTCGGGCGATTTATTGGTCCTGCACGCAGCACCGTTCCGCTTATCGCTGGCATTTTACGTTTATCGTGGTTGCGTTTTTCTGCCGCTGCTATTCCATCTGCTGCATTGTGGGCACTCCTGTATATGACACCTGGCATTTTACTCGGCGCACTTTCGCGTGAAATTCCCAGAGGTGAAACAACTCAATTCTTTTTATATGGAGTAGGCGCATTATTATTACTGTGGTTAATTTACTGGTTGATTCAACACTTCTTTATTCAATTGGCGCGTGGTATTAATACAATAACTGACCGCTGTTGGCGCTACTTGATGCATCATCACGCAGGACGTTATTTTATTCGCTTGATTACCAACCAACAAAAACCCAGTGATCATCATCAACTCACCCTTTCTCTTGCAGCAATTATTTCTGCCGTTTTATTTTTGTTATTATTTTTAAAAGTACAACACTATGGTGTTTTACCAGTCATCAATTTTCCTGTTTTTCATTTATTACAAAATATTCGCACACCGCGATGGGACACTATTTTCATAACCATCACTCTTATAGGAATGCCAAAAACCATCATGCTGATCAGCGTATTCATCACAGCGGGTTTTGCGCTGAAAAAACAATGGCGAACAGCAATTCATTTTTTTGCAGGATTGATTATAGCGGTAGGCGCCACTGAAATTTTTAAAAAATTATCTCACTCACCTAGACCACGTGGTTTTGAATTCGTTGCAACCAGCTCTTCATTTCCAAGCGGCCATACCACATTAAGTTTTGTGGTGTTTGGTTTGCTGGCCTTTTTTATCGCGCAAATTATCTCAAAAAATACACGCTGGATTGTTTACACCGCAGCAAGCCTACTTATTTTATCCGTTGCATTTTCACGCGTTTACTTAGGTGCGCATTGGGTAAGCGATATTGTTGGTAGTTTTTTATTGGGATTTTCCATTGTATTGTGTTGTATTGTTGCTTATCGACGTATGCCCAATAAAAAATCTGCGTTACAGTTAACACTCCTATCTGCTGTCACCATTATTTCTCTCGGTTTATTTATTCCGTGGAGTGTTATGATTAAAACGGAATTCAGTAACAATAAACTACGTTACACGCGCGTATGGCATCCAGAGAAAATATCACTCCAAGCCTGGTGGCAATCACCATTACACCATGTGCCACTATATCGCAATAATCGCTTGGGATTACCATTTCAACCTTTTAACGTGCAATGGCAAGGTCAATTGCAAAAAATCAAAAAGCAATTGTTAAAAAAAGGATGGGTGTTGATGACGAATCACACAAAATTAAAATCAAAATTGCAACGATTCACGAGTTTTGATGCACAATATCACATTCCTATTTTATCATGGCTTTATCAAGATAAACCGCCCGTGCTGTTTTTTATTAAAAAAATTGCAGGACGTAAACGCATTATTGAATTACGGTTATGGAAAAGTAATATTCATCTACAACCTAACGATAAACCCCTTTTATTGGGTGCCACCAATATTCGCATTGCTCCCGCCGTATTGCTGTCTCTCAAATCAAAATCAAAAATTTCGTTAGCGGATAAAGGCGGACTCAATATTTTGTATCATGACACACCTTATTTTCAACGAAAAATAATTCATGCGCATAACCAAGTTAAATCAGATGAGATTAAAAGATTAGAGTGGGATGGGGATATTTTATTGCTGAAAGAATAATGCAATCAATCCATTTTCTTTTCAAAACGCTCATAATCTAAAAAATCATATAACGTTTTCCGATCCTGCATTAAATCAATCACGGATTGTTGTGTGCCGTGTTTTCGAATGGCTTGAAATACAGTTAATGCCGCTTGATTCATCGCGCGGAATGCAGAGAGCGGATACAAAATCATTTTTACACCCGTTAATTTTAATTCTTCCGTTGTGAATAAGGGAGTTTTTCCAAATTCAGTGATATTTGCCAAAACAGGCACATTGATCTCAGCACAGAATTTTTTATAGTCATCGAGTGTTGAAACACTTTCCGCAAAAATTGCATCCGCACCCGCTTTCACATATTGTTGCGCGCGATGAATTGCGCCTGATAACTTTTCCGTTGCAAATGCATCTGTACGTGCAATCAAGTAAAAATCAAAATTTGTTTTTCCTGCAATCGCTGCTTGAATACGCGCGATCATTTCAGGAATTTCCACTAATTTTTTGCCATCACGATGGCCACAGCGTTTTGCGGTCACTTGATCTTCGATGTGCGCAGCACTGGCACCTGCTTTAATTAATTGTGAAACAGCGCGCGATACGGTTAATTCATTTCCCCAACCAGTATCCATATCCACCAATAATGGCGTCGATGTCACGCTCGTGATGCGACGCACCTCTTCACACACATTATCCAGACTCGTCATACCCAAATCCGGCAATCCATAAGATGCATTCGCGCAACCCGCACCCGATAAATATAATGCACGAAATCCTGTCTTTTCGGCCATCATCGCGCAATAAGCATTGATGGTACCGATGATTTGGAGTGGGGATTCAAATTGTAGTACTTGCTTGAAAGTTTGTTTAGTCATTAGATCTTCCTCCCACTTCCACTCACACTGTCTAGCAACTGCTCATGTATTCCCTCAAATCCTTTATTACTCATCACTAGGATATGATCATGCGGCAATGCTTTTTTAGAAATTGTTTCTACGATATCAGAAACAGATTGATGCACGACAGCTTTATTTCCCAGTGATTTTAAAACTGTTTTTACATCCCAACTTTTATCATCCGGCTGCAATACATGTACTTCGTCTGCCGCTTGAAATGAAGGTGCTAATGCATCACCGTGCGCACCAGTGCGCATCGAATTTGAACCCAGTTGTGCAACCACAATAATACGTTCACTACCCACTTTTTTTCTCAAGCCATCAATCGTGGTTGCAATCGCTGTCGGATGATGCGCAAAGTCGTCATACACCGTAATATGATTGACGCATCCACGAATTTCTAGTCGACGTTTAACATTTTCAAATGTTGCAAACGCTTTTTCAGTATCGCGCATAGTAACACCAATCGAATCCGCTGCGGCAATTGCTGCTAACGCGTTATTCACATTGTGATTTCCCAATAAAGACCATTTTATCGTTGCACGTTTTTTATCTTGAAAATAGCATTCAAACTCACTACCATCCGGTTTTAATAGGCGAGCATGCCAGCTATTGTGATCATTCGTTATAATTTGTTTTGACCAACAACCGCGCGATATCACATCAACAATATTATTATCCTGCTTTGGAAAAATCACTGAACCTTCGCTCGGCACCGTACGCAACAAGTAGTGAAATTGTTTTTTGATCGCTTCTAAATCAGGAAAAATATCCGCGTGATCAAATTCAATGTTATTAATAATTAACATGTGTGGACGATAATGCAAAAACTTCGAGCGTTTGTCGAAAAATGCCGTATCATATTCATCGGCTTCAATCACAAAATACTTTCCCGCACCCAATCGCGCTGTGTGCGAAAAATTTTTCGGCACACCACCAATTAAAAATCCTGGATTTAAGTTTGCTGTTTCTAAAATCCACGCAAGTAACGCGGTTGTCGTCGTTTTTCCATGCGTGCCCGAAACAGCCAGCACGTGTTGATGTCGCAGCACATTGTCATACATCCACTGTGAACCCGATGTGTAGTTTATACCTTGATTTAAGACATAATCGACACAAGGGTTTTGACGTGAAATGCCATTTCCAATAATAACCCAATCTGTTTTGGGATCAATAGTTGACGGCTCATATCCCACATACACGGGAATTTCAGAGTTTTTTAATGCATCCGACATGGGCGGATACACATTTAAATCCGAGCCAGTTACAGAGTGCCCTAATTCACGGGCAATTAATGCAACACCACCCATAAAAGTGCCACAGATCCCTAAGATGTGTATGCGCATATGTTAAGTTATCCGTTATCAGTTAATTCACAAGGCTACCTCAAGTCATCAAAAAGTGCTACGATTCCCAACAATTTACTCATCAATGAGGATAATTTTATGACAGGAAAAAATATTCTATATGCTCAATCCGGCGGCCCTACCGCGGTGATCAATGCGAGCGCTTGCGGTGTTATCGAAGCGGCTCGAAAATTAATGCCCACTGCAAAAATATATGCTGCAAAAAATGGCATTATCGGCGTTTTAAACGAAGAATTAATTGATACCTCATTCGAATCCACTGAAGCCATCGCTGGCCTCAAACACACACCCGCCAGTACGTTTGGCTCTTGTCGTTATCAATTAAAAAAAATGGAGCAAGATGACACCGAATATCGCCGCTTAATTGACGTATTTAAAGCGCATGATATTGGATATTTTTTTTATAACGGCGGCGGTGATTCACAAGACACTGCAAACAAGGTATCTCAGTTATCGCAAAAAATGGGTTATCCAATGATATGCATCGGCATTCCCAAAACCATTGATAATGATTTACCGATCACCGATAGCTGCCCTGGTTTTGGCTCTGTTGCAAAATATGTTGCGATTTCTACAGCAGAAGCAGCGCTCGATGTGAAAAGCATGGCAGCCTCTTCAACCAAAGTATTTATTTTGGAAGTCATGGGGCGTCACGCGGGTTGGATTGCTGCGGCGGCAGGATTAATAAAAAATGAAGAGGGGGATCCACCACACATTATTTTATTTCCTGAAATTGCTTTTAATGAAGAAAAATTTTTAATCACCGTTGAAGCAGCCGTTGACCGAAATGGTTATTGCGTGATTGTTGCATCCGAAGGTATTCGCAATGCGCAAGGCAAATTTATTCAACAATCCGGATTGTCTGATGCATTTGGTCATTCACAGTTGGGCGGTATTGCACCCACACTTGCAGAATGCATTAAACATAATCTGGGATACAAATATCATTGGGCGGTTTCCGATTATTTACAACGCGCTGCCGCACACATCGCATCCAAAACAGACGTTGATCAAGCGTATGAATTGGGAAAAGCGGCAATAGAATATGCGTTAAAAGGTGTGAATAGCGTTATGTTAACCATTAAGCGCGAATCATCCACACCTTATCGTTGGTCAATTGGCACAGCCTCTTTATCGGATGTCGCTAATATAGAGGCAAAAATGCCAAAAGATTTTATTACTGAAAACGGATTTAGCATCACCGAAAAATGTCGCGAACATATGTTGCCATTAATTCAAGGGGAACATTATCCACCCTATAAAAATGGATTGCCGCAGTATGTGGTTTTGAAAAATAAATTAATTGAAAAGAAGTTAATCTAATGTCCTACGATATCGCTTCACAGCAACAAGAATAGCTAAAAACAAGAAGATAAAGATAGGCCACATATTGGGTAAAATCAGCAGGAAAGTATTACCTTTTAACACAATGCCCCGGACAATACGCAAAAAATAAGTCAGTGGTAACGCACTACCAATCCATTGCGCCCATGTTGGCATACCATAAAATGGAAACATAAAACCGGATAATAAAATCGATGGCAGAAAAAAGAAAAAAGCCATTTGCATAGCTTGCAATTGATTTTTAGCAATACTGGAAAAGGTTAATCCCACTGCTAAATTTGCCGCAATAAAAGGGAGCGCACAAATTAATAATAAAAATAAATTGCCTTGTATGGGCACGTGAAAAAATAAATAGGCGCACGCTAAAATTAGGCACGCTTGAACATACCCCACCACAATATATGGCACAATCTTTCCAATCATGACCTCAAGCGGTCGCACGGGTGTTGCCAACAAGCTTTCCATGGTACCGCGTTCACGTTCACGTGTGATCGCCATGCATGTCACCATGACCAACGTCATCGTCAACACCACGCCCATTAATCCCGGCACAATATTATATTGTGTAATCGCTTCTGGATTATATTTTGAATGCACAACATAATTTACATTCATTGTTGAGTTTTGCAAATCAGATAAATTTCCTTTCAACCATCGATCAAATAATCGTGGTGTTAATCCATTCAACGCAGATAAAGCACTGTTGACTGCAACAGAATCCGTTGCATCCGCTTCAATTAAAATTTGTGGTTTATCTCCACGCAATAATCGAGAACTAAAATCAGCGGGAATGGAAACAACAAATAATACTTTTCCTTCTGCTAACAATTTTTCAGCTTCTTTTACTGAACGGGGTTCTGCTGTAATTCGAAAATAATCGGTATTTTCCAATGCGCGAACAAACGTGCGTGTAAAAACACTGTTATCCGCTGAAACCAATGCGGTGGGTAACTGTTTTGGATTGGTATTAATTGCAAACCCAAATAAAATTAATTGCATGATAGGAATAATTAAAATCATACCAATTGAAATACGATCGCGCGTCATTTGAAAGAATTCTTTGCGCAAGATGGCGTACATTCTTTTCCATGAAAATAAGATCATTCCCCACCCTCTGCTCATACTAATAATCTGACAAATGCCTCTTCCAAGCTCGCCCCACTTGGCAATCCCGATACGGCGATAATTTCACTGGCCGTGCCCTGCGTTAATAATTTTCCATTATTTAAAAATGCCAATTGCGAACAGCGCACCGCTTCATCCATGTAATGTGTGCTCACTAATGCAGTGACACCGCGTTGCGATAATAATTCAATATGATTCCAAAATTCACGACGCGCTTTGGGATCCACGCCTGCCGTCGGCTCGTCTAGCAACAACAATTCAGGCTCATGCAGTAATGCAACGGATAATGCCAACCGCTGTTTCCATCCGCCAGACAACGTTCCAGTAATTTGTTTTCGCCTATTTTGTAATCCCAGCTCATCTAACGATTTTTCAATTCTGTCATCACGATTTTTTATTTCGTATAAACGTGCGGCAAAATCTAAATTTTCTTCAATCGTTAAATCTTGATATAAGCTAAATTGCTGTGTCATGTAACCGACGCGTTTTTTAATCGATTGCGATTCTGTGACAATATCAAACCCCAAACAAGTACCACTACCTGAGTTGGGTGTTAACAAGCCACATAACATACGAATCGTGGTTGTTTTTCCTGAGCCATTAGGACCAAGAAATCCAAAAATAGCACCCCGATTAATTTGCATTGATAAATCAATCACGGCTGGTTTTCCAGAAAAATTTTTGCAAAGATGATTAACTGAAATAACAGATGATCTAGACACTCCCACTCCCACTCACACTCACTTCCACCGGCTGCCCCGGATTCACTTCTGCGGCCACGCTCGGATCTATTTTTGCTTCGACCCAATACACCAATTTGTCACGAGAATCTTTGCTGTAAATCACGGGCGGTGTATATTCAGCGCGCGACGAAATATAATAAATGGTTGCGGTCATTGTTTTATGACAGGCATCACACGTAAATTGAATTTTTTGTCCACGATGAATTTGCGATAAATGTTTCTCGGGAACAAAAAAAATAACATTAAGATTTTCGGGCGGTAAAAATTGAATAACGGGTTTTCCTGCAGGAACAAATTCATTTTGACGAAACAAGGTATCTTGCACAAAACCCGCTTGTGAAAAACGTATTGTTTTTTGTGATACCATCCATTGATATTGATTGACTTGCGCCTGTGCTGCTTGCACTTTTGCTTCTTGCGCTGCAATTAAATTAGCGCGCGCACCTAATTTTGCCTCCGCTAAATTCGCCTGTGCTTCTGTTAATTTTTCCACATCACTTTCATAACGCGCACGTGATTCATCATAAATGGATTTTCCAATTGCACCCGTTTTTACCAGCTCTTTATTCCGTTCATACATTTTCTGAGCAAAAATTAAATTTGCTTGCGCTTGTGAAATTTGCGCTTCTAATTTTTTAATAATGGTGGATCGCTCACCCTGCTTTAGATTTTCTAAATCTTGTTGTGTGACTTGTAATTGTGCTTGCGCATTGTGTAGTTGTGATAATTCTGGCTGCGGATCAAGTTGAAAGGCTAATTGATTGGCAGCAACCGTTTGACCTTTATCGACTGGCAATTGCACCAACGTACCAGAAACAGGCGAAGACAAATAAACATAATCACCTTCAACATAACCCAAATAGTGGCGATCATGATGAGAACAAGCAGAAATAAAAAGAATGCAAAATAACGCCATCCATTGAGCTGCACGCATTAGATTTCCTTCAAAACCTATTTTTGATAGTATAATCCGATTTGAATAATAACCCAAGAAACAGCCCAACATGGAATTCAAAGACTACTACCAGATTCTCGGCGTTTCCAAAACCGCTGCGGCCGACGAAATCAAAAAACAATATCGTATTCTTGCGCGAAAATATCATCCTGATGTCAGCAAAGAAAAAAATGCGGAAGAGAAATTTAAAGCGATGAAAGAAGCGTATGAAGTGTTAAAAGACCCTGAAAAACGCAAGACATATGATCAAATGGGATCAAATCATCGCGCAGGTGATTCATTCACGCCTCCACCAGACTGGGAATTTAATCAAACGCATCATGCGCGCGGTGCACATCAAACACAAACTGATTTCAGTGATTTTTTTGAATCGCTCTTTGGACAACCGGCGCACGGCACACAGCATCATCACGCTTTTCAGCAAAACGGGCAAGATCAACACAGTAAATTAACCATTACAGCAGAAGAAGCGTTTCGTGGTGGCGAACGTCATATTGAATTATCACAAGGTAGAGTTAAAAAACAATTGAATATTAAAATTCCCGCTGGAATTATCAACGGACAAAGCATTCGATTAGCAGGGCAAGGCATGCCAGGAATCAACGGCGGAAAAAATGGTGATTTATATTTAGAAATTCATATCGAAAAACATCCGCAATTTTCTGTCGATAAAAAAGATATTTATTTACAGTTACCGGTAAAGCCGTGGGAAGCAGCCCTCGGTGAAAAAATTGAAGTACCCACCCTGGGCGGAAAAATTATTTTTACACTACCAACGAATTCTCAAGCGGGACAAAAAATTCGATTAAAAGGCCGCGGGTTGCCGGGAAATCCAGCGGGAGATCAATATGTCACGTTGGTCATTTACAATCCTGATGTAAAAACAGCAGAGCAAAAGAAATGCTTTGAGGAAATGAAGGCGGCGTTTACGGTGTGAGTGGGAGTGGGAGTGAGTGATATGAAAAATTTCTCAATAACAATTATTAATGAGCATAACTTACTTTCTCTCGAAGAAATTTGCAGCGCAACGCATGCGCAAGAAGAATTAATTTTACAATTAATTGAATATCACATTATTCAACCGAAAGGAGCTTCAAAAAAAAATTGGCAATTCGATCACCTTGCTTTAAAACGCGCCAAACTCGCGCGTAATTTTTATTATGATTTAGAAGTTAATTTAGCAGGAATTGGATTGTTGCTGGATTTGCTTGAAAAAATTGAGATGCTGGAGGCACGTGCCCACAGATTGAAATAATCCAATGGCCAGTTTGATTAAGGCAAACGAAAACCGCGAGCCTACGCCCACGGTATCCGCATTGACTGAGTGTCGTGTTTATTGGTATCCGGTAATAGTTAAAACGGTACCAGCGTTACTGACAGAACAAATGGCGTTAGGAAAAGTGGATGGTGATGCTGTCATTTTTGCACCGTTCTTTCCAATAGATAGCGTTACAGTGCACTGATACCGACCAGTTGAATCTGTGTATACAGTCGTGCAAGGATAGCCCGTCGCAACCGGACTAACTTGAATAACCGCCCCTTGAGATGAAGGTGTGTTAGCTGCTACCGAAGCTGGAAAAACGATTCCATTACAAGCAGTTGGGTTGGTTTTTGTATAAGTGCTGCCGGTTTTATTGAAAATCAAATATCCTTGTTGAGCCTTCGCTGCCAACACGGAACCTGATGCAAGCGCAGCAAGAATCGATACTGCCACTAAATATGTTTTTTCATTGGATAAAAACCTCATTAGACCTCTTGCATAACCTCGATTAATGGACAATCTCTTCGAAAAAATTTTCTCAAAATGCTCATGTACTAACGTGTACACTCCGCTTTTTCGAAAATTTTTTCTGTGACCTCGTCACATTACTCAAGGTTATGCAAGAGGTCTATTATTTATTAATTGAAGTGGGCATTTTACCCCCCCCCTAACCTTTTGTCAAGATGCATGGAAAACAAGTTAATATTCAATATATTAAAGAACAATCATCTAGTAAAGTATAACATTTTCTTGTTTTTTTGCTTTCCCGCGACGCAGTATAAAGCTAAGTGGGTGGCGCTATATATACGCTATTCTCAACTTTTAAAATACACGAAAATAGCTTAACTGAATTAAACACTGATTTCTTTGCATCCGCTCGCAGATGATATAACTGCTTTAAAAATCTGAATGCTTGCGGGTGAATTGGGTATACCTATTTTTCGTGAAAATGACACAAAAATAGGCACACCCAATTTCCCGCTCGCCATCAAGTTTATCAAAGCAGTCACATCCTCACTCGCTTCTTCAAGTCAGTGCTTAATTCGCACTTTGAAAAAATATTCTAAAGAAGTGAGTGCATTTTTTGAATTTTTCCTCAAAAGCTGAGGAGGTGCCGTGATGTGACTTCCCATTTCTGCAGATCGCTTGCGATCGAAGAAATGGGATCACATCACGTGCGGATTCCCCGCAAGCTTATATGACAAAAATTCACAAAAATAAACGAACGGATGACAGATTTTTCAAAGTGCGGAATCCTTTTGAAAATTTAAATGCGAGTGAGCACAAGGGAAGTTGAGAATGACGTTATATATTCAATTTTGAATATATTCCACTCGCACAATTTCATACACCTGCTCACCTTGTGGTGATTGCACGGTGATTTCATCCCCTCCCATTTTACCGATCATGGCACGCGCAACGGGAGACGTGACAGAAATTTTGTGATGCTTGATATCCGCTTCATCTTCACCCACAATTTGATACGTAATAGGTTCTTCCGTATCTGCATTCGTTAATGTTACGGTTGCGCCAAAAATAACTTTTCCTTCATTATTTATTTTGGTGATATCAATTACCTGACAGTGTGATAATTTCGCTTCAATATCACGAATGCGCCCTTCAATAAAACCTTGTTTTTCTTTTGCGGCATGATATTCCGCATTTTCTTTTAAATCGCCATGTGCGCGCGCTTCACTGATTGCTGCAATAATCGCAGGACGTTCACTTTTTTTTAAATGATCTAATTCAGATTGTAATTTTTGATGACCGTGAATGGTCATGGGTGTTAATCGCATAAAAACCTCATGTGAATTTAAAATTTCTCACATTCTTGCAAACATACTACATCTCCGCTATCCGCTGTTTCAATCGCTAGACAAACTGCTTCAGCGCCAGCAAGCGTCGTAGTGTAACAAATGTTTTTCTCCACTGCACTGCGTCTGATAGTGTACGAATCGGCAATGGCTTTTTCCCCTTCTGTGGTATTAATAACCAGTTGAATTTCATTGTTGCGCATGCGATCCACAATATTGGGACGCCCTGCTTCGACCTTATTGACCAGCTCGCAAGACACATTGTACTGCTGTAACGTTGCAGCAGTACCTGTGGTCGACACAATTGAAAATCCCAATTGAATTAATTTTTTCGCGATCGGCACAACCCGCAATTTATCTGCATCACGCACACTCACAAATGCACGACCTGATTGTGGCAATTTACTTTTTACGGCAATTTCAGCCTTCAAAAATGCTTGCCCTAATGTTTTCGCCATTCCCATGACTTCACCCGTTGATCGCATTTCAGGCCCTAAAATGGGATCAACGCCGGGGAATTTAGAAAAAGGAAAGACGGATTTTTTCACTGAAATATAAGTGGGGGTGGGAGTGGGAGTGGAAGGAAGTGATTTTCCAGCCATGCAATAGGTCGCCATTTTAACAAGCGGTAATCCCGTTGCCTTTGCAAGAAAAGGGACGGTACGTGATGCACGCGGATTTACTTCAAGAACATAAATTTCAGCATTCTCACTCCCACTCCCCGTAATCGCAAACTGCGCATTCATCAAACCCACCACTTTTAATGCTTTTGCTAATTGCGTAACTTGTTTGCGCAAGTCATCTTGAATTTTTTCAGACAAACTGTGTGCGGGAAAAACACAAGATGAATCGCCCGAATGTACGCCCGCTTGCTCGATGTGTTCCATAATGCCCGCAATAAAAACATGTTCGCCATCACAAATTGCATCAATATCAACTTCAATTGCATCATCTAAAAATTGATCGAGTAATAATGGATTATCTGCCGAAACATGTTGTGTGCGATTCATGTATTCCACTAATTCACGCTCATGAAAAATCACTTTCATATCGCGACCACCCAGCACATAAGAAGGACGCACAATTAACGGATAGGCAAATACTTTTGCCAAACGCAATCCTTCTTCTTTTGAACGAACAATACCGTTGGCAGGTTGCTGTAAATTTAATTTTTCTAATATTTTTTGAAAACGCTCACGATCTTCTGCTAAATCAATCGAATCCGGTGATGTACCCATCATGGGCACACCTGCTTTTTCCAATGCACGCGCTAATTTTAACGGTGTTTGTCCGCCCAATTGCACAATCACTCCTGTCGGTTTTTCAATAGCAACAATTTCTAACACATCTTCCAATGTGACCGGTTCAAAATACAATCGATCTGAAATGGAAAAATCCGTTGAAACCGTTTCAGGATTACAATTGACCATGATGGTTTCATAACCACATTCACGCATCGCGAGTGCGGCATGCACGCAACAATAATCAAACTCAATACCTTGCCCAATGCGATTAGGTCCGCCGCCAAGCACTATTATTTTTTCGCGCATCGTGGGACGACATTCATTTTCTACTTGATACGTAGAATAAAAATAAGCTGTCTCTGTCGCAAATTCAGCAGAACACGTATCAACCCGCTTATAAACGGGATGAATATTTAATGCGTGACGCTGTGTTCGAATGGCATCTTCGGTTGTGTGTAATAGCGTTGCGATACGGAAATCTGAAAAACCTTTTTGTTTCAGAAAACGCAGGAGAGTGGGAGTGGGAGTGGGAGTGGGAGTGGGAGTGGGTGTAGCGGAAAACGTCTGTTCAATTTGAATTAACGCTTCAATTTGTGCTAAAAACCACGGATCAATTTTCGTGTGCCGATGAATTTCTTCTCGGGAAAAACCGAATCGAAATGCATCAGCAATATAAAATAATCGATCAGGTCCACACATACGCAATTCAGTTTGAATACGCTCACGCGCTTGTGCTAAATCATATTCAACCGTTTCAGAATTTTTATCTACAATCATTTTCGGATCTAATCCATGCACGCCAATTTCCAATCCACGCAATGCTTTTTGCAGCGACTCTTGAAAATGACTACCGATTGCCATCACTTCACCAACTGATTTCATTTGTGTCGTGAGTCGATCATTGGCTTGTGGAAATTTTTCAAAAGCAAATCGCGGAATTTTTGTCACAACATAATCAATGGCGGGCTCAAATGACGCCGGTGTTTTTCCACCGGTAATTTCATTGCTTAATTCATCTAATGTAAAACCTACCGCTAATTTCGCAGCAATACGTGCGATGGGAAATCCAGTTGCTTTGGATGCTAATGCGGATGATCGCGAGACACGTGGATTCATTTCCACAATCATCATTTCACCATCCGCAGGATTAATCGCAAATTGCACATTGGATCCACCGGTTTCAACTCCAATTTCACGCAAGATAGCAATCGCAGCAGCACGCATGCGCTGGTATTCTTTGTCAGTGAGTGTTTGCGCAGGTGCTACCGTAATGGAATCACCGGTATGAATTCCCATGGGATCTATATTTTCAATGGAACAAACAATAATGCAATTATCATTTTTGTCGCGCACGACTTCTAATTCAAATTCTTTCCAGCCAATAATGGATTCATCGATTAATAATTCACGTGTTGGAGATAATTCCAAGCCACGCTGGCAAATTTCAAAAAATTCATCACGATTATAAGCAATGCCACCGCCACTACCGCCCATCGTAAAAGAAGGCCTAATGACCGCAGGAAAACCAACCTCTTCTAAAATGGTTAATGCCTCATCCACGGAATGCGCGATACCAGAGCGCGGTGTCTTCAACCCAATATTTTTCATCGCGCGACGAAATTGTTCACGATCTTCGGCTTTATCAATGGCTTTTTGTGATGCGCCAATTAATTCAACATGATATTTCTCGAGTATTTTTTCACGCGCCAAATCCAGCGCGCAATTTAACGCAGTTTGTCCACCCATCGTCGGCAATAACGCATCTGGTTTTTCTTTTTCAATAATTTTTGCGACGACTTCCCATTGAACCGGTTCAATGTAAGTGGCATCCGCCATATCAGGATCAGTCATGATGGTTGCGGGATTTGAATTGACTAAAATCACGCGATAACCCAACTCGCGCAATGCAACGCATGCTTGCGTTCCAGAATAATCAAATTCACATGCCTGGCCAATGACGATGGGGCCAGCGCCAAGAATTAAAATTGATTTTATATCAGTTCGTTTTGGCATAAGTTAATTTTATAAACTCATCAAACAAATTTACAAGATCATTCGGTCCTGGTGCTGCTTCCGGATGTCCCTGAAACGCCATCACCGGTAATGTTCTGTGTTTAAAACCTTGCAGTGTCTTATCAAACAAAGAAATGTGTGTAATGATTAAATCATCCGGTAATGTTTTTTCATCAACACAAAAACTGTGATTTTGACTAGTGATAAATACTTTTTTATTTCGAACATCTTGTACCGGATGATTTGCGCCATGATGACCCAATTTCATTTTCCGCGTTTTTGCACCACACGCTAATGCGAGAATTTGAAATCCCAAGCAAATTCCAAACAGCGGAATTTTTTTTGCTAATAATTTTTTGGTATTTTCAATTGCATCAGTACAAGCGGCAGGATCACCAGGGCCATTTGATAATAAAACACCATCGGGATTTAATTTTATTATTTCCCCTGCCGATGTTTTTGCAGGCACCACGATTACGTTGCAATTGCGTTCAGTCAGTAATCGTAAAATATTTTTTTTCACGCCGAAGTCATAGACGACAACAGTGGGAGTGGGAGTGGGAGTGGGAGTGGGAGTGGGAGAAACATGGTAAGATTTTTTTGTAGAAACCGCGATCGCCAACTCTTTTCCATTCAACCCTGAAAACGCACGCGCTTTTTGCAATGCTTTGTCGACATCGATTTTTCCTGTCACGATGCAACCATTTTGCGCGCCCTTTTCTCGCAAAATATGCGTTAATTGACGCGTATCAATATTGGCAATCGCGACTACATTTTGTTTTTTTAAAAAATGGGGTAATGATTCAGTTGCACGATAATTACTAACGATAGGAGATAGGTTACGAATGATGAATCCCGCTGCAAATACTTGTGTTGATTCCATATCATCTGGATTCACACCAACATTACCAATGTGCGGATACGTTAATGTCACAATTTGTTGATGATAAGAAGGATCGGTGAGAATTTCTTGATAGCCGGTCATGGATGTATTAAAAACCACTTCGCCGACCGCTTCGCCCGTCGCCCCCACCGAAATACCTTCAAAAACAGTGCCATCTGCCAAAACAAGCAACGCGGGTTCTGATGTATTCAACAGAATTTCGATGGTCATTAAAAAATTACCGTAAAATCATTCTGAGAAGGATACGTGTATGCTACCATACGCGCCATGAAAAATATCTCCACAAAAACAGTACTCGCTATTGTCATCACGATCTTATCATGGTCCTCCTCATTTGTTTTTATTCGCTTTTGCTTGCACGATTATTCTCCTGGCGAGCTTGCGCTTTTTCGCTATTTAATCGTGTCAGCAACTATGTTGATTTTTTATGTACGTTTGAAAAAACGTACAAAACCAACGTTTCGGCAATTTTTGCAATTATTTTTTCTGGGATTTTTTGGTATTGGTTTATACATGATTGCGTTAAATTATGGCGAAATCACGGTCACTGCCAGCATCACGAGTTTTATTATTGGCATGAATCCAATTGTCTCCATGTTATGGGCAATGCTATTTTTCAGCGAAAAAATAGCTGCGAAACGCTGGCTCGGCGTTGGTGTTAGCGTTATCGGGTTATTGACTATTGCAATTGCTACTTTTCATCACGACTCCATTAACTGGGGAATTGGTTATATTTTATTTGCAGTGTTGTGCGCAGGAATTTACAACGTCGGACAAAAACCATTGCTCGCGACATTTCATCCCATCGAAGTTGCCGCGTTTAGCGCGTGGATTGGCACACTGGTCATGTTGGTTTTTACGCCTTCTCTGATGCATCAAATTCCGCACGCTTCTTGGCAAGCTACCAGTTCAGTGATTTATTTGGGCGTGATTCCTGGCGCGGTTGGATATGCCGCATGGAGCATTGCACTGAATGGTGAAATCGCACCATCCAAATTGGTTCTCGTTTTATATACTCTGCCGTTATTTTCTACTTTGCTTGGCTGGATAATGTTAGGTGAAATGCCTTCTATTTTGCAGCTCACTGGCGGTTTTATCTGTTTATTCGGCGCATTGATTGCGACGCGGTATTAAATCCGCCTCTCTTTTAACTCATCCCGGGAATAGTGTAAAATTTTAACATTGTCCGAAAATTTTCAACATCAGGGTACTTGACTTAATGCGAAACAACATAACTGAAGTCACGCTGGTAGAGCCAATTTCAAAAGATATAAAAACGGCTCATCAAGAATACAATGAAGCAAACACTGCTTTCTTCGACGCATCAGATTTTGTAACAAGAATTCACAATTTGGAAAAAACAGTAAAGGAAAAAGAGAGGGCGTTACACCAACACATTGATAATTTCTTTTCAAATATTATTTCCAGCCACACAAAACACGAAATGGCAGGCGCGTACCAAGCTTATTGCATCATTTTAAAAAATAGTCGCGACTGGATTTTCAATCTTTTGATGAAAAATTCGTCACTGAAAATTCAAATACACTGCAACAAAGAAAACCTTTATATCAAATTATACAATTTTGATCCTGGAATAGATTACACAAAATTTGATGGAAATTGCTGGAGTTCTATGTTTGAAAACATTATTGATCATTTTCAAACAAAACCCAGAAAAAATATTGACAACGTGCTTGCCGTGCTCAAAGCAACCTATTTTTTAGAAAAACAAGGTGGATCAATTGCCTTTGCGCAAAATTCAAATGGGACTTGCAATCTGCAAATTAGATCATCGCTTGATAAAAGCAAAATAGATATCAACAAAAGCACCATAATGAACATACTATTAGAATTGTTGTATAACAAAAAAATCATTGGAGATGATTTTTTTAAATTTCTCACCTCGCAGAATACAAACACATACACTACACCCGAGGAAGAAAAAACGCGCGCAATACAATTCTTGCGAAACTTAAAAGAAAAAACCGGCTGCACAACAATCATCATTCATCAAAATATTACTATGCTGATTAGAAAAATCGAAACTAAGATAAATGTTTATGACAGAAAATCAAGTGAAGCCAAGGTTAATTTTTTTTCTCATTCCGCCGTCACTGCCCGTCGCAAACCCGCACCTTTCGTGAGAAGAAGATGGACTTTTAACCCGCTCTAAAAAAATTCTTCACCGAATCAAACCAACCTGATGATCTTGGGCTATGATTTTTTCCTGCTTTTAATAATATATCAAGCTCATTTAATTTTTCTTTTTGCATTTCCGTTAAATTAACCGGTGTTTCAACAATCACGCGACACAATAAGTCACCCGTGTGTCCGCTACGCAATGCCTTCACACCTTTTCCACGCAAACGAAATTGTTTTCCGCTTTGTGTTTCCGCCGGGATTTTTAAATTCACATTACCGGTTAATGTTGGCACTTCAATTTCACCACCCAACGCTGCTGTCACAAACGTAACAGGAATTTCACAATGCAAATCACTTCCTTCACGCGAAAAAATCGCATGTTCTTTCACGTGAATTTGCACATACAAATCACCAGCAGGTGCGCCATGTAATCCTGCTTCACCTTCACCGGACAAACGAATACGATCGCCGGAATCCACACCCGCTGGAATTTTTACGGATAATGTTTTTGTTTCGCGAAGCCGACCTTGGCCGTGACAAGTCTGACAAGGATCTTTAATCACTTGTCCTGAACCTGCGCAAGTAGCACAAGGTTGCGCGATGGTTAAAAAACCATGTTGCATTTGCACCTGACCCGATCCGCGACATTTTGTGCAAGTTGTTTTTGTCGTACCTTTTTTAGCGCCCAACCCACCACACGTTTTACATCCCACCAACGTTGGAATTTTAATTTCTTTTGTTACACCATGAACCGCTTCTTCAAGTGTAATGACAAATTCATACGCTAAATCAGAACCCCGTTGCGCTGACTGTCTGCCACTACGACCACCGCGTGCAGCACCACCACCAAAAATATCACCGAAAATATCACCGAAAATATCGCTGGCATTATCAAACCCGAAACCACCAAATCCTCCAGCACCACCACTCGATCCTTGTTGCACGCCCGCATGACCAAATCGATCGTATGCTGCGCGTTTTTGTGAATCAGATAATACTTCATATGCCGCTTTAGCTTCTTTAAAATGATTTTCTGCTTCTTGGTTACCCGGATTACGATCTGGATGATGTTTCATTGCCAAACGACGAAATGATTTTTTAATTTCGTCTTCGCTGGCATTTTTGGAAACACCGAGAATTTCGTAGTAGTCGCGTTGTTGTTGAGGCATGGGGATTCACTCTATTTATCTTTATCCTTAACCTCTTCAAACTCCGCATCTACAACGCCATCATCTTTTTTGGGTTGTTCTTGATGAGCTTGTTGCGCACCTGCAGCGCCTGCATCACCACCTGATTGCGCATACGCTTTTTCAGCGATTTTTCCAGACAATTCAGTTAATTCTTTTGTCTTTGCTTCAATCGCGTCTTTATTATCGCCTTTGATTAATGTTTTTAATTCATTCAATACAGGCTCAATTTTTGCTCTTTCTTCTGAAGTAACTTTTTCACCTAAATCTTTCATCGATTTTTCAGTGGAATGCACCAATGAATCCGCGTGATTACGCGCACTCACCAATTCGTGAAACTGCTTATCTTTTTCTTTATTTTCTTCTGCATCTTTCATCATGCGTTCTACTTCTGCATCCGACAAACCACTCGATGCTTTAATCACAATCGCTTGTTGTTTATTGGTTGCTTTATCTTTTGCAGTCACATGCAAAATACCATTCGCATCAATATCGAATGTCACTTCGATTTGCGGAATACCGCGCGGTGCTGGCGGAATGTCGGATAAATCAAAACGCCCTAATGATTTATTCGCTGACGCCATTTCACGTTCGCCTTGTAGTACATGCACGGTTACCGCAGTTTGATTATCATCAGCAGTTGAAAAGGTTTGTGATGTTTTCGTTGGAATGGTCGTATTTTTCTCGATTAATTTTGTCATCACGCCACCCATGGTTTCAATTCCCAATGACAAAGGGGTTACGTCTAACAGCAATACGTCTTTCACTTCACCTGACAACACAGCACCCTGAATAGCAGCACCCACCGCAACCGCTTCATCTGGATTCACGTCGTGACGCGCATCTTTATTAAAATATTTTTTCACTGCTTCTTGCACTTTCGGCATGCGTGTTTGACCACCGACTAAAATCACATCAGAAATATCGGATAATTGCAGACCGGAATCTTTCATCGCAATTTCACACGGTTTAATCGTGCGTGAAATTAAATCATCCACGAGTGATTCTAATTTTGCGCGTGTTAAACGAATATTTAAGTGTTTTGGACCCGATGCATCTGCTGTGATGTAAGGTAAATTGACATCAGTTTGTTGTGAAGACGATAATTCAATTTTCGCTTTTTCTGCTGCTTCTTTTAAACGTTGCAATGCGAGCGGATCTTTATGTAAATCCATACCGGATTCTTTTTTAAATTCGTCCACCAAATATTCAATCACGCGCGCATCGAAATCTTCACCGCCTAAAAATGTATCGCCATTGGTTGCGAGTACTTCGAATTGATGTTCACCATCCACATCGGCAATTTCGATAATAGAAATATCAAATGTGCCACCACCCAAATCATACACGGCAATTTTGCGATCGCCCTTTTGTTTATCCAAACCAAATGCCAATGCGGCAGCAGTGGGTTCATTGATAATGCGCTTGACTTCTAATCCTGCTATTTTTCCAGCATCTTTTGTTGCTTGACGTTGTGAGTCATTGAAATAAGCAGGAACCGTGATCACCGCTTCAGTGACTTCATGACCTAAATAATCTTCTGCTGTTTTTTTCATTTTTAATAAAGTTTGTGCAGAAATTTCAGGCGGTGATTTCTTCTTGTTATCGGCTTCTACCCATGCATCACCATTGTCCGCAGCAATAATTTTGTAGGGCACCATTTTAATATCTTTTTGCACCATCTCATCTTTGAATTTACGACCAATTAACCGTTTGATGCCGTAAAATGTTTCCGTTGGATTGGTCACGGCTTGACGTTTTGCAGATGCACCCACTAAAATTTGACCATCTTTGGTATAAGCAACAATAGAGGGTGTTGTACGCGCACCTTCTGCATTTTCAATCACGCGCGGCTTACCACCTTCCATTACGGCTACGCAAGAATTGGTTGTTCCTAAATCGATACCGATAATTTTGCTTGTTTTACTCATTGTGAATTCCTCATTTTTTAATTCTATTAATTTCTTATCTGGGGACAACTACTGCGTTTTTCAAGAGAAGTTAACGGATTGCTGATAACTGAATACTTGATCTCTGATACCTGTTCACGCCACCACAATCACCATTGCCGCTCGAATCACTCGGCCATTTAAAGCATAGCCTTTTTGCAGCAGTTGCAAGATCGTATTGGGTTTTGCATCAGGATTGGGTTGCATTGACATCGCTTCATGTTGCATAGGGTCAAAAACATCACCTGCTTTCGGATCAATAACCGAAACGCCATTTTTTTCCAAGATCTTATCCAAAATAGTTAATGTTAATTCCATCCCTTTTCGCATCTGTTGTACAGACGGATCATTGGCAACAGCACCTTCCATTCCACGAGCCAAACTATCAACCACGGGGATCAAATCCGATACCAATTTTTCCACGCCAAATTTACGGGCTTTTGCCACTTCTTGTTCCATGCGGCGACGTGTATTTTCTGCCTCCGCTTGCGCACGCACAGATTGCTCTTTGTAATTTTCTAATTGCTTTTCAAGCAGATTCACTTTATCAAGCCACACAGCGCTCGCCGTTTCGTCCGGCAATAAATGCTCGTCATCTGCCACTTCTTGCTCTGCAATGTCACGCCATTTATCTGACTGTTCTGATTGCGATGCTTCTTTTTTTTGACTCATCTCCACTCTCCCCCTATCATGATACATCAATGAATATAGAGGCATCTGTTTAAAATTCAAGGACAATCATCGATGTTCTGGCTAAAAAAATTAATTTCAGCTTTATTACTCCCCGTTCCATTTGGCCTATTTTGGATCACGCTCGGCATTATTTTGTTATCACTCGATTGCGCAAAACGCTTTCGTTTAAGCTGTTTTTTAATCGGATTGTTTGTTATTACTCTGTTTTCACTCAATCCCATTTCAACAGCATTGCTCGATACACTGCAATCACAATATGCGCCACTCATGACTATTCCGAATAATGTCACGCAGGTTGTTGTGCTGGGTGGTGGCGTCAGCGGCGGAAAAGATTATCCACCCAACCTCACCTTAAACTCAGCATCCTTGTCTCGTTTGGTGGAAGGCATTCGTTTATTTAAATTAATTCAAAAAAATAATCCGGATGCAGAATTGATTTTATCAGGTGGGCGTGTATTCCAATCACCTGCTACTGCAGGAAAAATGCGAAACGCTGCAACGATGCTGGGTGTTGATGAAAAAAACATGGTCATTGAAGATGGTTCACGCGATACGCATGAAGAAGCATTGTTCTTGAAAAAAACCGTTAAAAATAATTCATTTATTTTAGTCACCTCTGCTTATCATATGCCACGCGCAATGGATTTATTTAATCAATTGGGCATGCATCCCATCGCAGCACCCACTCAATTTTTGGGATACCGTTATACTCTTTCACTCTGGTGCATTCCCACGGCAAATAGCTTGGCCGTCAGTGATATTGCGATTCACGAATACCTCGGGATTTTATGGACGAAAATACAGGGATATATCGGAAAATAAATTAGTGTTAAAGTGATCAGTGTGAGTGAATAATTATGGCTAGCAAAAAATTTCAGAACGTGGCATTGATCGGTCGCGCAGAAAAAAATGTTTCTGACACGCTCGATATCGTCGCTGATTATTTGCTTTCAAAAAAACTCGCTGTTTTTATAGAAGAAAAAACGGCGGAATTAATGGGAAAAAATTCACTGCCCACTTTTTCTGAAAAAAAGATTCCTGCCAACATTGATTTAATGATTGTTGTCGGTGGCGATGGTAGTTTATTAACTGCGGCACATTGTGCACTACCCTATCATCTTCCTGTGTTGGGAATTAATCGTGGTCGTTTGGGATTTTTAACCGATATTCATCCGAATCAACTGTCTAAAATCGCCGACGTTCTTTCTGGAAAATATCTCGTTGAAAATCGCTTTTTATTGAAAGCCACGAACGGTAAAAAAAATCTTGGTGTTGCGTTAAATGAAGTTGTTTTACTTCCAGGCGATGCGCAATTAATTGAGTTTGATATTTTTATTAATAACCAGTTTGTTTGCCAGCAACGCGCAGATGGATTAATTGTCTCCACACCCACTGGATCAACGGCGTACGCATTATCGGGCGGCGGTCCCATTTTACATCCGCAATTAAATGCAATTGTGTTAGTGCCAATGTTTCCACACACACTCAGTAATCGACCTATCGTGGTTGAGGGTGACGCACTCATTGAATTGGTAATTCGCGATAATGAATTTATTTCAGCATGCATTAGTTGTGATGGGCAACATCGCATTGCGATTCAACCCGGTGATCGCATTCGCATTTCAAAACAAGAAAAAACACTGCAGCTCATTCATCCCGATAATTACGATTATTATGCAACGTTACGTGAAAAGTTGGGATGGAATACGTCATGCTAACTCACATCCACATTAAAAACTTCATCATCGTTAAATCTCTCTCGCTTGATTTTCAAAGTGGATTGCATGTATTAACCGGCGAAACGGGCGCTGGAAAATCGATTTGGATTGACGCAATCGAAATTGCGTTGGGTGGACGCGCTGACACTCACATGATTTATCCTGGCGAAAAAATAGGTGACATCACACTATGTTTTGATCTGCAAAAATTACCGGATGCAAAAAAATGGCTTGCCGAAAATGATTTACCCACTGACGATGAATGCATTATTCGTCGTGTGATTGATCAAGATAAACCATCACGCACCACCCTCAACGGCATTCCGGTTCCCCAACAATTGATTCGCCAATTTTCACAGTTCATTTTATGTATTCACGGACAACATCACCATCAACGATTATTAAAATCAAACGAACAGCGCGAATTGCTAGATATCAATGCCGAGAATGAAAATTTATTATTATCCATACAAACGATTTATGAAGAATGGAAATCAATTGATCGTGAAATGCAAACACTAAAACAATCAATACAAAATAAATCTTCTGATTTAGCATTGTGGCAATATCAGCTGAATGAATTACAGCAATTACAGTTACAAGAAAATGAATACGAGAATTTATTTAAACAATTTCAAACACTGCATCATGGAAAACAATTTGCATTATCACTCAATGAAGCACTGACGCTGATCTATCATGAAAATAATCTAAATGCGAGCGATTTAGCACAACAGTCACTCCACCATCTCAACCGCATCACATTGAATGATTCTAAAATTGAAAACATTCGTACGTTATTGCAAACAGCAACCATTCATTTGAATGAGGCACGCAATGCGCTGCAACAATATTGTTATGATGTAGATTTTAGCGCCGATCAATTAGAAAAAATTGAAGTACGCTTGGCACTGTTGCAAGAGGTTGCACGAAAACATCATATTGATCCATCCGAATTACCTGACATAAAAAATTCACTCGCACAAAAAATTGAAACACTCACAAAAGCGGATGAAATTATTACGTCACTTGAAAACAAACAAAAAATACTGATTACCCTTTATCAGGAAAAAGCCCATCAACTGACACAACGTCGAGAAAAAACAGCTAAAAAACTCAGCGTTGATATTACTGATTTTATGCAACAGTTAGGTATGAATGGCGGACAATTTAACATTGAATTACAAAAAAATAATTTGCCGATTCATTCTTACGGAAACGAACAAGTTAATTTTACGATTGCCACGAATCCAGGACAAACACAACATGAATTAAGTGAGATTGTTTCCGGCGGCGAATTATCACGACTCAGCTTAATCATTCAGGTATTAACCGCACAGAAAAAAAATACATCGACGTTAATTTTTGATGAAGTGGATGCGGGTGTGGGTGGAAAAACAGCGGACCTGATTGGTCGTTTATTGCGAACATTAAGTCAGCAAACACAAGTACTGTGTGTCACCCATTTACCGCAAGTGGCAGCAAACGGACATCATCATTTTTTTGCAGAAAAAATCACGGACGGAAAAAACACATCGACCGCAATACGCTTATTAAACAACAGTGAGCGAACACAAGAACTCGCGCGCATGCTCAGTGGCGCGCACATTACTGAAAAAAGTGTATTATATGCGAAAGAATTATTAAATATGCAAGGGTAAATGGTATGCAACGTCAATTTCAACAAGAAGGCCACTTAACCACAGAACAAATCAGGGAATTACAACATGCGATTTTTAATCATGAAGCAGTGCAGGTAGCGTATCGACACTATATTCAGGTTGTTGCGGAAACAGAAAAAAAGAAAGTTAAAACCAATGAACACACCACCAAAGAAGCACATTTTCATTATGCTGCTACCATTCGTAATGTTCAGGAAGATTTACACGTAGTTGCGGCACAACGGATCGCAGCGATGCAAGCTGCGCGATATCATCAACTGAACGCTGACCCCAGTTTAGCGGGCAATCGAGCAGTAGCGCTGCAAAATCCAGAATCAATTACCAGTCAGCAAATGATAGAAGCTGCTGCAACTGAAGCCCCTATTCTTTCAGAACAACTACAACAAAAAACAAACGCAATGCAACCGGATGCTGAAACAACTCAAGTTTCCACTCCCACTCCAGCGCGCGCGGTTGCAGAGGAAGTTGCTGAAGTGAGCGCTATCAGAGCATTAATTGATGGGAAGATGGAACAAGCCGAGAAAAAAATCGCAGACAGTTTTCATAACAAAACTGGTTTAGAAAAAGAGATAGAAACGGATATAAAACATAATGAAAAAAAAGAAGAACGTTCTCCATTCAGTATATCCACACTAACCAAATTAGTACCAAAAGACTAAGAGAGAAACATGTTCACAGGATTGCAACCCCTTCTTCATTCACTTCGTCAAATTGATTTACACCAAGATGAAATGAATATTATTAATCAAGTGTCCCCTATTTTAAAAAAATACATTGCACAACCGGAAGCGTGGTTTGAAGATCGTTTTTATGAAATTGATGAAGAACAAGGTTTTGGTTCACATTTAATTGCTGAAAATTCTGATCATACGCTCGCCGTTATTATTACATCATGGCCAACGGGTCGCGAAACACCACCGCACGATCACGATACGTGGGCGGTAATTGGTTGTGTTAAAGGAATTGAAAAAAATATATTGTGGGATCGCTTGGATAATCAACAAAATCCACAGTACGCTAACATTAAACCTGCAAAAACGACTGTTTGTAAACCCGGCGATATCATTACAATGCGCAAATCCGATATTCATAGCGTAGTTAATCCAGCCGAAGGTGTTTCTGTTTCACTGCATGTTTATGGAAAACATTTTAATCATACTAATCGCAGAAAATTTGATCCAATTAATAATACGGTTACGCCATTTATTGTGAAACAGATAACGGCGTGAGTGGGAGTGGGAGTGGGAGTGCAATATATAAAAATTTTTTTGGTGGTATTTGTTTTATTTTCCACTGCAATCACATTCGCCAATAACGCAACTTGGATGTCCCAAATTCCCAATCAACGTATCATGAATCAATTAATTATTCCTGGCACACACGATTCCGGCACGTACGGCATTCAACCGCAATCCAAATTTTCATTAAGCCCGGATGATCCTCTGCCGCTGTGGATTGAAGCAATCAGCAATATTTTACCAATTTCTATTGTGCGTCCTATTGTTGCCGGCTGGTCGAAAACGCAATTCGACTCGATTACCGATCAATTAAACAACGGCATTCGTTATTTGGATTTTCGTGTGTGCTTGTACCAATCGCATTTTTATTTGTGTCATGCATTATTAAGCATTCGATTAAGAGAGGCGCTACAACAAATTCACCATTTTATAGCAGCCAATCCCAGCGAAATTATTCTGCTCGATATTAATCACGTTTATAACGTTATGAATTCAGCAGAAGAAACACAGCTCGTGCAATTAATACAATATTATCTGGGAAATAATGAAATACCCAATACCTATCATGTCACCGACACCATTGGCACGCTACGCGCATCACATAAAAATGTGATTATTTTGATGGATGCGCAACAATCAGTGGCTAATCCCTTTTGGCCAGAAAGCACCATCAATTCACCATGGCCTAATGCATCAACCATCAATGATTTAAAAAATACGCTTGATATTGAAATGTCATTGCGCGATAAAATATATCAATCTGCCAATAATTTTTTTGTGTTGCAAGTGATTCAAACAGAAAATACCGACAATATTATTAATGGTATTATCAATCCAACACACTATCCGAATACGATTGCTGATTTTGAAATACCTGTTAATAATGCATTAATTGCGTGGTTAAATGGTTATATCGCGGAGTACGGATCAAACCCAATCAATATTGTGATACAAGATTGGTATTCCAATCACAGTGAATTGGTATCGCTTGCTGAACAATATGACACACAATTTCCGCCGCAAAAAAATAATGCAGACAATGCAGACACTCAATCAAAATTAGCAGCGCTGAAGAAATGGTACTTGCATAAGTAAATCAACACAGAACCGCGCACGCAGTAAGCGGAACGGAAGTGATCAATTGATGTAGCACAGTAAAATCACTGCGACATCATTATCACCAAAACCAATCTTCAAAATTACTCGCAGCTCAGCTCCGCTTGTTACGTGCTTCGCACTCACGCGCGTTCTGTGCTTTGTCACTAGCACAGCGATATTTCAACTTGGTATATCTTGCTATTGATAACAGCAAGATTCTCCGTTATCCTTTGCGACAAAATGATTATCGAGGTGGAAAATAACATGGCAGAACCAAAAAAAGATAAAGCGTCGAAATCGACAAAAACAACAAAAATGGCGAAAGAAGTTAAGCCAGCCAAAAAGGACAAAACGGAACAAACTGCGCAAACAGGCAGCAAGCATCCTCCTTACGATGAAATCACCGTAACTTGTAGCTGCGGAAACACATTTAAAACACGTTCAGCATTGGACAGAAAAGATCTCCATTTGGAAATCTGTTCTGCGTGTCATCCATTCTACACCGGACAACAAAAACTGGTGGACACGTCTGGTCGCGTTGAAAAATTCAAACAGAAATACGCGCGCAAAACTGCTACGAAGTAAGTCGGGGCAATTTAATTGTTGCTGTTATTGCTTCGACATCATCAGGGTTGCATCGATGACCAGGAGGAAAAGTATGTCGTGAATCTGGTAAAGAAGTTCCGCGTGGCATAGTAAATAAGGCCGATAAAATAATTTCTCCAGTCGTGCTGCCGTTCCGATGTCTTTTTGCTGATAAGGTGTGTCGATTAAAAGTGTCATCTTGAGCGAAGATGCCAAGACGATATTGAATTGCTGCAACAGCGCTTGCGCTTCCTGCAGAGGTAGCTGTTGTTGTAACAGCACTGCATAAAGAAATATTATCGTCCGGAACCGCAACAGCGCTCGCAGGTGTTGTTTTTTCTTTTTTATTTTTCGTCACTGTTGATTTTTTCTGTCTTTTTCTCTTTTTGTTTTCTTTTTCTTCTTCAAGTAGCTGCTTCTCCATATCAGCAGCTTCTTTTATCCTATTTTTTAGCTCTAAATCTTTCGTTATCCTATCTTTTGCTATGTCATCCTTATTTTTTTCTACATAACCAAGCATTTCTTTTTCTACTGCTGGACATAAGTTATTTCGAATCATTGGACACAAAACATCATAAAGCTCGGGGGGGATTTGAAACCCCTGTAGAGTAATTTCATACCGATGATCAGATCTTTTTGTTGCTGTAAATTTGTAGAAACGATTCTTTTCTGGTAACTCATATGTGAAATAACCCTCGATCTTTGTAACGCGTGCAAGTGGTATGCTGTAAGAAGTGCGATACGATGCGTGGTGGCTTTGTGTAGACCACAAGCTTATATCTAGCTGAATAATATTATTATCTCTACTCATAAAAACACCTATTGTTAAATTTCACTATTTATTTTATTTTCCATAACCCACTCAATTGTTTTCATCAATTGACATTCATCACCAAACGCTTCGCTCAACTTTCTTCGCCATGTTTTCGCGCCCGGCTCACCCTGAAATAATCCAATTAAATGCCGTGTCATGTGGCGCATTGGCACTCCTTTGGAATACTGTTTCAATAGGTACGGAAGATAGCGTGCAATAATATCATAACGTGATTTTATGGCTGTATTGTCGGCATAAAATTGCTGATCCACTGATGCTAAAAAATAAGGATTAGAACATACTACGCGTCCCAACATCACGCCATCAACCTGTTTTACCTGTTCAGCGATGGCATCTTGCGTTTGAATGCCACCATTAATAATAATCTCCAATTGCGGAAAACATTTTTTTAATTGATAAACACGATCGTATTGCAGCGGTGGAATGTCACGATTTTCTTTTGGGCTTAATCCAAAAAGCAATGCTTTGCGCGCATGCATAATAAAAACAGTGCAACCCGACTCAATTATTTTTCCCACAAAATCATGCAAAAAAATAGTGCTATCACAATCATCCACACCCAATCGCGTTTTGATGGTGACAGGAACAGAAACTGACTCGCGCATGGCCTTCATGCATTCTGACACTAAATCCGCTTCTTTCATTAACGCTGCGCCGAAACAGCCGTGTTGTACACGCTCACTCGGACAACCTACGTTCAAATTAATTTCATCGTAGCCCCATTGTTCAGCAATCATTGCTGCTTGTGCTAATTGACGCGGATCTGAACCACCCAATTGTATCGCAATGGGATGTTCTGCCTCGGAGAAATCGAGCAAATAAGGCCGATCACCGTTAATAATTGCTTGCGCGGTGATCATTTCAGTATATAAAACAGCGTGTTTTGAAATTAATCTCAATAGATACCTAAAATGGCGATCAGTGTATGCCATCATTGGGGCAATGCAAATGGTGCGATTAAAGGAGTTCATTTTCCGTTTCTGTGATTCTTATTCATTTCTTCTGTATGTAATGCGCATGGCGGGACATAATGTAACAGAAATGAGGGATAATATTTCTTCAAAGCGGTTACAAGTTCCGAACGCAAGGTTTCAACCCCTGAACTTAGTGTTACTGCTGGACTCTTCAGCTCATTGTTCGATGAACAGAATTGAAAAGTACCATTAGAGGTGTGTAATTTTTCTAAAGTGGGAAATGAGTTGGAAAATTCATTGATCAGATTTTTTATCCAATCACGATTGTATTCATCAAGGTGTTCTTCTACTTTCAAAACAACATACCAGTCTGGTTTAAAATAAACAAGAATGAGGCCAGCTATACCTAATGCTTCATTTTCCACCAGTATTTTACAAGGTTTTTCTTCTGTGCCATAAATTTCTGGTTTGTGTTGAAGAGGTTCTAGTTGGTATCGAAGAAATCTGTTTCTGTCTCTGTCGTTTCTGTTTCTACTCATCTAAATTGCCTCGTATCGAAATAAAGTAATAGAAACTATACCCATGCAGACTTAACAAACTATTAACTCAATAGACTTCTTTTCAAACCTCGATTAATGGACAATCTCTTCGAAAAAATTTTCTCGAAATGCTCACATACTAACGTGTATGCTCCGCGTCTCATTACTCAAGGTTTGGAAAGAAGTCTAATTTCGCAAACGAGAACTGTACCGAATTAAATACAACGCATAACAAAAAATCATGGCGGTAACAATCGAAAGAATAACTAACGCAAAAAAGATATTGGTGTCCTGTACACCCAGTACACTATAACGAAACAAATCGACGAGATACAAAATGGGATTCAGCATTGCCATTTTTTGCCAAAAACCAGGAAGCATTGAAACCGAAAAAAATACACCACCCAAATAAGTCAGTGGTGTTAATACAAAAGAAGGAATCCACGAAACATCATCAAAGTTTCGCGCAACAATGCCATTGATTACGCCCGCTGTTGCAAAAAATACGGACGTTATTAAAACAGTGAGAAACATCAATCCCACATGATGTACAGTGAGATGCGTAAATAACAAAGCAATACACATCACTATAATTCCCACAATAAAACCACGCGCAACGGAACCCGTTACAAATCCCAACAAGACAATCACATTCGGTGTCGGAGAAATTAAGAGTTCTTCAATATTGCGCTGAAATTTCATGCTAAAAAAAGATGATGATGAATTCACATAACTATTCATAATCACCTGCATCATAATTAATCCCGGCGCAATATATTGCATGTAGGTATAACCTTGCACTGCGCTAATTTGTGAACCCACTAATTTTCCAAAAATTAAAAAATATAATGCTGTTGTAATGGCGGGCGGCAAAATCGTTTGTGGCCAGATACGAAATGTGCGCACCAGTTCTTTGATGACAATAGTTTGGTAAGCAATCAATATTTGTTTTAGGGTCATATAGCGCTATACCTCACGCTCACGCTGCGTTAGCTTCAAAAACAACTCTTCCAATCGATTCACGCGATTGCGCATGCTCGACACTAAAATACGATGTGAATTCAGAAACGCAAAAATATCATTTAAATTTTTTGTTTTTTCGCACGCAATTTCTAACGTCATGGTATCAGGCTGGGATATGGTAAAATCAGGGTGCAATGGCAATTTTTCCAAATACGGCTCTTTCAAATCAAAAATAAATGTTTCAACCTGCAATAAACTCAATAATTGTTTTTTCGTTGTGTCTTGAATTATTTTTCCCCGATTAATAATCGCGATGCGATCACACAACATTTCCGCTTCTTCTAAATAATGTGTTGTAAGCACAATGGTTTTTCCCGCTTGATTTAATTTACGCAACAAATCCCACATTGAGCGACGAATTTCAACATCCACACCCGCAGTTGGTTCGTCTAAAATTAAAATGGCAGGTTCATGCATCAACGCACGCGCGATCATCAATCGACGCTTCATACCACCCGATAAATTGCGCGCAGCTTGATTACGTTTATCCCACAGCTCCAATAGTTTTAAATATTTTTCAGCACGCTTTTTTGCTTCAGGACGCGGAATACCATAGTATCCCGCTTGATTAACCACAATCTGAATCACTTTCTCAAAAATACCAAAATTAAATTCCTGCGGAACAACACCAATTTGTGATTTGGCTAAGCTCGAGTGTGTTTCTATGTTATATCCATTGATAAAAACAGTGCCGCTGGTTTTGAGTGTCAGCGAATTAATAATGCTGATCGTGGTTGATTTGCCCGCACCGTTCGGTCCGAGCAAACCAATAAAATCACCTGGTTGGATAATTAAGTTAATACCTTTTAGCGCTTCAACGCCATTGGAATAACGCTTATAAAGCTTCTGAATTTCCAGTGCATTTATCATGGATTGACAGTTTTATTGACCTGTTTATCAATAATGGCTTTCGCATTTTTATTGCCATCGATACCATTTTTAATCGTGGTATGCATTTTTTCTATCCAGGTTGTAGCAGACTGAAATTCTTTTGGAACATATTGATTAAAATACTGCACCCAGGGTTGCAAATGCGGCGTCAAACTAGAGTGTTGATACCAGTTTTCTTTTTGGAAAGGCGTGAGACCAATAATAAGCAGTGCAATCACAACCAATAACACACCTCGCGCAGAACCAAAAATAAAACCCAGTACGCGATTGAAAAAACCCAACCCCGTGATAGTAAGTAAACCTTGCGACAATTTATTAATCATAATTCCCAAAATCATGATGATCAAAAAAATAATCACACTGGAAACAATATAGCGACCCATGCTATTTGAAATAGCATGATCAAAAAGACCGGCAACCACGGGCGCAAATCGTAACGCTGCAAAAAAAGCCAAAAACCATGTGACCAATGAAATCACTTCTCGCAAAAATCCTCGGAAAACGCCGACAACCAAGGAAATAAAAATGACTGCAAGAATGGCATAATCTAATTCGTTTAACTGTAGTAATAAATTTTTCATGATGGATACTTCTTAATTTCACCGTTTAACCGAAATTCATTTCTCAATTTTTGTTGAGTCGCGAATGCTTGATGACGATTCGCTTCAGGCCCGACAAAAACGGCTGTCATCGGATGATGGTTGTGAATAACGTGTTTTGTATAAGCAATAAAATGACGTTGACGTAATTTTTCCACCAATGCTTGTGCATTTTTGTGGTCAGAAAACACAGCCAATTGAATAGTCACTGTTGGTTTTGCTGCATGATGCACCACTGGTGTAGCTTGTGCTTGAATTTGAACGGGTTGTAATGGCTGAACTTGAGTGGTTGACGCATCAGCAGAAGCAGTGGATTGTTGTTGCGCAACCGTTGCGGTTGCAGCTTCACTGGGTGCACCCGTTGTTAAACCAGACGCTGCAGAAACAGATTGATCCGGCGAAAACGAATTACTGCTTGTTTTAGTGCTGACTGTATTTTGAATCGCGGGTTGCGCTGCCGTTGATGCTGATGTTGGTACTGATGGCGTTGTTTGAGTTTGAGTTTGAGTTTGAGTTTGAGTTTGCTGTATATTCGAAGCATCTGACGTATTCGAACTGGCAACCGCGCTCACATTATCATTCGCTATCGCAGTTGCCGTTGTCACATTGGTCGTTGTCGTATCGGCAGTTGCCGCATTGGCAGTGGTACTTGCTTCCGCTGGCAGTGTCACTGAAACAGCAGGCGCAACCGGTGCGCTTGGAATGTTTGTCGACAATTTTGTTTGAACTGACGGTCGCGAATTGTGAAACAAGAAAGGTAGGATGACGAATAAGGCACCAACTAACACCAGTATCCCTATCAGTCTTTGCTTCATTTTTTCTTCCACACAGTGTCTCCTTTTTTTAATAAATACCGCTTCGCAGCGGCGACGGTGTAAAACGATCCGAAAATTAAAGCACGATCACATTCCCGTTGGCAATGCACTTTTTCTAAAAATAACATCGCTTCTTCAACGGAAGTAAAAGTATAACCATTTTTTATCCCGCTCGTCTTTAAAAATGCAGCAATGTCACTTCCATCCGCACCGCGATCAGTATACGCAGATAAATCACAAACACACCACGTTTGCACTAATGGAATTAAAGGCAAAACCGTGTCTTGCATTGCTTTGTCTTTTAACATTCCCACAATCGCAACCGTATTGTTCACTGCAGGTAATTTTTTATATTGTTCTGCCAACCAAGCTGATGCATGTGGATTATGTGCAACATCAAAAACGCAGGGAAATGGATTGCGCTGTAATTCAAATCGACCGGGTAAATCAATCTGATTTATTCCTTCAATAATATTTTCTCGAGAAATGGGCAATAAATAATTTAGTGCAACAATGGCGCGAATCGCGATAACAGTATTTTGAATTTTTAATATTGAGAGGGGTAATTTTTCATAATGAAAATCGGATCCCCAGCAATTAAAACTATTTTTATTAATTTGATAAAAAAAATCGCGATTAATTTGCAATAATACTGCATTTTTTTTTAAAACCGTTTCTGCTAATGTATGCGGCGGATTTTCTTCGCCTGAAATCAATAATTTTCCCGCGTGCGCAATCGAGGCTTTTTCATAAGCAATTTCCTCGCGTGAATTTCCTAACCAATCCATGTGATCCAATGCAATGGAAGTGACGATGGCAACATCACTATCAACAATGTTGACTGCGTCTAATCGACCACCTAATCCGACTTCTAAAATAATCACATCGGGTTTTGCTGCTTGAAATAAAAATAATGCGGCCAGTGTGGTGAATTCAAAAAAACTCAAAATAATATTTTGTCGCGCATGTTCCACCATTTCAAATGCGTGTATTAAATTCTCATCATCAATATTTTTATTATTAATCCGAATTCGTTCGTTAAAATCCATTAAATGCGGGGAAGTGTATAATGCGGTTTGATATCCCGCTTGATGATAAATGGATTCGAGTGCTTTGGTTGTTGAACCTTTACCATTGGTTCCTGCAACCGTAATGACAGGACAAGAAAATGAAATGAGTTGTAATCGTTTCGCAACTTTTCTGATACGATCTAAACCCAACTCCATTCTGTGTTGATGAATTTGTTTGATGTGGAAAAACCAGTCGTCCAGAGAAAAAGCAGACGTGCTCATTTTTTAAAGCAACAACTATTGCTTTGGCCCGAAAATGGTATTCGCTAAAATGGCATGCGCGACAACATGAGAATGACTGCTGTCAGTATAATTCATGGATAAAATGTCGCTCATCTGAATAAGGTGTGAGCTGGGCGAGTACGTCGCAATGATCATCGTATTCGCATAGTTATTACCTGGAGTTTGGCAATAAGAGATCGGTTCAGGCACAAAAGATTGTCCGTTGCCACCATACTGATAACACAATATGGCATGCAATTGGTTATTGGAAAATTGCAAGGCAGTACCGGGACCCTTTTCTCCAGCGGGAGGGAGCACCCATATCTGCGTATCAGGATCGTATGAAGATGAAACGTGTTGTCTTATTTCCAGATTTGCACACCAAGCAGCAGGAGTGGAAACACAAGAAGCAATATATCCGGGAGCCGTTATGTCATAAGGAATGGGTACAGCAAACGCATTACCCGCAATTGCTGTCGTCAATCCAGCCAACAAAAGAATATTTTTTTTCATATTATCTCCCTTTCCCATGAGTATGGTTAACTTCTGCGGAATGATTTCTAAGTTCACGTTGTTCCTGTCTTTTTAATGACTTTGATGGTAATAGCGTCCAAAAATGCTTGTTTTTTGGTGTCTTCACCGTCACACCACCATTACCGCAATTTGCAGTAATCAGTGCATTGAACATCTCTTGATACTCTTTGCTAAAACCTGTAGTCAAATTTGCAACCACTTCTGATGTTGGTTTCTGACACGCAGGACCCAGTGTTTTACACACTGCTAGTGTGTTATCAAACGCTGTTTGACACTCAGCAGGATTAAAACCAAGTGATCCCAAAGTGGTTAATATTTGTTGTGAGAGAGCAGGCACATCATAACAATGAATGTATCCACCTCCTGCTGGCGCAGGCGGTATCGGTATCGGACCCGTAGCGGAAATCATAATGCTTACGCGAGGACCATCGTCGGTCATCGTTGGTGTCATCTCTACAGTATGGGTTGGACTGACAAGTTTAGTGGATGTTTGTGATAAAGGCCGAGAAGCGGTGGCACCTGCAGATGATGTCAGTGAAAAAAGTCTCGTGGAAGTTAGCGATCCTGATCCTGAATTCGATCTGGACAATCCATTCGTTTCGCTGTCTGTATCTGTTTCTTCGCTGCGAGTCAAAGAATGCGAACCAGTCTCTGTAAAAGTGACACGAGGTGAAGACGTACGACTTGATGAAGATGAACCTGTTTCAAGAATAGAGGGAGATAATGAGGGTGTCGGGCTGCATGTGTGAGTATGCGCTTTATGATTATTTATTCCTGGTTTGTGTCTCAGTGAAAGATACGCGATAAGTATGATGGTAGAAATAGAGCCCACTGTTAATAAGACCGCACCTGCCGCTTGTTTTTGTTTTTTTGTTGGGCGAGGAAGTGATCGTCCATCATTTGATAGACTTAATTCGTCATTAATTGGGTTATAATAATCAAGAGGCATAATAAATATCTCACGGGTAATATTGAAACTGTGACGAAGCTTAACTCAGGATTATTAACAAGGGAAACAAAAAAAACTTAAGGAAAAATTAAATCAACTTCGACAGCAAACGATGCACCGTTTCCCGCATTTCACGTCGATCCACGATGTTATCAATCGCTCCTTGTTGCAATAAAAATTCACTGCGTTGAAAACCGTCGGGTAAAGTTTGTCGAATGGTTTGTTCAATCACGCGAGGTCCTGCAAATCCCATTAAAGCTTTTGGTTCTGCAATAATAATATCGCCGAGTGTTGCTAAACTTGCTGACACACCACCCATAGTTGGATCAGCTAACACAGAAATAAAAGGCAATTTTGCGCGTGACAATTGTGTTAACGCAGTCGCTGTTTTTGCCATTTGAAATAATGAAAATAATCCTTCTTGCATGCGTGCACCACCACTCGTTGCAAAACAAATCAGCGGCGCATGATGTTCAATGGCAGCTTTCACAGCAGCAACAAATCGTTCACCCACTGCATAACTCATCGAACCACCAATAAAACTAAATTCAAATGCAGCTGTAATGACTGGCATATCGTGCAATTTTCCTTTCATGACAACCAACGCTTCGGTTTCACCCGTTTCTTTTTGTGCGGTAGATAAACGATCTTTATATTTTTTGGAATCACGAAATTTCAAACGATCGATCGGCAAAATGGTTTGTCCAATTTCTTCACGATCATTGGGATCCAGAAAAAAATCCAATCGTTGTCGCGCCGTGATGCGCATGTGATGTTGACACTTGGGACAAACAAATAAATTGCGTTCTAATTCGGCGCGATACAAAACCGCTTCACATTCCGTACATTTACTCCAAATTCCTTCTGGAACGCCCTTCTTTTTAGCAGAAACGGAAATTTTTGGCAGTAATCTTTTAAACCAACTCATCAGCGCACTCGCTTCTGTGCTATTTGTTTGTTGGCAATCATAGCAGAGATTATCCTAAAAAAAATGGTCCTTTTGGTAATGTCGGTAATTCAAATTGGTTAGGATAGTCAATGTCGACCAGATACAGTCCATTGGGTGCGCTGGTTATACTTGCGCATCGACGATCGCGAGAGTGTAATACTTCAATTACCCACTCCGGTTTTTTTTCACCTTCACCAATTTCTTGCAACACGCCCACAATATTACGCACCATATGTAATAAAAATGCATTGGCGCGCACTTCAATAACCACCATTTGTCCGCGTCGCTCTACTTTAAGATGGTGAATGATTCGCACGGCATGCTGCGCTTGACAACCCGAACCCCGAAAAGCACTAAAATCATGTTCGCCCAATAAATATTGCGCAGCGCGATGCATTGAATCCACGTCCAATGGTTTGTAATACCAACCAACCGTTTTGTTAAAAATACCGGGGCGCACCGGTTGATTGCAAATAATATATCGATAGGTGCGAGATAATGCTGAAAAACGCGCATGAAAATCAGACGTTGTTTTTTTTGCCCAGAGAACGGATACATCAGATGGTAAATTACTATTCGCGCCAAACACCCATGATCGCTCAGTGCGCTCTGCTTCTGTATCAAAGTGAACGACTTGCGCAGATGCATGTACTCCTGCATCAGTACGACCCGCACAAACCACTGAAATAGGTTGATTGGCAACACGAGAAAGTGCGTGCTCAACTGTTTGTTGAACACTACTCACTTCCTCTTGATGTTGCCATCCGTGAAAACGGGAACCATCATAGCAAACACCCAGCGCAATTCGATTAATCATTTTTTTAGTTTTTATTTACCATTCATTTTTTGAAGTAGCGTTAATGCCTCATTCCGTTGTTCGTTATTACACTTTTCCATGATCGTTTTAATAATTTCTCGCGCTTGATCATGATCATTCATCACCATGTATGAACGCGCTAAATCCAATTTCGCAGGAATGGCTTCGGCTGTTGACATAAAATCAAATTCATTTTTAGTATCATCCTCATTTTTTGCAAAAGCATGATTGACAACGGTTCTTCCTCTTGAAGTACGATTAAGTCGTTTGCTAACGGCAAGTCCCATTCCCATTAAAACCAAAGCAGCTGCAACGAATATCAGCGATAACTTAATATCTTCATTATGCAACCAACTCCAATTGAATGAGGTTGTCGCATGCGAATTCGCTGTTTGCAACTGAGTAATTGCTTGTTGTAACTGCATTATGTTTTGCTCAAGCGTTTGAATCACAGTACCCATCGCTTGATTGCTGGCATTCAAATTTTGAATTTGTTGCTCAGTTTGCTGCTCAAAATTAGCAGTCGGCGCATTCGAACTGGTCGTCGTTGGATTAATCAGTGCTGCACCGTTATTAATACTCTCAGATGCCGCTACATAGGTCTGTGAAGCAGCGGGGTCGGTTGAAAAAGGCGCATCCGCTGCCCATCCCGTTATTGCAAAACCAGATAATCCAATCAGTAATAAAAAAATGTGTTTTTTCACAAGCAACTCCCCTTAACTTTCCGTGTTGTTACTAGTACGGGTAACACTATAGCAAAATATATTCAGTTGCCCAACACGAGTGAAAAAACTACAATAGGCTTTAAATGCGTATGTAAGAGCAAAATTAAAAGCGCGAGTGGGAAATTGGGGTGTGCTTGTTTTTGTGTCATTTTCACGAAAAACAAGTACCCCCAAGTCGCCCACGAGTAAATGCAAATTCAGCTCTTAATTCATTTAATTGAATTAAGCGCTGACAATTTGCCATCAAAAAAAGGAAATGATCCGTGTCCGAACAAAATAACTCCGTCAAAAAAATTATCATTGGCGTTATTGCCGTTATTATTATAGCGATTATTGTTTTTTATTTTATCAAACCCATCATTATCCAAGATGAGCTTCCAAAGCCTATTGTCATTGACACCCAACATCAACCCACTATGGGAAATCCCGCGGCAAAAGTACAAATCGTTGCATTTGAAGATTTAAAATGCATTAATTGCGCACGATTTAATATCAACATGATGCCGTACATCAAAAAACATTATATTGATACCCAAATAGCAAAATACACCATGATCAATTTGGCTTTTGTGGAAGGATCAATGCCAGCAGCAACGGCAGCACACTGCCTTTATTCGCAAAATAAAGCCCTTTTCTTTCCATTTGTAGAATATATTTTTGCGCATCAACCACCAGAAAATCAAGATTGGGCAACCATTCCAACGTTGATGAATTTTGCCAGTCAAATTCCTGGTGTGAACATGGATCAATTAGCAAAATGTCTTTTAGAAAATCCTTATGATCAACTATTTCAAAATAATTTAAATCAGGCAAAAACGATAATGAAAGGATCCGTTTCAACACCCACTGTTTATATTAATGGTATATTGGTTAATCCACTGACCAAAAATCAAATTGATAAAGTGATTGAAGCAGTCAAATGATAAGAGCAATTGAAAAATATGCATTATTAATTTGTTGGTTCATTGCTTTAATTGCAATGTTATCCACCTTATTTGCCAGTGAAGTGCTTCATTGGCCAGTTTGCTCTTTATGTTGGTATCAACGCATTGCTATTTATCCCATGGTACTTTTATTGGGAATGGCCGCTTACCGTAATGAAACCAACATTATTTCTTACGTGATTCCCTTTTCGGTTATTGGATTTTTATTTGCGGTTTATCAATATCTCGAACAAATGATTCCTGGTTTTGCGCCAATTGATTTTTGCACGCCGACTGTGCCATGCGATGTTACTCATCTTAAATTATTTGGTTTTATCACTATTCCGTTTTTAAGTGCACTGGCCTGTTTGATTATTTTTTTATTGTTGTTGGTTGTGAAGAGAAGCGCGAGTGCTAACGACCGCAACGTCTGAATGGATCGCTGCTTCGGAAAAAATGCGCATGATAACTTTTCACCGCTCCAATCGTACTTTGCAGGCGCTGGCGCTTGTGCTTCCACCGCTGCTAATAAAGCACATCAAAATAAACAAACTCATTAAAATAAAAATTAAAATCACACTCCACAATACTGTTGGAGAAGTTGAAAAATGCGATTTAAAATAATTACTCAACCCCGCCACCAAAAACATTTCAATAAAATACAGTAAGCTCGTCACGATCGCCGACCCCTTTTCTTCAGGTGGAATAGCGGCAAACTGACTGTTGGGAATTTGAATTCCCATTCCCAATAAATAAACAAAGCCCGCGACAATTAATACCACTTCATTCACATGATGACTATCCGCTAACGCAATAATACCAGCAAAACTCATCACCATTAATCCATACATCACCGCGGTATCTGATGAAATAGTCAATCGCGATAATAAATTGGCAATACGAGAACCCATTAAATACGCTGCCAGCATAATGGAAAAAGTCAATCCAAAATTTACAATAGAATATTTTAATTGATTCATAATAATAAATGGATACTCCATCATTATCAAAAAAAACCCTGTCCAACAAATTGAAATCATCGCAGTATGCACAACAAAATTTTTAGATTGTAATGCACGGACATACTGAGAAAAAATAAAAGACAAGGTTATTTTTTGAGGTGAACTTATTTTTGGTTTGGTTTCTGGTAAAAACAATGCAAGCAAAAGAAAAATACCAATCCCAATTAAAAATAATAAAACAAAACACGCTCGCCACGAAAAAAAATTCACTAAAAAAGAACCTATCAATGGGCCAAGAATAAAAGCAATTGCCATGCCACTCGACAACAATGCCAACACGCCAACTGCTTTTTGATCTTCACATTGGTCTCTCACAATGACTCGAGCAACCACCGTTCCACAACATCCGCCAACACCTTGTAAAAATCGCAAAAAAATCAATAACGATAAATGGTGACAAAATAAAATGGATAATGATGCGAAAATATAAATAAAAATACCCATTAATAATGTTTTTTTTCTACCGATTGAATCCGCTAAAACACCGCTGAATAACATACACACCGCAAAACCATACGTAAAACTCACCAGTGATTGCTGAATGGAAATAATATTCGTATGAAAAAGCGGTACCATTTTCGGCAACGCAGGAACATACAAGTTGGTTGAGAATGTTCCCAACGATACGAGCAGGATTAGCAAAAATAGCTTCATAAAAACCTCGCTCACATCCGCTCGTTACACTCGCGGTTCTGTATTTGATTCACTGGTACATCCCGTTTCCAACTCTCGCTCAATTCTGCTACACAATCCTCAATAATACTGCGCGCAACTTGTGCTGCTTGACCTGAACAAACAAGATAGGAGTTTGTAAAAAAACGATCGCCTTTGGTTAAATCACCTGTCACAAAAAATCGTCGCTCGTTCAACACGGTCAATTGATTAAAATCAACCATTATCCCGCCAAATGAATTTGCTGTTAATTGACCTCGCGCCAATAAATTTTTAATCAGTGTTGACTCGATTTGATTTACATCATAATTAATGCCGGTTGCATTAATCAAACAATCCACTTCATATAATGCAGATTTATTGTTAACGCAATCCACACCAGAAAACTGAAAGCGATTTTGCTTTATTTGAGGCTCTACAACAAATGAAACAATACTGAGTCGCTCAGATTTAACTAACTGCATTAGTTCATACGCCGTTGAAAGCGGCATTGAAAATCGATAGGTTTCCCACATAAAAGCATATTGATTTTTGAAAATTATTTTTTCATCCCGATCCAACCAATGCCACGCTAAAATAAAAAATTCACTCGCCGATGCCAAAACAGAATTCCACAAGGTGCTATTGTCTTCGGCCATTTTAATTTGCCATTGAAACCACTTAAGCGAAAATATTTTTTTAGAAAATAATTTATCCCAGTCAATTGCGGTATGGGATGCATATTCCATTTCCGCTTTCACTAAATTAATCACATCATTGAGTTTGAGCTTTCCTGAACTGGTTTTGACTAAATGCATCAAAGTATCCGCAGTTAACAAAAAAGGCTGGTAAGCATGATGCATATTTTTCACTGAAGGCAAAAAACCAGAGCGCGATGCCATTATTATTTTTCCAGTGTAATGGTGTGATGTTAAAATTCCCACTGTGTCAAGCGCGCTTAATTTGGTGCCCATGATCCCCACTGTTTTGCAGCGCAGTATTTTTGCCAAATGAGTTTGAGTAGGCCATGCATTTTGAAAATACAAATCAGTGTGTTGCAAGGATGTAAAATTTTTTTTCAAGAAACCGCCCACCGCTAGCACAACATGAGAAAAATGAAGCGGTGGTGTTTTAGTCAATCGCGCGTAAAAATGCCAATCCAAATCAGCCTCAATATCTTCCACTTCATCCTGAATAAAATGAATGGTGGTGTTGTACTGATGTGCAATTTTACTATAAAAATCAGTAATAGAGCGTAAGTACACACCCACCAAACAACGTGGTAAATAAGCGTTTTTGGTAATGTCTGATGGTGATAACGTTGGGCAATGTTGCCGCCAAATCGCATGATTCTCACGCAACCATTTTAAAAAAGAGGGCTGATTTTTTAGTGGAAAATCACGATCATCATTCATTCCACTGAATAATCCTGCAGCTGTATTTAATAAATTGCTGGTGTAATCACCACGATAAGCCATTCCCTCTCCCAGCATATTATTTTTTTCAATTAATGTGATTTGCAATGGCAATAAATTATCTTCTTCTATTTTTAAATCAAGTAAACTGCATAATGTAAAAATACCACTCGCGCCGCCACCGATAATGCCAACATGATGTTGATGTAAATTCATAATAATCCCCCAAAAAGTAATCTTTCAGATGTGAGCTTGTTGATTTTATGCTGATAGTGACTGCATCTCACTGCATACCAAAATATCAGTATTGAAAAAATACCAATGAAAAGGAAATCCCAACCAAATGGAATGCTATTTTTTCCACCAAAAGAACCATAATAAGAAATCAATGATAAGCCTGAAAAATAAGGCAAAAGCCAACACGCTGATTTAATGGATGCCCAAATTGAATCGGCATTATTTCGTTTTGAAAATGCTAAAACAGCCATTCCAATCACCAGAATAATAATGGTTTTGGACATCGTCTCCCATCCTGTCCAATAGCTCACTAAATTACAAAAATAAAACGCCAACGGTGACAGTATGCTGGCACAGGGTAATGTAAAGGGTGATGCCAATGACGCGTTCTGATGTCGCAATGACAATAACGCAATGGGTCCCATCGCGTAAGAAATCACCATGATAGACGTTAAAAATTGCACCATGCTTTGCCAACTGGGCAATGGTAAAAATAAAAAACACCCTACCAGGGAATTAAAAATAATCGCGGCAACGGGAATATCATGCTGATTTCGACGCAATAAAACACTGGAAAAATAGCCATTTTTTGACATCGCATAAGTGAGACGTGCAGTGGATGTCACATACACCGATGCTGCACCCATCGGTGAAACAACAGCATCAGCCATTAATAATTTCACCAACCATAATAATCCTAAACCACTGGCAATGCCCGCAAAAGGCCCTAAATCACCAATAAAGGCAAGATGATTCCAACCTGCTGTAATGGCATGCGGCGCAATTGAACCAATAAAAACAATTTGCAATCCCAAATAAAGACACAAGCAAATAAATACAGAACCAATAATGGCGGCGGGAACGGATTGTGATGGATGAATGGCTTCACCCGATAATTCCACGCCATGTTTAAAACCAACAAAAGCAAAAGCAACACCGCCAGTCGCCAATGCCGTTAATATAGTTTTCCATGATTCAGCATCAGAAAATGCAATACGTTCAAAATTATCCGCATGAAATACAACATGCATAATAGAAAAAATAGCGAGAAAAATAACCGATACTTTAAACGATAAAATCAGTAAATTTGAATGCAACACCGTTTTCATTGTTCGCATATTGATAAATGTTAAACAAAACAGTAATAATACAGCGCATACCATTCCCAGCAGTGATAAAACCGATGCCCCTGTTTTTGTTTTTACCATCAATAACGGAAAATAATTGGATGCGTACTGCAAAACGGCTTGTACTTCAATTGCCGGAATAGTGATGCTTGAAATCCACGCAACCCAACTGATAATAAAGGCGGTTAATTCGCCGTGCGTGTATTTGGCAACTTCTGTGGTGCCACCGGTCATTGGAATGCGTGCGGAAGTTTCTGCGAATGTAAATGCAATCAGCATTGTCATTAATCCGCCCAGTATCCACGCGATTAATGCACCCGACCCTGCAATTTTTGCTGCATAATAAGGCGCGAATAGCCATGCGGATCCAATCGTGCCATTGACAATAATTAATAATAATCCTGCGAAAGTTATTTTTCTATTCATGCTATTCTTCCGTTTGTTTTCGAAATGTAAAACGAACACAAAAGAAAAATAACAGCTTTTAAAAAAACTGCACTACCGTATTTTCAGAATATCCACACCAACACCAATGGAACCAACAACATTAATGCATTATCATCAATCCATTTTATTGCTGGCCATTCAACCGCAACTGAAATGGGTGCAATAATCATTCCATACCACAATGGAAAACCATAATATTTCGAAGCAACAAACCAAATGGCAACTGACACCAGCACGCCAACGATGATTATTATTTTTTTATTAGTGTGATATAAACGCATTTCACCGAGCAAGGGATCCACTAACGCACACGTCGCAATAATCGGCACTGAAAAAGAAATAGAGGGTGAGAAAATTAAAACAATTCCCAATGACAATATCGTCCAGGCGAATGTTGATATTTGTGATGATTCATGCGCGCGTTGCGCAAATAAAATCAATCGCGTTCGCAATCGAAATTTTTCAAATAAAAAAACAAAGAAAATAAATCCCAGAATACACAGATGAATTATTTTCAGCGGCGCTAAGTGAATTAAAAAATAATAATAAAAAAACGGAACCATCACCATCGCAATATGAAATAAACGTCTCGCGATATGGGCAATGATTCCGCCTTTAATGTGATGTGAAAATTGCAAAGCAAAAACTACCGCAACGCTTTCAATGCACGCGAATGTGGATAGCTTGCTTGAAAAATTTTCATTGTATTATTTGCCCTGTGTGTCAACCCCAGCTGACGATAGGATTTCACCATAATCACTAATGCAGGGATAACAGAAGGTGAGCGATCATAATGTTCCAACACAGTGCTTGCACGATTCGCCGCTGCCACATAAGCTTTCTGATCAAAATAGAATTGCGCGATACCCACTTCTTTTTCAGCAAACAAATTACGAATATAACGCATGCGTGCAATCGCATCAGGAACATACGAACTCGTCGGGAATTGCTGTACCAATTCATTAAATGACAAATACGCTTGTTTTAAATTTGTTAAATCACGCGGCGCTGGATTCACACCCGCTTTGCGTTGCAGCCATGAAAATCCTTGTCTAAAGGCAATAACGCCTTTCATGTAATAAGCATAATCCGAATAACTTCCACGCGGATATAACGCCAAATAACGATCCGCGGTTGCTAATGCTTCATCCGCTTCATCATCTTTGTAATAAGCAAACACCAAATTAATCAAACCTTGTTCTGCATACGCACCAAATGGATATAACGCATTCAATGCTTCTAGTTGTTTCACGGCACGATGATAATGCCCATCTAATAAATCTTTTTTAGAAGTATGATACAATTCAGATGCGGTTTTATTGCGATATGCTTTAAACGAATCTTGTAGTGAATTGCTTGAACAACCACATAGCACAACAACCAAACAACACAATAACAATAATTTCTTCATAATATTATCCAGCTCAATTTAGTCCTTGAATGAAGAGAAAGATTATATCATTCTGTTGAATTTGGAAAGTTGTACAATCCCTGATAACTGATAACTGATAACTGATACCTGCTTTTATGAAAACCATCCAACTACAATCCATCATCCCTGAAACAGTCGCACACGAACGTCTGGATATCGCCTTAACCAAATTATTTCCAGACTATTCGCGTAGTTTAATTCAGCAATGGATCAAAAATGGTTCTGTGCGTGTTAATGATCACCTCATTCAAAAGCCTCGCTGTACTGTTCAAGCAGGACAAGTCGTACAAGTTAATGCTGAATTAGTGGAAAATACAGAATGGAATGCGCAACCCATTTCGCTGTCTGTTATTTTTGAAGATGATTATTTGATGGTGATTAATAAACCTATCGGATTGGTGGTACATCCTGGTGCTGGCAATCCTGATAACACCGTGGTAAATGCACTACTGCATCATTGTTCTGATTTATCGTCAATTCCTCGCGCAGGAATTATTCATCGATTAGACAAAGACACGTCGGGATTATTGATTGTCGCCAAAACATTACCCGTTCACAATGCGTTGATCAAACAAATGCAAGCACGCGACATTCACCGTGAATATCGCGCCATTGTGCACGGTCATATTATTTCTGGCGGCACCATTGATTTACCGATGGGACGTCATCCAATGCATCGCACCAAAATGGCTGTGAGAGAACTAGGAAAACCAGCGGTAACACATTATCGCGTGTTAGAACATTTTCCAAAACACACTTTGTTGTCTGTACAATTAGAAACAGGACGCACACATCAAATTCGTGTCCATTTCGCCCATTATCACCATCCGTTGGTAGGTGATCCAACATACGGAAAACGAGGACAATATCAATCCCCTGAATTATCACTTGCAACACAAACTGCGTTAAATAACTTTAAACATCAAGCACTACACGCCTATAAATTGAAACTGATTCACCCCATTACGAAAAAACAATGCGAGTGGAAAGCGCCACTGCCGGATGATTTCGAACAATTAATACACGCATTACGCGAAAATTGAGATAAAACTCGATATAATAGCGATCATAATAAAAATGCTCGATGAGGTTTTATGAAATATTGTCGCCGGCTGATGATCTGTTTTTTAATGCTGATACCCATCGCGGGTTTTGCGCATTTACCCACATCACAAGAGGGTAATTCGATTGCACCCATGCTTGCCAAAGTAACACCGGCAATTGTGAATATTTATGTGGAAGGGGAACAGTTAACGCGAGTCGATCAACTATTACCCGAGCGAGGCGAAGACGGTAGAAAAGTACCAGTAAAAAGTTTTGCGGTTGGTTCTGGTGTTATTTTTGATGCAGCAAAAGGATTAATTGTCACCAATGCGCATGTCATTTCAAATGAAAAAGTGATTGTGGTAACACTGAAAAATGGTGAGCGTTATCACGCAAAATTAATTGCAAAAGACACTGGATATGACATCGCTATTTTAGCAATTAAAGCAAAAAATTTAACCGGACTTCCTTTTGCTAATTCCGATAATTTAAAAGTCGGTGATTTTGTCACTGCGATCGGCAGTCCTTATGGTTTATCACAAACCGTTACATCGGGTGTGGTCAGCGCATTAAATCGCACACATCCGCAAATTGAAGGGTATCAAAGTTTTATTCAAACGGATGCACCGATTAATCCCGGTAATTCAGGTGGTGCGTTGGTCAATATGCAAGGCGAATTAGTCGGAATTAATACGGCGATGGTAGCACCGACTGACGGCAATATTGGAATTGGTTTTTCAATTCCCAGCAACATGGTGCAAGGTGTAATCGATCAATTAATTAAATATGGAAAAGTAGAACACAGCGTATTGGGTGTTATTGCAGAAAATATTACACCACAATTAGCTGACGCAGTTGGCTTATCCAATACGCATGGTGCGATTATTTCGCAAGTATTACCGAACACACCAGCAGCGATTGCAGGACTTAAAGCGGAAGATGTGATTACACAAGTTAACAATCATCCTGTGAGTAGCGCTGTGCAATTGCGTAATATAATGGGATTGATTCGCCCGAAATCAACAGTACATATCACTTATCTTCGAAATCATGAAACAAAAACAATGACTGCAACCGTGGTTAATCCAAAAGAAATAAAAGAACCAACCACGGCTTATTTTTCCGGCATGCGCTTGCAAAATTTTAAAGAACAAGAAATCGATGGAATTGAATTACAAGGTGTATTAATTACTGACATTAAAGATAGCAGCGAAGGTGCATTAGCTGGTTTTGCATTAGGTGATGTGATCACCGCAGTCAATTCAACACCCGTGACGTCACTCGAAGCATTACAAAACGCGATTAAAAATCAAACCAAGCCCATTATGCTGAGTGTCATGCGCGGAAATAATAATTTGTTTGTGGTATTAACGAAATAAGTATGAAAAAAAGATTAACCATTATTATTGTAGTTGGCATTGTAATTATTGTACTGCTTGTCATTCATCATCATAAAAAAATAATTGCAACACGATCTGACAACAGCGCCGCTATTGTTGTTCGTGTTGCAAAACCCCTTCAACAAACACTCGCTACTACCGTCACTGCAACCGGCTCGCTCGTTGCGGATAAAAGTACGATTATCACACCGCGTGCAAGCGGTTACATTCGATCCATTGCTTTTCAAGAAGGGCAAACGGTTAAAGCAGGACAAGTATTATTTCAATTGGATTCGCAAACGCAACGTGATGCACTCACAGCAGCGCAAGCAGCGTATGCTTTGAGTCAATTACAATTTGAGCGCAATAAAATTTTTTTAAAAAAAGGATTTATCACGCAAGATTTATTTTATTCTTCAAAAGTAGCCTTAAAACAAAATCAAGCCGCACTGCAAATAGCAGAAACCAATTTATCTGATCGCATCATCACAGCGCCCTTCGATGGCACGCTGGGTTCATTGTCAGTGAGTTTAGGTGACTTGGTGAATCCAGGTAACACGTTAACCACACTCGTTGACAATCAACATTTGCGTGTAGAATATGCCTTGCCTGTAAAAGAGTTAAATCACATTAAATTAAATCAAACTATTGATATAACGGATGCGCTGAGAAAAAATAAAATTGCTGCGGTGGTGAGTTATATCTCGCCTGCCGTTGATGCAAACACACAAACCATTTCAGTCCATGCGAATATTAATAATAGTGCGCAATTATTTAAACCCGGCGAATATGTTACCGTGATACAACAAATTGGTTTAGGAAAAAATACATTGCTAATACCAGAAGAAAGTGTACTGGCATCGATCAATGGTTACCATGTTTTTACTGTTAAAAATAATAAAGCAATCAATACGCCCGTTAAAATGGGTGATCGTATTAATGGCAATGTGATTATCAAATCGGGTTTAACGTCAAATGATGTGGTGATTATTGCGGGCGAGAACCAGGTGAAAAATGGTGTGAGCGTAACAATGCAGACGATGCACACTCACACTGATAACTGATAACTGATAACTGATAACTGATAACTCATTATGAAACTTCCGCTTTTTTGCATTCAACGTCCCGTCTTCGCAACTGTGCTCAGTTTGATTTTAATCATCATCGGCATCATGGGTTATCAAAATTTAGAAACACGTTTTTTACCGCAATTTACGTCGAATCGCGTATTAATTTCGACAATCTATACCGGTGCGAGCGCACACTTGGTTGAAACCACCGTCACCACACCCCTTGAAAAAGCCATCAGTGGTATTGATGGCATTGAATATATGTTTTCATCCAGCAGCCAGGGAAGCAGCGCTATCACGGCCATCTTAGATCCCGGCGTCAATGTTTATAACGTCACCAGTAAAATTCGCAATCAAATTGCGATGGCGGCATCCACACTTCCTAATACTATCCAAGCGCCAGTCGTGCAAACCGGTTATAACGGAATGGATTTAATGGATATTGGATTTACCATTCAAGGCGAGTCACTCAGTCAATTACGCGATTATCTCGATCGATTTGTTATTAATCGTATTCAAGAACAATCTGGTATTGCCACCGTTAATATTTTAGGTGCCAATAAATACGCGATGCGCATTACATTGCATCCCACCGAAATGGCTGCACGACAAATTAATGTCACGGAAATTGATCAAGCAATTCGCGATAGCAATTTGCAATTACCGGCGGGATCACTAGAAACAGCAACCATGGATTTTCCGATCACCGCAAAAACCGCTTTAAATACCGCACAACAATTTGGCAATATTGTTGTTAAAAATAACAATGGACAACTGATACGTCTCAACGATATTGCCACCGTAAAATTAGGAAATGATATCGCCTATCAATCTTTTGTGCACATTAATGGCGTTCCTGCGATTTTACTCTCTGTTTATAACACCAATGAATCTAATCCCATCGACACATCAAAACGGTTGCGACAACTGTTACAGCGCATTGGTTCGCAACTACCTTCGAATATTCATTACGATATTACCTTTGATCAATCTAACTTCATGAAAGCCAGTATTGCCGAAGTATATAAAACCATTGCGTTATCCATTATTTTTGTTGGCGTGATTATCTTTTTTTCACTCGGACAATTTCGTTCAGCACTCATACCCATTGTCACTATTCCAATTTGTATTTTAGCAACAACGGGGTTTATGTATTTTGCCGGATTCAGCATTAACATCATTACATTATTAGCAATCGTGTTATCGATTGGATTAGTGGTAGATGACGCCATTGTGGTACTTGAAAACATTCATCGTCATATTGAAAATGGATTAACACGCATGCAAGCCGCCATCAAAGGCAGTCAAGAAATTGCAACGCCGGTGATTGCCATGACGCTCACTTTAGCAGCGGTGTATTCACCCATTGGTTTAATTCAAGGCATTGTTGCCCATATTTTTTCATCCTTTGCTTTTACGCTCGCTATTGCCGTGATTATTTCAGGATTGGTAGCACTTACCTTATCACCCATGATGTGTTCTAAACTATTACCGCAGGATATTCAGCACAAAAATAATTTAAATAAACAGATCGAATTATTTTTTCATCGCATCACAAATGGGTATCGACAATTATTAGAACGCGTTTTATTCAATCGATTAAAAATCGTTATTATTACTTTAATAGTTGCTCTTGCTGGATTTGCATTAGCATCAACACTGCAAAAAACGTTTTTGCCAAAAGAAGACATGGGATTTTTAATTACCTTGTTGAAATCCGCTACCGACAGCAATAATAAAACATCACAAGACCAACTCACAAAACTCAATCAATTGATTTTGCAAAATCCCAATACAACAAAAAATGTGACATTATCATTTGAACCGGTAACACACGGTGATGGTAACTTACTGTTTACCACGTTAAAAGATTACAGCAAACGCAATCAGCATGCAGAACAAATCGCGGATGCGTTAAATAAAGAATATCAGCAATTTCCTGGATTAAATGCAATAACCTTTGCGCCTTCTTTTGGTGGTAACGTGCATAGCGAAGTGGCTTTTTATATTATGGCACCCAGTAATTATCAATATTTATATCAAGTGGGCAATACATTAATTAAAAAGTTAAGTGCTTATTCTGGATTAATCAATCTCAGCAGCAATATTCAATATGACGATCAACAATATAATTTAACCGTGAATCGTGATATCGCCGATCAACTGCAAGTCAGTGTGAGCGACATTGATAATACCATTGCGAATTTATTGGGTGGTACAACCGTTTCTACTTTTGGTTTACATGGCCAAACCTATGATGTCGAAATGCAAGCCGCAAAACCCTATTTGCAAAGCGTGCAAGCAATGGAACAGTTATCGGTACAGAACGCAACAGGCCAACTGATTCCACTCAGCAATTTAATTTCTGTTACTCCAGTTCCAACACAAACAGATTTATTTCATTTTAATCAATTGCGCGCAGCGGAAATTACCGCTGAAATTGCACCCGGTTATACCCTCGGCAGCACGGTGAATTATTTACAAAAATCATTACCACAATTATTACCTTCTAATGTGAAATATGCTTTCACCGGACAAGCCCGTCGCGTAGTCACCTCATCCCATTCTATGGGATTGCTATTTTTACTCGCGTTTGTTTTTATTTATTTGGTGTTGAGCGCGCAATTTGAAAGTTTTATTGATCCTTTTATTATTTTATTATCCGTCCCACTCAGCATCATTGGTGCATTGATGAGTTTAAAAATGGTCAATGGCTCTATTAATTTATACACAATGATCGGATTAATTACGTTAGTCGGATTAATTTCAAAACATGGTATTCTCATCACGCAATTTGCCAATAGACTGCAAAAAGAAGGTGAAAATGCACACGCAGCACTGGTCAATTCTGCGAGTATTCGTTTGCGCCCCATTTTAATGACAACCGCAGCGATGATTTGCGGTGCGCTCCCATTAATCTTTGCAACGGGCGCCAGTGCGGTGAGTCGTGAACAAATTGGCACTGTATTGGTTGGCGGTTTATTTTTCGGCACGTTTTTTTCACTGATAGTAGTGCCCATTGCGTACAGTTATTTTAATCAACTGAAGCGGTATGTGCACAGAAGTTTCGCACTTTAAAATCTATCATTCGCTTACTGGATGTTGTACTCGCTGCTTCAGAGTGTTTTTTAAAGTGCGAAACTGCCCCCTAATCTAGTCTTATTTACTTTTTCGCACACATTCCCTACACTACCCCCACCATGACGATCAGTTTACAAACCATGATTGAAGTTCCCGCAACGCTCACGGCGTTTTTGAATATTTATCTTGCGGCCAGGGCCAATATTTGGAATTGGTTATTCGGCATTTTCGCGGTCATTCTGTACGCATTTATTTTTTATCACACCCGTTTATATGGCGACATGACATTACAAGCGGTGTATTTGCTCTTTCAATTTTACGGCTGGTATCAATGGAAATCAGGCGGTGATAAAGCAACCGCATTACCCATCAGCAAGACGCCGCACTCACAATATTACATTTTAAGTGCTGCATTTTTTATTTTATTTGCACTTTTTTTTGTTTTGTTAAAACACTACACCAATTCCACAACGCCTTTTATTGATGCATTCACAACCGCGCTGAGTTTGGTGGCGCAGTGGATGATGTGTAAAAAATGGTTGGAAAATTGGGTGGCGTGGATGGTGCTCGATTTTATTTCGCTCTACATGTATTTTTCAAAGGAACTGTATTTAACAATGGGATTATACGCAACATTTTTTATTTTGTGTGTCATGGGATATCAAGCGTGGAAACGCGAATTATCGAAACACAGCCACACCAGGTAAAGAAAAGACCATTTATTTTCCAGGTTTTCTAGCGGTGTTTTTTTCAAGTGTTGCTGCTTTATTTTCCAGAATAAATTCGAATAATTTTTGAGCGCGTACGTAATATCCCTTTAACTCAGATCGAAGTGTTGCCTTGAAAAAATCAGGCTCCGAGTTTGTTTGTAATTTATTTGTTATTTCATCTAGACTAGTTTTTATTTTCTGGAAATCGAATTGACCATCACGAATGGATTGCAGTGTTTCCAGAAGCACTAAGCCACCTTTATTTTTTAGTTCATTTTTTTCTAATCTGTTTTGAACATATTTATTCAAATCGACAATCAATTTATTTATTTCAGGCGTTTTTTCAGATAATTTATAAAGTACGTGTAAAGTTTTTTCAGATTCGTGTGCAATTTCTTGACGGTTCAATTTTTGTACTTCGCTCAATAAAGATCTTTGAAATTCGCGCTCAATTGCTTGGCGATTATATTCTTCTAGCGCTAATTGAATTGTTGGTATTTTTTCATTGTATGCATTTAAAATAAGTCTATATTCATGTTCAAATGCTCTGTCTTGATTATCATTAAAAACGCGCGCAGTCATATCTTTTAAAAATTTCACTTCATTGCAAGCATTGGGCATGTTATTTATCTTTTCAATTAATTCAAACAATTTTGCGTGCACAATTGGTTTTGGAGAATAATCATATAGAGTTTGATTTTCATCATTCTTCGCTTCAAACACTGTATATAACCAAGCCTGAGGTAAAATAGTTCCGAGATACTGGGTAATATGCGCACGAACCTCATCCTTAACTGAATTTCTAAAAGTGGCTGCTGGATTTTCTGATAATGGATCATCATCCCATGTTTTTAAAATAGATCGTTGCTTCTCCAATGACAAAACGAGCAATTGATCCAACATCACTCTTTTAATTTGTTCGATCGCTAATTCTTGAATGGCCTCAGTAGTCGGTGCAATCAACACATCTGGATGAGCTTTATCTAACGTTGAAACAATTAAATTTCTTGTGCCGCCCAAGCAAGAAGTAGTGACTGATTGGTTCGGATAAGTTGTTGCAATTGCTAAAAACTTATCAAGCAGCGCTTGTTCTCGCGCTGCAATACAAATATTAATATTATCATCATTCACGGGCAATTCTGCTGGTAATTGTGTTTTATCATGAATCCCCATCCAAATCAGAACAATGATATCTCGCAGGTATAACTTGCTAGGAGCATGAATCGTGTTTGTTGAAGATCTTATGATAAATTCAAATCCTTTTTCTATATTTGCGATTTGTTCCTTGCTAAATATTCTGGTGTTCTCAGTTTTAACGCGTGTAATAAGTTTTTCTATTTCTTTTTGTACAGCGTCGAATGATGGCTTAGTTTTATTCGCGTAACGTTTTTTTAATTGTGCAATTGATAAATCAACTGTGCGTTCTATTTCAGGTAAATGAGTGTTTTGTGGGTTTTGATTAAATCTATCTGCTGGGGTAACGACATCATCAGGCAAATTAGCGACGAGTTGCGCTGCAGGAAATTGAGCTAACTCTTGAGCGATTGCTTGATGTAACCCTCTTTCATATTCTTGTTGGTCTATTTCTTGTTGCCGCGCTAATTGTTCTGGTGGAATTTCTCTGAGAGTTAGTGCGCCACGCTGACGCAGCATAGTTACAATGTCTGTATTGGGTTGAAAATCAATTCGGCTAAATCCGGTTAGTGCTACGTCAAGAGGGGCGCGACCCATTACCGGCACATGATTTACATCAATTGCATATGATCCATCTGCATTTCGAAGATCTAACAATAATCTCACTATAGCGGGGTCACCGCTTCCTATAGCATATAAGAGTGGTGATCCGTATCCACACGCTCCAATGTTTAAAATTCGATTCCCTCGGTTATCTCTACAATTAATCATTCTCTCTACAATCTGATGAATATGTGCCGGCGTAATAAGGTGAGCACCATAATCACCATAATATAAAATAGCTTCGCATCCACGTTCGTAAATGCGCAAAATTCTTTCGAGCGCGGCACCTTGTGTATTTTCATCCACATTAAGATCAATAATCGGATTATTATTTCTGTCTCTTGTTGACAATAGGGCATCTAAAATACGAAAAGTTTGCTCTGAGGTTATTATATGGAAAAAGGCTTTATTCAATGTATATAAAAATGCATTTTCTTCGGAAGGAAAATCTCCGCCAAGCGCATTAATATTCACAACTGGATTCCCAGCCGCATCTCTTTCCTGAATAATGCGAATAACTTGATCCACATTTCCCGCTTGAATAGCAACTTTTAAAGACTGCGCTGTTGCACGCATGAACACCTCTTGTGCCAGATATTGTTAGGGGAAGTATAGTACATTTTCTCACTGCTGCATTATTAGATAATGCAGGTTACCATCTCGAGTTTTTTGAAAATATTGGGAATTATAAATCGATTGGTATATAGACCTCACAACACCGTCCTACTCTTAATTTGCCACCGCCAATAAATCGCTACCGCACCCACCAACAATCCGATATTACCGCCCAATCGAAAACCAACCACGCTCATATGCAATGGAAATGCAAAAAAATAGCCGAGTGGCAACACCAAACACCACATCACAAACAGTCCCATTTTCATGGGAAATTGTGTGTCAAGCAAACCACGCAAAGAACCGCTCACCACATCACGTATCGTATTTAATATTAACGTGATCGCCATTAAAATAAATAAGGGATGAATAAATCGCATAATCTGAGGATTATTAATATCACGCGCATTTAAATAAAATGATGCGAAAAAATGCGGAAAGAAAATAAATCCCACATCAACCATAGCCACTAAACTTAACGATAACCATAAACTCGTGCGATTAATCACACTTAATTGTGTCAATTCTTTGGCACCAACCGATTGTCCCACCAAAATTCCTGACGCCTCCGCCATGGCAAAAATCGGCACTACAATTAAAAACATCCATTGCTGTGTCACTTGCACAACTGCTAACGCATTGGTTCCCAACCAACCGATCATCATGGTCATCACAAAAAATGCGCCCAATTCACCACCAAATTGCACGCTCATCGGCCACCCTACTGAAAATATTTTTTTCAAATGAATCCAATGCGCAACAGGGCGCGTTTTAAATAATTCGAACTTCTTAAAATCTTTTAATACGCGACAACAAATCAATAATAATAAAAAATCAAACCAAGCTTGGATAGCAAAAGCCAAACCCAAACCAGTCACTCCCAACGCTGGCAATCCACATTTTCCAAAAATTAAAATATACGCTGATAATACACCGACAAACATACTGAAAAGATTAACGGTGATCACCAACCGCTGCTTTAACACACCGTAAAAAAATTGCTCCAAACAGGATTGCAACATAATGGGAATCACACCCCACATTAATGCATGAAAATAGTGGCGCACGTACACCAGCATCTGCGGGCTTTGATGAAAGAGTGTTAAAATATTCGTCACGAAATAAAATAAAACGATCATGATGATGCTTAGAATAAGCGATAAAATAATACCTTGTTGCACCAAGGCGCCGACCTCATCATATTTTTTTGCACCATAGGATTGACCGACAATAAAACTCAATGAAAAAACAATGGAAATAAAAATTAATAAGACAAATGTCAGTGTGGCATTAATTAATGCGCACGATGCTAAAACAATTTTTCCCAAATGCGACACCATCATCGTCGCAAAAAAACCACTGAGCATTTGCAAAAAACGCGAACCAGCCATCGGCAAAGCCAAACTCACAACACGTTTAATCTGAATGACGGTAGTAGACGACATGCTATTTTTCACAGATGACGATCATTGATGCGCCGAATATTGGCACCTAATTGCGAAAATTTTTCTTCAATACATTCATAACCGCGATCAATATGATAAATGCGATCAACGGTTGTGTGTCCTGATGCAACCAATCCTGCCAACACCAAACCTGCCGATGCGCGCAAATCTGTTGCCATCACAGGTGCTCCGGTCAATTGCTCTTTTCCATTGCAAAACACGGTATTTCCTTGCAATTGAATATCAGCACCCATGCGTTGTAATTCGGGCACATGCATAAAACGATTTTCAAAAATATTTTCTGTAATCGTGGCGGAACCTTCTGCGACCGCATTTAATGCCAGAAATTGTGCTTGCATATCAGTAGGCATTTCAGGATAGGGTGCAGTATCAATATTCACAGCACGCGGACGTTTATCTTGCATATCCAAAGTAACCGAATCTTTACTGATATCAATTTTTGCACCAGCTTCTACTAATTTTTTCAAAATAACGCCTATTGTATCAGGAACCACATCTCTGATCGTCACACGCCCCCGCGTCATGGCACCTGCCACCAAATAGGTGCCTGCTTCAATGCGATCTGGTAATACGCGATAGGAACCCCCATTTAATTTTGTGACACCCTGAATGGTAATGGTGCTTGTACCAGCACCTTCAATACGCGCACCGAGTGTATTTAAAAAATTTACTAAATCGACCACTTCTGGTTCGCGTGCTGCATTATGCAAAATGGTTACCCCTTCCGCATAAACTGCTGCCATTAAAATATTTTCTGTTCCTGTTACTGTCACTTTTTCAAAATGAATTTCTGCACCCTTTAAATGATTTTTAACAGAAGCGTGAATATAACCATCCGATACCGTAATGCTTGCACCCATTTTTGTCAGCGCATCGATATGCAAATTCACGGGACGCGAACCAATGGCACAACCACCCGGCAAAGATACTTCTGCTTTTCCAAAACGAGCTAATAATGGCCCCAAAACAACAATCGATGCGCGCATGGTTTTCACTAATTCATACGGTGCGCGATATTCATTAACTGGTGACGCATCGACTTCAATGCTCATGTGATCACCCATCGTTAATTTTGCACCCAAGCGACCCAGCAATGTCATGATGGTGGTGACATCATTGAGATGCGGAATATTAGAAAGTATGATTTTTTGATCTGTTAATAACGTTGCAGCAAGAATCGGTAATACAGCATTTTTTGCGCCTGAAATACGAATTGAACCAATGAGCGGTATGCCACCCGTGATAATTAATTTATCCATACTAATCCAAACATTTTTTGCATCCGTCGCATGGATGGCGTGAGATTAATCAATTTTATCGTTTTTTTATTTTTGCAGGCTATTCGTTGCCAGCATAATAACATTGAAAAAATCGATGCGTCTTGCTCTTTCATATTGCACAATTCAATGACAATATTATTTGACGCAGCATTTTCTACTATTATTTTTTCACCCAGAAAACGCAACGCAACAACATGATCAAATGACACACAACCTTCGACACGAAATCCATTGTCAGTAGCAATAATATTCACACGTTCACCTTAACGTCGATTGTGAATTTTCAGACGCACCAATAATGCATTCATACCGCCTTGCGCAAGCACGCCTTGAAATTGCGAACGATAACTTTGCACCATGCTGACATGCTCAATACTGAAATCATAGACTTTCCACGCATTACCATTACGCTCAACATCATAGGTAATGGGAATACGTTGACCATTTTTACGCACAATAATACTACTCACACGCACAGTTTGTTTCGCAGCATAATCTTCACGCAGCGGTTGAAAAGTAACTTTATCACCATCATATGACGCCAAAGCAGACGCATAGGTTGTTGTCACTAAATAAGAAAATTCTTTTTGGAATTGCTCACGTTGCGCTGGTGTTGCTAAGCGCCATTCACGACCCACAACCGCAGAAGACATGCGGCTGAGATCAACGTGGGGCAACAACACGTGATTTACAATGTTGCGAATCACTTGCATTTGATGCAATTGCGTTTTATTACTTTCCAATTGCGAAATCATTTTATCGGCCACTGCTTGCAACTGTGTTACTGGTGAAGCGCTATCTGCAAAACAAAGCGGCGAAATCAATAAAAGTAAGAATGCTATGTTAAAAAATTTTATTATTTTTATTTTCATATTTTAATAATCTCCAAAATGTATCAATATTAAATCTGTTTTTTGCTCCCACTCCCACTCTTCTTATCATTACTTAAATTAAACATTAACTGTCCAATGAGGTTTTCTAAAATCAACGCGGAATGCGTTGTTTCAATATAATTACCTGGCTGTAACATTTGTTGCTCAAATCCGGGCGACAAGCTAACGTAATTTGATCCCAATAATCCTTGCGTCAAAATATTTGCCGATGTATCAACGGGCAGATCTTTAAAATGATTGTCAATTTGTAAAATCACCTCTGCGCGATACGAGATCGGATTTAACTGAATAGCACTGACTTGTCCTATTTTCACGCCTGATACCGATACCGGCGCACGCACTTTCAATCCGCCAATATTGTCAAAATCTGCTTTTAAAATGTAATAATGTCCATTACCAAGCTGCGTCAACCCACTGACTTTGAACGCTAAAAATAGCAATCCGCATAATGCGACGATAATAAAAAACCCAACCCCTAACTCTAACCCATCATTACGCATTTACCATCCACCCATCATCACTGCTGTTAATACAAAATCGAATGCAAGCACGAGTAGTGAAGCATAGACCACTGTTTTGGTTGTTGCTTGACTAATACCACGTGCGTTTGGTTCTGAATAATATCCCTGATAAACCGCGATCCACGTTACGATAAAACCAAAAACTACACTCTTGATGATACCGTTTAAAATGTCAGCATGAAAACTCACTGCCGACTGCATATTACTCCAAAACGAACCATCATCTACCCCCAACCAATCGACACCCACCAGTTGTCCGCCAAAAATCGCCATCACGTTAAACAAAATGGTCAATAAAGGCAATGCAATCAATCCCGCCCAAAAACGAGGCGCCACCACTTTCCACAGTGGATTGACTGCCATCATTTCAAGACTGCTTAATTGCGATGTTGCACGCATTAATCCAATTTCTGCAGTCAAAGCAGAGCCAGCGCGCCCCGCAAATAATAGCGCAGTCACAACCGGTCCCAATTCACGCACGATACTCAGCGCCAACAGTTGACCCAATTCTTGTTCCGCACCAAATTTCTGTAAGGTGTTAAATCCCTGCAGCGCAACTACCATCCCGATAAATAGTGCGGACAATAAAATAATCGGTAAAGACAAAATGCCAACACGATACAATTGCGTAGACAACAATGGCCACGCTTGTCGCCATTTTGGACGTTGAGATAACGTACTGAATAAAAATAAACCCGAGCGACCAACGCGAGTGCAAAAATGAATACCTATTTTTCCGAGCTGTGTGATCATAAGTTAGTTATCAGTTATCGGTTATCGGTTATCGGTTATCGGTTATCGGTTATCGGTTGCAGTCCTAATTCTTCTCGATAATTTTTCGCCGGAAAATGAAAAGACACCGGACCATCTGCCAAGCCTTTCACAAATTGCTGTACTTGCGGTGACGGATGACCAATCAATTCTGATGGCGTACCCGCGCCCATGATTTTTCCTTCGAAAATAATGATCATGTAATCGGCGATTTGCGCTGTTTCATGCACATCATGTGAAACAACCAATGTTGTTAACTTCAGCGCATCATTCAATTCTTTAATCAATCGCAACAAAACACCGCGCCCAATAGGATCTTGCCCTGAAAATGGTTCATCATACATCATGATTTTGGGGCCCAACACAATCGCCCGAGCCAATGCCACGCGTCGCGCCATTCCACCGGACAATTGATCAATGTGCAACTGTGCTGCACCGCGCAAACCCACCGCTTCTAAATGCATTAACACTAAATCGCGAATCATGTCTTCCGGCAAACGTGTATGCTCTCGCAATGGAAACGCTACATTTTCAAACACGTTCAAATCCGTAAACAATCCCCCTTCTTGAAACAAAACGCCCATTTTTCGACGCGCATGATACAACTGTTTTTGCGAGAGTGTATGTATATTGCTGCCGTCGACCAGAATCACGCCAGACGCAGGTCGCAATTGTCCGCCAATCAATTTCAACAAAGTAGTTTTACCGGTGCCACTGGGACCCATGATTGCTGTTATTTTTCCGCGGGGAATTGAAAGAGTAATGCCGTCAAAAATGGCTCTGGTTTCACGATAAAAAACCATTTGATTGACAGCAATAACAACATCAGAAATCACACTGGCTCCGTAAAATTCAAACAAATCAGCCGCACATCATAAAGCATCGAACAAAGAAAAGAAATCTGTTAGTATCCGCACCTAACGTAATTTTTACTGAGATTATTATGAATGCTGCTGTACTTTCCAGCGAACTCAGCACAGCTTACCTGTGTCAATTGGGTCGTCAGGTAGTCGACATCGAAACGCAATCCGTTGCAAACCTAATCGTACGAATCGATAAAACGTACGCTGATGCCTGTCGTTTGCTGTTGCAATGTCAAGGTCGCGTCATCTTAATCGGCATGGGAAAATCTGGACATATCGCACGAAAAATTGCTGCAACTCTTGCTAGCACTGGCACTGCCAGCTATTTCGTACATCCCGCTGAAGCCAATCACGGTGATTTGGGTATGTTGGCACCCGGCGATATCGTTATTGCGATTTCCAATTCCGGCGAAACCGAAGAAATCCTCACGTTGCTGCCCATCATCAAACTACTCGATATTCCAATTATCGCGATGACCGGTGATCCACATTCTTCGCTAGCTAATTATGCAACTATTCATTTGGATATTCATGTCGATAAAGAAGCTTGCCCGTTGGGATTAGCGCCCACTTCCAGCACTACCGCTGCTTTAGTCATGGGTGACGCAATCGCCATCACTTTGCTGGAAGCGCGCGGTTTCAAAGCACGTGATTTTGCACGATATCATCCCGGCGGCTCACTGGGCAGACGCTTGTTGTTGCGAGTCGAGGGATTGATGCGCGCGGGTGAACAACTTCCTCTTGTCACTGAGCATTGTTTGTTGTCAAACGCATTATTAGAAATTACCCAGAAAAGTTTAGGCATGACAACCATTGTTAATTCACGCGGTGAACTTACCGGCATTTTCACGGATGGCGATTTGCGCCGCTCACTGGATCAGAATGTCGATATTCGCAATACTCCAATTCACCAAATCATGACGAAAAAATGCGTGACCATTTCAAAAAACAATCTCGCAGCAGAAGCATTGCAAATTATGGAACAACATAAAATTACCTCTCTGGTTGTCATTGAGAATCAAAAACCGATTGGTGTTGTGCATATGCATGATTTATTACGCGCAGGGATAGGGTAATGATAGAAAAAATTAAATTACTCATCCTTGATTGCGATGGTGTGTTAACCGATGGAAAAATTTATTATTCACACACCGGTGAAGAAATGATTGCTTTCAATGTGCAAGATGGTCACGGCATTGTTCATTTACAAGCAAACGGAATTCCGGTTGCCGTTATTTCTGGCAGAGAAAATACGGCGGTGGCGCATCGCTTAAAACAATTAAAAATAGAACATGTGTTTTTGGGACAGCACCACAAACTGCCTGCGTTTGACAGTTTATTGCAAATTTACAAAATCACGCCAAACCAGGTCGCTTATGTGGGTGATGATTTACCTGATTTAGATGTGATGAAAAAAGTGGGTTTGCCCATTGCGGTTGCCAACGCAATCGATTCAATTAAAAAAATTGCAAAAATAACCACGCAAAAAAAAGGCGGTGATGGCGCAGTACGTGAAGTTTGTGATTTAATTTACTCAGCACAACAAATCATTTATGAAACACAATAGTGATGAAATATAAATTAATACTCATCTACTTCGCCGTATTTGCGCTGATCAGCATTGCCAGTATTTTCATCTTGCATCATGCAAACAAGGCCATGCAACTTGCCAATAACCAACAAAAAACCATTAACAATTTTGTGATCAATGCAAAATATAGTGAATATAACAAACAAGGTGAAATCAAAACTATCGTAACAGCCGATAAAATTACACAATTTCAACCCGACAATAACAGTGTTTTTACGCAACCCCGCATTATCACTTACACTGATCAAGATCGCACACCTTGGCACATTCAAGCAGACGAAGGATCGAGTGATCAAACAGCGAAGAAAATTATTTTGCGTGGACATGTTATTGCGGTTAAATTGAAAACAAAAAAAACTCCATCTATAACCATCAAAACAACAAAATTAACTATTTTTCCAAAAAAATCATTAGCGATAACGAATCAACCGGTTGTACTTTCACGTCCTGACACTATTATTCATGGCATTGGATTGACGGCTAATCTCAAAACAGGTGAATATCAATTGCATTCGCAATCAAAAGCAATTTACGTTCCCACGGCTCAACCCGCTTATCAGAAAAGGAATTAATGCGTGGCCACATTAACTGCACATGAATTACAAAAACGATATAAAGATCGTTTCGCTGTAAAAAATGTTTCATTGTCAGTGGAAAGCGGACAAATCGTGGGTTTGTTGGGGCCTAATGGCGCAGGAAAAACAACCAGTTTTTATATGATTGTTGGATTGGTTGTGCCTGATCGTGGTTCTATTTTTCTTGATCAACATGATGTAACACAACTGCCCATTCACTTACGTGCGCGTCTGGGAATTGGTTATTTACCACAAGAAAAATCTATTTTTAGAAAATTATCGGTTGCGGATAATGTCATGGCTATTTTGCAATTACGACACGATCTCACTCGGGTTGAAAAAAAAGAAAGATTGGATTTCTTGCTCAATGAGTTTCATATTGCGCATTTATCTCCTGTGCCCGCAATGAGTTTATCGGGCGGTGAAACACGACGCGTTGAAATTGCACGCGCACTGGCGATGGATCCCAAATTTATTTTACTCGATGAACCGTTTGCGGGCGTTGATCCAATTTCAGTGATTGATATTAAGCGAATTATTTCGCATTTATCTGAACGGGGTATTGGTATTTTAATTACGGATCATAATGTGCGTGAAACATTGGATATTTGTGAACACGCCTACATTGTCAGTGAAGGTAGCATTATCGCGCAAGGTACGTCACGAGAAATTCTTTTGCACAAACAAGTGCGCGAAGTGTATTTGGGTGAGGATTTTTCGTTGTAGTGAATGAAATGAAATCATCTTCACCTTCTCAATTTCAGCTGATTGAGAAACAGCGATCCCGCAATAAGTAATACTGTCCATTTGCGATATATGGTGCGCCCGGAGAGATTCGAACTCCCGACCTTCTAGTTCGTAGCCAGACACTCTATCCAACTGAGCTACGGGCGCATTTTTTTCGGAGAGAGAGGGATTCGAACCCTCGATGAGACTTTTGGCCCCATACTCCCTTAGCAGGGGAGCGCCTTCGACCAACTCGGCCACCTCTCCATGCGAGGAATCAGTGTGAGGTATCAGTGTGAGAAAAATCATTACTTCAGATCCCTGATACCAGATACCTGATACCTACAACAGGCGTGAATAATAACACTGTCTTTTTGAAAAGAAAACAACAGGGAACGCGCACGGAATAAGTCGTGCAAGTGGCGCTCGACATGATGATCAAATTTAAACGTTCTGATCGAGAAAATGTGCAGGAATACTTGTCAGATTGAGATGACGGTTGTACGAATTATTTCGTGCACGTTTCCAGGATTGCGTCCAACAGAAATTAAAATTAGTTCAAAATTTTTGACACAAACAAAAATAAATCCCCACCCCAATCAAAAACAACACCAACGGCGTCAACCACAAAAAATAGGTTTCGCGAATAAACGGTGGTTTAAGCAAAATAAAATTGCCATATCGACTCAATAAATAATTTTTTATGGTGCGATTTGATTTGTTTTCTTTAACCATTAAATAAATTTGATGCTTTAATTCAGTCGCGATTTTTGCATGAGAAGACGCTAGGCTTTCATTTTGACAAACCACGCAACGAAAATGGTGAATTAACTGCTGAAATTGTTTTTCTTTTTTTGCAGAATGAAAGGAATACAAATCTCCAGCGATACTGCAAAATGCAACACAGCACAACAATAATAAATACTTTTTTCTCACACTCACACTCACACTCACGCTATTGTTGCAATTTCCTCAGCAACGGCAACACTTCATATTGTAATATTTCAGGCGTAATGGGGCCTGTGATTTTATCTCGAATCACGCCGCGCTGATCAATCACAAAAGTTTCCGGCGTACCGTAGACACCAAAATTAATTCCCACATCACCCGTTTTATCATCAATGACAGCAAAATAAGGATTCCCTGCTTCTTTTAAATAATGCAGCACATCTCTTTTTTTATCTTTAAAGGCAATGCCAACCAATTGTACGGCGGAATCGACTTGTTTTAATTTCATTAATTGCGGATGCTCAACATGACAAGACATGCACCATGTCGCAAAAATATTTAACACCGACACTTGATGCGAAAATATTTTTTCAGTAATCATTTTTTTTGCATCAAATACAGAGGCTACTGAAAATTCAGGAACCGATTTACCAACCAAAGGTGATGGAATATGATGCGGATCAATTCGCAAACCACGCCAAAGAAAAAAAACAAACAATAAAAAAATAATAAATGGCAGTGTATATTTCGTTTTATCTATATTCATCCTTACACTCCCGCTAGCGCCAACAACCCACCCAACGCCATCAACACACCACCCGCCCACACCCAACGAATAAATGGTTTGACACTGATTCGCATGATCCACTCATTTTTTGAATCTGGCATTCCCAGTGCTACCAAAAAATCACGAAAAATGCCAACATGGCTATCCGATTTTGGCAATAACACGCGGCTCTCAAAAAATTCTCTCAGTTGCGGGTGTACCAATCCAATCACTTTATTATTTTTTCGAATTTCAACAGTCGCTTGAAAAGCAATATAATCTGACGCACGCAATTGAGAAATGTTTTTTAAAGTAAAATGATATTGTCCGATCGACTCACGATCACCCACTTTCATCACCACTTGTTTTTCTTGGCTGAATACTGCTGAAAAAATAATCCCGCACGCCAATACCAATACACCTACGTGTGACACCATCATCGCTTTATTTTTTATTTTTATCGTCAATATAATAAAAAATAATATTAAAATAAAAATCGGCAGCAGCACAATATTAAAATACGGTGCACCCACTGAAATTTTTCCCAGACCCAACACTTCAATGATCAACGGATATAAGGTTCCCAACAAAATGATTAGCATGGCAATAAACAATAAAATATTATTCACTAAAATCAGCGAATCACGAGATTTTATATTGATTTTTTCAGTCGATTTAAAATATTTTGCACGCAACGCAAATAACAATAATGCACAACCAATTAAAATAATAATCACGCGCAACAAAAATAAACCGCGCGTGGGATCGTCTGAAAAGGTGTGCACTGAAATCAAAATACCTGAACGCACTAAAAAAGTACCTAACAAACTCAATGCAAAAACACAGAGCGATAAAAAAACAGCCCACGCTTGAAAATGATGGTTGCGTTCAACAACCGTTAAAATATGCAATAATGCAGTGCCCACTAACCACGGCATCAGTGATGCATTTTCAACGGGATCCCAAAACCAAAAACCACCCCACCCCAATTCGCGATACGACCACCAACTACCCAACACAATTCCTAACGTTAAAAAACACCACGCAATCAATACCCATGGTTTTGTCCATTTTGCCCATTGCGAATTAAATTCTTTGCACCACAGTGATGTAATTGCAAATGCAAATACAACAGAAAATCCAACATAACCCATATATAAAATGGGTGGATGAATTGCTAACCCCGCATCTTGCAAAATAGGATTTAAATCTCCGCCTGATAATGACGCGGGAAGTTGAATAATAAATGGATTAGCATGATAAAATAAAAATGCATAAAACGCGCAGGAAATAATTCCCATCACCATCAAAACACGTGATACCACTTCAAGTGGGATATGACGCGAAAAAATAGCCACTGCAGCAGACCACAGTGATAAAATAAAAATCCACAGCAACCAAGATCCTGCATGCGCACTCCACACAGCGCAGATTTTATAAATCGTTGGTAAATGCGAATTGGAATGTTGTGATACGTATGGTAATGAAAAATCGTTGTTGATAAATGCGGATATTAAAATAAAAAATGATGCAGCCATAAAAAGAAATTGTATGATGGCAAATGGCTTTGATAATTGTTGGCAAAAATTAATTTTTGTATAGAGCCCAACGGTTGAAAAAAAAATTTGTAGTACTGCAAATAAAAGTGCAAAAACAAGGGTTAAATTTCCCAATTGCGCTAGCATTTCTCCCGCTCCCGTTCACACTTTTTTCCCATGATAATTCACTCCATGCTTCGCCAATACCTGATCCGCGTAAAACACACCATTATGGTGTAAATATCCCTGCGCCACAACACCTTGCCCAACTCGAAATAATTCAGGCAACAATCCATCGTAATCGACAACTATTTTTTGATGATGATCCGTTACCGCAAATTCAACATGAGTTGAATGTAGAAAATAATGCATGGAATTGCTCGCAACAAAACCACCGACTCGAATTAATTGACGTGGGTTTATTATTTGCGTGGATAATTGCGTTGGTGTGTAATATAAACTGATATTTTGTCGTAGTGTGTACAAAATCAAACTCACGCTGATTCCGGTAGCAATGAGCATTCCCGTTATTTTAAATAATTTTTTTTTGCGAAATAGGTTCATGTTGTTACTTTGCAGAAATCCATAAAAAAAATCCTAACACAAAAAACACAATTCCATACGCACTCCACACGTAAGCACCATTATGCCCCATGTGCAAAAACGTAGAAAATGAAGAAAAAGCAGCGTGCATAAAAAATTCCAACTAAGAAAGCTCGCGTGGAAGTATGAGCACAATAAACAACACATAATACAAAAAAAACGCCACACTCATCGCCAACAGTGGATATAACATTGCAGGAGCAATAGAAGGTGCGCCGAATTTTAAAATTGATGCTCCTTGATGCAACGTGTTCCACCAATCCACAGAATAATGAACAATGGGAATATTAATAAAACCCAGTAAGGTGATCATCGCCGTTGCGTGCGCAGATAATCTTTTTTCGGGGATGAAATGACGAATTAAAATGATGCCGAAATAAATAAACAATAAAATGAATTCAGACGTTAATCGTGCATCCCAAATCCAAAATGTACCCCACGTCGGTTTTCCCCAAATTGATCCGGTAATTAATGTTAATGCGGTAAATACAGCACCCACCGGCGCACTCACTGTTGCAATCACATTAGCAATTTTAATTTTCCAGATTAAATAAATCAGTGAACAAAGTGACATGATTACATACACGCTCAACGATTGAATGGCGAGCGGCACATGAATATACAAAATACGATACACATTACCTTGTTGATAATCTGCTGGCGCTAGCACTAAGCCAGAAAATAAACCGTAGAATAAAAATAAAAAAAAGCAGATTATTATCCGTGATTTGTAGCGCGTTATTCGTTGATTTAAATATTTGGGTGAAATAAAGTGATGCATATTTAATACTCCATTCATGCAGAATTCGACAGCCGCCATTCTCAATTTTTTATTTTTTCACTCATTCGCTCGCTGGGTGCTATGATGTTTGGAATGGCGTTACTCTTTACTAAATCGCTTCCGATCCACTTCTTTTAAATATTTTTTACGAATGCGAATAGATTTGGGCGTAATTTCCACTAATTCATCATCATCAATAAAAGCCAGCGCACGCTCCAATGACATAATCATTGGCGGCGTTAAAATAATATTTTCATCTGAACCCGATGCGCGCATATTCGTTAATTGTTTTTCTTTTGTTGCGTTCACGACCAAATCATTTTCGCGTGTGTGCAGTCCTACAATCATACCCTCATACACTTCTGTTTGCGGGCCAACAAATAACGAACCCCGTTCTTGCAAACCATACAATCCAAACGCGCGCGTAATACCCGCGCAGTTACAAATTAACACACCGCGATGACGCGCTTTGATTGCTTTTGTTTTGGCGGGGCCGTAATGATCAAACACGTGATGCATCACGCCGGAACCCGATGTTAATGTTAAAAATTTTGTTTGAAAACCAATTAATCCGCGTGTTGGCATGACGTAATCCAAACGCACACGCCCTTTTCCATCCGGCATCATGTGTTTTAATTCGGCTTGACGATCGGCTAAATATTGCATGATCGCGCCTTGATCTGACTCTTCCACGTCAATAATTAATTGTTCATACGGCTCACACAATACACCATCCATTTCTTTTTGAATCACTTTCGGACGCGATACGGATAATTCGAATCCTTCGCGACGCATGTTTTCAATTAAAATGGATAAATGTAATTCGCCACGACCAGACACAATATATTCATCGGATGCATCACTTTGCTCAACACGCAATGCCACATTCGCAATTAATTCGCGTTCTAATCGTTCACCGATTTGTCTGCTCGTCACATATTTCCCTTCACGTCCTGCAAAAGGTGAGTTATTAACAGAAAATGTCATGCTAACAGTAGGCTCATCAACCGTTAAAGCGGGTAACGCTTCTGTATGTTCTGGATCACACAATGTGTCAGAAATACGTAAATTATCAACACCGGAAATTGAAATAATATCACCTGCTGATGCTGCTTGAATTTCCAGCCGTTCAAATCCAATCGTTTGGAACAATTGCAAAATACGCACGTTTCGTGTTTTTCCCGCCGCATCAATCAATGTCACTGGCGTATTGGGTTGGATAGAACCGCGTGATACACGACCAATACCAATCGCGCCAATATAACTCGAGTAATCAATCGCACTGATTTGCATTTGGAAAGGCGCATTCACATTCACATCAGGCGGCGGCACTTTCCCCACAATCGTTTGAAATAAGAAATCCATATTGTCTGTTTTCTTGGTTGGATCATCAGTTGCATAACCTTGTAATGCTGACGTATAAACAATGGGGAAATCCAGCTGTTCGTCGGTGGCATCCAGGCTCACAAATAAATCGAATACTTGATCCACCGCCCAGTCTGGTCTTGCACCATCACGATCAATTTTATTCACGACCACAATCGGTTTTAGTCCCCATGCAAAAGCTTTTTGTGTCACGAATCGCGTTTGCGGCATCGGACCATCGACTGCATCCACCAACAACAACACAGAATCCACCATCGACAAAATACGTTCCACTTCGCCGCCAAAATCTGCGTGTCCTGGGGTGTCAACAATATTAATGTGATAATCTTTCCAGGTGATGGCTGTGTTTTTCGCTAAAATCGTAATACCGCGTTCACGTTCTAAATCATTTGAATCCATCATGCGTTCTGAAATTTGCGCGCGCGCACCCAGCGTACCGGACTGCTGTAATAATTTATCAACTAACGTAGTTTTGCCGTGGTCGACGTGTGCGATGATGGCGACGTTGCGAATGTGACTAACCATTTTTTACTAACCGTATGTTATGCCGATGCGCAACGCATACGCGACCACGCTCGAACCGAAAGTCAGCGATAAAATAAGCCATGCGCTGAGCAAATAAAATTGAAATGACACACCAAAAATTATGATGGGAATATACAGGGGTAGCAAGATAATTGCCAATAATAATCCCGCGCGACGCAACGAAACACACACGCTAGCGACAATTGAAGCCTGAACGATCATCACGGGTGTACCTAACATCAAACTGAGCATTAACTTTTGTACAATAAAAACAGGTAAGTTGTACAGTATTGCTAAAAAAGGCACGAGCAAAATCATGGGTAAAATAAAAAAAATCCAATGCGTTGCTACTTTAACTAAGGCGATTGTCGCAAGTGAATTCGGCTGAATTAACCATTGATCAAGCGAACCATCGTCATACGCTTCCTGAAACAAATACGGCAGCGATAATAATTGCGCCAACAAAATGGCAATCCACATTATTCCAATGCTTAATTGTGACAATACGTGTTGATTATCAGCAATAAAAAAAGGAAATAGCGCACACACTACCATAAAAAATAAAGTCGGCATGCAATAACGCATCGGACTGCGTTTCAAAAAAATCAATTCTGTCCTAAGTGCGCTGAGGAAAAGCATTGTATTGTCCTTAACACAGTTATCAGTTATCAGTTATCAGTTATCCGCTGATTCAATGGTATCTTCAACACAGATAACGGATACCCGATACCAGATAACTTATAATGCGTCGCCATCAAAATCATTCCACCGCGATGTAAATGCGATTGCAGTAATTGTTTGCCTTGTACAATACCATCTGCATCTAAATTCGAAAATGGTTCATCCAAAATCCACAAGGTCGCATTTGATAATTGTAATCGCGCTAATGCCACACGTTGTTTTTGTCCTTGCGACAAAGCACCACATGCGGTATTAAGATCATTATCGAGTGACCACGTTTTCAAAACAGAGTTGAATGTATCGTTATACGGAAAAAGTAAATTTTCTTTTACGGTTAATGTCGATTGAATAGCGAGAGCATGTCCTAAATAAAACAAAGATTGCTGTGAACAAAAAATTTCTCCTGATTCTGGCTGCAATAATCTCGCTGCAATTCGCAACAAACTGGATTTTCCAACACCGTTATCACCAACGACTTGTAACAATTCACCTGGTTTTATTGAAAAAGAAATATCACGAAATAAAATACGATTATTGCGTACACAAACAATGTTTTTTGCTATGAACGACATAATAGACTTCTTTCCAAACCTCGATTAATGGACAATCTCTTCGAAAAAATTTTCTCGAAATGCTCACATACTAACGTGTATGCTCCGCTTTCTCAAAAATTTTTTCTGTGACATTGTCTCATTACTCAAGGTTTGGAAAGAAGTTTAATAGTGACTTGTGTAATATTGTCATGGTAATAAAATACCCTGAAAACACAGCGACAAATAAAAACAATTGCCAAGGTTCACTGACATGCATTTCTGCCATCGCAAGACCAATCAAACCCAAGCCCACTGATAAAGCAAAAATAAAAAACGGCACAATCACGGGTCGCGTACCGCGATCCAATAATAAATAATGCAGGTGATCGCGGCTTGCTATAAAAGGTGATCGACGTGTCTGCAAGCGATGCGCAATCACGGAAAGCATATCAAACAACGGATAAGCCAACACCCACAAAATTGTAATAGGATTGAGCGTCAATTGCGTACTGGGATTCGTCAACATTAATTGCGATAAATCCACTGCGAACCACGCAATCACAAATCCCAAAAATGTACTACCAGCATCACCCATAAAAATACTGGCGCATTTTTTTGCTGAAAAAGATAAATTAAAAAAAAGAAAAACACACAGCATCGACATCAATAAAATTAATAAATACACATTATGCATTTCATGCAATTGATACGAAAGACACGCAAATAAAAATGCTTGCCCCAACACAACCAAACCTGCCAAACCATCTTGTCCATCAATCATGTTAATCGCGTTAATAAATCCCAATACTAAAACAATGGTAATCAATAAAGACCACATACCTAAATTAACATTACCAAAAGAAAATAAATTTCCCAAATGCACAACAGATAAATGCCCCCACTCAATTAATAATAATGTCGCTAAACACTGCCCAATTAATCGTACGCGCGGTGTTAATTCATGAAAATCATCCATCACACCAATTAAAACTAAAATGCCACTACCTGCTAATAAACTGCGATAATCACTTAACGAAATATTCAAACATAATAATGAAAAACAAAATCCCATAAATATAGCGATACCGCCGATAAGCGGCACAGGTGCTGCATGTGTTTTACGTCCACCTGGTGTGTCAATTAAACCAATGTGAAGTGCTACGGGTTTTAATAAATGAATGCAAACATAAGTGGTAAATAATCCCACTAACATACTCATCAAGAATAAAAATAACGTCATGGGAAATATTGCCTATCAAGAAGGAGTTTCTGGACAGAGCGTACACAGCAGAGGAAATTTCACGTACAATTGATTTAGAATGCCAGCAAAATCAACATATTAGAAATATTACTTGCCGTAATACACTCATATCCAGAAGCACCCATTTTACTTGATATTTGGTGCGGTGTTAATAGTTATTCGACCTGGATTATCCGATTCCAATCGTTTTAACCCCTTCACCCCAATACCATGCACACTTGCCAAATCTTCCGCTGATTTAAATTGTCCATGCGCGGCGCGATAATTGACAATCGCCTCTGCCTTTTTAGCGCCAATGCCTTTCAATGAGGTTAATTGTTTTGCATCAGCATGATTAATATCAACAGCTGATGCATCATGCGATTTATTATATGTTCGCACATGATGTGTGTGGTGCGCTTGATGATGAACCACCACTGCCTGATCATTTGCATAAGAAAAATGCGGTACAAATAAAATAGATAGTAAGCTCGCGGCAAAGAAAAAAGATCTCATGAATTTCTCCTTAAAATTAAACAACAAAATCATTTTAAAGAGAAATTTATTTTGAGCAATACCGTATTTTGCTAGCAAACATTTTCATGTAGCAATTGTTTCAACACTGCGACAGGGTCTTTTGCGTGGGTAATCGATCTACCTATCACTAAATAATTTGCGCCATTGTTTAACGCAATCCGCGGTGTCGCTACTCTTTTTTGATCAGCATTGCTATCAAACTCAAGACGAATGCCAGGTGTTACTAATAAAAAATCTTTTCCTAATTCTTTTCGCAATAAAAGTGCCTCTTTTGCAGAACAAACCACGCCATCTAATTTACATTCTTTTGCAACATGCGCAAAACGCAAAACAGTATTTTCTATAGAATCATGTATTCCCAATAATCTTAAATCACTTTCATCTAAACTGGTTAATACCGTTACGCCAATTAATAAGGGGCGAGATGCAGCGGGAAATGCATTAATCGCATCCCGTGCAGCACACATCATTGCAACTCCACCCGCCACATGCGCATTCACCATCCACACACCCAGCTCAGCAGCAGCAGTGCACGCATCAAAAACCGTTTTGGGAATATCATGAAATTTTAAATCGAGAAATACTTTAAATCCTTTTTGAATTAATTCGCGCACATAATCAGGACCATATTGTGTAAATAAATTTTTTCCGATTTTTAACGCGCCTAATTCAGGAGTGATTTGAGAAATAAAATGATCTGTGGATTTTTTATCAGGAAAATCGAGTGCAATAATGATAGGGGAATTTTTCATGATGGTGTCAGTGTGGGTGAGTGTGGGCGATCTTACACACACTCACCCGCACACGCTCCCTACTCTTTCGATTTCATTTTTTCTTTCAACAAATCACCCAGTGTTGTTTTCGTTGGCTCACCCCCAACGGTGCGTGTGCTCATTTCACCTTTTGATGCTGTTTCCAACACTTTATGCGAAACATAAATCTGATTTGTTTTGCGATCGACAGTGGCGATTTTTACATCCACTTCTTCACCAACCGTTAGCTCTTCTTGCAAATCTTTGATGCGATCATGACTGTAATCACCGATTTTCAAAATACCGGTTAATGCTGAGCTGAGTTGTAAAATAGCTTGTTTTGCGCTGACTTCGTTCACTTTCGCTTTGATCACGGCATCTTTGTCCAAGCCTTGCAGAGAAGACTCAATCGGATCACTTGAAAGTTGTTTCACTCCTAACGAAATACGTTCACGTTCAGGATCAATCGCTAAAATAACCGCTTCAACTTCATCCCCTTTTTGATAAGCACGAACGGCTTGCTCGCCTGCTTCTGTCCACGAAATATCAGACAAATGCACCAAGCCATCGATTCCACCTGGCAATGCAATAAATAAGCCGAAATCGGTGATCGAACACACATTGCCTTTTAATTTTTCACCCACTTGATGCTTGCTAGAAAAATCAGACCACGGATTTGCTTTGCATTGTTTTACACCCAATGAAATACGACGACGGTCTTCATCAATTTCCAATACAATCACTTCGATTTCTTCATGTAAATTCACTACCTTGCTGGGATGAATATTTTTATTCGTCCAATCCATTTCTGACATGTGAACCAACCCTTCCACCCCTTCTTCCAGTTCAACAAAGCAACCGTAGTCAGTAATATTGGTGACTTTGCCGGTGATTTTTGTGCTGGCAGGATAACGTTTCGCAACATTGTGCCAGGGATCTTCACCCAATTGTTTTAAGCCCAATGAAACACGTTGTTTATCACGATCAAATTTTAATACTTTGACTTTGATTTCCTCGCCGACATTCAGCAATTCACTGGGATGTTTTACCCGTTTCCAAGCCATATCGGTGATATGCAACAAACCATCGATACCGCCCAACTCGATAAATGCACCATAATCAGTAATGTTTTTAACAATACCAACCACTTCCTGGCCTTCTTGCAATTCATCCAAACGTGAAATACGCTCCTCGCGTGATTCCGCCTCCATCACTGCGCGACGTGAAACAACCACGTTGTTGCGCTTCTTATCCATTTTGATCACTTTAAATTCGAGTTCTTTTCCTTCCAAATAACCAGGATCACGAACCGGTTTTACATCAACCAATGAACCCGGCAAAAATGCACGAACTGAACCCAATTCAACCGTGAAACCACCTTTGACGCGTTCGATAATCGTACCCATCACAATTTCTTGTGATTCAAATGATTTTTCTAATTGAGTCCACGCACGCGCGCGAACTGCTTTTTCATGTGATAAACGAGTTTCACCAAAACCATTTTCAGGTGACTCCAAAACAACTTCAACAATATCCCCGACATTAATTTTTTCGTGTTTGAATTCAGAGAGTGGAATGGGGCCTTCGGATTTTAATCCAACATTGATGGTAACGTATTCGTTATCCATCGAAACAACGAGACCGTTAATTAATGCGCCTTGACGCATATCAACATTTTTAAAGCTCGCTTCAAATAATTGTGCAAAATTTTCTGTTTGTTGTATTGGTTCAGACATTATGATTATTTCTTACGGTTAAGTTAATTTTACTTTTGAATACATTGCGCATTCAAAAGACCCAAAAGTGTAAGTTGTTTCAACACTAATTCAAACACGCCGTTAATATCTAACTGCGTGGTATCAATTACTATTGCATCATTCGCAGGCTTTGCTGGCGCCATCGCTCGATTCGCATCTCGTTCATCACGCACGTGCAATTCCCTCAGAACGCCGTGCAGACTAGCATGTTGGCCTTTTTGTTTCAACTGGTTAAACCGACGTTCAGCGCGAATTTCAGCTGACGCAGTTAAATAAAACTTGGAGGTGGCATCCGGAAAAACCACCGTTCCCATATCGCGACCATCTGTTACCAATCCAGGCGCTTGACGAAACGCGCGCTGACGACCCAATAATGCAACACGAACCAGTGGAATAGCAGACGTAACTGAGGCCATTTGACCACAATTTTCACTTCTCATTTCATCTGTAACATCATGATTATTGCAAAATACTCGCGCATCATTTCCAATATCAGAAACTTGCATACTAATTTTAATGTTATTAATGAGGTCTTGAAGCGCCTCTAAATTGATGGGATCGATCTTTGCGTTTAAGACAGCCCAACCCACCGCGCGATACAACGCACCACTATCCAAAAAATGCCATTTCAGCTTTTTAGCCACTAACTGTGCAATGGTTCCTTTTCCTGAGCCAGAAGGTCCATCGATCGTGATCACCGGAATCACAGACATATTTTCATTCCTATTTGATTCGCCAACTCCACAAAGTTGGGAAACGACGTTTTAATAAACTCGCCATTATCAATGATCACAGAATCGTTCGCAATATTTCCTGCGATAGCAAAACTCATCGCCACGCGATGATCATTATCAGCATCTACTCGCCCGCCTTGAAAATGCTGATCGCCATAAATTAAAACACCATCGTCATATTCTTCTGTTTTGATATTTAATTTTTTGAAGTTATTGATCATCACCGCAATACGATCACTTTCTTTCACGCGCAATTCTTTCGCACCTCGCAACAACGTATTTCCTTTTGCAGTAACGGCCGCGATAAAAATAACAGGGAATTCATCAATCGCGTTGGCGATTAATTTTTCGGGAATCACAACACCATGTAATTTTGAATAACGAATATGGATATCAGCAACGGGTTCATTTCCAAAAAATCTTTCATTAACAATTTCAATATGGGCACCCATTAATTTTAATATATGGAGAATGCCTGTGCGAAATGAATTAATGCCTACTTCGCGAATAATCAAATCTGAATGCGGCGTGATACAAGCCGCAACAATAAAAAAAGCGGCGGAGGAAAGATCGCCGGGGATTTTTAGGTGTGCGTGTGCGTGTGCGTAAAAAAGTGTGAGCATCTTTTCCGTATGGTCGCGTGTTTTTACTTTTTCTTTTATGACAGTTTCACCCTGCGCATATAAACTCGCCAATAAAATAGCGGATTTCACTTGCGCACTCGGAACAGGTAATGCGTAATCAATTGCCATTAATGGTTGATTTCCAATTATTTCAATCGGCGCCGTATTATTTTTAGATAAATGAATTGTCGCACCCATTTTTCTTAATGGTTCTGCAACACGTAACATGGGTCGTTTTGACAAAGACGCATCGCCAATCAAAACAGAATGAAAGGGTTGTGCGGATAATAATCCACACAGTAATCGCATCGCCGTTCCAGAATTGCCGCAATCTAGCGATTTTCGGGGTGCTGTTAATCCATATAATCCCACGCCAATAACACGCGCCATTTTTTTATTTTTATCTAGCATAATGTCAACACCGAGCGCACGCATGATGTTAATGGTCGCCAACACATCATCACTCAATAAAATATTTTCAATCGTGGTGATGCGCGAAAAAAGCGAAGATAAAATAATCGCGCGATGCGAAATCGATTTATCACTGGGGACAAAAATGTCTCCGGTTATTTTTTGGTTATTTGCCATGCGATAATTAACTTACAGATACGATTAACTTAAGTAAAAAGTTGACAATTTTCACCTTATCATGCTTGAATAAGCAACTTATTTTTACAAATATTTTTTCAAACATGCAACACCACAAACTGATTATCTTAGGCTCCGGCCCCGCTGGTTACACCGCTGCTGTTTACGCAGCACGCGCGAATTTAAAACCCATGTTAATTACCGGGATGGAACAAGGCGGGCAGCTCATGACAACAACCGATGTCGACAATTGGCCCGGTGATGTGGAAGGTTTGCAAGGGCCTGCATTAATGGAACGCATGCAAGAACATGCGAAACGCTTCGACACACACATTATTTTTGATCATATTCAATCAGTAAAACTACAACAAAAACCCTTTTATTTACAGGGTGAAAATGGTGAGTACACCTGCGATGCATTAATTATTGCAACGGGTGCTTCCGCACGTTATTTAGGCATTCCTTCTGAATCCGCTTTTCGCGGAAAAGGTGTTTCCGCTTGCGCAACCTGTGATGGATTTTTTTATCGCGGAAAAAAAGTGGCGGTCATTGGTGGCGGCAACACCGCGGTTGAAGAAGCATTATATTTAGCGAATATAGCATCCCATGTCACGCTCGTACATCGACGAGATACTTTTCGTGCAGAAAAAATATTAATTCAAAAATTAACAGAAAAAGAAAATATTCGTATTGTGTACGATTCAGTATTAGATGAAATCATTGGCAACCACTCTGGCGTCACTGGAATTAAAGTAAAAAATGTAAAAAGTAACTCAGCAGAAACAATCGAATTAACCGGCGTTTTTATTGCCATTGGTCATGATCCCAATACCGGTATTTTCAAAAATCAATTGATCATGAATGAAGCGGGTTATCTTAAAATAAATAGTGGGCAAGAAGGATGCGCAACCGCAACGAGTATTCCTGGCGTTTTTGCTGCGGGCGATGTCGCTGATCACGTGTACCGCCAAGCCGTTACATCAGCAGGATTTGGCTGCATGGCGGCGCTAGATGCAGATAAATATCTAAACGAGTAGCTCCATTTGAGTTACAATACCCCGATATTAAACAACAAGGTCAATTAAAACATGCCAAAAGAAGATTCCATTGAAATGGCTGGCGTGATTATCGAATCACTTCCCAACACCACCTTTAAAGTTAAATTAGAAAACGGTCACGTTATTAACGCGCACATCTCTGGCCGCATGCGAAAAAATTATATTCGCATTTTGACGGGCGATTCTGTGATGGTGGAATTAACCCCTTACGATTTAACCAAGGGCAGAATTATTTTTAGAGATGCAGGAAATAAGAAAAGTGTATCTGACGCGAACGAGTAAAATTCAAGCTTCATTGGCGCTCGCCCTTGCCGGGCGAGCTTCCACGAAATCTCTTACGCTACTTTTTTTAAGAAATTGGCAATCCGCTGGATTACCATTCGTTGCGCAATCAGCAAAATGAGAATCTTCTAGTTTCCAACCAGGAATAAGATCTTTGCCATGATTTACAAATGCAGTTGCGTTAGGATAATAATTAGGGTCAACAACACCATCAGATGATGATCCATAATGACAATTCACGAAGTTCAATTGTGGTTCTGTCGAATAACCAAATTGAAAATCGACATCAAACAATTTTTTTCCTTCATACGTTGCAGGACACCATGCAGGAATGTAAGCTGCTGTGCTTGTCGCAAACGCTGATGAAAAAGTAACGGAAGCCAATATAGCTGGAACAATAAGCAATAAAGATTTTTTCATTTCAAGATACCTCAAAAATAACTTAATAGAAGTCCTGCTTAAACACCGTTGCCAGTGTAAATCACTTCCTATTAATCTGAGGCGACCATAATACATTAATCGAGGTTATGCAAGAGGTCTACTTTTGATTTAAAATCACGCAATTTTATGTACGTTTTTGGAAAACCGTACTGATGAAATTATTTTATTTACGTTTTTTTGCCGTCGCTTCAATTTCTTGATCAGAAATAATGACACCGTTAATTGAGTACCAATTAGGGATACCTTTTTTGCGATTCTCTGCTTGTGCGCGATGAACGGAAGCATTACCGATGCGAAGATATTCAAGTGCACGTTTGTAATGTTCTAACGTTAATCCATTCATGCATTTCTCGATATTTTTAAAAATTGCTGAAATAACTCATTCACAAAAACTTCATAATCTTCTTGAAATCCCAACGCTACAAATTCATATTCTTCGTTGAGATTATAGTACAACGAGCAGGATGTTGCTAAAAAACGATATGTATTCCAAAAATTATCACGCGAACGATAAAAACGACGAACAACATCAGTTGACGGAATAAAATGCCCGCCATTTAAAACACGCTCATCAATCAGCGCCCAAGTAAAGTCGTTTATTTATTTTTAAATAATCTGTTGCAAAAGTAGTTTTGCCAACGCCATTGGGTCCTGCGATAATAATCATGCTTGGGACATTTGACATAACGTACATCCTGACAACACAAACAATATACAAGCATTATGTCACCCTGCAAAAACAATTCAACCTGTGGAATTTATTTCTTACGCCATCACCCCACTTTTCGCTTCAATTTCCCATGCCAATTCATCATTTTTGACCGTGACGATTACGTGCGCTTCACTGCCCGTACTTAATTTTCCAAATAACAATTCTTCTGCCAAGGATTTTTTGAGTTTTTCTTGAATGACTCTTTCCATTGGACGCGCACCCATTTTTTTATCGTAGCCATTTTTAGCTAACCACAATATGGCTTCTTGATCCAATGTGAGCGTAACATTTTTTTCCGCTAATTTTGCAGACAATTCTGCAATATTTTTTTCAACCACTTTCAAAATAGTATCGTGTTGCAAATAACCAAACTGCAACACCGCATCCAAACGATTTCTAAATTCCGGTGAAAATAATTGTTTGATGGCAATCATATTGTCATTGCGTTGATCATCCATTGCAAAACCCATCGTATTTTTTTCTAAAAATGCCGCACCGGCATTCGTTGTCATCATAATAATCACATGACGAAAATCGGCTTTTCTGCCGTTATTGTCAGTTAAAAATCCATAATCCATCACTTGCAATAAAATATTAAACATGTCCGGATGTGCTTTTTCAATCTCATCTAGCAACACAATTGAATACGGTTTTTTTGAAACGGCTTCCGTTAATAACCCTCCTTGATCAAAACCAACATATCCTGGTGGCGCACCAATTAAGCGCGAAACAGCATGTTTTTCCATGTATTCCGACATATCAAAACGCAGTAAATCCACCTGCAATGATTTTGCCAGTTGTTTGCAGAGCTCTGTTTTTCCAACACCAGTAGGTCCTGTCATTAAAAATGAACCAATCGGTTTGTTTTCATGGCGCAATCCCGCGCGCGATAATTTAATGGCATCACACAATGCATTGATTGCTTTATCTTGTCCGAATACAACGTGTTTTAGTTCTTCATCCAATTGCTTCAGCATCGCGCGATCACTTTGTGTGACTTGCTGAATCGGAATGCCAATCATTTTTGCGACAATCTCTTCAATTTCATGCGTACCAATTAATGGTTTGCGTTTTTTGCTAGGCAATAATTGTTGGTAGGCACCTGCTTCGTCAATAATATCAATTGCTTTATCAGGCAAATGACGATCACACATATAACGAGAAGATAACGATACCGCTTGTTCTAACGCTTTATTAGAGAAACGCACATGGTGATATGATTCCAATTTCGGTTTTAATCCACGCAAAATTTTCATCGTGTCATCCGTTGTTGATTCAGCAATATCAATTTTTTGAAAACGACGCGATAACGCAGAATCTTTTCCAAAATAATTTCGATATTCGTCGTACGTGGTAGCGCCCATGCAACGCAATTCACCTGAACTTAAAAAAGGTTTAATTAAATTGGATGCATCCATCGTGCCGCCTGTGGCAGAACCCGCGCCCACTAAATTATGAATTTCATCGATAAAAATAATCGCACCGGATTGTCTGCGTAATGATTTTAATACCGCTTTAAAACGTTTTTCAAAATCACCGCGATATTTTGTGCCAGCTAATAAAATCCCTAAATCTAACGAATAAACGGTGCAATAAGCAAGTGAATCAGGCACTTCGCGATCCACAATTTTTTTTGCTAAACCTTCTGCAATCGCTGTTTTTCCAACACCCGCTTCGCCGACTAACAAGGGATTATTTTTACGACGACGACACAATGTTTGAATCACGCGAGATAATTCTTCTGTTCGACCAATTAACGGATCCGTTAATCCTTGTCGTGCGCGATCATTTAAATTAATCGCGTACAACTCAATCAGGTTATCTTCGTTACCATTTTCACGCGTAATACTCGGTGATTCCATTGGTGATGGATGCATATCAAAATTATATTCGTCGCGCGGCGATTTCATGATGCCTTGCGTTGTGAATTTCATCACATCAATGCGCGTCACATTTTCTTGATGTAAAAAATAAACGGCTTGACTATCGGGTTCGCCAAAAACAGAAACCAGCGCATGCGCACCAGACACTTCAGTTTGACCAATACCTTGCACTTGATAAATCGAGCGCTGCAAAACACGTTGAAAACTAATGGTCGGCTGAATATCGCGTTCATTCTCTCCGATGGTCAAAGCCGGCGTGGTTTCATCCACAAAAATACCCAAACCAGCACGCAGACGATCTAGATTCGCACCACAGGCCAGCAACACTTCGGAGGCTTCGGGATTATCCACTAACGCCAATAACAAATGTTCAACAGTGATAAATTCATGCTTTTTTTCGCGTGCTCTGGCGTAAGCGGAATTTAACGTCAGTTCGAATGATTTGCTAAACATAATCCCAACCTCCTTTGAAACCCATTTCACTTTTCGCCTTCCTTACTTTCACTGTAGACAATGTCAGTCCACTTTGCCTGAACAGGAGATTAAAATTCATAACAAAAAGACTTGACAAAAAAATGAACAATTTTGAAATAACAGATTTTAATGATTTGTCATGTAGGTGGGTATCAAAGTTAATGTGATTTATTAAATAAATAATCTGTTTTCTTGTTGTTTCAAACTGTTACAAAGAATGCGTTTAACGTTACTCGTTTCTATGTTTTGATTGAATTGTCGGAGGTGTGGATTTATGAGATTCTTTGATCGTAAAAAAGATTGCCTAGACAGTGCGATAGACATGGCTGGAATAGCATTGAAAAATCAACAATCAGAGGATTACTGTGAAACTTACTACATACCAACGCTCCGTACAATCGAAAAGATCAACACGCCAACGGTTGATCGAGAAAAACTTGCGCGACTATTAGTATTAACATCCCAATTGATCAAACCTAAGAATACAAAAGAAATTGCAATTCAACTTGTGCTGAATATCACAGATACACATCCCACTTTATTTACTAGTAAACAATTAAAAGAACAATTAAAAATAGCGACATTTGCCGCCGTTGAAAAAAATAATGGTGATGCAATAGAAATAATCAATAAAACGGCACGCAAATTAGAATCACTATCACCTTCTGTTTCAACATCTGATCACAATCGACTTTGCATAGCACCTTCGTCAAATGGATTAAGTGCATCAGACACTTCAATGGATTCAATTACATCGCAGTACAATCACATCTTCTGAATAATCGCATCGCCAAATCCTGCGCTGCTGACTTCATGCGCACCCGGCATTAAACGTGCTAAATCATACGTCACTGTTTTTGCTTGAATCGCACTGTCTAATCCTTTAATGATTAAATCTGCGGCTTCCGTCCAGCCCATATGACGCAACATCATTTCAGCCGATAAAATAATTGAGCCTGGATTTACTTTATTTTGCCCTGCGTATTTCGGCGCGGTTCCATGCGTTGCTTCAAAAATTGCAACGGAATCACTTAAGTTCGCACCGGGCGCAATACCAATACCGCCGACTTGCGCTGCCAACGCATCCGAAATGTAATCACCATTTAAATTTAAGGTGGCAATCACACTATATTCTTCTGGACGTAACAAAATCTGCTGTAAAAACGCATCGGCAATGACATCTTTGATAATAATATCTTTGCCCGTTTTCGGATTGGAAAATTTCATCCAAGGGCCTGCATCAATTACTTTTGCGCCAAATTCTTTTTGTGCTAATGCATAACCCCAATCACGAAAACCCCCTTCCGTGAATTTCATAATATTGCCTTTGTGAACGAGTGTTACTGAATCACGATGATTATCAATTGCATATTGAATCGCGCGACGCACCAAGCGTTGTGTACCTTGCTTTGAAACGGGTTTAATACCAATGGCACTGGTTTCTGGAAAACGAATTTTTTTCACGCTCATTTCTGTTTGCAAATAAGCAATTAATTTTTTCACGGCATCACTTTCGGCTTGCCATTCAATACCCGCGTAAATATCTTCGGAGTTTTCGCGAAAAATGACCATGTTGATCTTTTCGGGATGTTTGACGGGGCTCGGCGTGCCTTGGAAATAACGTACCGGACGCAAGCACACATACAAATCTAAATCTTGTCTTAATGCAACATTGAGTGAACGAATACCACCGCCCACCGGCGTGGTGAGTGGTCCCTTAATGGATACTACAAATTCTTTTGCCGCCTGCATGGTCTCAAGAGGCAACCAACTATCACCGCCATACACTTTTACCGCTTTTTCACCCGCATAAATTTCCATCCAATGAATTTTTCTACTGTTTTTATAGGATTTTTCAACGGCCGCATTCACTACTTTTTGCATCACGGGCGTAATATCCACACCAATTCCATCACCCACAATAAACGGAATAATCGGCTGATTCGGTACTTGTAATTGGTGTCGCGCATCAACAGTAATTTTTTCGCCTTGCGCGGGAATGATGATGTGTTGGTATGGCATGAAAATAATCTCCTAAATTAAATTTGGATGTATGGTACTGCGGGAATTGGATCTATACAACACCATCGCATCCCCATAACTAAAAAATCGATAGTGTTTTTCAATCGCTTCACGATACGCTTGCATAACACGTTTATATCCCGCGAAAGCGCACACCAACATTAACAAAGTGGATTTTGGTAAATGAAAATTCGTTAATAATATATCAACAACGTTAAATTGAAAACCGGGTGTAATAAAAATTTTTGTCTCCCCTAAAAAAGAGGCAATTTTTCCGGAAATTGAAGCGCTTTCTAATGCACGCACCACCGTCGTACCAATCGCAATCACGCGCCCGCCTCGCGCATGACAAACGTGAATTTGTTTGCATAATTCTGATGGCACGGTAATGAATTCTGCATGCATCACATGATCTGAAATATTTTCCACACGCACCGGCTGAAATGTTCCCGCACCCACATGCAGCGTCACAAATCCCATGTCGATTTTTTTATCACGCAATGTTTGCAGAATTTTTTCATCGAAATGCAATCCTGCTGTGGGTGCCGCCACTGCACCTAAATTTTTTGCATACACAGTTTGATACCGTTCAAAATCCTCTTTCGAAACGGAACGCGTAATATACGGTGGCAAGGGTAACTGTCCATATTTTTCGAGTAATTCAATTAATGATTCTGAATTTGAAAATTCCAGCACAAACAAATCGTTTTGTCGCGCAATGATTTTGGCATGTAAAATATTTTCTAAAATAATCATTGAGTCTATTTTAGATATGATGCTTGATTTAAGATGTGCTAATGCAGTGTGATCATCTAACACCCGTTCAATTAAACATTCTATTTTTCCACCTGATTCTTTTTTTCCGAACAATCGTGCATTCATCACACGCGTGTCATTAAAAATAATTAAATCATTTTCATTTATACAATTTAAAAAATCTGGAAATTGTGCATCAATAAAATCACCTTGTTTAGGAACAACAAGCAAGCGGCTTGCCGCGCGATCTTTTACAGGAAATTGCGCGATCAAATGATCGGGCAATGTGTAATCGAAATCATGAATGGTGTGTGTTTTCATAAACACATTTTACCGAATTCCCTCAAAATACGATATAATTCAATCTGTACGAAATGGAATGATGGGGTTCGTATGGACCAACAAAACTGGGTTATCTTAAAAAAAAATAAAGTGCTACTACTCTTTCCGATATTACGAGTCATTATTTCACTGGCAGTATTTAGTGTTGGCATCATCCCGATCGCACAAATAGAAGCAGAGGCGTGGCTAAGACTACCCATCACCGGAAAAGTATTTGCACTCACCATCGCCGGATTTTTATTATTATTATTTATATTGAATTTAATTTCTTTTTTATTTAACGCGGCACTCATTACCTGCACAATAAAAATACTCAACAACGAAACATATTCGTTTGGCGTTGGATTTAAAACTATGTTCACGCATTTTTTTAAATTAATAACGTGGATTATGGTGATGATAACGGTTGGCACTGTGATTCGTTTGTTACAATTTTGGATGGACAATTGGTTTTCGACTAAAATCGCAAAAAATTTTTTATGCGAGTTAACATGGTCAGTCGCAACGTATTTTGTTTTGCCAATTTTACTCACTGAAAAAATCTCGCCACTTCGCGCTATCACCCATTCTGCAAAACTAGCTCAAAAAAATCCAATCATGGTAAATAAATTGAAAAGGCGCAACAAAGGGATTTTCATTGCTGCGCGATTTTTATCTTTTGTCCCTGTATTAATCGGCATTATTATCGCAACAAAAAGTGCGACGATTATCGGTTCCATTATTACCGTTATTTCATTATTAAGTATTTCCATTTTGAATTCGTCCGAGCAAATTATCATCCTGTGTAAAAATTTCTCATACGTTCACGCTCACTAACTTTGTCTAACACCTAATTTTACGTTATGATCTCTATCACGTTTTTTCAATTAACCTTAAGGAATTAATCATGATGAAGAAAAAACTGTTAGCAATGGGATTGGGTGCTGTGTTGTCGATGTCAACAGTTAGTGCAATGGCGTTTGATTTAACGTCTTCTGGTGTTGCAAACGGTTTAACATTAACGAGCAATATTGGCGGCGTAGATGTGTATTGCAATGCAATAAAAGGTCCAAAAACGATTACCAACATTCCGCTTAATCTACCGTGGTTTGTTATTATCGGCATGTTTCATTCTCAAAGCCTGCAATGTCAATTTTATCCGGATGGTGTTCAACCAGCATCAAACAATGAAATTGGCTCAGCTGATCTTCAAATGACATTCTCTACTGGAACAATCTCCAATGTTCAAACTTATAACGGTCACGCAAAACCAGTCATCGCTTATTCAGCCGATGATAAAAGTGGAATTTCGGTAACATTAAATCAATAATCAGTAGCTCGCCCGGAAAGGCGAGCGCCAATTTTTTTTAAATATCACACGTCAGCTGAATACCATACACATTCACACTACCATCAACCGTTCCCAATCCAATGGTGGGCGGCAACACAGTCGTTGTTTTTGACGCATCGTTTGACAATGTATTGTCGATGGGTGTAGATGGAACAAAAAAATGCGTCCATCCCATAGACCATTTAAATCCGGGCGAAGGTTGGATATCCAATCCTAACGAAGCAGCGTAATGATTGTTATCAGGCAAGCGAATATCGCGATAATACATGCGTGTCGGTGTTTCATCGTGACCCAATCCCGCATCCAATGCAATGTGTCGATTAAAGTGATATTTTCCACCCAGTGATAAATTCCACGTATCACGATAATTTTCATTGATTGCAATCACACCCGGCCCATTCGGTGTTGCAACATTATTAATAATCAGTTGCTTGAATACGGACCATTGCGTGTAAAAAGCGCTGGCCATTAACGTTAACCGTGAATTGAAGTCATGATATACACTAAAAATAGTCGTCGCAGGAAGCGGAAATTTAGCACTGGCGTTGCTTTGCAAATTAAGTGGCGGCACATCATACGACTGTGCCGTGCTCGAACCTTTTGCGTCAATGGTAATAGCAGAACGATAACTCACCCCTGCGCGTGTTGCTGGTGTAAATTGCAATAAAACACCGGCATTGTAGCCATAATTCCATCCTGTTAATTCACTGTCCAGTGGCGAAAAAATATCTGAATCGTAAATTGCTTTACCATATAACGCATCAAACCCAGCACCCAAAGACAAATAACGATTAATTTGATATGCCAAACTGGGATTTAAATTCACCGTCTCTAATTCTGTTGTTGTGGCAAGTGTGTTTACATAAAGCGTATCAGAATAAACCGTCGACAAGCCAAAGGGAGAAGTCATGCTGAATGCAAATGCCCAACGATTGGCAAAAGGTAATGCGTATGAAAAATTAGGAACAATATTAGTGGTATCACCTGCTTCATTTGTCACAGGAATGCCGTCAGCAGTACCAGAAAATTTTACTTGCAACCCAATCAATGCAGCACCAAACGATAGTTGCTGATGTTGTAAATGCGTCGCACTTGCAGGATTATAAAAAATAGTCGCGGCTGTATCTGCTTCAGCAGCACCACCCGCGTGATAATCACCGACTCCACCTGCGTCTTGCTCCCACAATTGAAATGCGCCTGCAAAAGAATTAGCGGAAAAAATAAGAACAGATAGGGGAAAAATAAAAATAGCGAGACGTTTTAATATCCTGAGAAATTTCATGCTGATAATCCTTAATTCGGAGAAGGTGGGATTATTCGCGCACATCCTGTGCGCTCACCCTTCGAGCTGATTTGCGCAGCAAATCATTCAAAAATGCAGTCCCTGCATTTTTAGTCGAACCCACGAAATCACGTGGGTTCGCAACCAACGATCTTGGAATTATTAAAATGATCTAAAGATCATTTTAATAATTCGGAGAAGGTGGGATTCGAACCCACGTGGGCCCTTTCGAGCCCCATCCGATTTCGAGTCGGCGCCGTTATGACCGCTTCGGTACCTCTCCTATTTTTGCAACGTCGGTGGCTTCAACGAAACTGATTTCACTGATCCCGTTTGTGGTGCTGCAGGGATGGGATAATAATCATGTTGCTTCAATACGGGCACATCACTGGGAACAACAATCGGCGCAATTTCGCGACCATTTTTTAAATAATTTTTGGTGTGATTTGCGCACGCGGTTAAAAAAACACCCGCAAAACACAGCACAATTAATTTTCCATATCGCATTGTCCAGCCCCTCCAAAAAATAGAAGTTTCGCACTTTAAAAAATCTGTCATTCACTCGTTGGATGCTGTGATTGGGATATTCCTCGAAAAGTCGCCGTGAATACATCCCTGTAGGCTCGACAATGTCATCCTTGACATTGACGCTTTTCTCGAAACATCCCAATCACAGCATCACTCGCTACTTCAGAGTATTTTTTTAAAGTGCGAAACTTCTCTAATAATCAAAGTCGCTCATGGTAACCCGATTTGCGAATGAAGAAAACCGATTTGATCATTATTTTGTACAGAATAGCGCTTTCAACACCGCTTCCATTTTCGCTTCATGCTGCGCACTCAATTGAGTCAATGGCAAACGAATACCCGATTGAATTAATCCCATTTTATATAACGCCCATTTGGTAGGAATAGGATTGGTTTCAATAAATAATATTTTATTTAATTCGCGTAATTGCTGATTGATTTTTTCAGCTAACGCACGATCTTTATTTAATGCAGCAACGCCTAATTCATGAAACAATTTTGGCGCAACATTAGCCGCAACCGAAATCACACCTTGACCTCCTTGCAACATAAATTCCATCGCAGTAGCATCATCACCACTGTAAAAATCCATTTTTAAATTCATCTCTAATAATTTTTTCAAACGATTTGAATCACCCATCGCTTCTTTCACGCCAATGATATTCGCGTATTGAGATAATCGCGAAATGGTTTTGGGCAATAAATCACAACACGTTCTACTCGGCACGTTATATAAAATTTGCGGAATCGAAATTGCTTTCGCAATCGCGCGATAATGCTGAAATAATCCTTCTTGTGTGGGTTTGTTGTAATACGGTGTCACCAACAAAACCGCATCCGCACCGAGTGACATCGCTTCACGCGTTAATTCAATCGTGTGCATAGTGGAATTAGTGCCTGTCCCCACAATAACCGGCATTTTATGTTTTACTCGCGCGATAGATAATGTAATGATTTCGCGACGCTCATGATTTTCAATAGTCGCTGATTCACCGGTCGTACCTAAAATAACCAATCCATCCGTTTTATTTTCACACTGCCAATCAAGTAATTTTTCAAGACTCGCAAAATCAATTGATCCATCTGCGTGCATGGGTGTGACTAACGCAACTAGGCTGCCGTGGAACATAGAAACTCCTATTTTTAGGCAGATATGTTACAGTGGGTTGGTTTGAGATACCATACCTTGAGGTATGGATGTAGCAAGGTATAACGAGAACAATTATGTTAGCCATCAGCTTGACTGTTATTGCGCTGGGAGTATTGATTTCTCTCATTTTCATCATTCTGCTAAACGAACGCATCAAACAGCTTTTTTCACAGCGAAAAGAGATCGAACAATTATTAAAAGAACAACAAGCCGCACAACAAACAGCACGTCAGCAATTCGATCAACATCAAATTCAAAGCTTAAAATTAATTCAAGACTCCATGCAAAACGCATCAACTGATATGCGCAATCAAGTGGCCACTTTACTAAATCAACATACCAAACAACTAACTGAACAGTTTGAAAAATTAACACAAACCACCCGAGAAAAATTGCACGACATTAGCAATGAAGTTAATAAACAATTAACCTCAGGATTTGAAAAAACCACCACCACCTTTTTAGATGTCATAAAACGGTTGGCCATTATCGATGAAGCACAGAAAAAAATTACGGAATTATCGAGCAATGTGGTGGGTCTTCAAGAAATTTTATCAGATAAAAAATCACGTGGTGCATTTGGTGAAGTACAATTGAGCGCCCTACTTCACAATATGCTCGCAGAAAATCATTTTTCGATGCAACACACACTTTCCAATGGCAAACGCGCAGACTGTTTGTTATTTCTACCGGAGCCAACAGGCAACATGGTAATCGATGCAAAATTTCCGCTAGAAAATTATCGCAAATTGCAAAACACGCAATTAACCGATGCTGAAAAAAAATTGATTGAAACACAATTTAAAAATGATATCAAAAAACACATTCAGGATATTACCGAAAAATATATTATTCCCGGTGAGACAGCCGATGGCGCGATGTTATTTATTCCCGCCGAAGCGATTTTTGCTGAAATTCATGCAAAACAAGCAGAATTAGTAGAATTTTCGCAAAAAAAGCGTGTATGGTTAGTATCACCAACAACCATGATGGCGATTTTAACAACGGCACGTGCGGTGTTAAAAGATGCAGCGACAAGGCAACAAGTACACATTATTCAAGAACACTTAATTGGTTTGGGGAAAGATTTTGATCGTTTTCAAAATCGAATGGATGATTTAGCAAAACATATTTCACAAGCCAATAAAGACGTTGAAGAAGTGCATATTTCATCGAAAAAATTAACATCTCGTTTTCAGAAAATAGAAAAAGCGGATGCAGGGAAACTGCAGGATGCACCAGTAAATCAACACAGAACCGCGAGCATAGCGAGCGGAACGGAAATCATTAGCTGATGCAGCTTGTTAAGATCAATGTCACGCGACAATCACAATAACAAAACTTCAGTATCACACAATGCCCAGCTCCGCTTGTTGCACGCACGTTCGGCGCTAATTCACTAGCGCATCACCACTGCACCTGATATTCCTGCAAACCCAATCGCACCACACCTATATCGCCGGCATTTATTTTTCCCACTCCCGCTGGCGTGCCCGTAAAAATAATATCGCCTGTGCATAACGGAAAATAATCACTCGCCATTTTTACCAATTTCGTTGGCGAAAAAATCATTTTATTTCCAGCGCTATTCTGACGTAACTCTTCATTGATATAGAATGAAAATGGTAATTGCAGTATTTCTTTGAGCGAATCAATTTTCACCCACGGCCCCACAACAGCAGAATCATGAAATACTTTTCCAATTGTCCACGGATGCCCTGCTTCTTTTAACTTTTTTTGCAACACGCGTTTTGTCAAATCTAACCCCACCGAAACAAAACCAATTTCATCAGGCGAAATTAATTTGAAAACCAACTCACATTCATAATGCACTTCATCCGCCGGTAAAGACAAAGTGAGTTTTTCATCCCACTTCTGACTTTGACGCAATACGCTAAAAGGTTTTAAAAAAATAACGGGCGTATCGACAGATTGATCACCCAGTTCATGCATATGATCGCGATAATTTTTTCCGAAACAAATTATTTTGTCGTTCATGACGTCGTCACACCAGGATTCGTATCAAAATATGCTTTTCCTGCAGGAAAATTGACAGAACCACAAGCAGTTAGGAGGGTGCAAAAGACAAAATAGATTGCAATTTGCAATATTTTTTTAATCATAACGACTGATACCATTGTGACAGCGCTTGAGAAAATTGTTCCGGAACAGATTCTTGTGCTAAATGCATCGCATCATCCAGCGCGGCCAATTCAATATTGGGTAAATTTTTTTTCGCCCAACCCACCATTTCTATCGTGGTCATAAAACCAGGGATGGCATATAACATTAATTTAGGAATTTTTGTTTTTTGTAAAAATGTTGAATATTTCCGCATTAAATCCTGAATGGTTGGCGAACTATTTCCCAATGGCAATTCATTGACATATTGCCATAACGGTTTTCGACTGTCTGGTGTTGAGAAAGGTGCGCGGTAATGCGCCATTTCTTCTTCTGTTAATGCGCGCACCATACTGCGCGGCAACATTTTTTCAACCAAATAATTTTGTTTCACTACAGCACGATAACTCGCGCCAGGACGATTTAATAATGTCGCGAATTGCTGCACAGGTAATGATAATTCACTCCAACTCATCACAGGACGAAGATGAGATTCATAAAATGCAATTGCTTTTACATTTTTTTCATGACGGCGCGCATAGTCAAATCCGATGACTGAACCCCAACCATGTAAAACCAACGTGATATTTTTTAATTTTAATGCATCAACAAAAGTTTCGATGTAATCAATGTGTTCCATCACTGTATATTCAATATCGGGTTTATCAGATTGCCCCATGCCAATTAAATCAGGCGTGATACAACGTGCTGATGAAGATAAGGCGGGAATAATATTTCGCCATAAATACGCGCTCGTCGGAATGCCGTGCAAAAATAAAATGGGATCTCCCGATCCCGCATCGTAATAATGTATTTTAGCGCCTTTTACCATGACAAAATGTGATGGGAAATCTTGTGTCAACGCATTTTTTTTTCCTTGTGCTCTCATTTGCAATATCCCTTAGCAGTCTACTCATTATTTATTTTGTCGGTGCTTTCGCCGCTTGCACAATATCAAACAATTCTCGAACACCAGCGGAAATAATCGAGAAATCAGCAATTTCTTCGTTATGCAAATCCGCTAAAATTAAACGCCAACGTGCAATCACATTATCGTATTTTTGCAACCATGCATTCACGCGCGCGGAAGTCGTTTTCACATTTTCCTCTAACGCAATCACGCTCGTCGTTAATTCACGCTGAATCCAATCTAAATCACCCTTGAACGCTGCTTTCGCCAACACAGACCAGCGATGCGTAACGGGATGATCGTTAATTTTATCGCGAAACCAATGCAAATCCAAACGATCCACCAAGGTAAAATAAATTTGCGCGACCTGATATACTTCAGCAGCAGATTCTGTAGCAGACTGAATAATATTCAATGCATGATACATCGATCTGACGCTGGCAATGCGATTTGCAATCTCTTCGGGAACTTGCGATGCAATTAATTGCTCACGACGCGCATCCACATCTTCTTTATCACTACCTAATAATAATTTCGGCAACCGTTTATACAATCCTTGAATGTGCGGTTCAAATTGCGCAACCAAAGTAGCAATGTTGATTTCTTCTCGATAATTACGCAATAACCATCGCGTGACGCGACGGACTAAACGAACAATTTCATCCATCATTTGATATTGCAATGCAACATCAACACGATAATCCAGTACCTCAATATCCGTCACCATATCAGCAATATGAAAAATGTCGTAAGCAATGACAAATGCACGCACAATGGATGCAATCGATGCACCCGTTTCATCACTCATTTGGTACACAAATGTAATTCCCATGCATGATACCAAATGATTTGCCAATTGCGTTGCTAAAATTTCATCACGCAAACGATGTTTAAAAATAAAATCGCGGTATTTTTTAAATAGCACTGATGGAAATGCATTTTGCATGTAATCGATCAACGCGGGATCTTGCAGTAATTCTGAATGACCAATTTGGTCTTTCAGAATAATTTTACTGTAAGAAAATAACACAGCAATTTCTGGTCTCGTTAATCCTTGTTCATTTGAACGACGTTCCATTAATGTTTGCGAATCAGGTAAAAATTCCAATTCACGATTAATTTTTCCGGAGCGCTCATTGACTTCCAAATAACGAATATACAGACTGATGTGTTTTGGCGAGAGAAATGAAAGAAAACTCACTGCTTGATTTTGATGATAATTATTTTGCAACACCAAACTTGACACTTCTTCTGTCATGGATGCGAGCAATTGATTGCGTTGTTTTTCCGTTAAATTGCCCCGCTCCACAATTGCATTCAATAAAATTTTGATATTCACTTCATGGTCAGAACAATCTACACCACCGGAATTATCGATAAAATCAGTATTAATTAATCCACCTAACAATGCATATTCAATACGACCCAGTTGTGTGCATCCTAAATTTCCCCCCTCAACAACCACACGTGATCGCAACTCACTTCCATTCACACGCAAACCATCATTGGCGCGATCACCCACTGTATCATTGGATTCTTCTGACGCTTTAACATAAGTGCCGATACCCCCATTCCAAATCATATCGACGGGTGCTTTCAAAATCGCACGAATTAATTCATTCGGCGTAAGGCGATCTTCTGCAATTTCTAATATTTGTTTAACCTGTTTTGTGAGTTGAATAAATTTTGCAGAACGCAAATGCACACCGCCCCCTTCTGAAATACGCTCTGAATTATAATCCGCCCACGTTGAACGCGGCAGATTAAATAGGCGTTTGCGTTCTTCGAAACTTAAGTCTGGATTGGGGTTGGGATCTAAAAAAATATGCAGATGATTGAATGCAGCAACGAGTTTTAATTTTGATGATAACAACACACCGTTTCCAAACACATCTCCACTTAAATCACCAATACCCACAACAGTCACTTCAGTTTGATCAACATTAATTTTCAACCCTTGAAAATGACGTTCTGCAGAAACCCACGCGCCGCGCGCAGTAATACCCATTTTTTTATGGTCATATCCTGTTGATCCACCCGATGCAAATGCATCACCTAACCAAAAACCATTATCAATTGCAATTTGATTGGCAATGTCAGAAAACGTGGCCGTTCCTTTGTCAGCAGCAACCACCAAATACGGATCAGCATCGTCATAACACACGGTATTGTTCGGCGAAATAATGTCTTCACCCACACGATTGTCAGTTAAATCTAATAATCCCTGAATAAATTCTTGGTAACACGCAATCGCTTCTTGCAAAATATCCTCGCGTGTTCCGTTCACGGGTAATTTTTTCGGAACAAATCCCCCTTTCGCTCCCGCTGGAACAATCACCGCATTTTTCACTTGTTGTGCTTTCATTAATCCCAATACTTCCGTACGAAAGTCTTCAGGACGATCCGACCAACGCAATCCACCGCGCGCCACTTTCGCTGCACGCAAATGCACGCCCTCAACACGCGGGGAATAAACAAAGATTTCATATTTTGGTAACGGCAACGGCATATCAGGAATTTTTTCAGGAGATAATTTGACTGAAATACATTTTTTCACTGCACCCGTTGCATCCACTTGATAAAAGTTCGTGCGCAATGTTGCTTGAATCACCGATAAAATACGTCTTAAAATACGATCTTCGTCGAGCAATGCCACATCATCAATTTGTTTTTGAATAGCCGTTTCTAATTCTTTTATTGCATTTTCTTTTTTATTGTTTTGCAATGCAGGATTAAAATAAAGATGAAATAATTGCACGAAATATTTTGCAATCAGGGGATATTTTACAAACGTGCCAGAAATATATTGTGGTGTATAGGTAAATCCAATTTGTCGTAAATATTTTCGATACGCGCGCAACAAAGCCACTTCACGCCAATTTAACTGTGCTGCAACCACCAACGCATTAAATAAATCACTCTCTGCTTCTTTCAACCATATTTTATAAAATGCCTCTTGAAAAATAGCGCCAATGTGATCGATTTCAAATGATTCTCTTCTCACCAGTTTCATACTGAAATCATTAATCCATAATACCCGCCCTTCTTTAAAGGTCATTTGATACGCTTGCTCATCAATCACACGCAATCCCATGTTTTCCAAAATAGGCAATGCATCCGACAAAGTCACCGTGGCATCAAAACGAAATAATTTAAATTTCACTGCTTGCTGCGATAAACCCAGTGGGCGATACAAACTCATCCCTAATGTCTCTGTCGGCGTTAATGCTTCGATATGTTCAACATCGGCAATAGCTTGTGTTGAAGTAAAGGCTTCACGATATCCTGCAGAAAAAGCCTCTTTATAACGTGTGACAATATGATTGCCGCGCTCTTCACCAAAATGATCTAACGCTGCTTCTTTAAATCCGTCTTGCCATGACTTCGCCACTTCAGTTAATTCTGCCTCTACTGCATCATGATCATAATGCACTTTTTTCTTAGATTGCAGACGAATCACATAATGAATGCGTGTCAACACAGGTGTGTAAAAATACGTGGTGTAATTCGCCTCCAAGCCATGGAATGTTTTCATTAACACGTCTTGGATTTTTTTAATGAGTTGCGAATTAAAATTATCGCGCGGAACATAAACCAAACACGACACATAACGACCATAAGCATCTTCACGCACCAATAAACTGAGTTTTTGGCGATCCTGTAAGTTCAACACACCCATCACGATACGATACAAATCATCCACCGGTGCTTGAAATAAATCATCACGCGGAAAAGTCTCAAGGATATGCATTAAATCTTTTCCGGCGTGACTTTTTGGCGGAAAACCCGATTTTTGTAGCACGGAAACGACTTTATGACGCAAAAAAGGAATGTGTTTTGGATGACTACTGTATGCCGTTGAAGTATACAACCCAATGATACGACGCTCACCAATTAATTTACCCTGTTGATCAAAACGTTTAATGCCGATGTAATCTGTATACGCTTGTCGATGCACGGTTGAAATGGTATTGGTTTTTGAAATCACGAGCAATTGTTTTGATGACAGCATCAAATCACACGCCGCTTTGGGAATTTCAGAAAATAAACGTGTTGCTTTGCTATGCGTTTCATCACGCAAAACACCCAAACCTGTGTGCGGTATTAAACGCAACGCCATCTCAGCGCCAGTTCCAATCACTTCATAATCACGCACGCCTAAAAAAGTAAATTGTCCGTCAATCAACCACTGCAAAAACGAAATGGATTCTTCCAGATCTGATTTAGATAACGCAGGATTGGGCAGCGATAATTCACGAATAGATGCTTTAACACGTTCCTGCATCGGAACCCAATCTTCCACAACCAGTTGCACATCACACAACACGTGATTTAAATTTTCTTCAATAGATTTCAAAATTACGGGATCCGTTTGACGATCTATTTCCATGTAAACGGGCGACTCAATCATACTTGGTTCAGATTTTTCTGAATCATAAGCAGCGACATTAGTCACCGCTCCTTGTGCGTCACGCGTAATTTTCATGCCACCCATGTAAATCATCAAATGCACTGTAAATCCCTGACGATTCATCTCCATGCGCGTGCTATCAACGATAAACGGCATATCCTTCATGATCAATTCAACGACCGTGTGCGTTGCCCGCCAACCATCTTGTTCCACATCAGGATTGAAAGCGCGCACTTGCGCCTGCGATTTTTTCGGTTGGCAACATACCAGCAACCAATGCGAATGCACCATGCCAAATAATTCCGAAATGGGACGATCTTTTAGGTCATTCAGAGAAGCATGAGAATAAAAAAGTGACACGAATTGAGAAAAAAGCGCGTATTGTTTTTGATCTGGTAACTGAGTTTTAGCGTATTCGACAACTTTACTAATCAGTGATTTCAGTGAGAGATGAGTTACGATGGCCATTGTACACCTTAAAAATTAACCGAATTGATAACGGATACCGACCATGGAAGAATAACACCTGATTTTAGCGCAATATTAACATGCGGGTCGTTTGGCCTCAAACACTATCGCTTGAGCTATACTTTACGTATCATAAGGCTAAGAACATCAAAATGGATGGTAAACTTATGCGTGTTTTACTGGTGGAAGACGACGAATTACTGGGTGATGGCATATACTCAGGCCTGAAACACTATGGGCATACCGTTGACTGGGTAAAGGATGGCAAATCAGCTTATGAAGCTTTGTCCCGCAAACAAGAAAACTTCGACGTGGTCGTTCTTGATTTAGGATTGCCCAAAATGTCTGGTTTGGATATTTTGAAACGTATTCGTGAAAAAAATATTCCTGTCCCCGTCTTGATTCTGACCGCTAAGGATACGGTTGAATCGCGTGTTCAAGGACTCGATGCCGGCGCCGACGATTATCTGCTCAAGCCATTTGATCTTGATGAACTCTGTGCTCGTATGCGCGCACTGCAACGCCGATCAAAATCACGTGCACAACCTGTGCTCGTTCATGGTGATATCTCAATTGATCCAGCGGCACACCTTGTGACTCTTAAGGGTGAGTCCATCACGCTATCAAGACGCGAATTTACTTTATTGCAAAAATTACTGGAAAATGCGGGTAGAGTTATTTCTCGCGATCAACTCAATCAAACACTATATGGTTGGGGTGAAAATATTGATAGTAATGCGCTTGAAGTACATATTCACAATTTACGAAAACGATTTGGCACAAAACTGATTCGCACCATTCGTGGCGTTGGATACATGGTCAAAGCAATTCAAGAAGAAAAGTTCTAAATGGCGCCATCGATACGAACGTATTTATTAATCAACTTGCTGTTGAGCGTAACGCTCATCACATCACTGGCGATTATCGGTAATTTATTTCTCGCACACCAAGATATTCAAGTTCAACTTGACGCACAATTAATTCGAAGCACGCTTCGTTTGCAAGCTATCTTTTCAGGATCCATCATTCCAAAAGAATTAAACGCCATTCAAAAACGAATGGAAAACGAAAGTGATTATCTTGCAAAACTCAAAACAGTGCAGAATCTCAAACCAGAAGCCATCAGGCAGGCTTCGCGCAATGTTGAATTTCAAATCTGGAATTCCAGCGGAAAATTAATTCTACACTCAAAAAATGCTTTAAAAACGCCTTTTTCGCATGGTGCTGTGGGTTTATCAACGCTGTGGATTAATGGACACATGTGGCGTGTCAGTACGGGGCATAATCACACCAATCAAGTCACCGTCATGGTTGCGGAACGCGCGAATTACCGACAAGAACTAGAAAATCGTCTGACGCAAGACTCGGTTGTGGTCATGCTCGTGACATATCCATTTTTGGGATTTTTAATTTGGGTTATTGTCGGTCGCGGTTTGGAATCGCTGCGACGTGTCGCACGTGAAGTGCATCAACGCGCACCAACCTATTTGGAATCCGTCGATTTAGAGTCCGTGCCTTCTGAAATTGAACCCCTTATCAGCGAATTAAATAGTTTGTTTGGTCGACTCCAATCTGCCTTTGAAAAAGAAAAACGCTTCACTGCCGATGCAGCACACGAATTAAAAACACCACTCGCAGCACTCAGCACACAAACGCAAGTAGCGCTTCGTGCAAAAACCGATGATGAAAAAAAAGAAGCGTTACTCAAGGTATTATTTGGCGTGCGTCGCAGCACACATGTCATACAACAATTATTAACGCTCAGCCGCATGGAACCGGAAGCGGGTTTAACGGACACCACCTCAATCAATTTAGCAAAACAAGCGGCGGATGTAGCGAGTATGTTAGCGCCAGATGCGATCGAAAAAAATATTGAATTAGAATTATTATCACCAGACAGTCACGCCACGATTCTCGGCAATATCACCGCCATTGATATTTTAATTCGTAATTTAGTGGATAATGCAATTCGTTATTCACCACCCAATAGTTTTGTGTCGATTGATATTAAGGAAAATGAAAAACACGTTATTCTCAGCGTGACCGATAACGGTCCAGGCATTCCAGAAAAATTACGCAAGCGCGTTTTTGAGCGTTTCTTTCGAATTGTTGGAAACCAAACGCTCGGCAGTGGTTTGGGATTAAGTATCGTGCAACAAATTGCAAAATTGCATCACGCGCACATTGAATTACACACACCCACTTCAGGACAAGGCGCTGAATTCAGAGTGCTATTTCCGAAGGAGCTGTCTTAATGACGACAGGTTCTTAATAAAAAAATAATTTATTATTTACATCTGCAACAAAAACCGAGCAGGATCTTCGATGAGTTTTTTGATGCTCATGAGAAATAAAACCGCTTCGCGACCATCAATGATGCGATGATCATACGACAAAGCAACATACATCATCGGACGAACAGTAATTTGATTATTTTCAACAACCGCACGCTCAACAATATTGTGCATACCTAGAATCGCACTTTGCGGTGGATTAATAATCGGTGTCGACATCATTGAACCATATGTGCCCGCATTAGTAATCGTAAACGTGCCGCCCATTAAATCTTCCATCGCAATTTTTCCATCACCTGCTTTTTTCGCGTAATCGCGAATTTGTTTTTCGATGCTGGCCATACTGACTTGATCGGCATTTCTAATCACCGGCACCACTAATCCACGCTCACTACCAATCGCAATACCAATGTCGTAATAATTGTGGTACAAAATATCGCTGCCATCGATTGACGCATTTACCACAGGAAATTGTTTTAGCGCTTCAACAGCTGCTTTCGTAAAGAAAGACATAAATCCCAAACGCGAACTGGTTGTTTTTTCAAATTCGTCTTTATATTTGTTGCGCAAATCCATCACGTTTTTCATATTAATTTCATTAAATGTGGTGAGAATGGCTGCGGTGTTTTGAATATCTTTCAAACGTTCTGCGACTTTTAAACGCAAGCGTGACATCGCAACCCGTTTTTCTTCGCGTGCAGAAAAAGTGGGGGCAGGAGAAGATAAAGTTTTTCCTTCAGCGACAGCACGGCGTTCGGAGGGGGAAAGATTAGTGGGAGTGGGGGTGGAAACAATAGTATTAACGCTGGACTGAGATTTTGCACCATTTGTATTTGCAGCCGGGAGTTTTGTCACATCAGTACTGCTCACACTCCCACTCCCACTTCCTTCACGAATCACCGCAAGCAATTCACCCGCTTTAACAACGGTGCCTTCTGTTGCAATTATGTTTTCAATCACACCTGCTTTGGGTGCTGGCACTTCCAACATCACCTTGTCTGTTTCTAAATCCACTAAATTTTCATCGCGTGCAATCGTATCGCCCACTTTTTTGTACCATTTTGCAATCACGGCATCACTGACGGATTCTGGAAGTGTAGGAACTTTAATTTCGATTGTCATGGTATGTTGTCCTCATATTTCTAAATTCACTTTTTCTCACCTCGCCTCTTCCGCCGGCAAAAATCCCAATGCTTGATCAATTAATTCAGTTTGCTGTTTATTATGCAACGCAGGATATCCCGCCGCGGGTGCAGCCATCGCTTGACGTCCTGCATAATATAAACGATGTCCATTTTGCGGAATGCATTCAACAATGTGATGTCGCGTGCAATACCATGCGCCCTGATTTTTTGGTTCTTCTTGACACCACACGACCTCACGCATATTCGGATATTTATGCATTTCCGCTTTTAATTCATCCATGGGAAATGGATACAATTGCTCAACACGCACGAGCACTACGTGATTCATTTTTTCCTCACGGCGTTTTACCAGTAATTCATAATAAATTTTTCCAGAACACAAAACCAATCGCGTGATTTTTTCATTATCCAGTGAATCTATTTCAGAAATAACGCAACGAAATCCACCCTGGGTTAATTCCGCCAAACTTGACACTGCTAATTTGTGTCGCAATAAACTTTTCGGCGACATCACGATTAATGGTTTACGATAGGGACGCAATACTTGTCGACGCAATAAATGAAAAATTTGCGCAGGTGTCGTTGGCATACACACTTGCATATTTTCTTGCGCGCACAATTGTAAATATCTTTCTAATCTTGCTGAAGAATGTTCAGGACCTTGCCCTTCCGAACCATGCGGTAATAACATCACTAATCCTGCTAAACGGCTCCACTTTTGCCACGCTGAACTAATAAATTGATCAATAATTACTTGCGCTACATTCGCGAAATCACCAAATTGTGCTTCCCACATCACCAATGCATTGGGATCAGCCGCCGCATAACCAAATTCAAATCCAAGCGCACCGGTTTCTGATAACAGTGAATCATAAATTTGACAATTCGCTTGATCTTTTGATAAATGCAACAGTGGCATAAAACAATCGCCAGTTTTTTGATCGAATAACGCAGCGTGACGATGAAAAAAAGTTCCGCGACGAACATCTTCACCCGTAAATCGCACAGCATGACCTTCTGTTAATAAAGCGGCATACGCTATTGTTTCAGCAAAACCCCAATCCAGTGGTTGTTCACCTGCAATCATTTTTTGTCGCGCTTGCATAATCATCGCAACATTACGCTGCAATACATAACCATCCGGAATCGTTGTTACTTTTTTTCCAAGATCTTGCAATACGGATAATGGTACGGCCGTATTAACATTATCAGTCCACGCGCAATGCAAAAATGGTGTCCAGTTTGCAGCATAGTGATCCGATAATCCATTTTGCATTAATTCAACTGGGCTTTTACCTGTATCTAATAAATTACGATAATCTGAAATCATTTTTTCTGTGTCTTGTTCGGAAATAATTTTTTCAGTAATTAATTGTGCTGCATACATCGCCCGTGGCGTTTTTTTTGTATGAATAATTTGATACATCAGTGGCTGCGTACAAGTCGGATCATCTGCTTCATTATGACCATGCGCGCGATAACAAACCAAATCAATCACCGCATCTTTATGAAAACGCATGCGATAATCCAACGCCAATTTCATTGCGCGAATACAACTTTCTGGATCATCTCCATTCACGTGCAAAATCGGCGCATCAATCATTTTGGCAATATCGGAACAATAATGCGATGAACGGGAGTCGGCTGGATTGCTCGTGGTAAATCCCACTTGATTGTTAGTAATAATGTGGATGGTTCCACCAACCGTGTATGCCCGTGTTTGCGACATCGCTAACGTTTCCATCACAATACCTTGTCCTGCAAATGCAGCATCACCGTGAATCAACACGGGAAATGCGTAGTCTTTAACGTGGTCGCTGGCGCTCCCACTTCTCTTACGCTCTTGCCTCGCACGAACCGATCCCATTACCACCGTATTAATAAATTCTAAATGCGATGGATTAAACCCCAGTGATAAATGAATCACGCCACTGTCTGTTTGAACATCACTGGAAAATCCTTTGTGATATTTCACATCACCTGTAGTATTACCATAATCTTTTGTACCATCGAATTCAGAAAATAATTCTGATGGCGTTTTACCCATAATGTTTAATAAAACATTTAATCGTCCCCGATGCGCCATTCCAATCACAATCTCACGCACATTTTGTTTGCGCGCATCTTTGTTTAACACATCCATCATGGGAAGTAATGTGTCAGCACCTTCAATTGAAAATCGTTTTTGTCCAGGATATTTTGTATCGAGATATTTTTCTAATCCTTCGGCTTCCGTTAATTTTTCCAGAATTTCTTTTTTTTGTTTTGCAGAAAACAACATGATTGGAATTTTATTTTCCATATAATCACGCAACCATTCGCGCTCTGCTTCATCAATGATGCGTGTGTACTCAATGCCAATCGAACCGCAATAAAAATTTTGCAAGGTTGTTAGAATTTTTTCTAACGTTGCCATCCCATTGTGAGGAAATAATTTTCTCGCATCAAATTGCTCAGCAAGATCAGATTCACTTAATCCATGATGTTGTAATTGCAAACGCACATCGGGAACAATCGGCGCATGCAATGGATCAATTGTTGCATTCAAATGGCCATAACGACGATAAGCGGTAATTAAAGCGTCGACAGCGGATTGTTTGAGTGGGAGTGGGAGTGGGAGTGGGAGTGGGAGTGGGAGTGGGAGTGGGAGTGGGAGTGTTGCGCTTTGCTTCAATGCATCACGAATAGCGGCATGAGAAATGTCATTTTTTCCTAAAGAGGAAAAATAATTTTTCCATTCATCGGAAACACTATCTTGATCTTGCAAATACGATTCATACATCGCGTCGATGTAATCAGCGCTATCACCGGAGAGGTAAGAATTCTTTTCAAATTTTTGTAATATGGTTTGTGGCATGTCGATACTCTTAAACAGTCCAGGTATTAGGTTTCAGATAAGGAAGATATCTCCAACACTGATAACTGATAACTATTCAGCAATCATCTCTTTTCGTAACCTCGAAATCGCTTCTGTTGGATTTAATCCCTTAGGGCATACGTTCGCGCAATTCATAATGGTGCGGCAACGAAATACACTGAACGGATCTTTCAAATCATCTAATCTTTTTTTCGTTTGATTATCACGACTGTCAGCAACAAAACGATACGCATTTAACAAACCTGCAGGCCCTACAAATTTATCCGGGTTCCACCAATATGATGGACAAGATGATGTGCAACACGCACACAAAATACATTCGTATAATCCATCTAATCTCGCGCGCTCAGCGGGTGATTGTAATCGCTCTTTTTCAGGTATTTTATCGGTATTTTGTAAATACGGCTTCACGCGCTTGTATTGATCGAAAAAGGGTTCCATATCCACAATCAGATCACGAATCACCGGAAAACCAGGCAATGGCATTAACACAACGCGATTTGGCAAATCATGTAAACGCGTAATACACGCTAAACCATTTGTGCCGTTAATGTTTAATCCATCAGAACCACACACGCCTTCGCCACACGAACGACGAAAACCAATATCGGGATTTTTTTCTTTAATCGCTTCCAATGCATTTAATAACATTTTTCCTTTAATGGTTTCGATATCGAGCTGGTATGCCTGCATACGTGGTTTTTTATCGACTGCGGGGTCGAAGCGGTAGATGGAAAAGGTCATTTTTCTGGAGCTTGTCATAATTTATTCCTGAGTCAGTTATCAGTTATCAGTTATCAGGTATCAGGTATCAGGTATCAGGTATCAGGTATCAGGTATCAATTTAAATTACACCTCCGATCCAGATAACAGATAACAGATAACTATTCCCTCAATTTCAACGGAATCGGCGCCATATTTTTTGGTTTCCTATTCACGGGACGAAAATCTAATTCACCATTTGCAAAATAAATAGAATGTTTTAACCACTGTTTATCATCCCGTTCTGTAAAATCATATCGTGCATGCGCACCACGACTTTCTTTGCGTTGATCTGCTAATACTGCGGTCGCTAGTGCTGCTTCCATCATGTTATCCAATTCAAACATTTCAACGCGTGTTGTATTAAAGGCTTGACTATAATCTTCAAGTTTTGCTTTTTTCAATCGTGCACTCAACTCTTTTAATTCACGCAATCCTTTTTTCATGTGCTCACCATCACGAAATACGCCAAAATTATTTTGCATAATTTTTTTCATTTGCGTGCGGATTTCATAAGGATTTTCTGTGTTGGATGTATTATTCCAGCGATTGTAACGCGCTATCGCACGATCCATTTCGCCATCTGCTTCAGCGCGATGATGTAAATTATTTTTTAATTCCGCTTCTAAATGTAGACCAATTGCACGGCCGAATACGACTAAATCCAATAATGAATTCGTTCCCAAACGATTTGCACCATGTACGGAAACACACGCGCATTCACCCGCTGCAAACAAGCCTTCAATAATTTCATCACGCCCTTTTTTGCGTGTAATCACTTGGCCGTGAATCGTTGTGGGAATGCCGCCCATTTGATAATGACAGGTTGGCACAACGGGAATCGATTGTTTCACCGGATCAATATTTAAAAATTTGCGAGACAACTCTAAAATGCCAGGTAATCTTTCGTTTAATACTTTTTCACCTAAATGATCGAGTTTTAATAACACGTAATCTTTTTGTGGACCCGCACCACGACCTTCTAAAATTTCAATAATCGAAGAGCGCGAAACAATATCGCGGCAGTCTAAATCTTTTAAATGCGGCGAATACCGTTCCATAAAACGCTCACCATTGCCATTTAACAAATAACCCCCTTCACCACGACAACCTTCGGTCATTAATGCGCCCACACCAGCTAAACCCGTTGGATGAAATTGCCAAAACTCCATATCTTGCACTGGCAAACCCGCGCGTAATACCAAACCGATTCCATCACCGGTGTTAGTGTAAGCATTCGTGGTAGTTTCAAATATACGACCCGCACCGCCCGTGGCTAATGCCACTGCGCGTGCTTTGAAATAAACCAATTCGCCTGTTTCCATACACAGCGCAATCACACCTGAAACACCGCCGTTGTCAGAACAAATTAAATCCATCGCAACCCATTCGTTGAAAAAATGCGTATTCGCTTCAATATTTTTTTGATACAGCGTGTGCAACATGGCATGACCCGTGCGATCAGCCGCGGCACAAGTGCGTCGCGCTAATTCGCCACCGAAATCACGAGTATGTCCACCAAATGCACGTTGATAAATTTTTCCATCCTCTAAACGCGAAAAGGGTAATCCCATGTGTTCTAATTCAATGACAGAAGCGGGCGCTTGTTGACACATATATTCCGCAGCATCTTGATCTGCTAAACCATCTGAACCAATCACGGTGTCATACATATGCCATTCCCATTTATCGGGAGTGACATTGCCTAATGCCGCCGCAATACCTCCTTGTGCCGAAACGGTGTGTGAACGCGTTGGATAGACTTTTGAAATGACTGCGACTTTGTAACCGCTTTGCGCCATTTGCAATGCCGCACGCATGCCCGCACCGCCAGCGCCTACGATGACAGCGTCAAATTGTTTTGTTTGTATTGTATTAGCCATATAACGCATCCACACACCAAATCAAATAACTCGCCAACGCTAAAATAACCAGTATTTCTAGTATTAAACGCAGCACACCGCATTTTACATAATCAGTGAATACCGTCCACAAACCAATCCACGCATGCCACAAAATAGCCATTAACACGATAACTGATGTAATTTTTATCCAGAGGCAAGAAAATAAATCACGCCATGTCGCATAATTCAACGGCTGGTGTAACAATAAATAACTCAACAAAAAAACGGCGTAGCACCCAATTAAAATCGCAGTCACTCGTTGTACGATCCATTCATAAAATCCACGATGATTGTTGTTGCAATGATTTACCATAGCCACACTCCCGCTAAAACAATTGCAATTGCTGCGAGAAAAATAACAAAAAACGCGGTAAATCGTGCTACCTTCAGAGACTCACCAATACCACAATCCATAACCATGTGACGCAGTCCTGCAAAAAAATGAAAAGCCACAGAAGAAATCAATATCCAAGATAATAACTTCATCATGGGAGAATGAAGCTGGTGTTGCAACTGATCGAAGCTATCTTGTGAAGACAAAGAATGATGCAATAAATACAATGCAAAGGGTAAGAGTAGAAATAATAAAACGCCGGAAATACGATGCAAGATAGAAACAATCGCCATCGGCGGAAATGTCATTCGGGTCAAATCCAAATGAACTGGTCTTTCTACTTTATTCACTGTTTTTTTTCCATGAAATTAAATTTAGATATAGTATGCCATCGGCGGTCAAAGAATGCGATCGCGTGGGGATTATAACGACAATATTTTTGAAAAACAAATTGTTGCGAAGTGTATAAACCTCACATTATAAACGTACACTCACTGACATCTCACCTTGCAGCAGAGTTCGCAGCGAATCATTTTTCTAATTCGCTATCTTTTTCGAACGTGATAACATAACTAAATTTAAATGCACGAGAAAGCCATGTCAAAAAAATCAGATAAAAAAGCAATACTCTCTTTTGAAAAAGACACCATCGACTTACCCATTTTGTCTCCCACATTAGGCTACGATGTGATTGACATCAAAACACTCGGCAAGCATCAACACTTCACTTATGACCCAGGTTATTTCGCAACTGCATCGTGCGAATCTAAAATTACCTACATCGATGGTGACAACGGTGTCTTACTTTATCGTGGTTATTCGATTGATCAACTGGCTGCAAAATGTGATTACCTGGACGTATGTTATTTATTAATTTATGGCGAACTGCCAACCGATTCACAGAAAAAAACATTTGAAGCAAAACTTGAAGAAGCGGCACCAATTTGTGATTTTACAAAGAATATATTTTCTGGATTTACGCGCGATGCCCATCCCATGGGTATGTTGCTCAGTATCATCGGCGGATTATCGACACGCCAAGGCAACGCCTGCAATTTAAAAAATGCGGCAGATCGTGAAAGAGCAGTCATTCGTCTTATCGCAAAAGTACCTGTTATTGCCGCAATGATTTACCGTCACAATGAAGGGAAGGCATTTATTGCACCGCAAAAGGGGTTGGGATTTACGAAAAACTTTTTACATATGTTGTTAGGTGATGATACAAAAACAAATAATCCTATTTTAATTCGCGCACTCGATCGTATTTTTACCTTACACGCCGATCACGAACAAAATGCATCAACCTCCACAGTTCGCATTGCTGGCTCAACCGGCACACATCCTTTTGCGGCAATTTCTGCGGGAATCAGTGCATTGTGGGGCGCTGCACACGGTGGCGCAAACGAAGCTTGTCTGAATATGCTGAAACAAATTGGCGATGAATCACAAATCGAAAAATATCTGGTAAAAGCAAAAGACAAAAATGATCCTTTTCGTTTAATGGGATTTGGTCACCGTGTTTATAAAAGTTATGATCCACGCGCCAAAATCATGCAACAAACAACGCATGAAGTTCTCAAAGCGTTAAATAAACATAATGACCCGCTTTTCAAATTGGCCATGAAATTAGAAAAAATTGCGCTGGAAGATCCCTATTTTGTTGAAAGAAAATTGTATCCCAACGTCGATTTTTATTCAGGTGCTACATTAAGTGCGATGGATATCCCAACGAATTTATTCACTGTTATCTTTTCATTGGCGAGAACCGTTGGTTGGGCGAGTCATTGGTTTGAAATGACCAACGAACCCGACTATCCGCTTTATCGTCCGAGACAGTTGTATACGGGTAGTAAGCAAAGGGAATTACCATAAAAGATAAGGTGGGGAATCAGTTGAATCTAGCGCAATATCAAAAAAAAGTTCCATCTCCGCCCCACTCCATCTGGACCAACCCAATTCACTTCATCGCCTGCGGATTCGGTATTGGTAGTTTTCCCTTCTTTCCCGGAACACTCGCAACGCTAGCAGCAATACCATTCACTATCATTATGCTGTCACACTTAACTATTATTTTATATTTTATTGTTTGCGCAGTACTTTTTTTTGTTGGCGTTTATTGTTGCGGCGTTACCAATCGTGATTTTAAAACCGATGACCATCCCACAGCCTGTTTCGATGAAATCGCTACTTTTCCCATTGTGATGGCAGGCGTTCCTTGCACATGGTATTTTTTATTAATCGGTTTTCTGTTATTTCGTTTTTTTGATATCGTAAAACCATTCCCTATTTGCTGGATTGATCAAAACATTCACGGCGGAATCGGCGTGATGTTAGATGATTTATTAGCAGCCATTTTTTCGTTGGTTATTTTGCAGGGTATTCTAATTTTGATATGATGAGCACAAAGGATATGGGTGTATGAGCAAAGGACAGCAACAATGTTAATTGAAAAAAATCTCACGAAGTCAGGCGATCGACTCAGACGCGCCAGAATTCTTGCTGGCGTTTCCACGCGTCGCGAGTTTGAAAAAAAATACCACATCAGTGCCAATACGTTGCAAGGTTGGGAGCAAGGTAAAAACCCGCTCTCTAAAAAAGGTGCAAAACGCATTATCGAAGCGCTCAAGGCTGAAGGATTAATCTGCTCGCTAGAATGGTTGATGCAAGGCACGGGCGTGCCACCTCGCCCGTTTGAAATGACGCAGGATGAATTCACTTCTGGCACTGATTTAGAAAATTTTTTCAATCATATGAGCTTGCAAGAAGAACAAGCCATCTATCAAGAATTACAAACATTTAAAACACATAATCCCAATGCCATTATCATCACCATTTCCGACGACAGCATGGAACCACAATTTCGCGCAAATGATTATGTTGGCGGTGTGCGCTTAACCAAATCAGAAGATATTCAATTGTATTTAGGGCAACCTTGTATTGTTGAATTAATAGATCATTCCATTATCGCTCGTCACATTCATGCGGAAGCGGACTCGGGCAGCTACACCTTGTCATGCACCAATTTTCAATCAAAAAACGCACCATTAAATATTTTTAATGCACGCATTATTAGTGCTGCGCCGATTTTGTGGCATCGGAGAAAATTAAGTCGGGGATAATCTAGGTTTTAGATTTAATGAATGCATTTAAAACAGCATTCACAAACTTGTAACCATCTTGCGAGCCAAATTCTTTGGTTAATTCAATGGCTTCATTGATCACCACCGAGGGTGGCACTTCAGGATGAAATTGCAATTCATCAATTCCCAATCGCAATGCAGATAATTCCACTGGATTTAATTGTGAAATGGATCGATCTAAAAAAGGTGACATCATCTGATCGATTGCATTACGATTTTTCAATGTACCCAAAACCAATGCATGATAAAAGTCCAAATCAAGATTGATTTCAACGCCAAAATCATTGGCATGTTCAACCAAAAAGTTTTTCGCGATCATCTCTGGCGATTCATCTGAAAAATGAGAATGGTACAATGCTTGCAAAGCAAAAACGCGAGCTTGGTGTCGTTTGTTGGGTTTTGTGGCTTTGCGAGCCACGCTCACATTGTTCATTAAATCCTTTGATTTTACCGGCTTACTCATATTAGCTTTGCTCATGTTGTACGCGGTTCTGCGCTATCATATTGTAATTTTTGTATTTCTTCATGAAATGCTTGGATGTCCTGAAAACTGCGATAAACCGATGCAAAACGCACATACGCCACTTGATCCATCGCGCGCAATTCCGCCATCACCCACTCACCCAATAATTGTGAACTAATTTCACGCTCACCACGCGCACGAACATTTTTTAAAATGCGATTCATCGCTGAATCAATTTGTGCTGTTTTTACCGGTCTTTTTTCCAAAGCGCGTAACATCCCACGCCGCAATTTATCTGCATCAAAAACACAACGCTCACCATCGCGTTTTACAACGCGCGGCAGTGACAACTCAGCGCTTTCAAAAGTGGTAATACGTTCTTCACACGACACGCATTCACGACGACGGCGCACTTGCGCACCTTCATCCACTAATCGTGAGTCGATTACTTTGGTATCTTCTTTTCCGCAAAAGGGGCAATGCATAATTTAGTTATCTGTTATCTGTTATCTGGGATCAGTGTGTGTATACCGGAAACTGGCTACACAATTTCTTCACATCACTTTTCACACGCGTTAAAACAACTCCGCTATTTATATCATCTAAAATATCTGCAATCCAATGCGAAACCATTTTAGCCTCGCTTACTTTAAAACCGCGTGTCGTTATCGCAGGACTACCAATACGTAAACCACTGGTCACAAATGGCGACTGTGTTTCACCTGGAACCGTATTTTTATTCAGCGTAATATGCGCTTCTCCCAATCTATTTTCTGCCACTTTACCGGTGATATTTTTTCCAAGCAAGCTTACTAAAAATAAATGATTATCTGTACCGCCAGACACAATATCATACCCTCTTTCTTGCAAAACAGATGCCATTGCGCGTGCATTATCGATCACTTGTTGCTGATAGACGCGAAAATCAGGTTGCAATGCTTCTTGAAAAGCCACCGCTTTTGCAGCGATAACGTGCATCAACGGTCCACCCTGACAGCCCGGAAAAACAGCCGAATTTAATTTTTTTTCTAATTCAGGATTTGATTTTGCTAAAATTAATCCGCCGCGCGGACCACGCAATGTTTTGTGTGTGGTTGACGTGGTGATATCCGCAATATTCACAGGCGAAGGATATAATCCTGCTGCAACCAATCCCGCGACATGCGCCATATCCACCATCAAATAAGCACCAATTGTATCGGCAATCTCTCGCATCAATTGCCAATCTACAATACGCGAATAAGCAGAAAATCCACCGACAATCACTTTGGGGCGATGCTGTTTCGCCAACTCAGCGAGTTGATCATAATCGATTTCACCCGTTTGTTTATGTAAACCATAATGCACAGCACGATATAATTTTCCTGAAAAATTCATTTTTGCGCCATGCGTTAAATGACCGCCATGACTTAAATCCATTCCCAAGATCATATCACCCGGTTCGATCATCGCTGCATACGCCGCTTGATTGGCTTGCGAACCGGAATGCGGTTGCACATTCGCATAATCCGCTTGAAATAATTTTTTTGCGCGATCAATCGCTAACGTTTCCACTTCATCCACATATTCGCAGCCGCCATAATATCGTTTACCGGGATAGCCTTCGGCGTACTTGTTGGTGAGTACAGAGCCCTGTGCTTTTAATACATCCACACTCACGTAATTTTCAGAAGCAATTAATTCAATATGATCTTCTTGACGTTGTTGTTCATTGGCAATCGCTTGCCATAATGGATCCATTTGCATTGAGACACTCCAATAAAAAATTTCATGCAGTGTAACTCAGATTGATGACAACTTCATCCATGCTTTTAATTCTTTCTGCGTCACACCCAAGCCATGAATACGCTCAGGACCCATGTGCATCAGATCTTCGTGAATCACGGTAATGCATTCTGATTGAAATGCGGTGGGAATAATGTCACGCACATTTTTTTGAATATATTTTTCCAGTAATTTTCCAGTTAATTTTTTTAAAATAATATCGCGTACTATCTTTCTCGTTTCTTTGCGAAAACGAATTCGGACTTCATTCAATCCCATCGAATCGACCAATACACGATATTCGCGCGCTGTGTATAATAAGGAAAATGTGTAAAGTTCCGCTAACACACGTACATCGTGCAATTCATAAATCGCTAACATCGCTGAAATATAATCTTCTTTCGAAATTTTGTTAAATGCGATCGGATATAAATTATTTCGAATCAATGGAATATTTGCGCTTAATCGTGCTGTGCGTTTGTTCACATCAGTAAAAACTTGCAAATAAGCGATATGAACCAGCAGAAAAAAACTTTGCTCATACGGATCATGAATTTTTTTTGCTATATCACAAATATGATTTAACTGTTTTGTTAAGCGCAACTGATCATCCATTGGGATATAGGTAGAACTACTAATTTTAACTGAGTGATCTCGAATTTTTCCAGACTCTTTTCCCTGCACCAATCCTTCGGATAACAAATAATGTAGTGTGCAGATCGTATTAAAATTAATTTCTAATTTTTCCGCATTATCGACAAGATAACGTATTGCCTCTTTATGATTCAAAATCATAATTTTTTCAGCATCTAATTTTCCAACACTACTTTCACCTTCCATGATTAATTTTTCTGTTTCACCAAATGAATACGTGTTCCCTTCTAATCGCGAAGAGTGGTAAGACAACTCAACTAATAAACGATCATAAATTTTTCGCGCATAAGTACCCGCCGGTGTTGCATCTACTTCAGGTGCTCCTACTGATTGCAATGTTGCTGTTTGCGATGCCGTTAAATAAGCGGTTTTGTTCGGTTGATACGCATCAACCCAGGTCCTGTCGTAAGTAATCGGTTGACGTTGAAATACAGGCTGATGAATTCGTGACAGTGTTGTATGTACATCGCGACTGAAAATAAATGGCTCTTCGACAGGGATAACAAAATCTTTTTTTTCAATACGTGCTCGATAATACGTACCCCGCTTCTGCCCTAATTTTTCAACGCGGTGTTCTGCAACCAACTCATTTAACCAACGCCGTACGCTACGCTCTGCAAAGTTTTTGCCAAGCATTTTTAGTAACGTCGGCAATTGAATGGATTCTGATTGTTGTTGCAGTGCCCTCAATACGGCCACTTTCTTTTTATCTTTATTCATAAATACGGCCACTATAAGGGGTTAATACCCGATTATACGGCCAAAATAGCCCAAAAAATAGGGGAAATCAAACAATACGGCCAAGATACGGCCAACTAACTCAGAAATACGGCCAAACTCAAATCATTTGCAAAACGTGTTCTAATTTATCCACCGCGTAATTATTCGTGCTTGCTGAGTCGCTGGCGCAGGAGTTGGTTGATCAGAAGGGAGCTGACCCATAACCAATAAGGTTAGGTAAGTCGCTCCACTTTTTTTCTTTTTTTTGTCGTTCCACCAACGATTTTGCAATGCAGAAATTCCTTCTTGAAAATTCTTGACGTTTGAGAATAATTCTATGCATCGTTTTTGACTACCACCATTGTTCAGATAAGTTTCTTCTAAAAAAAATACCATGGGAAGGGTGCTCATATTCGCCGATCGTGTTTTGCGTGAGAAAAAACCAGAAATATTTGACGTTGGTTGTCGAAAGAATTCAGCAGTTAGTTGCTTTTGAATGCGAATTAATTGCGTTGCAGCTTCGCCTGGATTTTGATGGTTTGCAATTATACTGCTGACGACATCAGCGCTACATATTAATGCATCTAACACATTTCCTTGTTTCAATCCCGCTAATGCTTTTGCAAAATCCCATGGATTTTGATGCTTTGCAATCACATCAAAATTATCTTGTGTGAGTATTTCCCACGCACACAAGTCATGCAATGCTGTTATAATCCGTGGATCTTTATGCTTTGCAATCTCTGTCAACCACTGCGGACTCACTAATCATTTTTTACAGTGGGACTTGCATCCTTATCATCCCGCAGTGTTGGTGTTGGTGTTGGTGAACGACTGGTAACGATAGGGCTTATCGTGTTAGCTGGTGGTTCTGATGCTGGTATCTTCTTCTCATTCTCCTCCATACCTCTGTTTTTTATAAACTCAAACGCCGCATCTTGGTCTGCAATCGACATCCGCAACAACTTCTCTACCAGGTCGTTTTCCAAGCCGGCAGCTGGCAAGCGCCTATACAACACAGCAAGGTTGCCTTTGCCATCGACGGAAAAGTTGTTTTCTATTGTGTAGCATTCGCTGACTCCTTCTTTTTCGTAGTAGTCAAATCTTTGGCCAAAACAAACGAATAAATCACTCTTCTCTTTAGTATTCTCAGGATCATTCACCCACTTCTCAAACTCAATAAAAGAGTCAAACTTTTTAGGAATTATTGACGGCATACCCACCTACCTTAAAATTAATTTAAACACTCACTCTGATAACTCACACTGATCACTCAATCATAAGTATCGTACATATTTCTAAAAATACTATCCCAATTTCATTGAAGAGAATAATACCAGTTGAATTATAGCACAAATACATAACAGAGCTCTGTGCCCTGTTGTCTTGCGAATCTATAGCGAGCGCCAATCATTGTAGTTATAATGTAGTTATGAAAAATATACAGTTTGAATGGGATGCTGGCAAAGCGTCTACTAATCAGAAAAAACATGGAATTAGCTTTTGCGCAATATCGAGGTATATTATGAAAAAAGAATACGATTTTTCAAAAGCAAAAAAAATCCTTACGTTCGAAACTTAAAAAAGCAAGTCGCGATAAGGCTTGATCCTGACACGATTGAATATTTTAAAAAGTTAAACGCTCATTAATTTATATCTTCGTGAGTGCGCTCACAAACATAGAAAATTATCGATGGCTTGGTCGACAGGGAAGTAACTCTAGTTAGTGGGTGGCGCTATAGATGCGCCAACACCTGTTGCAGATGATCCACCGCAATAATTTCCATTCCATTGATAGACGATTTTGGTGCATTGCCTTTGGGTATAATCGCTTTTTTAAAACCATGTTTCACCGCTTCTTTAATGCGTTCTTGTCCATTGGAAACCGGACGAATTTCACCAGACAAACCCACTTCACCCAACACAATTAATTCCGGCAACAATAATTTATTTTTCAAACTCGACATCACCGATAATAAAACCGCTAAATCTGCTGCAGTTTCTGTCACACGCAAACCGCCTACTACATTGGCAAATACATCTTGATCATACGTTGCAATGCCTGCGTGACGATGCAACACCGCTAATAACATGGATAAACGATTGTGATCCAAACCCACTGTCACACGACGCGGATTAGCCAGATGACTTTCATCCACCAATGCTTGCACTTCAACTAATAACGGGCGAGAACCTTCCCACGTGACGGTAATTGCACTGCCTGGTGCTGCTTTTTGATGACCCGATAAAAAAATCGCAGACGGGTTAGACACTTGTTTTAAGCCATTTTCGGTCATCGCAAAAATACCCACTTCATTCACGGCACCAAAGCGATTTTTCACGGCACGAATAACGCGATAACGCGAATCATTTTGTCCTTCAAAATATAAAACAGCATCCACCATGTGTTCTAACACGCGCGGTCCGGCAATCGTGCCATCTTTGGTCACATGCCCCACAATAAATAATGCAATTCCTTTTTGTTTGGCAACCATCACCAGTTTAGCTGCACTTTCTCGCACTTGTGAAACACTACCTGGTGCAGCCGGTAACAAATCGGTATACATGGTTTGAATAGAATCAATCACCATGATTTTCGGCTGAAATTTTTCTGCAGACAATAAAATTTTTTCAACATTTGTTTCAGCCAACAAAGATAAATTTTCTTGCGGTAACTGCAAGCGTTTCGCGCGCATCGCTAATTGTTGCAATGATTCTTCGCCGGTCACGTAAAGTGGTCGATGCGTTTTTGAAATATGTGACAAAATCTGCAATAAAATAGTGGATTTTCCGACACCAGGATCACCGCCAATTAAAACAGCGGAATCAGAAACCAACCCACCGCCGAGAATTAAATCAAATTCATCTAATCCCGTTTTTATTCTCGCTTGTGTTTCAATTTTTACATCAGCAATAGCGGTAATCTCGGACAAAACACCGGCAAATCCCGCCATGCGAGGATTTTCAGATGTTGAATGGTTCAGCACGCGTTCTTCTATAATCGTATTCCATTTTTCACACTCCGCGCATTGCGGAATGTGTCAGCGGATTTGAGACAAAATTTCGGATAAATTTTCCATCAAAATTAAGCCATAATTCCCCCTCCTTGTAAATTTATTTTTCCA
>Ga0155524_123_pt1 | contig 140732 bp, 124 predicted proteins | sample RifCSPhighO2_12_FD_107181 | JGI IMG/M metagenome (GOLD analysis project Ga0155524, IMG submission 107181) | Gammaproteobacteria bacterium RIFCSPHIGHO2_12_FULL_39_24
CCTCAACAGACATTTTGCGTTGATATCTATGTTGACCGTAAACTATCTCACGGTAGGAATTAAATTGGTGTTTTGAGATGGATAGCGCTATACCCAACAGAATTCCGTTAAAACTCGCCACATTGGATACATTCATGACACACAAAAAAATCTCAGATGAAGATCGTGATATTTTTCAAAAAGCAGTCTCGGATGTCAAACCATTAAAATCATCTCACCGCGATATGTTAGAAAAGAAAAATTATTCTCTACAAAAATTTTCTCTAAAAGCAAAAGATGAATCACGCAATGAGCGTAAAATTATATTTGATTTTCATGATCAGCAACCTCAGGTTGATAGCGAAGATATTATTTCTTTTACACACACGGGTGTGCAGCACAAGCGCTCAGCGCAATTAAGAAGAGGAAAAATATGCGCAGAATCGACATTAGATTTGCATAGACATACCGTTGATGAAGCTATTTATGCAACAGAAAATTTCATAAAACACTGTCAAAATAGTGGTTTTCGTGTGGTATGTATTATTCATGGGAAAGGTCATTATTCTGCTGATAATAAACCCGTGATTAAAAATCTACTGAATAATTATCTTCGCAGTCATGCTGCCGTGCTCGCATTTCACTCCGCGAAGGGAAAACAGGGCGGTGCAGGTGCGCTGTATGTTTTGTTGAAATTAAAATAGAGCAATATTTTGAAAACGGTTTAAAGTCACCTTGTATTGTTATTTTACTTGAATGTATTGAATACATATGATATACATATAATATGGAATTTGAATGGGACTACAAAAAATCCGCGACGAACGCGAAGAAGCATTTGGTTACATTTGATGAGGCGATCACGTGTTTTTATGATCCATACCAGATTGCTTTTTATGATCCAGATCATAGTGACGAGGAAGATCGCGAAATTATGATTGCAAAATCGAATCGCCACAGGGTTTTGCTAACCTGTTATACGATTCGCGGTGAAAAGATACGTGTGATTTCAGCAAGATTGGCAACCAAACAAGAAATAAAAGACTATGAAAGCAGAATATAATTTAAAAAAATTGAAAATTAAAAGGCGTGGCATGCTTCCTGCTCTTCGAGCAAAAAAAGCAGATCACGCAAAAGTGCGTATTACCATTTCTCTTGATAAAGATGTTATCGAACATTTTAAGTCAGAATCGAATGCCAAAGGTGCACTCCCTTACCAAACACAGATTAATCAGGCGTTAAGACAGATGATTGATCAGCCGCATAGTGGTTCTGATAACGTCACAGAAATTAAATCAACTTTGCTACACGACAAAACTTTTATTAATGAAGTAGCAAAACGCGTAAATCGCGGTCATTCAAAATAGGTGTCGATTTAGTTGTGTTTCAGAATCAAAATGTCTCAAAAAACCGCACTAATGGATTTGAATTCGTTTGAATAATCTCTTGATATAATTTTTCACCTTCAGATGATAGAGGATGCGCAACCAGTGGATCCTCTTTTTCAGGTGACGCATAAACAAATAAAACAGAATCATCCTGTAGTAATTCAATGATTCGATTAATGTGATCGGGGTTTACTGCAAAACAACCCCACGTTCTTCCTGCATAACCCATTGTTCTAATAAATTTTGGCGTGATGTCCCACTCAGAATGAATGACAATACCGCGAGATAATGCATTACTATTAATATCTGATTCTAATCCTCTCACATGCAAAGATTTTCCAAATGCGCCGTGATATTCCTGTCCATACGTTGTGAATATACCCAATGATGATTCATGTGAATTAGGATCATTTGAAAAATGGGTTGGATAAATTTTTCCTGAGTTTCTGCCTTGAGCAACATGAATATTCATAATGATGTGTTTGTTGTGCAAATCAATTACCCACAATCTTTTTTCGTAGGATGGTTTGTTGAAATCAACAATGGTTAGCATGGATAAGTTGCGCACATCGTTTTGTTTTATTGCATATAAATAAGCATTGATGGCTGCTTTTAAAATGGGTTTGGGTAAACCGTCAATTTCATTTGGGTTAGGTTGACTTGATGAATGATGTACAGAACGACTATTTTTTTCAACCACAAAATAATTTTCTGCCAATGCGTTTTCTGCGAACAGGCTGATTAGAATGATAGACAAAATTGTTAGTAACCGCTTAGACATTTTTAGCCCTAAAATTAAGATTTCAAAAATCGCGAGTGGGAATTTACCATTTTTTCTTGTTCAATGACAGATCACAACAGCATCATTCCTGCTGCAATCAGCGCAGTGACGGGAATCGTGACGATCCACGTGAGAAATATTTTACTCATGGTTGGCCAGTGAACACCAAAAAAACTCTGTGAAAGACCCACGCCTGCAATGGAACCCGTGACGGTTTGTGTTGTTGAAATAGGTATTCCCAAATCGGTTGCCGCAAAAATAACGATTGCAGCGCCTGTTTCTGCGCAGGTGCCACGTAACGTATTTAACTGTGTGATCTTTTTTCCCATGGTATGTACAATACGCCAACCACCAAACAGGGTTCCTAGCGCAATAACAAAATGACAAGCAATGACAATCCAAAACGGAACATGAAAATGATTTCCAAGATATCCACTTGAATAAAGTAAGACAGCGATAATGCCCATTGTTTTTTGTGCGTCATTTCCACCATGCGTGAGACTCAATAACGCGGAAGAGATCAGTTGAACATATTTAAAAAAATAATGATTGATTGCTTCGGTGTTTTTTATTGTAAAGTAATTTACGATAACGGTTAGCAGATATCCAAACAACATTCCGATGATCGGAGATAAAATAATGGCGGCAATCACCTTAATAAAACCTGACAAAACGAGCGCATGAACACCTCCTTTTGCAAGCGCACTACCGGCTAGACCACCAATCAAAGCGTGCGAAGAGCTTGATGGTAATCCGTAAAACCATGTCACGATATTCCAAATAATTGCGCTCACAACAACCGAAAAAATTAAATAAGAATCAACATAAGATTGATGAATCAAGCCTGAACCCATGGTGCTTGCAACTGATAATTTAAAAAATAAAAATGCAATAAAATTAAAAAATGCTGCCCATGCGACGGCTTGTAGCGGTGTTAATACATTGGTAGCCACAATTGTCGCAATGGAATTACCGGCGTCGTGAAATCCATTGGTGAAATCAAATACCAGCGCCAAGAAAACCACCAGCAGAATAAATGTAAGGTGAATTGTCATAACTTAATGATGGCATAAATCAGGTGTACATAATATGGCAGACCCATTATTCACAATCTTCAACACAGTGTTTTATTTTTTGATTAATCCTGTTATTATTCTGTTGTTGTTTTTTATAACGGTGGTAACACCCAATTTTTATAGGTTAGTTTTATGGCAAGAGAAACAGGTGTCGTTAAATGGTTTAACGATCAAAAGGGTTTTGGATTTATTACACGTGATGCGGGCGGTGCTGATGTATTTGTACATCATAAAGCAATTAAGGCATCAGGACGTAGAACATTGCAAGAAGGTGATCGTGTCGAATTCACAGTAGTGAAGGGCGACAAAGGATTCCAAGCGGAAGATGTTACGGTTATCTAACTACTGTCTTTTGAAAAAACAGCCGCCGACAGAGTGGCTGTTTTTTTAGGGTTTCTGAAAAAGTCGTAAAAACTGCAGAAAATAGATTAACAAGATGCTGCAAATTTAGTTGCCAAGTAAAATTGTTCAAAGTGTACCCACGTTTTCATTAACATCCCTGGACTGGTCAGAATCCACAATGTTAACCAGTAATGCGATGGTGTCAGAAAATAAAGAAGAAAGAGGGCAAAAAAAATATCGTGACTAGTGCAAATGAAATAACGCACGATACTTTTTTGAGAAAACAAAGCCAGTAATGCTGATCCATTAGAAATAAAGTGTAAGTGAGATCCGCCTTTGCAGGCGCTCGCATAGCAAATAGCAAAATGGCTAGCGATGTCTAATGCTACTACAGCGACAAATAAACTGAATAAATGCGGATAAGCCCACACACAACTGGCCAGTAGAATAGTGATGGATGCCCTGTCTATCGAAAAATCCAATAATGTACCTAACTGTGATTGTTGGTTCAATGCGCGAGCCAATGTGCCATCTAGCATATCCAATACTGAATTAGCAACATATAACCAAATTGCAATCCATGGATGTATAGAAAAAATAAATATTGCAATGATCAGCAATGCAATTCGAATATAGTCCAAAATATTGGGAATAAAAAAAACGGGAGATTTTCTAAGAGCGATAGTGTTTTTCATCATCAATACCAATTCATTTGGCGTAGTACTCTCACATAGGTTATTTTTGATGTCAATGGCATCGGGTTGGGTATTTTTACATGCTGCGCACATTGAGTATCTATTTGTCGGTCGGTGTTATCTCGGCAACGATGTCCCTTGTTGCTAGTTTTTTACTGACACACACGCTCTCACCGTCCGAATACGGAATGGGAATGTTATTTGTTTCATTGATTGCAATGGTTTCCGCAGTCGGTAGTGTTGGAATGGATCGGGTATTTTTGCGTTATTTTTATGATAAAAATTATCAGGATAACATCCCCTTGCTATTATATTGCTGCCTGTTTTTTGTAGCACTCGGCGTACTCACTGTTTTCTTGATCGGGTCTTTTTTTACAAATTATATGAGTGCTTTTTTTCACTTACGGGGCTGGGTGGTTTGGTGCTTAATAACGATTGGCGAAATTGTTTTTATCTTGCAAATTTTTTCGTCATTACTCCCCCGGTTGTGTGAGAAGCCATTGCTGTATGCAATAGGTCAACTATTTCAAAAAGCTTCGTTTTTAATTGCTATTATGGTGTTGCTGTTTTTTTCAAAAAAAAATAGTACCGTCATTATTTATAGTCAATTATTTTCTTTAGGTGTTTGCAGCGCTGCGTTAATTTTTTTTTATAAAAACACGTGGAAATTTCCAATCGAATTATTTAGGCAATTACAATATCATTCTATAAAAAAATTATTTTATTATGGGGCCCCATTTATTTTTTCCGGTAGTTTACTGTGGATTTCTTTTAATGTGGATAAATTTTTATTATTGAAGTTCTCTACTGCGGATGCGTTAGGGATTTATTCAGCTGCATTTGTATTGAGTATGCCACTAGAAACGATCAGATCTATTTTTATAGTGGCTTGGATGCCTCGCTGTCATCAACTATTAGAAGAAATGCCCCTCAAAGGAAAGAAAGTGTTTCACAATACATTTCATCAAGTCTTGTGGAGTTTTACAGTTATTATTTCTTTGCTATTATTGCTCAAGCCTTTATTGGGTTTATTTTTAGGCGATGCATTTCGTGCTGCTGAAAATATTTTTGGATGGTTGTTATTGTCCATTTATTTTTATGGACTGTCTGATATTGTGACTGTTGGTATTCTTAAAAGCAAAAAAACCTATTGGAATATTCCCATATCCATATTATGTCTTTTGACAAATATGATTGCCTGTTATTTTTTTATTCCTTTTTGGGGCGTGCAAGGTGCTGCTATTGCCAATGCCATTAGTTTCGGCGTATTTTTCTTAACACGATTTGTGATTGGATTTTGGTATTATTCTTTTAAAATTTATTATGCGCCATTATTTTTGTATGTGTTGTATTTGTGTGTTGAAATACTGCTTGCTAATCAAAATAATGTTGATTGGCAATGTACAGTAGCGATTCTGTTTCTTTTCGTTTCTTTTTATTTAGAGAGAAAGTGGATGATGAATTATGTTCTGAGCGGTTTTCGTAAGGTGTATGTTTAACATGCTGGTAATATGCTGTGGTGTGTATTCAAGCGATCGTTGATAAGCCCCTTTTTTTAAGTGATTTTTACTCTCTTCCGACATCTCCATCACATTTTTCATGGCACGCAATAATGATTTACCGCATTCATTTTCAAATAATATCCCGTTGATATTATCTTGAATAATTTCCCGTGGACCAAAATCACAATTGCTCGCAATCACGATGGATCGTTCAGCCATCGCCTCAATAACGACTTTGCAAAATCCTTCTGTTCGAGAAGGAATTAAACAAAACAAAGCTTTTGAGATCAACCGCTCAGGATGGGCAATAAATCCAGGTAAAAATACTTTTTCAGTTAATTGATGGTGTTTGATTAATTGTGCTAATTCTTTTCGTTGAGATCCGTCTCCAACAATCAATAATTTTATGGTTGGATATGCTCGTGAAAAATTGACGAAAGTGTTAATTAAAAAATCAAATCCTTTTTGATATTCAAGTCGACCTATTGTTATTAAAAAATCACCGTCTATTAATTTGTACGAATGGTCTTGCAGACCATTATTTTCTGGCGGCAAACAACAGGGAAGAAAAAAAAATTTTTCCGTTGATAGTTTATAAGTAGCTGCTGTTTTTTGAATTAAAAAAGAATTAACAGCAATAATGGAGTCTGCTGTTGAAAATACCTTTTTTAATACCGAATTAATCAGCATTTTTGAATAACGATAAGTCCATTTAGTGCGAAAAATTTTTTGTAGTAATGCGGGATGATCCATTTGATTGCCAACGCGTGCGTACCAAAAGAAATTTTTTTTTCTAGAAAAAAAATGAGACACATAAGTGGCGATAGCGGCTTGCACTGTATACGATATTACTATCGTTGGTTTTTCTTTTTGTATTATTTTGCGAGCGCGATGAGTATAATAAAAAAATAGTAAATAGGGTTTTAAAATAGTCACCCCTAATTTCTCTGATTGAAAAACAGAAAGCCAAAAACGATTATTTTTATAATGATCTAGATTAAGATCTTGATGATACCATTGCCCTGCGTGCAAGAATGGACAAATAATGTGCTCAAATTTTTTGTCTAAAAAAGGATAAATATCGAGCAAAAAACGTTCTTCACCGCCAAATTTTAATGATGGAATGAGATGTAAAATTTTTTGCATGTGATCAGCCTTATAGCAAAACAGTATGATCATAATATTAAGGGATGAGATATGAAAGTAATCGTTATCGGTGCGGGTCTTTCCGGTTTAGCGGCTGCAACGGCTTACGCAAAAAAAGGACATGAGGTTAAATTGTTTGAAGCATCGGATCGTGCTGGCGGACGATCACAAATTTTACACCATAAAGATGCTGTTGTTGATGTGGGTACGCAATATTATCACACCAATTATAAGCGTGGCCTAAAACTGTTAAAAGAAAATGGATTTGAAAAAAAACTGTATAAAATTATCGGTTACACACAATTTTCAAATGCAGAGGGATCATTTTTATTGAATCAACAATTACCTTTTCTCAAAACGGTTGGTTTATCAAACAATCTTCGCGCGCTGGTTTTTTTAATAAAAAATATTTTACAGACAAAGCAGAGTCAAATTTTTGGTTTGCGTGATTGTCATAGCAAAGATCGATTGATTGATCCGAGCAAACAGGCTGATGTGATTTCAAAATATGTTTTGCGTTCAATTACATTGGCAGGTGCTTTGGTGGATGCCGATATTGCTAATATGGGTGATATACAACTACAACGTCTAATCAAAATTGTATTAATGACGCATTATCTTAGTTTGTCTACGGGTGTTGCATCCTTGCATCATGAACTAGCATCGCATCTGGATATTGATTTTGAAACTCCGGTAGATAAATTAATGACTAAAAATAATCGTGTCACTGGAATATTAATTAATAATCGCGAAATAGCGGCAGATCATGTGATTGTTGCTACTGCAGCGCCTGCCGTTTCTCATTTATTGCCAACAGAATGGAAAGTTGAGCATGATTTTTTTAAACATATTCAAGCCCCCAGCTTTATTTTGCCTACTTTCTTTTTAGATAGACCACTACAAAAAAAAGTGTGGTCTTATATTTTGGATAAATCAAAGGGAAGTATCGTTGATATGGTAATTGATGCATCTCAAAAAAATCCACACATGGTGCCTTCTGGAAAAGCGGTGATACAGCCGTGGATTTGTTATCCGAATTCTCTGAAATTAATCGGATTAACACAAGATGAGATTATACAATTGTGCATTCGGGAATTAGAACAACATTTATTTCCGGGTTTTTCAAATTGGATAGAAGAGGTGAAGGTGACTTATCATGCCTCTGCAGTACCTTTTCATCCGTTCGGCCATGCTGAAAAAGTAAAAAAATTATTGTCAGAATCAGATCAGAAAAATGTGTCTTACTGCGGAGATTATTTAACGGGTGGTTATATGGAGTCGGCATTATGGACGGTGGATCGTTGTGTGCAGTCGCGTGCGTGAGTTAGGTTTGCACCAGTAAATGAATACAGAGCCGCGTACACAACGTCGAAACACATCTGCGTCAGTGAATTAACCTCGCGGTTCTGTACTCTGTCACTAGCGCAGCAATAGTTCGACTTAATTCGTGTTATACCCCAACTTCAACAAAATAAAATCAACCATAAAACACGGCAACATACTTAAGCATTTCATTCCAATGCCCAGCAGAAATGGAAACGTGATACGCGCCTTATTTTTTTCTAATCCTGTTTTAATCAGTTGTGCTGCTTTATCAGTTGTTAGTAAAAATGGTTTATTACAGAGAAATTGCTCGCTCATATTCGATTGAACAAATCCAGGAAAAATCACAGACACCTTTATTTTTTCTGTAGACAGCAATCCACGTAATGCTTCGCCATACGTTTTGATGGCAGATTTGCTGGCAGAATAAGTCGGACACATAGGCAAACCATAAAAAGCAGTCATTGAGCTGATCAACGCAATTTGTCCTTGCTTGCGCTGACGCATTGTTTGAATGAAGGGTGATACTGTTGCTAATGCGCCAATCACATTAATATCCAGCACTGTTTTGGTATCATGCCATGATTCCAAATGATCATCGGTTAAATAATGTGTGATACCTGCATTGGCAATGACTAAATCTACTGGTTTTTCAGTGTCAATATCGTGAAGTGTTTTTTGTAATAATTCGGTTTGTGTAACGTCAATCGTATAAAGTGAAACCGTAGATTGTAATGCTCGACATTCATTTGCGACCCGTTCCAGTTCAGATAATTGTCTGCCGAACAGAGATAAGTGCACGCCTTTTTTTGAATAGATTTTTGCTAGCGTAGCACCGATGCCGCGACTGGCACCGGTAATGAGAATATGTGAAAGCATTTTTATTTCCGAAAATTAAATTAATTTTGCAATCATGTTAACCGTATCAGTAATTTGCGTTGATGTGTGTGCGCTACTGATAAAAAAACGTAATCTGGCTTGATTTTCTGGCACGCCAGGATAAATAATCGGTTGCACATAAATATTTTTTTCATATAACGCATTGGCTAATTGAACGGCTTTGCGAGAGCTACCACATAAAATGGGTATAATATTAAATCCTTCGCTTAAGCCGGTGTCCAATCCCATTTTTTTAGCTTCTGATAAAAATTGCTGACTATTTTTATGAAGCGCTGCAACTCGCTCAGGTTCTTTTAATAAAATGGTTAACGCTGCAAGCGCGGCAGCTGCCACTGGCGGTGAAATGCCGACGCTATATAAAAATCCGGGTGCTGCCATTTTAAGATGATCAACCAACGCAGTGGTTCCAGCGATATAACCACCACAACCTGCTAATGTTTTACTTAACGTGCCCATCCAAATATCAACATCGTTTGGATTAACATCAAAATGTTCCGCGATGCCACGACCTGTTTTTCCCATCACACCCAAAGAATGCGCTTCATCTACCATTAAAAAAGCACTGTGACGTTTTTTGATATCGATAAATTGTGTCAGATTGGGAAAATCACCATCCATGCTGTACATGCCTTCAATCACAATTAAAACACGTTGAAATTCGTGACGCCGCGCTTGTAATATTTTGTCTAGCGCTTGCCAATCATTGTGTGGAAAAGAAAGACGCGCCGCTCCTGACAATTTAATGCCTTGACGCACACTGTCATGAATCAGTGCATCGTGCAAAATAAGATCGTTATTATTAAACAAATAGCCAATGGTTGTCACATTGGTAGCATGACCACTCACAAAAACAAGACATCGGTCAACACCATGAAATTCTGCCAACGCTTTTTCCAGTGATTGTTGAATAGCACGTTCACCTGACACTAAGCGACTAGCAGAAACAGAAGTCCCATAATGATCGATCGCTTTTTTTGCGGCATCAGACACTCGTGGATCGCCATTTAAATTTAAATAATTATAACTGGCGTAGTTATAAAATATTTTTCCGTCGAGTTGTATCGTAGCGGTGGGAATGCCATCCAACATACAAAAAAATGGATTTTTAATATTAAATTTTTGAGCAGCAAATCGTATGTGCAAAATATTTTGATATTCGGGGTAATTTTCAAAAGAACAGCGTTCTGGAAATGGCGATTGAGTTGATGGCTGCGAAGTGGGATCATCGATGAACTGTTTTTTTTCCAAACGCATTTTTCGTCGCATTAACGCGTTGGCGAGTAATGTTTTTGTAGTGCTCAATGGGTACCTCATTGTTTAACCATTTCGTCAGAATCGCGATACATTATACATCAGATTCTCCACTTATTGATCTTCTGTTTATTTATCAGAACTGTTATGATTCGCACGATTTGCGTGACATAAAATAACGAGAAAGATTATGGATAATCATCAGGATCAACCCATTGCTATTGTCGGAATGGCATTTCGTTTACCCGGTGATTTATCCACGCCAGATGCATTATGGAATGCACTTATTAGCGATAAAAATTTAATTACTGAAATTGATAATGCGCGTTTTTCAACCAAAAAATATTGGCATCCACGCAAATCTGAGTTAGGAAAAAGTTATACATTCAAAGCAGGTGTGTTATCAAAAATAGATGAATTTGATGCGAGTTTTTTTGGCATTTCTCCTCGTGAAGCGTTTCAAATGGATCCGCAACAACGACTGTTGTTAGAGTTGACTTGGGAAGCGTTGGAAAATGGTTGTCAACATCCGGAGAAATTAGCAGGATCGAATTGCGCTGTATTTATTGGTATTGCCAACAATGAGCATATGGTGAAATGTAATCATGATCTTCCCGCGGGAGATTCTTACACCATGCTGGGTAATTGTCCCAGTATTGCTGCCAACCGAATTTCATATGTTTTTGATTTGCACGGACCCAGTCTTTCGATTGATACCGCCTGCTCATCTTCTATGGTGGCACTGCATCAAGCGTGTAGCAGTATTAGAGAAGGTGAAGCCTCATCAGCAATTGTGGGCGGCATTAATTTTTTGATGTCGCCCATTCCTTTTGTTGGATTTTCAAAAGCAATGATGCTTTCTCCGGATGGTGCTTGTAAAAGTTTTGATGCGGATGCTAATGGCTATGTGAGATCGGAAGGATGCGTTGTATTTTATTTAAAACCATTGAGAGAAGCGAAAAAAAATGGCGATCCAATTCATGGTGTCATTTTAAATTCGGGTGTCAATAGCGATGGACGTACCAATGGCATTGCTCTACCCAGTGCCGCAGCACAAGCCGCACTGATTTCACACGTACACAAACAAATTGGTTTGTCTGCAAATGACATTAGTTATGTTGAAGCGCATGGCACGGGTACGCCGGTAGGTGATCCCATCGAAGCAGCAGCGATTGGCAATGCGATTGGTCAACATCGCTCAGTTGATAATCCATTATTGATTGGTTCAGTTAAAAGTAATATTGGTCATTTAGAAGTGGTTTCAGGATTGGTTGGCATTGTAAAATCGTTATTATGTTTTAAATATAAAAAAATTCCAGCAACACTGCATTTTAACAATCCCAATCCTCATATTGATTTTAAAAATTTAAATTTATCCGTTGTTGATCGCGCACTAGATTTACCGAAACAAAAAAAACGCGCCACTATTGCAGTGAATTCTTTTGGTTTTGGTGGAACGAACGCGCATGTTGTTTTATCTGAATATGAAGCGCCGATCGCGCAACCTCAACCCCATTTAGTACCGCCTTTATTACTCAGTGTACGCAATGAATTAGCATTTCAAACAGTGGCATCAACCTATCATGTGCTGTTAACTAAAAATCCTGATCGTTATTATGATATTGCTTACACACTCGCACGACGTCGTTCGTTGCACGATCACAGTATAATTATTGATGGTGATACGGTAGACAGTATTACGGAGCAATTAGAAAAAATTAAAAATGATGATGTGCGATCTTCGCGTGTTGTTACCGGTAAAAATTTTGGTAAACACTTGTCCGTGGCATTGGTGTATTCGGGCAATGGTTCGCAATGGCAGGGCATGGGTCAGCAACTTATGCAAGAATCGTGGTTTGAAAAAACCATTACTGAAATAGACTTATTATTTTCAAAATACAGTGATTTTTCGATTAAAACAGCATTGATGACTGGATTAGAAAATAGTCTTTATCATTTGACTGAAGTGGCACAACCTTGTTTATTTGCACTGCAAGTAGCGATCACGCAGTATTTATTGTCGCAAGGCATTGTGGTTGAAGCAGTGCTGGGTCACAGTGTCGGTGAAGTAACAGCAGCGTGGATGAGCGGTGCACTGACATTAGCGCAGGCGGTTGAAGTTATTTATGTGAGAAGTTTTTGGCAAGGTAAAACACGTGGTACAGGAAAAATGGCAGCGATTGCGTTGCCACTGACAACAGTGCAAACCATGCTGAGTGATTTGAATTTATCAGAAGTGTTAACCATTTCTGCCATAAACAGTCCTAAAGGTATCACGCTATCTGGTGAGCTATCTGCGTTAGAAAAATTAAAATCCGTTTGCGCTGAAAAAAATATTTTTTACTCTATTTTAGAGTTGGATTATGCATTTCATAGCAAATATATGGATTCGATTGAAGTTAACGTATTATCAGCACTTTCCAATTTAAAACCAAACAATGGTGCTATTCGTTATGTTTCTACCGTGAATGGAAAAACAGTATCAGGAAATACATTAACGGCAGCGTATTGGTGGCGCAATATTCGTGAGCCCGTGAATTTTCAAAATGCAGTGGATGAATTAATCACAGATGGTATTAAATTATTTATCGAAGTGGGTCCGCATTCGGTATTAAAACGTTATGTTGATGATTGTTTAGCAAACAAAGAAATAAAGGGATTGGTCGTTTCCACCATGAAACGAAACGCGGGTGCATTACAGGATATTCGTTCTGCCGTATTTAAAATGGGGATGGCAGGAGCAACATTAAATTGGCATTATTTTTTCCCTGTGATTGGCAATCATATTGAATTACCTGCTTATCCTTGGATAAAAGAAAAATACTGGATAAAACCGACGAATGAAAATACAGATCAAACTGCTTTGTCCATTGAGCATCCTTTGCTGGGTTATCGTATAAAACAAGGTGAGCCGACGTGGGAAAATCATCTTGATGCGGTGGTGGTGAGCTATCTTGCTGATCATGTGGTGAGTGGATTGCCGGTGATGCCTGCAGCAGGATATGCCGAAATGGCTTTGGCTGCTGCAAAAATATGGTACGAATCTCAAAATAGAGAAGTGTGTGATTTAGAAATATTATCACCGATTCTATTTGATCATACGGTTTGTCGAGTCGTTCGTTTTTCTCTGCAGCCTGATGATGGAATTTTTCAAATAAAAAGTCGTCCACGACATTCCGATGAAACATGGAGCTTGAATGCAGTGGGTCGCATAGCAGATGAACCTGCTTACACCCCGAAGCGAAAAATTAAAATTGTTTTTCGTGAATTAAAAAACACAGCGAAAAATATTCTTGATAAAGAAAAATTTTATGCGCAAGCAGAACAGTTTGGTCTTTCATATGGACCGACTTTTCAAAGTATTGAAAAATGTTGGACACAACAATCATTGGCATTGGCAACGGTCAAATTACATTCTGATTTAATACCAACATTGAAATATCATACTTTGCATCCCGTTTTGTTGGATGCCTGTTTTCAATTGCTTATCGGTTATGAAAATAAAAAACATGATATGTTGCTACCCGTTCGTGTCGGTCGATTGAAAATAACGGGTAAATTTTATGGTGCATTACAAATAACGGCGCAAATCATTAAGCGCAATAAATTATCGGTATTAGCCAATTTCTCGATTATCAATGGAGACAATGTGGTGGTGGCTGAAATCACCGATTGTCGATTTAAAAGCGCGCAACTGGATAAACAAACCACTGCGAGTAAACGTTATATTTGTAAGCCGCATTTATTAGCAGAAAATCAGTATACGAATGCAACTGACACCGTATGTTCCATTCGTGATGCAGCAGAAAAAATAATATCAACAACCGTTGACAAATCATCCGATCATTTTCAAATAATGATGCCATTGTTTGATTTAATGATAGGTCAATTTGCGTATGCAACCGTGAAAGCATTGGCGCGTGAAAAAACGGATTTTTCATTCACTGAGCTGTGTGCTTTTGCAAAAATTGCCACTACACAGCAGCACTTATTAAAACTATGCCTCAATATATTAATTGAAGATCATTATTTACAATCCACTGAAAACGATCGATTCAGTTTTATCTCTGATCAAAAAGAAATAGAGGATCCCATTGCGACATGGCATGCATTGTTGCGAGATTACCCTCATTATTTACCTGAACTTGTCATGATAGGTCGATGTGGTCTTCATTTAAAAGATATTTTAAGTGGAAAAATAAAGCCTAAAAAAATATTTCCAGTAACGGATAAAAATATTGCTACGGTAACCCATGGATATGACATGATGTTATGCGCAGTGACATCGCACTTAAAAAAATGGCCTTTTTTGCAACGACGATTGCGTATATTGGAAATTGCCGATGTGCCCGGATTATTTATTCATTTATTGAACTCACTCCCATCGAATAATGTTGATTATTATGTGGCAACACTTAATGAACAAACATTATTAAAAATAAAAAATAATGTTGAGCACGAGGCGAATATAAGATTAATTCAGTTAGATTTAAATAGCGATTTTGCATCGCAACCTGCATTGATTGATCGATGCTTTGATGTGGTGATAATTCGACATAGTTTGCGTCAGTGCGTGAGCCCCGATAAAACACTGCGTGAGTTAAATAAAATATTACTGGAAAATTCAGTCGTGTGGATAGAAGAAAATAATGTTGATCGCATGCAAACATGGGTATCTGCTGTTACTCACGCTGGCACGGCAGAAAAAATGATTTCTCCAAAACGCTGCGAACAATTATTACAACAATCGGGATATACTGTATCAGAACCTTTATGTGAACCGAGTGCGGGTGATTGTGAAGGTATTTATATTGTGTTGGCACAACCGCTTTCTGTTCAAAAAGTTGAAGAAACAGCACCAGTCAATGAAGATTATCAGTGGTTATTGATAATCAATGATGCTAAAGCAATCGCACCGCTATTAACCGCGTTACAAGAAAAACAATCTAACGTGTCTGTTGTAACGTATGACAGTTTTAATACGTTATTGTCATCTTATGCTGAAAAACAAGAAAAATTACGCATTGTTTTTTTGGCGGGTACGAAAAATGATGAAAAAACCCCTTTATTTTCAGTAGAAAATGAGTGTGCTGTTATTATTAATTTGGTGAAATCAATTCAAACAGTCACATGGAGTATCTATCCTCAATTAACACTGGTGACACAGGGTGGTGCATTGTGTGATTCGAGCGACATATATAATATCGGACTTAATCATGCGGCGTTATGGGGGTTCGGTCGTGTATTAGTAAATGAATATCCCGAATTGCATTGTCAATTAATCGATTTACCAGAAAATAAATTAGCAAAAGTGAGAGATCGTTTTATTCATACGCTTTTAAATCCAGACAGTGAGAATGAAATAATGATCACCGCTGATGCTATTTATGGATTGCGTGTTACTGAAATTCCTTCGACACCCACATTAAAAAAACAACACGGTGATTTTCGTCTTGATTTTTTGCGTCCAGGGCCATTAAAAAATTTGCAATGGTTTCCGGTTGAGAAATCTTTATTAGCAGACGATGAGGTTGCTGTAAAACCATTGGCGAGCGGATTAAATTTTCGAGATGTGATGTATTCAATGGGTTTAATACCGGATGAAGCGGTCGAAGATGGATTCTTGGGTCAAACCGTCGGAATGGAATTTGCGGGAGAAATTATTGCTACTGGAAAATCAGTGTCTGATTTTTCAGTAGGCGATAAAGTGATGGGTTTTGCACCGGCGAGTTTTAGCTCTTACGCCATCACGAAATCCTATGCGGTAACACCATTGCCGAATGCATGGTCTTATTCCGCAGGTGCTAGTATTCCTATCGCATTTTTTACTGCTTATTACGCACTGACTCATTTAGCAAGAATACAACCGGGCGAGCGATTGTTAATTCATGGTGCGGCGGGTGGTGTTGGTATTGCTGCAATTCAATTAGCCCAATATTTGGGTGTCACGATTTATGCAACAGCAGGCTCAGATGAAAAAAGAGATTTTTTAACGTTGCTCGGTGTAAAACATATTTATAATTCTCGAGGACTTGCTTTTGCGGATCAAATCATGGAGCAAACCCAAGGCGAGGGAATTGATGTTGTATTGAATTGTCTTGCAGGAGAAGCGATTTATTCGAACTTAATGATCATGAAACCGTTTGGTCGTTTTCTGGAGTTGGGTAAACGCGATTTTTATGCAAACAGTCGAATTGGTTTGCGGCCATTCCGTAATAATATTTCGTATTTTGGTATTGATGCAGATCAACTCATTGTAAAAAATCCGGCATTGAGTCAAAAATTATTTAAAGAAATGTTTCTTTTATTTGATCAAGGCGTTTTATCTCCGCTACCTTATCGCGCATTTTCTGCTGATGAAATTCACGATGCGTTTCGTTATATGCAACAATCTCGTCATATTGGAAAAATTATTATTGATTTTTCAGAACCACCAACGATGAATTTCGCTACCATCAAAAATGATAAAAAATTTATATTGAAATCAGATGCAACGTATTTGGTGACCGGTGGATTAAATGGTTTTGGATTTCGTACTGCGCAATGGTTAGTAGAAAAAGGTGCGCGTCATCTGGTGTTAATAGGTCGAAGTGGTATTCGTGATGACCATATTCAATCCGCTGTTGCAGCATTCATCAGCCAGGGAATTAATGTGCAGGTGCATGCTGTCGATATTACCGATAAAAAATTATTAAATAATTTATTATCAACGATTACTAATGCTATGCCGACTTTAAAAGGCATTTTTCATGCAGCGGCAGTGTATGACGATGCGATTATTATGAATTTAACGCCTGAAAAAATGCATTCAGTGTTAGCACCCAAAATAATGGGCGCATGGCATCTGCATGAAGCAACTCACACGCATCAGTTATCGCTGGATTATTTTGTGGTTTATTCTTCCGTGACAACATTGTTGGGCAATCCAGGACAAGCAAATTATGTTGCAGCTAATGCGTTTCTTGAAAATTTAATGCGCGTGCGTCACGCCATGAAACTGCCGGGGTTTTATGTTGCTTGGGGTGCGATTGATGATGTGGGTTATTTGGCGCGCAACACGGACGTTAAAAAAACGTTAACCACAAAAATGGGCATGCCTGTTTTAACATCACAGCAAGCATTGTCGGCACTTGAGCAATTACTGCTAGAGCAACAGGCTATTCCTGGTGCCATCATTTCAGATTTAAACATGAAGATGTTAAAACGTTTTGCGACGGCAGGTTCAGCGAAATTTGATTTGTTGTTTTCTCATTACGATGACAGTGATTCAGAAAATGATGACAGGCAAACCGGTATTCGCCAGAAAATTGCAGAGGGCACCTTAACAGAAAATGATGTGATTGATTTGCTGACGCACGAAATTGGAAAAATATTATATTTGGTGCCAGAAAAAATTGATATTCAAGAATCGCTGTTAAATATGGGAATGGATTCGTTGATGGGTGTTGAGTTGGCCAATGCGATTGAGCAATCATTTGGTATTTCGCTACCTTTGTTGATACTGTCGCAAGATCCAACGATTAGTAAGCTTGCAAAATATTTGATAACACAATTATGCAAACCAGAACAACCCGCACCTTCTGAACAAAATAAAGCAGTAGAAACGATTTTAAAAATTTCTGAAAGTCATGGTGAGCAGTTAACAAAAGAAGAAGCGCAGTTGTTTCTGAATCAGAAAGCATTAGTAGAAACATGATAAATAATTATGTATTGGTTTTTTGTTTTTTGATATTCACCAGTGTGATTATTTTTCTAAGCCGAGAAAAACAGCATAAAAATTGGAAAATTTTTTTAATTATTAATGTATTGTTAGTGTTATGTTTCATCGGTTTATTTTATTTTAAATCAAAAAATAATTTACTAACGTTATTATTCGATTGGCTGCCTTTAATTTTAATTTTATTTTTTTATCAAACGGCGGGTTTATTGAGTCGCGCCTTTCATGATAATCCACTGGATAACTATATTATTCAATTTGAAAAAAAATGGTTTGGTGATAAAAATCCTTCCATTCGTTTGAGCGAAGTGTTTCATTTTTATTGGCTATCCGAATTATTGCATCTCTGTTATTTGTCTTATTTTTTATTATTATATGGCGTGCCATTCTATTTTTATTGTCAGCACGATTACGCTGCGTTTTATCAATTTGAGTTTGCAGAATTATTGATATTATTATCGGCTTTTCTCACGCACAGTGTTGTGCCAGTTTTGAGTCCCAGAACATTGTTTGAAAAAATTCAATCGCCGATGCGTTATGGTTTAATATATCGCGCGACACACGCGATTGTGCAAAGTGGTTCTGCCGATGGCACGGCTTTTCCCAGCACACATGTTGCCATTGGCACCCTCATGTTACTCATGGCGTTTCATATGCACACGGTATTTTTTTATGGTGTTGCGCTATTGGCGCTGGGTTTAATTATCTGCACTGTTTACGGCCGATTTCATTACGTTGTCGATCTGCTCGCCGGTATGGTTTATGGGTGTGTTGTGTTTATGATTTTATATTTTTAAAGTGAATATAAGCTTCATTGGCGCTCGCCCTACCGGGACGAGCTTCCGAATTTGCGCTCTCAATTTCTTCCAGGCTTAATCGCCTAGTTTCCGGAATATAAAAATAAGTAAATATCACTGCAGCACAACAAACGAGCGCATACAAACTAAACGTCATCGATGTGCCAATGGTGTGAAGTAGTGATAAGAAAGTGACTGACACTAAAAAATTAGCCAACCATTGAATGGCCGTTGCAATACTCATGGCTTGACCGCGAACGGACAGGGGAAAGATTTCTGAAATAATTAACCAAAATAATGAGCCGACACTGATACAGTAACCAACAATATAAGCCATCATTGACAGCAGTATGGCAGTGCCTTGCCAAGCATGATGAATGCCGACATGAAACAATGACGACAAAATAAAGAGACTAACTGCAGCAATGAGCGAGCCGGTTATGAGTAAAGCGCGTCTGCCAAAACGATCTATTGTTAAACCGGTTATTATTGTCATTGCTGTGTTGACCAATCCCATATAAAACGTGAGTAAAATACCGGATGACGTGTCATGAAATCCTGCCTGTTGAAAAATAAACGGACCATAATACATAACCGTGTTAATACCAAATAATTGTTGGAAAATACCGAGTGTGATACCAATCGCTAATAATTTGCGATAAGCGGGATTGCGGATTAATGCTGTATACGTTTTAGCACCAGGCGTAATTCGCAGCATTTTTTGAAGTTCTTGTTCTGCAATGATGTGATTATAAAATTGCGAAAGTATTTTTTTAGCGTGCGCTATTTTTCCTTTCATGATTAACCAACGCGGTGAATCTGGCATAAAATACGTGCCGACTCCCAAAATAATGGCAGGAAAAATTCCGATAAAAAGCATTTCTCGCCAATTGTGTGTGAAACTGAAATGGTAATCGGATGCGTATGCTATGGCTTCACCACCGGTGATCGCAACACCATTGAGCAAAACAAAAAAACCGCGGAAACTGACAGGAGAAATTTCAGAAATGTAGAGCGGTGCGGTGTAAGAAGAAATGCCAATCGCTAATCCCAATATAAATCGCGCTTCCATCAGTTGCATAATTGACACTGAAAATGCACCGAGTAATGCGCCTGTAATATAGAATAATGCTGCCAGCATCAGTAATGTTTTACGACCATAATAATCAACTGCTTTGCCACTGAGTATTGCCGCTAAAAATGCGCCTAAAATGGTAAGAGAAACAATCCATTCATTTTGAGTGATGCTGGTGTGAAATGTGTGGCCAATAAAAACCAATGCGCCTGCAATATTACCGGTATCAAATCCAAATAACAGTCCGGCGCTTGCGGCGATAATGATTGAGAGAAGTAGATGTGGGTTGATGTGAGGAAAAAGATTTTTCATGCCGCATTCTACCGCAGGTTTCTTTAATAATAAAACAAACTAGTCTATGATGCAGAGTTTATATAAAATTTGAAAATAAAAAACGGTGGATGGTACACATGAATGTACAAACAATTTGTGTTGTTGGATTGGGTTATATTGGTTTACCGTCAGCGGCAGTATTGGCTTCTTGTGGTCAGCGTGTGATTGGCTGCGATATTCAACGCAATATTATTGATACGATTAATGAAGGAAAAACACATTTAGCGGAACCTGAATTAGAATTGCTTGTTTACAATGCGGTGAGGGCAGGAAAATTAACAGCGCAATTATCAGTTCCAAAAGCAGATGTGTATGTGATTACGGTTCCCACTCCTATCACAGAAAAAAACGAACCTGATATTTCTTACGTAAAAGCCGCAATAGAATCCATAGCGCCTCAGCTAGAAAAAAATAATTTAATTATTATTGAATCGACATCACCCGTTGGCACGACAGAACAAGCAGCGCAGTGGATACAAAAATTACGACCCGATTTAGCAGACATTTATTTAGCATACTGTCCAGAACGCGTGATGCCAGGACAAATTATACGTGAGCTGGTTGAGAATGACCGCGTGGTGGGTGGAATTAATTTTGAATCTACTCAGAAAGCAATTGCATTTTATAAATTATTTGTGAAGGGTGAATGCATTGCAACCACTGCAAAAACAGCAGAAATGACAAAGCTAACAGAGAATGCTTTTCGTGATGTGAATATTGCTTTTGCCAATGAATTATCGATGATTTGTGATCAAGAAAATATCAATGTGTGGGAATTAATCGCACTTGCCAATCGTCATCCGCGTGTTAAAATTTTACAACCGGGCGCAGGAGTGGGTGGGCATTGTATTGCAGTTGACCCTTGGTTTATTGTTGCGTCCCATCCTTTGCATGCAAAATTAATTCGCACTGCGCGAGAAGTCAATGATCATAAAGCGCGTTATGTGTTAAACACTATTTTAAAAACAGTGAGCACATTAGAAAATCCTGTTATTGCTTGCCTGGGAATTGCTTTTAAAAAAGATGTCGATGATTTGCGCGAAAGTCCGGCGTTGATGATTGTGGATCAATTGGCCGAAAAAACATCGGGAAAAATATGTGTTGTTGAACCGCATATTAAAAAATTACCCGCTGTTTTAGCGCAGCATCGCAATGTCACACTAACAAATTTAGAAGAAGCATTGGTTAATGCAGATATCGTCGTTATTTTGGTGGCGCATTCTGTTTTTACAAAAGAAAAATTAAATAAATTATATTCTGGAAAATTAATGGATGTGGTTGGATTGATGGGAAAAGAATATGAAGCAAGTTTTGCAATCACTTAAAACGGGCGAGACTATTTTAGAAGACGTGCCGTGCCCACAAAACACATCAGGCTCTTTATTAATTGAAACAACAAAAACGTTATTATCACCCGGCACTGAAAGAATGTTGTTGGAATTTGGAAAAGCAAATTGGTTTGGAAAAATAAAACAGCAACCCGATAAAGTCAAAATGCTGTTAGAAAAAATCAAAACAGATGGATTGATTGCAACATTCAATGCCGTACAAGCAAAATTAGATCAGCCTATTCCATTAGGATATTGTAATGTTGGTCGTGTGTTAGCAGTAGGTGAAAAAATAACGCATTTTTCAGTGGGAGACCGTGTTGTATCCAATGGCTATCATGCCGAAGTGGTGCGCGTATTAAAAAATTTATGCGCAAAAATTCCAGAGGGTGTTTCAGATGATGAGGCCGCTTTTACCATCGTTTCTGCAATTGCCTTGCAAGGTATTCGTTTATCTCAACCCACATTGGGTGAGCGTTATGTTGTTTTTGGTTTGGGATTAATTGGTCTTTTGACAGTGCAGATATTAAGAGCGAATGGTTGTCGTGTATTGGGCGTTGATTTTGATCATGCCAAATCTGAATTGGCTAAAAAATTCGGCGCTGACATTGTTAATCCTGATTATATTATTTCGCAAGCCGCACTTTTTTCAGGCGGCAATGGTGTTGATGCTGTGATTATTACCGCTGCAACAGATAGCAATGAACTATTACATCAAGCCGCAAGCATTTGTCGAAAACACGCACGCATTGTTTTGATTGGCGTGATTGGAAAAGAATTTTCACGCGCTGATTTTTATGAAAAAGAATTGAGTTTTCAGGTGTCATGCTCTTATGGTCCAGGACGTTATGATGAAAATTATGAAAGATTGGGTTTGGATTATCCCATTGGTTTTGTGCGTTGGACTGAGCAGCGTAATTTTGAAGCGGTGCTGGAATTAATGGCACAAGGATTATTAAATGTAGAACCACTGATTTCAGCGCGATTTGATATCGATCATATTGCGGATGCGTATGAAACGTTAGAAAAAAATACATCAAGCTTGGGTATGGTGATTGATTATCCCAATCAAAATATATCGCAAAAAATAAAAACATCGATTTTAGTAGAGGATAAAAAAAATAATCATGCGCTTTCAGAAATAAATATCGGTTTTATAGGCGCTGGAAATTATGCGTCAGCTGTATTGGTTCCCGCATTTAAAAAGTCAGCTGTTCATTTACACAGTGTTGTTTCTAGCGAAGGCGTTAGCGCTAAAAGAGTGGCAAAAAAATATGGATTTAAAAATGCGTTGTCAGATGATAAAGCACTTTTTAACAGTAAAGAAATTCATGCTGTTGTTATTGCAACTCGACATAATTTGCATGCCGCACAAGTTATTTGTGCGCTGGAAAATAACCAATCTGTTTTTGTTGAAAAGCCATTGGCGATTTATTCAAATGAGTTGGAAAATATAAAATTAGCCTATCAAAGTCATCAAAATAATTTACTGATGATTGGGTTTAATCGACGATTTTCACCTTTCACACAAACCATTAAAAGATTATTGGATGCGGAAAAAGTGCCTAAATCATTTATTATGACTGTTAATGCAGGATTTATCCCTGCAATACATTGGACTCAGGATAGCAGTGTTGGCGGTGGTCGCATTATTGGTGAGGCGTGTCATTTTATTGATTTACTGCGTTATTTAGCGGGAAATCCGATTAAAAATTGGCATGCTGTTTCAATGCAATCTCAATATGAAACAACGGATGACACAATAACAATCGCATTAACATTTGAAGATGGGTCAGTCGGTACGATACATTATTTATCAAATGGCCATAAAAAAGTATCAAAAGAAAGATTAGAAGTATTTTGTAATGGAAAAATATTACAGCTAGATAATTTTAGAAGATTAACTGGATGCGGTTTTAAGCAATTTAAAAAACAACGTTGTTTTAGACAAAATAAAGGGCAGAGTGAGTGTGTTCAAGCGTTTTTTGATGCTATTAAAATGGGAAAACCCGCCCCAATTCCATTTGAAGAGATTTTAGAGGTATCAAAAATTTCAATTGATATTGCAAAGTATTTACGGCAATGAGAAAAGTCGCGCTGTATTTTCATACGCTTAAATATTTAAAGTTCAAACAAATTTATTATCGATTATTTTATTTACTTTATAAAAAAACACCCTCAAAAAAAATTAACAATATTTCTTTAAGAGATTATTCTCTTGCAAAAGAAAATTATTTTATTTTGAAAAATAAAATTTATTTTGAAAATACAACCGCAACCTTTTTAAATAAAAGCGTCGACATATCTCAAAAAAATAGTTGGAATGATTTATCACAGACTGATTTGTGGTTGTATAACCTGCATTATTTTGATGCGCTTCACTCTTTTGATGCCAATCAACGTCAAATCGCTTACAAGCTACTTGAAAGATGGGTTGATGAGAACCCGCCTTATTTTGGCATTGGCTGGAAACCTTTCTCAGCATCGCTGCGCATCATTAATATTATTAAATACGCGCTTTCTGGCAATTTACTATCTGAAAAAGTAATTTGCTCTTTGTATTTACAGGCGCGTTATCTCGATAAAAAATGTGAATATCATTTATTAGGAAATCATTTATTTGAAAATTTTAAATCATTGTGTGTCGCAGGATTATTTTTTGATACCAAAGAATCCAGAGGTTGGTTTTCTAAAGGCTTGCGTGGGTTAAAAAAAGAAATTCAAGAGCAGGTTTTATGGGATGGTGGTCATTTTGAGTTGAGCCCGATGTACCATTGTTTATTCCTAGAGGGATTGCTCGATTTGCATGTTATTTTTAAACTGTATCAAAAAGAATTTTTTTGGAAAAGTGATGTTGAAAAAATGTTGGCTTGGCTGAATGAAATGAAGCGTTCAGATCATAAAATTGCTTATTTTAACGATGCTGCAAATCATATTGCGGCATCGCCGGGTGAACTATTTTCCTACGCTAAAAAACTGGGATATGAAATACCGCCAGAAAAAAACGGATTAAGTTATTTCTCAAACTCAGGTTATATTACTGTCAAAAACAATTATTTTAAAATAATCATGGATGTTGGAAATATAGGACCTGATTATTTGCCAGGTCATGGACACGCGGATGCGCTGTCATTTGAATGCTATGTTGATGGAATCCCGCTTTTTGTTAATCTGGGTACGTCATGTTATGAGAATAATGATCGAAGATTATTTGAGCGAGGAACACGTGCGCATAATACTGTAGAAATTAATCAACAAGATTCTTCACATGTGTGGAGCAGTTTTCGGGTAGGGAAAAGAGCGCGCGTAAAAAATATTAATATAGTAGACGATAAAAATAAATTTTTAATTCAAGCGTCTCATGATGGTTATGCGCGTTTAAAGAGAAATTTACATCATAAAAGAATTTGGGAAATTTCAGAAAATAAAATTGAAATAAAAGATTATTTAAATAATCCTGTAGAGCAAGCTTATGCTTATTTTCATTTACATCCTGACGTTAATATTGTGTCAAGATTGAGTGATAGCGTAATAATGCAATTAAAAAACAATAAAAAAATAAGTTTTGAAACAAAAAATGATTTTTTTGTTATCGATAGTCAATATGCGGAATTGTTTGGAAAATTACACAATACACAATCGATAAAAATAAGAATAAATAGCAACGATAATCAATTTAGCATACTGATGAAATAATCTTTGAGGCTAATTTCTCCATCATTTTCTCTCGATTAAATTCCTCGTAAAAGTTTTTTCTGTCTTCGTGTTTAATATCACTATTTAAAATAGTATTGAGCTGTGCTATTGCTTTCTCTGTATCGCAAGGTGGAAAAAGCCAGCATCCAGAAGCATTTTTTACGATAAAATCCGCTGAGTAACCGGTGAGACCCGCTAAAATGGGTTTTCCAGTCATTACATATTCAAATATTTTGGACGGTAATACTTTTGTGAATGCACTTAAATCATTTAAATGTAAAAACAAAATGTCTGACTTCTGATAATGCTGAATTAATGCTTGTCGATCCATGGGTGGAAGAATTTTTATATTCAATAAGCCGAAACATACCTTCTCCAACTCTGTCTGTTGTCCGCCGTTGCCGATAATATAAAATTCGCATCGACCCAGAAATGCTTTTGCTAATCCAGGGATAATTTTCTCTATTCCCTGACCTTGCCCTATATTACCCGCGTATAACACCCGTTTTATTAAACGATTATTTTTTGAAGTTGATTGTATATGTTGAAAACATTTGTCAATGCCGTGAGAAATAGTCAAAATCTCGCACCGTTTGTTGGGTTTAAAATGAGGTAAAAATCCTTCTGAGACGACATTTAAAAAAGCTGCTTTTTTGATAGTGTAACGTTCGATTAAATTAAAAAAAGAAAGACAAAGAGTGAATGGAAATTTTAAAATGGATTGCATTGTGTCTGTAAAAATATCTCGCATATCTAAAAAAAGTGGGACACGCTTTTTGGTCGCAATACGCGCGCCTAAGAATGCCGTAAAAAGACGCGATGAAGTTGCATACACCACATCATATTTCTTTTGACGTGTTAATTTCAGTGATTTAAAAAAATAATGTGTAAATGCTTTGGCCTGGTCTACGAAACCACTTCGGTGTTCTGGTATTTTAATCCGATAAATAGTAAGACAGCCCCTTGTTTCATAGGATTTTGCAGTTACTGAAAAGTTTGCATAGCGGTTTGGCATGGTTGTGACGAGATCAATCGTGATATTTTCAGCTTGAGCGAGTGATTCCAAGGATTCAATCAGTGCTTGCGTGCGAAATGATCCTGCGCATAAATCGGGTGGAAAATAAAAACTCAAAATGAGAATTCGTTTTGACATATTCAATCCTGCTTATATATCTTATAATCATCGAAATTATATCAGAAAATTGATTTTGCTATGGATTGTATACAAAAACCAATTGCACTTGTTACGGGTGCTACCGGTTTTATTGGTAAAGCGCTTCGAGTTTATTTATCCGAGAACGGTTATTATGTGCGTGCATTAACACGTCAATTACAGCCTGATTTACAGTCTAAAAGTAATATTGAATGGATTGCGGGAGATATTACTAAACCAGAGACTTTGCTGAATCTGTGTGATGGTGTCGATATTGTTTTTCATTTAGCGGGTTTTGCGCATGCTTTTGAAGAAGACAGTGTTGAATTTAAAAATATTCATCAGCAAGTAAATTATCAAGGTACAATTAATATACTCACTGAAGCAAAGCGAGCAGGTGTAAATCGATTTATTTATTTTAGTAGTGTAAAAGCCTGTGCTGAATGTGATCAAGTTACCGATGAGACTTGGGAACATTGGCCAACGGATGCTTACGGAATTGCAAAGCGGGCAGCAGAAAATACGGTGTTATCATTTTGTAAAGAAAATAGCATGATGCCGATTATTTTGAGGCCTACTTTGGTATATGGTGCGGGGGTTAAAGGTAACTTAGCTGTGATGATCAAGGGTATTTCTAAAGGCTACTTTCCGATGCCGCCACCCATTCAAAATCAAAAATCAATGATATCTCTCGAGGATTTATGCAGAGTGGCTTTATTGGCTGCGAAGGTTGAAAAACCACGGTCCGCTATTTTTATTGTAACCGACGGTGTTTGTTACTCCACATCGCAAATTGTGAGACTGATACGTACCGCATTAGGAAAAAAAGAAGCCACCTATTATTTACCTTTATCGGTTTGGTATGGGTTAGCTAAAATAGGTGATTTTGCTCAAAATATAATAAAAAAACGTTTACCCATTAATACACAAGCTGTGCATAAATTATTTTCTAATGCAGCCTATTCATCCCAGTTTATAAAAAATGAGTTACAATTTGAAGCGCAGTTTTCTTTGCGGGATATGTTGCCATTTATGATTCAGGATCAAAAAAAGAAGGATAAATAATGGATTATTTTTTTATTCTTCCAATAATCGCAATTATCCTGTTTATATCGTCGTTGTATTTTACTTATTTAATACGATTATTTTCTATTAAAAAAAATATTTTGGATAAGCCTAATCAGCGTAGCTCACACCACATACCCACACCGCGTGGCGGTGGTTTGGCGTTTGTATTTTTATTATATGCTGTTATCTCTGTATTATGGCTTACTCATTTTATTCCATTCACTGTGTTTTTATCATTATTGGGTGGCATTCCCATTGCTGTTGTTGGTTATTGTGATGATATGTTTGGTGTTTCGAGTCAATGGCGTGCATGGGTGCATTTTTTTTCAGCGCTTTGGGGTGTTGCCTGGTTAGGGGGTGCGCCTTTTTTAAATTTTGGTGAAATCACTTTCCATTCCCCAATTTTATTTTTTATTTTTGCGACATTCATTACGGTTTGGTTTATCAATTTATATAATTTTATGGATGGCATTGATGGTTTAGCAGGCATGGAGGCTGTTTTTGTCAGCGTGGTTGCCGGAAGCATTTTAATGATTAACGGATTTGATGGTGTGGCGTTTATTTGTTTTGCATTGACATTGTCTGTGAGTGGTTTTTTATTTTTTAACTGGCCTCCTGCAAAAATTTTCATGGGAGATGTGGGGAGTGGCTTCTTGGGATTTATTTTTGCAGAGTTAATGTGGATAACGAATAATCATCATCAATTGTCCTTCCCTGTTTGGTGGATCTTATTAGGTGTTTTTATTATAGATGCGAGTTACACTTTAATTTATCGAATGATACAGAAAAAAAATTGGCGTTCAGCACATCGTGAACATGCTTATCAACGCTTGACGAAATCAGGTTTGACGCACAAAAAAGTAATGCTCAGTATTTTAGGTGTTAATTTATTAGTTTGTCTTCCAACAGTTGATATCTATTTGCATTTACATAGCGGCATACTAATCGCAGTATTTTTGGTGTTGATGATGAGTATTTTTTGGCTTGGATGGTTTTTTATTACCAAAAAATATAGTGCAGAGTAAGGATGCTTATCAATGATGGATATTAAATTTTTACAACGCCATTCTGTTTTTGTTATTTTGAGTCATGATATTTCTGCTGTTGTATTAGCGTGGTGGATTGCTTTTTTTGTTCGATTTGATTTAAGTAACAATTCATTAACCATACTTGAGCATGGATTGAAAGCACAATGTCTTATTGTTGCTACCCACATATTTTTTTATTGGTATTACAAAACATATCGACCTTTGTGGCGGTTTTTTTCTTTACCTGAATTGTTTCGTCTTTCAAAAGCCATTTTTTTTGCGTGGATTGTTAATATCGGTATTTTGTTTTTTTTACATGATCTTATTACCATCCCGGTGAGTATTTGGTTTATTTATCCATTATGGCTAATTTTGATTTTAGGTCTCGGCCGATTAACGATTCGTTATTTCAGAGATAAACAAATCGCTTCATCCAAATTAAAACGGATATTAATTATTGGTGCGGGAAAAGGGGCGGAATTATTTTTACGTGAATTGAACAGGTGGCCTGAAAAACAATATTTACCCATCGTATGTCTGGACGATGATGATGTATTGAAAGGAAAAGAAATTCGCGGTGTCCCAATTCTGGGAAAGATAGCGCAGCTTTGCGATATTGTAAAAAAAGAAAAAATTGAATTAGCGGTAATTGCCATTCCTTCTATTAAAACAATCGACTTACGTCGTATTGCTGAAATGTGTGAGCAAACTAATATCCCTATTCGTGTTTTGCCTTCACTCTCTGAATTTGAAGAAGGTAAAACTAATTTTCGACCCCGTGAAGTATCACTTGAAGATTTATTAGGCCGAGATCCCGTCGAGCTTGATTGGGAAGGAATAAAAAATTTTTTATTTGGAAAAGTGGTGCTGGTGAGCGGAGGAGGTGGATCCATTGGTTCCGAATTGTGTTTGCAAATACAGCGTTTACATCCAAAAAAATTAATTATTGTTGATCATTCAGAATTTAATTTGTATCAAATAGAAAAAGAATTATTAGATTTGGGCGCGAATAATATTTGTATTGAATTGTTATCCATAACCGATAAAGTGGCTGTGCGTTATGTGATGGAAAAATATAAACCCTATGTTGTTTTTCATGCTGCTGCTTATAAGCATGTACCCATTTTAGAATTTCAGCCATTTCAAGCGGTAAAAAATAATATATTAGGTACAAAAATATTAGCAGAGGCAGCTGTTGAAAATAATGTGACAAAATTCGTGATGGTTTCGAGTGATAAAGCAGTCAATCCAAGTAATATCATGGGTGCTACAAAAAGAATCGCTGAATTATTTTGTCAAAGCTGCGCCGCTATTCCAAAAACGCGTTTTATTACTGTGCGTTTTGGTAATGTCATTGGTTCAACAGGCAGTGTTATTCCCTTATTTAAAAAACAAATCGCCAACGGGGGTCCTGTTACGGTGACCCATCCTGAGATGACGCGTTACTTTATGACCATTAAAGAAGCGGCGCAATTGATATTACAGGCGAGTTTATTAGGTGAAGGCGGAGAGATATTTTTATTAGATATGGGGCAGTCTATCAAAATTGTGGAGTTAGCAAAACAGTTAATTAAGTTATCAGGACAGCATGTTGATGATATCGGCATTGTTTTTACTGGTTTACGGCCCGGTGAAAAAATGTATGAAGAATTATTTTATGATAAAGAAACATTAAGTGAAACGCAGCAGAAAAAGATTTTTAGGGTGAATACTCAAATTCAAAGAAATCGGAATGATATTCATCAAACATTACTACAACTTGAAATGAATTGTGTGGAGCATGATGAAAATGCTTTGGTTCAAATCTTGAGCGATATTTTAGGAAGCGAGGGAAGTTTTTTGGAAAAAAATTTAAAGGGTGTGACGCATGCGCTGTTCAGGGAAACCATATGATGATAAAGTTATTTTTTTATGTGGGGCGGGGATGTTTAATAATATTTTATTTATCTGTGTAGGAAATATTTGTCGTAGCCCATTGGCAGAATATTGGGCGAGAGAACAATTGGAAAAATCAGGCGTAAACAATATTTATGTTTCTTCCGCAGGCTTACAAGCGATGCGTTTATCGCCCATCGCACCAGAATCCCAAGCTATTCTTACGCGCTTTCAAATTGATGCAAGCAATCATTTTGCAAAACAGGTTGAAGAGAATCATATTCTTAAGGCCGATATTATTTTCACGATGGAAGCATGGCAAAAAAAAGAATTGTCGATTGCATTTCCTGGTAGTCATGGTAAGATTTTTTGTCTTGGAAAATGGCGAGATGAAGAAATCATTGATCCCTATCGACAAGGGACAGAAATTTTTGAACAAGTTTTTGAGTTGATAAAAAATAATTGGGACGTTTGGCAGAAGAAATTATGGAAAGCATAAAAAGGATTTTTTTTCTGTTGGTTGTAGTTGTAACTTTATCCAGCTGTACCATGACGGGTGATTATATGAGCCCGCAAAATCCGCGTGGTGAGTACAACATAAACGGCCATGTCGTCAAAACAAAGTTCGTCCGGGTTGACCCTAATTTTGTTGCGCATCAAAATCCTTCTCCGCCATACCATGTTGGCCCCTATGATATTTTAAGTGTGATTGTGTGGAATCATCCTGAACTAACGACAACGTCGACTATGGGTGGCATGCCTGGTGCAACACAGAGCAGTAATTCTAATCAGACCGGTATTTTGGTTGATGATCAAGGAATGATAACTTTTCCCTTTGCGGGCACATTTAAAGTAACTGGTCTGACAGTTTCCCAAATTCAGAAAGTGATAGCGCAAAGAATTTCAGCCTATATTCGTAATCCTCAAGTATCTGTTCGTGTAATCACTTTTAGAAGTAAGGAAGCACAGATTTTAGGTGAAGTGGGCGCACAGAAAACAATACCGCTCAGTGATAAGCCAACCTCGTTGATGGATGCATTGAATGGTGCTGGCGGCACATTGGTGATCACTGCAAACACGTCAAAAATTTATGTTATTCGTGGAAATATAGATTATCTCACTATTTATGCATTTAACGCTAAATCACCACAAATGATGATGGTCACACAGCGTTTCTATTTACGTAACAATGACATCGTTTATGTTCCTCCGTTGGCAATTACAGATTGGAGCCGCATCATTGGCCAGATCTTGCCGATATTTAATCAGGCTATGACAGTGAAAACAGATACAGCGGCAGTAGGATAAATCGGATGATGGATAGTAACACAACACGCCAACATCAATTATCTCATTCGGGAGAGTATGAGATTGACTTGCGCGCATTATTAAATTTATTGAAACACAGTTATAAGCTTATTTTACTCATTGTGAGTTTATTTTTATGCGCTGGTATTTATTATGCTTCCACGCGATCGCCCGTGTATCGCTCTACTGCGTTAATGGAAGTTAAGTCTGCCAATATGTCCAGTGTGCTAGGGATAATGTCTGCTGATCATTTTGGGCGAGCGTCTTCTTCAGCAGATATTGAAACAACGCTGCTAAGTACGCCGTATATTTTAGGCGATGTAGTGAGACAGTTTGGTTTTGATATTTCTGTTTCGCCGCATTATTTTGGATTCTTTGAAAAAAGACGCATTGAGCATACAGGCCAAGTGCCTCGTGCGAAGATCGATGTGCTGAGTGTGCCGAATATTTTGCTGGGCAAAAAATTACGATTAGTGATTAAAACAGCGACGCAATATGATTTATTTTCTCCGGATAATAATAAGATTTTGAGTGGCGTGGTTGGTCAGCTTATGCAGTCGACTTATTTGGGTGAGCCGGTAAAAATACAAGTAGGCCAATTACAAGGGTTGCTGGGTGCACAACTTACTGTGGTAAAACAGCCAGTTTTAAATGTCGCGAGCTCATTGTCGGATTCCTTAACTATTCAGTCAAAAGGCACGACCGGTGTGTTAGAGCTTGCTTACGATTCTTCTACTCCAGAACAAGCACAAAAAATTTTAAATGCTGTGTTATTTACTGCGTTGAGACGTGATCAAGAGCAAAAAGCACTTGAAGCGAATCACATGTTGCAATTTTTAGATACGCAATTACCAATATTGCAATCGCAGTTAGATGCAACACAAGATAAAATTAGTAAGTATGGCGTTAAGACTGGCATATTCAACATCAGAAGTACGGAGCAGATGTTAACAGCTAATTTAATGAACTTACATCAGTCTTTACAAAAAATGGATGCAGAAAAAATTGCTTTATTGGAAAATTTTACCTCTCGTCATCCATTGGTCATTGCAGAAAATGAGCAAGAATTACAACTCAAAAATCAAATTGCAGATACACAAGCCATGCTGAACAAAATACCGTTTACTGCTGAAAAAGAAACGGATTTACTGCGTGATTTAACTATCCAAGAAAAACTGTATTTCAATATGTTGGGTAGCATACAAAAAATGCAAATGATGAAAGCAGGCATCATCAGCACTGTCCGTATTTTGGACCAAGCCTCATATCCAACGGCACCGATTGCAGCAAAAACAATCTCGATTGTTTTTGCTAGCATTGTGTTTGGATTGATTGCTGGAGTGAGTGTTGTTTTTATTCGCCATGTGCTGTCACCTGTTATTGAAGATCCTGATGTGGTTGAACGCGCATTGGGTATTCCTGTTTCCGCTATTGTCCCTTATAGCAAAAAACAAGTTGAGCATAACAAGCTGGCTGTGCGTAGTCCGAATTACTTAAGTGCCAATCCTCATCTATTAGCACTTAAGGATCCAAAAGATATTTCGATTGAAGGACTGCGTAGTTTGCGTACCGCGATTCAAATGTTATTGTTGGATGCAGCGGATAATGTGATTGCCATTACGGGTTGTTCCCCCTCTGTTGGTAAAAGTTTTATTTCCAGCAATCTCGCTGTGTTACTATCAGACCTGAATAAACGTGTATTGATTATTGATTCTGATATACGCTTAGGGAAATTGCATCACGCTTTTGGTAAAACAAAATCACCTGGTTTATCTACGTTCCTGCAAGGTGAGGCTAATCTTGAACAAATTATTCAAACGATGATTCCAGGAAGATTAGATATTATTACAGCGGGTGTTTACCCTGCTAATCCTTCTGAATTATTATCACTAAAATCATTAGGTGATTTGATCTCAACGCTAAAAGTTGCGTATGATTTAGTAATCATTGATACACCACCTGTTCTTGCAGTCACCGATCCAGCTCTGATTCTACGACATTCATCCACTAATTTTATTGTTATTGGTGTAGGGAAAAATCACATTAAAGAAGTGCAGCATGCTAAAAGTATGCTCGAAAAAGGTGGTGTGAAATTAACAGGGATGATATTTAATCATACCAAGCAGCATAAAGCAGGATTTGGTTATCAATATGGTTATGGAAAATATAGTTATTATTATGCTTACGATAAATAATTTGATGCAGGAGGGATTATAGGGGTACTGCAACATTATGAAAACATTTTTCAAGCGCTATTTTTTTCTCCTAGACATACAGGCAAAAAGACAACTGCCAATGTTGCTGTTAATTTTTATGTCTTCCTCTTTTTTAGATGTGGTTGGTATTGGTTTGGTGGGTGCTTTTCTATTATTAATAGTCAATTTTAATCAGATGCTACATAAGCTGCCAATGTCACTTCAGAATTTTTTAAGCGGCTTTACTGAAAATCATGTTATTTTTTCTGTTGGGATAGGGTTAATTTTTGCGTTTATATTAAAGGGTTTTTGGGGTATTTTTGTGCAGAAAAAAACTGTCTTTCTCACTTCACAATTTACAATGCGATTAAAAATGAGGTTAATGAAAGATTACCAAAGCGCTGAATATGGTTTTCATTTAAAGCAAAATTCAGCTTATTTGCTTAATAAAATATCATTAGCTGATACCTTTTCTAATAGTGCCCTATTTACTTCACTTAATATTGTTTCATCGCTATTGATAGTGATTGGTATTACTGGCTGCTTAGTTGTGAGTCACCCACTCATAACATTTTTTTTAGCAATGATGGTGGTATCCATTTTTTTTTCGTACGAATTTTTTGTTAAAAATACGGTGGCAAAAATTTCAAAAATATTAGCTACAACAGGGGGAGAGATAAATAAATCTGTTTTTCAGGCTATGGCTGGATTAAAAGAGATTCGTGTTTTTGGAAAAGAATCTTTTTTTTCAGATAAAATAGCAGCTGCTACGTTAAATCATTCTCGTGCACTTTCACTTCTTAACGCACTTCAATTAATTCCGCGTTATGCGGTTGAATCAGCAGCCTCCATTTTTTTAGTTAGCTTGGTGTTGGGTGCGCTTTCGATAGGAACAAGCCCTGTCAATATGATTCCAACCTTGGGTGTGTTTGCAGCAGCTTGTATTCGATTATTACCGACCATCAGTCAGTTGATTAGTCAATTCAGTCAACTCAGAAGTTCAACCTATACTACGGGCTTGCTTTATGAAGAAATAAACATGTTGGAAAATCAGTATCAGATGAATTTGAAAAAATCTGATATGCGTCAACTTTTCACTGAATTCTCACTAAAACATGTTTCATTTAGCTATCCTAATGCGAAGCAAGATGCTTTGCATGATATTAATTTAACATTGTTGCGAGGACAATCTGTTGGTTTTATGGGTGCATCAGGTGCTGGTAAAAGCACGCTGATTAGTATTTTTTTAGGTTTATTGTTTCCCAATTCAGGACAATTACTAGTCGATACTATGCTGATTAAAAATTTACGTGAATGGTTAAATAATTTCGCTTATATTCCCCAATCTATTTTCCTATTAGATGATACCTTAAAATCTAATATCGCAATGGGAACAGAGGATGCAGAAATTGATAATCAAAAATTGAATCAAGCAATTACGATGGCTCAATTGGAAGATGTTGTCGCAGAGTTACCAAACGGTGTTGATACACTAATTGGTGAAAATGGCGTTCGATTATCGGGCGGTCAACGTCAACGTGTGGCTTTGGCGCGCGCTTTCTATTATGACCGTGAAATCATTATTATGGATGAAGCAACTTCTGCGTTAGATAATGAAACAGAACATGAAGTCATTAATGCCATTAAAAAATTGCATGGTGTAAAAACATTGATTGTGATTGCACATCGTTTAACGACATTACGATATTGTGATGTGATTTATAAGCTTGAAAAAGGGTGTATTGTTGCACAAGGATCGTTTGATGAAGTGGTTTCTAATCAAGATGTATCCGTACAATAAAAGGATGTTAAAGTGAATGCGTTGACAGATACTAGTGTATTGCAACATCAATTGGATCAGGGTTGTGGATATTATGCTGATTTGTCTTTTCAAGCAGATGAATTGCGAGTAATGCGATCTCATGTTGCCACTTGCTGGCTCAATACGATTCAACAATATGTGCCAAGCAATAATGTGGATATCTTTTTAGAAAATGGAATTGAGCGATATCACGAATTGTCACATTTACTTGATCATGGCGCGGTTTGGTCGAAAGTAGCGCGTATTTTGCCGCAACGATCTGTTGATTTCATCAGAACAACATCGCTGATAAAAAAATTGGAAGATGTTTATGGACCTTTTATCATTTCCGATGAGGAAAATATTGGTTCCGAAGAAATTTATTGGCGTTTGGTTCGACCTGGTGCGCAAAACGATATTGGGCCATTGCACGCAGATTCCTGGTATTGGCAATTAGGGCATGGCGTAACGCCACCTAATATGAAACGTATTAAAGTATGGGTGGCGTTATTCTGTGAACCGAGTTTAAATGGTTTGCGCGTTGTTCCTTATTCCCAGAAGCGAGAATGGAAATATCATAGTGAGCATCGTGATGGTTTTTCAAAACCACGGATTGATGAAGATGAAAGTCAGTTGGATATTCACTTGGTTCCAACAAAACCGGGTGATACCATCGTGTTTCATGACAACCTTTTGCACGGCGGCGCATTGAATGCTGGGCAATATACTAGAGTGAGTTTAGAATTTACCATGTTTGTTCATTCATAGTGAGAATAATGATAACAATGGACTGTCTGGAAAAAATTGTTACACAACAGTGTGCTTTTGATGATCGCCTTACTGCTTTTTCAAGCGTTTTGTTAAACACCAAAATTACAACTCAAGAACAAGTTATGTTACAAACACAACATGGATTTCAGATAATCTTGGGTTGCTTGGTGCGTGCCCATGATTTCGGCGGAACTATTTATATTATTGGCAATGGCGGCAGCGCAGCCATCGCCAGCCACGCTTCAATTGATTTTATTAACATGTGCAGCATGCGTGCTACAGCACTTCTGGATCCAGCGGTAACAACTTGTATTTCCAATGACTATGGTTACGATCAAATTTATGTTAAACAATTGGAAACATTTCTTCACAACAAAGATATATTGATTGCTATTAGCAGTTCTGGAAAATCAAAAAGTATTATTAACGCGGTAGAAATTGCAAAAAACAGAAAAGCTACTGTGATTACACTCAGCGGGTTTTCTGAAGAAAATCCGTTGCGCCAACTCGGAGATTATAATCTTTGGTTGAATTCAATAGATTATGGACAAGTTGAAATTGGTCATGCGTTTTTACTGCATTATATAACCGATTACTTAAGAGATTGTGTGCATTCCAAAAATGAACAATGCTGTGTTGAGGAAATGGTATGAAAGTTTTAGTAACGGGTGGATGCGGATATAAAGGTTCAGTTTTAGTTCCAAAATTACTTAAAAACAGCCATAAAGTGATTGTAGTTGATACACAATGGTTTGGAAATTATTTAGAGCCACACGAAAATTTAATAGTAATAAAAGCAGATGTGCGAGAACCAGATATAAATTGGTTTAAAAATGTTGATACCGTTATTCATTTAGCGTCCGTTGCTAATGATCCTTGCTCTGATTTAAATCCTAAACTAAGCTGGGAAATTGGGCCGTTAGCTACGATGCGTATTATTGAAATGGCAATTAAAGAAAACGTAAAACAATTTATTTATGCTTCATCCGGTAGCGTTTATGGCGTGAACGATTCACCAAAAGTGACGGAAGATTTATTATTAAATCCACTCACGGAATATAATAAAACAAAGATGGTAACGGAGCGTGTTTTATTAAGCTACGCTGATAAATTAGCAGTACAAATTGTTCGCCCAGCAACAGTCTGTGGATATTCATCACGAATGCGCCTAGATGTTTCGGTCAATATGATGACAATACAAGCTTTAACGAATAAAGTCATGACCGTTTTTGGTGGTAATCAGGTGAGACCCAATATTCATATTGATGATATTACTGATTTATATCTTTTCTTATTAGATCATCCTGAAATAGTAGGAATTTATAATGCAGGTTTTGAAAATTTATCGATCTTAGAAATTGCAAAAATGGTGCAAAAATACGTTGTTTCTGATATTCAAGTGACGAAATCAAATGACCCAAGATCCTATCGATTATGTTCAGATAAATTATTGGAAACGGGTTTTAAGCCGAAAAAAACAATAGAAAACGCTATTCAAGAAATTGTTTATCAATTTGAAAAAAATAAATTGAGAAATGAAGATCGATTTTATAATTTAAAAACTATGAAAGCATTGGGTGTTGTGTGACCTATTTTAGGAAAATACATGTTTAACAGTAAAACAATCCTGATAACAGGAGGGAGTGGTTCATTTGGTCACCACTTTGTTCGAACGGTTCTGGAACGTTATCAGCCAAAAAAACTCATCGTTTATTCTCGAGATGAATTAAAACAATATGAAATGGCACAACTATTTCCTGAATCAAAATATGGGTGCATGCGATACTTTATTGGGGATGTCAGAGATGCAAGTCGCTTGGCTTTAGCGATGCGCGGAGTGGATTACGTTGTGCACGCTGCAGCTCTCAAGCAAGTGCCAGCTGCGGAATATAATCCCATGGAGTGCATTAAGACAAATATTCATGGCGCCCAGAATGTAATTGATGCAGCTTTAGCTTCTGAGGTAGAAAAGGTGATCGCTCTCTCTACAGATAAGGCAGCCAATCCCATTAATCTTTATGGCGCTACTAAACTCGCTTCAGACAAGCTTTTTATAGCGGCAAATAATATTGCGGGTGGGCATCGTACGAGATTTTCCGTTGTTCGATATGGAAATGTTGTTGGCTCAAGAGGATCTATAGTCCCATTTTTTAAAAAGTTAATAGAGCAGAATGTTGAATCTCTGCCTATAACCGATGTAAGAATGACTCGATTCTGGATTACCTTACAACAAGGTGTCGATTTTGTAATAAAATGCTTCGAAAGAATGAAATGCGGTGAAATTTTTGTGCCTAAAATCCCCTCTGTAAGAATAGTGGATGTAGCGACTGCTATGGCACCAGATCTACAATTCAAAATGATAGGTGTTCGACCCGGTGAGAAAATTCATGAAGTGATGTGTCCGGCGGATGACTCGCATTTGACCTTGGAGTTTAAAGATCATTTTGTGATAGAACCTTCTATTTTTTTCTCGAATAGAACTTCCGAACGAGATCTTAAGAATCGTATTGGCGAAATGAGCAATTATGTTGAGAAAGGATTTGAATATAATTCTGGAAATAATCGGAATTTTCTAAGTATTGAAGAAATAAGAAAAGTAAATCATTCAATTGGCTTTATGTGTAAAACTTCACACTTAATCTGACATTTATTTATGATCCCATATGGTCGTCAAGAAATTTCTCAAGAAGATATTGCAGCTGTTCTTGAAATTTTGAAATCAGATTGGCTTACACAAGGACCCGTGGTGCCTAGCTTTGAAAAAGCGGTAGCGCAAAAGGTAAATGCACTGTTTGCTGTTGCTGTCAATTCAGCTACGAGCGCATTGCATATTGCTTGCTTGGCGCTAGATCTTGGTCCTGGAGATTGGTTATGGACTTCTCCAAACACGTTTGTTGCTTCCGCTAATTGTGGACTTTATTGTGGAGCTCATGTGGATTTTGTGGATATTGATCCGCTGACATACAACATGAGCGTAGAATCTCTCGCGGAAAAATTAGATAAGGCAGAAAAAAAGGGTGTTTTACCAAAAGTGATTATTCCGGTTCATTTTGCAGGACAATCTTGCGACATGGTATCCATTCATAATCTTTCCAAACGTTATGGATTTAAGATTATTGAAGATGCATCCCATGCGATAGGTGGATCATACAAAGGAAAGCCAATAGGTAATTGTGAATACAGTGATATCACGGTATTTAGTTTTCATCCTGTCAAAGTGATCACGAGTGGCGAAGGCGGAATGGCATTGACAAACCAAGTGTATTTGGCCGAAAAAATGCAGAGTTTGAGATCCCACGGGATTACAAGAAATCCTGAAAAAATGCACGATCGTCCTCATGGAGATTGGTATTATGAACAGATTGATCTGGGTTTCAATTATCGAATGACAGATATTCAAGCAGCATTAGGATTAAGCCAATTAAAGCGACTTGAACAATTTGTTAATCGGCGTCATCAAATTGCATCTGATTATGATGATGCATTAAGTTGCTTACCCCTTGTTCTGCCATTTCAACAACCTGATGTTTATTCTGCTTTTCACTTGTATGTGATTCAGATTGATCAAGAGCAGTCACTTATTAAACGAGATTATCTTTTTAATCGATTACGTGAAGAAGGAATTGGTGTCAATGTGCATTACATACCGGTACACACTCAACCTTATTATCAACATCTTCACTTTAAAAAAAATCAATTTATTGAAGCTGAGAAATATTACTCGAATGCACTTTCCTTACCGATTTTTTCCGCTTTGACGGATAAAGAACAACAAAAAATCATTGCTGTTCTTGAAAAGGAATTACAGGAATGAATACTCAAACTGAAATCGCGCTCGGTACGGCTCAATTCGGATTAAATTATGGCATTGCCGGGCGAGGTGAAGTTGTGCCTCAAACTGAAGTATGTCAAATTCTTGAGCGCGCTTGGGATTTGGGTATCAGAAGAATTGATACCGCTCCTGTGTACGGCGCTATTGAAAAAGAACTGAAGATGTTGTTGAAGAAATATCCATTCAAAGTAGTTTCGAAAATTCCATTTGTTCCTGTGAACGATGAGAAAGATGATATCGCGCATTTTATTCTGAATCATATTCGTAGCTCACAAAATAATCTCGACGATTCATTGGATGCATTGCTTTTTCATCGCAGTGGGGATTTATTTAGCGAGCAGGCGAATTTTATATGGGAAGTAGCTTCAAAGGCTCTAAAAAACTCAAATATTCGATTAGGTGTTTCCTGTTATTCGCCTGATGAATTAAAAAAGTTATGTAAAAGATTTCCCATTCAAGTATCACAGATTCCTGGAAATGCTTTTGATCAGCGGTTAAGATCAACTCATGAAATAACTGATGTAGAAATTCATTTAAGAAGTGTTTTCTTACAAGGCATTTTACTGCTCTCGTTAGACCAAGTTTCTGAAAAATTACCCAAAGCTGCGGACGCTCTTAAAAACTGGAAGACATGGTGTGAAGAAAATAATTTTTCTCCATTACAAGGTGCGTTAAGTTTTGTGAAGTTTCATCCCAATGTCAGTTATTGCGTGATCGGTGTTGATAGATTGTCACAATTGGAAGAAATTTATAATTGTTGGACGACGCTTCAGCCTATGAAGACTCATCCACCCAGTGTAAATGATCTCGACATTATTGATCCGCGTTGTTGGGAAAAATTTCCACTCAGCAATTAAATAGCCAGGAGTTATCAATGGATACTTTGATCATACAATCTTATTGCATGGGTCGTGTGATGGAAACATCAGGTGACATCGCTTTACAATTTAAAGATAAAGGAAAAAATGTTGGATATTTTTTTATTGATGTCAACGATCCGTTTGCACCAATGCCCTTTGGAGTGTGGCCATTTCATGCGAAAAAAAGTCGAAAGGTTAAACCATTTAAAAAAATATTGGAAGATTTTAATATTCATGTCATTGAAGATGTGGAGCAAAAAACCACAGAAAACGAAATTTTTAATCTTCTTGAACGCTCAAATTTTAAGTCTCTTGAAGAGGTAGAACATTTTATCTATGATTCTATGCCTCTGGGATTAGGTGTATTAACGGAACTTGCGGGACTTTCAAAAGATGCTTATCCGGATGTGGTTCTTTACAAGGATATTATAAAGAAAGGACTTTTGGCCTCTATTTTGGCCTATGAATCGTGCCTTAAAGTTTTACGAAAATACAATCCTGAAGAAATCATTGTTTACAATGGCCGTTTTGCAATCCCTCAAGCAACTCGTTGCGCTGCAAAGCGATGCAATATTGAAGTGAGAAGCTATGAATTTTTTTCTAATCCAACACGATTTTTTTTGTTTGAAAAAACGCAATTTAATATTCAATCATTAATAAAAATGATTACGGGATGTTGGGAAGCAGAAGGTTCAGATCGTGAAGCTCAAGCACATCATTTCTTTTTCAGACAAAGAAATAATAAAGAGTTCAATGGATACCTATTAAACCAAAAAAATAATGATTTGCCTGAAAAGAAAAAAAGAACGCGAGTGACTTTTTGTTCATCAAGTGATGATGAATTTGTATATTTGTATGATTCTGAAATAGGCCATTCATCTATTTTTGCATCACAAAGAGAAGCAATACAATACTTGATTGAATGGGTTAATAAATTAGAAGATGTCGAGCTCGTGATCCGCGTGCATCCTTTTGTATCAAAAAAATCACTTCGTGATCAGTTATTTTGGAATAATCTTTCAGGCAAAAATACCACTCTCATTACTTCTGATTCGTCTGTAGATACTTACGCCCTCATTGAATCATCGGATTTAATATTAACCTTTGGTTCAATGACCGGGATTGAAGCAACTTATTTGGGGCGTCCGTCTGTTTCTTTATGCTGTTCTCCTTATAGTGGTTGGGGATGTGTTTACGAACCAAAATCTCTCGGTGAGCTGTCATCATTACTGATAAACATTCCAAAGGCATTACCACAAGAGCGATGCTTGCCATTTGGATATTTTTTAAAATGTAGTGGAAACTACGAACATCAATATTATTCGCCAAATGATGGTCAATTTTGTGGTGTAAAATTAAGTGTGGAAATGCAGCTCATTCAGATAATAAAGCAATCGCTTTTAGGAAGATCTGTCAAAGAATTATCAGCTACTTTCAGAAACAAGTTTGCATGAATTGAATTTTAAAAGAAATATTTATGTCTAATGAACAGATTAACACTTGGAATGAACATCAAGGAAAATGCCTAGATTCTGCTAATGGATTTGATGTTATTGAGTGTAATCTTTGTAAATTCATACATATTGTACCGCTTCCTTCAACAAAGGAGTTGGAGAAGATATATAAGCATGAATATTACACACAGGAAATACCTCTCTACATAGAGCGATATACCGAGGATTTAGCCTGGTGGAATTCTGTTTATCAAGAACGTTATGATGCATTTGAAAATTTATTACCGAGTACTCGTCGGCGTATTTTAGATGTTGGTTCAGGACCAGGGTATTTTTTATTACATGGTAAAGAGCGAGGGTGGAATACGCTGGGAATTGAGCCATCACATCATGCTGCAAAACATAGTCGTGGATTAGGATTAGATGTTATAGAAACTTTTTTAAATGAAGAAATGATTAAGGAGCTGGGTACTTTTGATGTTGTTAATATGAGTGAGGTTTTGGAGCATGTACCCGATCCAAAAAAAATGATAGAAATCGCACATCAACTGTTATCGCCAGGCGGCTTATTTTGTGCAGTAGTACCGAATGATTACAATCCTTTCCAAATAGCATTACGAAAATCATGCGCTTTTTCGCCATGGTGGGTTGCTGCCCCGCATCATATCAACTATTTTAATTTTGATTCATTCAGCAATTTATTAAATCTCTGCGGGTTTGAAGAAGTTTTCAGAGAGTCTACTTTTCCGATGGATTTGTTTTTATTAATGGGAAACAATTATATTGGTAACGACACTTTAGGAAGATTGTGCCACAGTCAACGAATAAATTTTGAAAAAAATTTATTAATCTCAGATCAAAAAGAACTTAAGCAAGCACTGTACAAGGCATTTGCCAGTTTGAATATTGGCAGAGAGATCAAAATGATTACAAGAAAAATATAACTTGAAATAAATTAGGAATGAAGCATGAAAGACAGCGCAGTTTGGTTAATCTCTGGCGGTCCTATGCAGCAAATCGTTGCAAAAAAAATACGTTCAAATAGATTTCGATTGATTGTTTCGGATGGAAATGCCAATGCTGCGTGTAAAGATATGGCTGACTTATTTTTAAATATTGATACTTTTAATGTTGATGATCATATAAAAACTTGCGATGAAATACTAAAACGTTTTGAGGTGAAGGCGGTGCTCACTTTTGCTGCTGACTGTCATTATACTGTTGCAAAAGTGGCTGGTTATTTAAATTTACCTCATATCGATCCTGAAATTTCTCAAACTTGCCGCGACAAATTTAAAACGCGTGAATTATTGCGGGATAATGGGTTTTTACAGCCTGAAAGTTACGTTGTGAGTTCTTTTGATGAAGCAAAATCAATTCTTCATTCTAATAATATCAAAAAAACTTTTGTATTGAAGGCTACAGACAATTCAGGTAGTCGTGGTTTCCAAATCATCACTAATCCAAAAAATTTTAGCTTGGAACAATTTCGATATACTCAAGAATACGGCACAACAGGGAAGGTGATCCTGGAGGAACAATTAATACCAGATTCCACTCAAATATCGGAGGCTTCTGTAGAAACATTATGGTTCGAAGGTAAAATGTATTGGATTAATTGGGTCGATAGAATTTTTCCCAGGGATTTACAATTTTTCCCTGATGTTTGTATGCAGATAAAACCGAATGAGTGGATTGAGGTAGCGCATATTAATCCTGCAAAACGTGATTTTTCTACTAAAGAACAAGTCATTTCTTTAATGCAAAAAGCGGGGCAGGTATTAGGAATGCATAATCAACCTTGGGGGCATTTACTAAAAGGAGATATTTTCTTTACCGAAAGTGGACCTGTTATTTTGGAATTAACGCCACGCTCTTCAGGTGGATGGGATAGTAGTGGCTCTTCAGTTTCGCGTGGTGCTGACATTGCCGGTGGCGTTTTACAGATGGCATTAGGATATCCTTTAACCCTGGATACCTGGTATCGTTTTTTTAACTTTCATGATGTAGAGCGAACCGCCGTCGTATTCTCTAGAATTTCAGACCAAGCTAAAGATTGTACCGGAAGATCGTTCGCATTAAGTTCAGGTTATGCTGCAGTTAATGAATTAATGAATCAGTCACTTAAAAAATTGGAGGAAGAAAATTATGTCACAGCTTGATGCTCATCAAAAAAAACTACCCACGCTCGCAGTTCAAGAGAAAGACTCGCGATTATTTTTTAGCACTTCTTTAGAGGAAGCTGAAGTTATTATTTCCAAACAAAATCGTATTGAGCGTGTTATTCATCGTGACTTGATTAACGAAAAAGAATTTCAAGTTAATCCTGATGAGTCTCATGCTATCGTTGTGGGTTCAGGTAATTGTGAACGGGACGTTCACCATTTTCTACTTCCTTCAAATGAGCCTCATTTGCAAATTCGCTTAGGGCAAACGTTTCATCGCGGTGAAGGGACTTGGTCAAGTTTGCCGCATGATTTTGAAAATTATCCAGAATCAGGTTTTGAAGAAGTTTTTTATTATTTGTTATCAGGCGGTACTAAAAAAGCTATTCAGGTTGGCAGAGGATTATGGGATGATGGCAGTGCTGTAGATGCAATTTGGCAGGTGAAAGACCGCCAATTTAGTAATATACCCATGGGGTTTCACCCAGTTGTAGGTGAGCCAGGCGTGCAAGTTAGTTATGTTTGGGCATATCTGGCGAAGAAAAAAGAATGGGAAAAGGTAAAACGATAATATCTACCGGAAACGAATTTCATCTTTATACAAAGGAAGAGTATTGTGTCAGCCTACGTTACCTGTGTTTTTTGTGCTAATTCTATTGAAGCCCAATTTTATACTACAATTTCATGGGAAGAGCTTACTTCTTCATGGTTTCGTTGCCCAAGCTGCAATAGTCTCATGATACTTCCTTCTCCTGATGAGGCATGTCTTAATCGATTATATGGTGAAAACTATCGTGAGCAGGTATTACAACCTCATCCAGGTGTTGATAATCGTGTTCGATATAGCGAGTCTTATCGTCCAGTGGTATTTAGCGAATATCAGCAATCGTTAGATGATCTTAATGCTTTTAATCCCTCGCCGAACACTCTTCTTGACTTCGGGTGTGCAGACGGGGTGTTTCTCGAATTTTGTCGTCAACATGTATTTGAAAAGAAAAATATTCGAATCTATGGAGTAGATATTTCTTCAGAAATGTTAGAAGTCGCAAAATCAAAAGGATTTAATGTGGCTCATGTTAACGATGTTGAACAATTTAATGAAAAATTCGATTTAATTACAATGTGGGATGTTCTTGAGCATATTATAGATCCTTATAGTGTTCTAAAAAAGTTGGTAGATGTTCTTTCTCTTGATGGGAGAATTATCATTCAAACACCACAGTTCGGGGTAATTGCTGAAATTTTTGGAAGTAATTGGAATCATTTACTACCCTGTCAACATGTCAGTCTACCCTCTTTTCAAGGAATTGATGCGCTTGCTAAACGTCTTGGACTAGTCGTAAAAAAACATTTAAGTTTTGGTGCTAATGCTCCAGAGTCACACGTACAACAACCATTTAAAAGTTATTTTGATGCAGTTGCAAAGCAACTTAATATTGGTAGTACACAATTAATCTGTTTAGCAAGAAGTTAAATAGGAAATATAACTCAATGAAGAAAAAAGCAGTGATCATAGGGGCAACCGGTAACGTTGGACGAGCGGTATGTAAAGTTTTTGCAGATGCTGATTACGAGCTTGATTCACAATGGTTGGATGCATCTCGCCCGGACGTAACGAAAGTCGAATCTTTTAAAAATTTACCTCAAAAAATTGATACGGTTGTTTATCTAGCAGGAATTAATCGAGTAAAAAAACCAGAAGAATTTTCTGAATCCGATTGGGATGAAGTGTTGGGTGTTAATTTAAAAGGCGCTTTTTTATGCGCTAAAGCCGCTTTTCCTGCAATGAAAGCAAATGGAAAATCTTCTTTTATTGTTATTTCTTCTATCATGGTGACGCATCCCTATCCTGGTCGGTTAGCTTATGCTGTATCAAAAGGCGGATTGGAGGCTATGACGCGATCACTCTCAGTGGAATGGGGACAATACGGTATAGCGACACATGCATTGCGTTTAGGACATATCGATGGTTTGATGAAAACAACAGTTACTAATCCAAAACTTTTAGATACCGTTAAACAAAAGACGCCATTGAATAAGTTAATTGATCTATTAGAAGTAGCTCGTTATATTCTTTGGCTTGCGCAAGGTGGTTGTCATTCCGTATCAGGCAGTGTGGCTGATTTTGATTCAGGATATACACTGAATCGTTGGCCATTGTGATTGGGGAAAAAATGGTTTTATTTATCGCGGAAATATCCAGTAATCATGGGCAAGATATCAATCGTTGTTTTGATTTTATTGATAAGGCAGCAGAAATAGGGTGCGATGTCGTTAAATTTCAGTTATTTCGTATTGATCAATTATTTTCTCCAGAGGCGATGAAGCAAAAACCGTTTATTATGGATCGTCGTCAGTGGGAACTTCCCGTTTCTTTTTTACCGCTACTTGCTGAGCGTTGTCAGAAAAAAAATATTCAGTTCAGTTGCACACCATTTTATTTGGATGCAGCGCATGAATTAAAACCTTATGTTTCTTTCTATAAAATCGCGTCTTATGCTTTACTGTGGGACGCTCTGTTAATTCAATGCGCGCAAACTAATAAACCCATTGTGTTATCTACTGGTATGGCAACCATGGATGAAATTTCTCACGCTGTACGAGTTCTGAGAGAAAATCATTGTCAGGATATTACGTTATTACATTGTACTTCTAGTTATCCAACGCCACCTGATGAAGCGAATCTTGCGGCAATTGAAACGATAAGAGAGATTACTCACTGTCGAGTAGGATGGTCAGATCACACAGTGAAACCGGGAGTCATACACAGAGCAATTCATAAGTGGGATGCACAGGTAATAGAATTTCATCTCGATCTGGATAAAACGGGAGCCGAATATGCTATGGGACATTGTTGGTTACCAGAAGAAATTGAATCTGTTATCAAAGAGATTCGATATAGTTCCTTAGCAGATGGTACTGGAATTAAAGCGCCAACTCAATCTGAACTCATTGAGAGACAGTGGCGCACTGATCCTTCTGATGGTCTTAGACCTTTGCGTAGTGCGCGCATGATATGAATGTGTTAATGGCTTGTCATGCAGGACCGGGCATTGGATTGGGGCATCTTGTTCGTTCCTTGGTTGTCGCTAGAAATTTGCAGGAAGCTTTCAATGCAAAAATAGAGTTTTTAATTCAAAGTTCCGATATCAACTTTCAAGAGTTGAAAGCATATCCGCATCAATTTATAGATTGTAACAATAATTTTTTTACAATCATAAAAAACAATCTAGCAAGAAAAAAATATCAATTAATTATTTTGGATCTATTTTATGCCAATATACCTGAAAACATCGACTTAATTTTAAATGAATTCAAACAATTTGATGTAAAAATAATGGGTATTGATAGTTTGAAAGCGTCTCAAGCTGTCGATCTTGTGTTTTTTCCCTCTTTTTATATGGATGACTCCATACAAAAAAAATGGTCTGCACCATTGTTATTTGGCTGGGATTGTTTTTTACTCAACGTAAAAAAATTTCCTGAAGATTGGAACCCAGGAAAACATGTCCTCGCCTTAACTGGAGGTGCTGATGTAACTTTATTGAGTCAAATCTTGCCAAAACGTTTGAACGAGCTGCTGCCCAATGAAACAATTTTACATTGGGTTTCTGGACCTTTTGCAAAACCACCTTGTTTTCCGGCGAAAACGAGTATTTCAATCCAACATCATATTGGATTGCAAGGATTGGATGATTTGATGGTAAAAATGAATTACGCAATAACTGTTTATGGCGTAAGCTTTTTTGAGTTGCTATATTACGGAATTCCGACGGTCGTTTTTTCTCCTTATGGTGAAAAAGATGCGAATGAATTATCAGCAATATCTAGGGAAAAAGTTGCGGTGGTAGCAAAAAATTCAGATGATGCTGTGTTAAAACTGAAAGAATTAATGTTTAATGATGTTTTAGCTGAACAATTATCACAACGCTCAAAGTTGAAACTACCTGTCTTGGGTGGTAAAAAATTTGTTCAAGCTGTATCGGAACTATTACATGCACCGCTGGTCTAGAATATGCCGCATGGATTTTTAATTTTTCATTTAAATTTATCCTTTTCATCTATTAAAAAAGAAGAAAGATTAAATGTTATTCGTCAATGCTATTGGCCTATCTTGGATTTAATTGAGCGCAGTGGTATCCCAGTTGGTATAGAGCTGACAGGTTGGACATTAAACCAAATTGAACAATTGGATAAATCCTGGATTGATGTCTTTCGTAATCTCCTAGAAAAGAAGCAGTGTGAATTGATTGGCAGTGGCTGGAGTCAAATCATTGGGCCTTTGGTTCCCGATCAAATTAACGCGACTAATCAAAAATTAGGATTGCATGCATATGAAAAAATGTTGAATGTTTTTCCTAAACTCGCGCTCGTCAATGAAATGGCTTTTTCAACTAGCATGGTTGATGTTTATGCTGCTGCTGGTTATGCCGGAATTATCATGGATCGTGATAATGTGCGGTTGGCTCTGAACTTGGAAGACACTTCTATTGCAGCAACGCCTACACATGTTTTAGGTTGTGCGGATTATTCACTACCTGTTTTATGGACGGATACGATATTGTTTCAGAAATTACAACGCGCGGTGCATGGAGATATTCCGATTAAGGAATATATAGTTTATGTTCGTGAACGAGCGCTGCGTGATGATTTACTGTTACCCATTTATTGTAATGATGCAGAAATTTTTGATTACCGCCCCGGTCGATTTGAGACGGAGGCAAGATTACATCCTGATGGAGAATGGATGCGATTAAAAAAAATCATGGCGAGATTACAAGAAGAAATTGGATTAACATTTCTAAATCCTTCAGATGGATTGTCATTAGAGAATTCACGGAAAGAGAAAATCGTCAAACGCATCTCTTCGATTCAACAACCCATACCCGTTAAAAAACAAGCAAAATATAATATTAATCGTTGGGCTGTTGCAGGAAAAGATAATTTATGGATAAACACAAAATGCCATCAAATATTTCGTGCCATATCAGGTAAAAAAAATTGGAATGAGATATTATGGCGTGATTTATGCGAATTATGGGCGAGTGATCTAAGAACACATATTACAAATGATCGATGGATTGAGGCAACTGAACGCCTGGAAAGTATCGCTGAGTCATTGGGGATAAATGAGTCCGCTTTAACGGTACCAGAAAATTATCTTCCGGTTTCATCTCCCAATTTTAGTATTAGCAAAGACGAAGAAGGAATCTATTGGTCTTTTATTACTGAAAAAATTAATCTCACACTGAATTTCCGTCGCGGCTTAGCAATACAATCCTTAGCTTTTAAGTCTCATGACTTTGAGTCTGTTTTGGGTACTTTAGCACAAGGGTTTTTTAATTCTATTGAATTTGGTGTCGATTATTATTCAGGGGGTGTTTTAATTGAAGTTCCTGCGGCGAGCATCCGTGTGACGGATTTAGAGTGGGTCGCACCAAAAATACAACAGCACGAAGATAAAATAATAATTGCTGCACAGATTCAAACAAAGTTGGGCATTATCGAAAAAATCATCACAATTCATTCACAGCGTGAAAAAATCCAAGTTCAATATTGTTTTCATAATTTTGAACGCCCAAAAGGTCTTGTGCGCGTTGGATTATTTACTTTTAATCCAGACAATTTCTTTTTACCAATTAAGATAGAATGTAAAAACGGTGGTTCGATGTTAGAAAATTTTATTATCGATCGTGATGAAATAAATCATGGTGCAGCAGCTTCAACGCTTGTTTCTAGCACAACTGCATTGGGTGCTACCGACGGACGCCTTGCGCTAACAGATGCAAACAACAGAAAGGTTATTTTTAATTGGGATCCGTCTGTTTGTGCTGTTTCTCCCATACTGAAACATTATTGTATGGAAGATAAATATTTAATGCGATTGTCGTTTTCATTGAGTGAATTAGATGATACTACTCGCGCTAGAGGAAAACTTTTACCATGTTGTTTCACCATCAGTGTTCACGATAAGGATAAAAACCATGTCAGCAGTTAGGCGTAAAATATCGCCAAAAGGAATTGAATTATACAATAAAGCAAAATCTTTCATTCCAGGAGGCACGCAATTATTATCTAAACGTCCCGAAATGTTTGCGCCTGATGTTTGGCCGGCCTATTACGATAAGGCTAAAGGTTGTCGAGTGTGGGACCTCGATGGTCAAGAATATATTGATATGTCAATTATGGGTATTGGCGCAAATATTTTAGGTTATGCGGATGATGATGTAGATCAAGCTGTCATTACAGCGATCAAAAAAGGAAACTCTTCCTCGCTAAATTGTCCTGAAGAAGTAGAACTCGCTGAATTACTTCTTGAGCTGCATCCATGGACACAAATGGTTCGCTATACGCGCAGCGGTGGTGAGGCAATGGCAGTGGCCATCCGTATTGCGCGCGCTGCAACCAAACGTGAAATAGTGTTGTTTAGTGGATATCATGGTTGGCAAGATTGGTATCTCGCGGCAAATCTTGCTGAAGAGGATGCATTAGATGGTCAACTCATGTCAGGGTTGGATCCAAGTGGAATACCGCGTGGGCTGCATGGTACGGCTTTACCATTTTGTTTTAATGACATTGAAAATTTGCGGAGTTTAGTAAAAGGAAAAGAAAAACAAATTGCAGCCATCGTTGTTGAACCAGCGCGCGGAGAAGATGCGCCAAAAGACTATTTACAAGCACTGAAAGAGCTTGCGCATGAAATTGGCGCCGTGCTTATTTTTGATGAAATTACCAGTGGGTTTCGAATGTGTGCTGGCGGTATTCATTTGCGATATGGTGTAAATCCAGATATTGCGGTATTTGCAAAATCTATTGCAAATGGATACGCAATGGCGGCAATTCTTGGTGTAGAATCAGTCATGCAAGCAGCACAAAAAACATTTATTTCTAGCACCAATTGGACAGAGCGCGTTGGACCAGCAGCAGCATTAGCCACGATAAAAAAATACATCAATAAAAAAGTTGATCAGCATATTATTTCCATTGGTCAGCAGGTTAAAGAAATCTGGACGCAGTCTGCTGAGAAATTTGGATTACCAGTGCAAGTTTCTGGTTTGCCAACATTAGGTGCTTTCGTATTTAACAGACCAGACAATCGATTATTACAAACACTGTTTACAATAAAAATGTTAGAAAGAGGCTTTTTAGGATTTAGGCAATTTAAACCAGCATTCGCACATCAATCGTCTGATGTTATAGCATATGCTGAAGCGGTAAATTCAGTATTTCAAGAACTCACAGAAGATAATCTTGAAAAATCATTGTTGACACCGTTGGCGCATCAAGGCTTTGTGCGATTGACGAAAGAATAAATATGATTACAGCAATTATTCAAGCACGGATGCGATCTTCGCGTCTTCCTGGCAAGATATTAGCTCCCGTTATGGGTAAGCCTATTTTATACTACGTCTACGAACGTGTTCGCCTCTGCAATGAAATTGAAAATATTGTTGTTGCGACTTCTGAATTGCCAGAGGATGATCAGGTTCTTGAATTTTGCAATAAGAATGGAATGTTGTGTTATCGCGGATCGGAATCGGATGTATTAACACGATATCTGGAAGCGGCATTGTTTGTTCATAATATTACGGAAAGAATTCCAGATCCTATCTTTAGGATCACTGCGGATTGTCCTTTGGTTGATCCACATTTTCTTTCAACGCTTTTGAATTTCTACAGGAAAGAACACCTTGATTATTCTGGATTGGGAGAAAGTTTTCCGGATGGTTTTAATGCGGAAATATTCAGTTTTGATGTTTTGAAAAAAACAGCGTTGTTTGCAAAAAAGCCATCAGAACGCGAACATGTTACACCATTCATAAAATCTCACCCGGAGTTATTTTATTTCAAGTATCTGGAATTAGAGAATACACCATCTGAATTTGGGTTTTCTCAATTGAAAAAACTCAATCATTTATTACTGAGCCTGGATGAGCCTTATGATTTTGAGGTAATTTCTTCTATTTTGACACATTTTTATAAAAGCAACCCAGGATTTTCCATGAATGATGTGTTACAGTTCATTCTTAAAAATAATTGTCCGCAACCTCGTATAGATCACAGAGGCTCAGCGGTTGGTTATTTGAAATCCCTTGATCAGGAGGAGAAAGTTTAGACATGAAAGTTGCAGTGATTGGATGTGGTTCAATGGGAACCAAACATATTAATCATTTATTAGAGCTGGGACATGATGTTTCAATTTGCGATATCAATGCCAATCGATTAAATGAAGTTGCAAAAAAATTCAAGATAGAAAAAAAATGCGGGAATTTTAAAGAGCTTCTGGATTTGGATAGTCTGGATGCTGTTGTTGTGGCGACAGATACTGCCTTTCACACAAAAATAAGCTGTTATTTTGCACAAAAAGGTATTGCATATTATTCTGAAATTCCGATTAGTGATTCTCTTGCTGATCTGAGATTTTTAACGACCGCAACCATCGAGAACAATGTTATTTCAATGGTTGGAATGGTTTGGCGATTTCATCCTGCTATTCAAAAAATAAAACAATTAGTACAAGATGGCATTATTGGAAAAGTGAACACAGTATCCTCTTACGGAGGAGAATACCTACCTGACTGGCATCCCAATGAACCTTATAAAAGAGAATATTCTGCTCTAACTTCTAAGGGTGGTGGTGTTATTGTTACCAATATTTCCGGATTGGATTACTTGCGCTTTATCTGTGGTGATATTGAGAATGTGTTTGCGGTTTATGATTCCATAAGTCATATCGATATTGAAGCAGAAGACTTTTTTATGGGAATTTTGCAATTCAAAAACGGTGTTTTTGCCCAAGTTTACTCAGATTTTTTCCAACGTCCAGTAGAGCACAGATTGGAAATTGTGGGTGATAAAGGAAAAATTCATTGGGATCATAATCATAAAATTGTGAGACATTTTTCTTTAGCAGATGGTGTTTCTGGAAACTGGAAAGAGTACCCCTATGAATTAAATAATTTTCATACTCTCTACAAAGAAGAGATGAAACATTTCTTATCTTGTGTTCAAGAGAAGAAAGAAACCATGGTTCCTGTGCACGACAACGTTCTGTCAGTAATCGTTGGAGTAGCCTTAAAACAATCTTTTATAGAACGAAAAATGATCAATGTCAGCAGTATGAAGTGGAGTAATACCGTCGAATTTGCTCTTGCTTAATTCGCACTAAAAGGAAAAAAGTGAATGAGCAATAACCCTATTTTTTGGTGTAATCATTGTTTAAACATGTCTACTCGGCCGAGGATCACTTTCGATAAAAGAGGGTGGTGTAATGCCTGTCAGTGGATGGAAGAAAAAAAGAGTATGGATTGGGTACCTCGGCAACAAGAGTTATCTGATTTACTTTCACGGCATCGATCTAAAACAGGAAATTTTGATTGTTTGGTTCCTGTCAGCGGTGGGAAGGATGGTTCTTATGTGGCATACACATTAAAACACAAACATAAAATGAATCCTCTTACTGTGACTATTAGACCGGCTTTGTCGTTGGAAATAGGGGATAAGAATTTAACTAATTTTATTCAATCTGGTTTTAATCATATTCACATTTCAATCAATCCATTGGTTCTTAAAAAGCTCAATCATTACGGGTTTATTGAAAAAGGTTTTCCTTATTGGGGTTGGTTAGTTGCTATTTCGACGGCCGTTATTAGAGTCGCCGTTAATTTTAAAATACCGTTGATATTTTATGGCGAAGATGGAGAAACAGAATATGGTGGTTCCTCTGAAATAAAAAATCGTGCTTATGTTGATATCAATTATATGAAAAGAGTTTACTTGGAGAACGGATATGAAAAAGTACTTAACAAATTACAACATGAAAATGATATAGCAGAATCTGATTTATTGTTTTTCAAATTTCCCGAAGATCACGAGGTGAATTCATCGCGACTTTTCTATACTCACTGGTCTTATTTTGAGCCTTGGGATTCGTATCGGAATTATATACTGGCAAAAGATAAATGTGGTTTGGCTGAGAAAGATGAAGGAAATTCGGGCACATTTACCAACTTCGCTCAAAATGATCAGGCTCTTTATTCCCTACATGCTTATTTGATGTATCTCAAGTTTGGCTTTGGCAGAGCAACACAAGACGCAGGAATTGAAATCAGGCGAGGTGCTATGACGAGAGATCAAGCCATTAATTTGGTCAAGATGTATGATAACGCTTATCCTCACGAATTTATCGAGTTATATCTGGATTATTATCAAATGACAAAAAAAGAGTTTGATGCGATTTTGGATAAATTTGTCAATAAATCCTTATTCGAAAAAATAGGCAACATCTGGCAACCTAAATTTGAAGTTGGGCAAGTACGCAATTTCCTCAAGATCTCAGTCTAGATAAATGAGTCTCTGCCAAACATCGAAAATTTGCTTCGCTTGGTTTTCTAGCGTCCATTGATTGATAAGCATAAGTGCATTTTTAGAATACAATTCGCATTTATCTGGATTGGTGAGAAAGTTTATCATGCAATGTGTCAATGCTTTTATATCTTGCGCAGGAACAATTTTTCCCGTTTCAGACTGTATCACCAGATCATCGACACAACCGACCTGATCAGACACAATTACCGGTTTTCCTGCTGCTAAAGCTTCATTAATCACTAAACCCCATGGTTCCCAGTGCGCTGGTAAAACAAAAACATCAGCTAAGTAATACAGATCAAGAAGTGCTGCACTTTCCATCCATCCGGCATAAATTATATTTGGGTTATTTTTTGCTGCAGCTTCTGCAGTTGACCGTAATGGTCCATCGCCCGCGATAATACATTTTGCATTTAATAGTTTTATTTCTGAAAATGCATCGATTAAGTCAACTAATCCTTTTCGCTCAATCAAGCGCCCAATAAACAAAAATACAAAATTTTTGTCTGTAAGACCCCATTCATTTCGTTTCATCATTCGAAAATAACTGGGCAACTTTTGATAATATTGCTGTATACCAACAACATCAACAGTCATTTTCTCAAGAGTGATTTTATGTTTTGGAACAAAATAATGCTCAAGATATTTTGCTTGACGTGTGCCGCCAGGTAAGAAGTGATTAGGTATCTTAAATAGTATCGGGTAAATCAATTTCTTAATAACTCGTTTCCATTTTGAAGTATGTGGTAACAAAGGGGTATCTGAATCAACAACAATGGGAATGCGGTATAGCTTCGCACAGAACATAAAAAATAATGTGATTGGATGAGACCAACCCGCCAGAAAAATCAAATCATATTTTTTTTTAACAAAGTATTGGCGGAATAAATAATAAAAATGTCGCGATTTTTTGTCGAGGATACAGTGCTTATTTTCTAGTTTCCACTGTTGTGTAAAGTTATCATTGATAAACAAAACATCAATGTTAGCAGGACACTGCTTTTTTATGACATCGATTAAGTTCAATAAATAGGGCGTGGGCTCAATATAAAGCATCAAAATTTTTTTCTGATTATTCATAATGGTTGATCGTTCGCAATATGATTATTACTGTAATATTCTAAATACCAATCAACAAATTTTTCCACCCCTTCATTAATCTCAATGCGTGGACGATAATGTAGACGCTGTTGCAATAGCATTGTATCAGCGAATGTTTCATGCACATCTCCTGGTTGCATAGGCATAAAATTTGTTACGGCTTTTTTCCCGGTGCGTTTTTCAATGACTTTAATTACATCCATTAAATTTACGGGACTTCCACAACCAATGTTATAGATTCGATAAGGTGAAAACGATGATGATGGTGTAGGACATGTTGCATCCCAATCTAAATTTGCCATCGCAGGTTGTTTTAATGCCGCACTTACACCGGATACAACATCATCAACGTAGGTAAAATCTCTTTTCATGTTGCCGTTGTTGTAAACGTTAATGGGTTTTCCTGTCAAAATAGCATTGGTAAATAAAAACAATGCCATATCAGGACGTCCCCACGGACCATACACTGTAAAAAACCGTAACCCAGTGCATGGTAATTGATATAAATTAGCATAAGCATGGGCCATCAGTTCATTGGCTTTTTTGGTTGCGCCATACAAGGATAATGGATGATCCGCGCTGTCATTTTCTGAGAAAGGTTGTTTTGTATTCGCGCCATAAACGGAACTTGATGAAGCAAACACCAAATGTTGAATGTGATGATGACGACAACATTCTAAGATGTTACAAAATCCCGATAAATTAGAATGTATATAAACCGAGGGGTTGTTCAGTGAGTAGCGTACGCCAGCCTGTGCAGCTAAATGAATCACATAATGAAATTGATTATTGAAAAATAAATTGTTTAATGCCGCCTGGTCACCAATATCCAGCTTAAAAAAAATAAAATTAGAAAACGATTCCAATTGTTGTAGTCTGTCTCGTTTTAATTGCACAGAATAATAATCATTTAAGTTATCAATACCAATTACTCTGTCACCTTGTGTGCAAAAATATCGACATATGTGATAACCAATAAAACCAGCAGCACCTGTCACTAAAATATTCATCGCTTTCCTTAAATTAATTTGACAGCTTTACGATCAAACGTTATCTTATCCTACCAGAAATAAAATGAATTTCGGTGATTTTAAAAAATGAAAATTGCTGTTTTTGGCGCAGGATATGTCGGACTAGTGACAGCTGTTTGCTTAGCACATGTTGGTAATCAGGTTGTGTGTGTTGATGTTAACGAAGCGCGTATTACGCAACTCATGAATGGCGTTAGCCCATTGCATGAAGCGGGATTACAGCTACTGTTACAACAAACATTAGAAACCAATCATATTCAATTCACAACCGATTCTGATGCAGCGATACAACAGAGTGATATCATTTTTATTGCAGTGGGTACGCCATCTTGCTCTGATGGCTCTGCCAACCTGAATCAATTGTTTCATGTTGGAGATACAATTGCTCATGGCATGCAAAAAAATAAAATCATTGTAATTAAATCAACTGTACCTGTTGGCACCGCCGATCAAATAGGTGAAATAATTGCGGGAACATTGAAAAATCGTTGCATGGAACATTTACATTTTGACATTGTTTCCAATCCAGAATTTTTAAAAGAAGGCGTTGCTGTCCAAGATTTCATGAAACCTGATCGTATTATTATCGGTGCTAATTCAATAGGTGCTATTGATAAAATGAAGCAGCTGTATTCACCCTTTAATCGTAATCGCGATCGCTTAATTATAATGGATAGACGATCCGCTGAACTCACAAAATATGTTGCAAATGCCATGCTTGCCACAAAAATTAGCTTTATGAATGAAATGAGTCGAATTGCAGAAGTGGTTGGCGCGGATATCGAACAAGTGCGTATTGGTATTGGCGCTGATCCGAGAATTGGCTATGCGTTTATTTACCCTGGTTGTGGTTATGGCGGCTCATGTCTTCCGAAAGATGTGCGGGCATTAAAATATAGCGCACGAGCCAAAGACATTAATGCTCCCATTTTACAAGCTGTGCATGATACGAATCAGCAACAACAGCAATTATTATTTCAAAAGCTACTGAACCGCTATGAAGATAATCTAAGCAATAAATGCATTGCGATATGGGGGCTGGCATTCAAACCCAATACAGACGACATTCGCGATGCGCCGGCTATCGCATTAATTGAAAAACTGTTAATACATTGTGCGCGTATCCAAGTATATGATCCTCAAGCAATGATAAACATGCAGCAGTATTTTTCACGTGAAAACAATATTCAATATTGTCATTCTCAAGAAGCGGCGTTAATCAACGCGCATGCACTGGTGATTGTTACTGAGTGGCCCTGTTTTCGTAACCCTGACTTTGAAATGATGCAGCGTACGTTGATTGATCGTGTTGTAATAGATGGCAGAAATTTATTTGAACCAAGATTGTTAGAAACATATCAACTGGAATATCATTCCATTGGCAGAAAAAATGTTGTGATTAAATACAACAACGTTTGATGATGAAGAAGCTTGCAGAATATTTAATGAATATAGATGGAGTTTATATGGATGCCACTATTGAGCAAGTCGGCTCAAAAATCAAGGAATTACCCAGTACGTACGAAATTATTCGAAAAAATAAAATCGCTAATCGTATTATATTTGTTGGTGGTCTTCCTGGTTGCGGAAAATCCATGATGTCACCTATTCTAGGTGCTCTTCAGGATGTTGAAATTCAAAAATATAATTATTCTATTGAACATGTCTGTTCACTTTATCGTTTAGGAAGAATTACTGAAGATGCAACGGTAGCAATGATTCGAATGCTAACCGATTTAGATTTATATAATTTATCCATGACTCGAGAGATTAATCTTCGCTACAAAGATCTTTCTTCGATTTTTAAAAATCCAAAGCCATGGCGTTACATTAAACGCCTATTTATGGATGGCGATGCTGAGGCTCTTATCCGAATTAAAAGAGATAATCCCATTTTACAAACCTTAACACATAATCTTTTGATACATGGTGTTCCCATCGTGCGTGCAATGAAAGAGAATTTTTGTTTAGTTGAAGGTGTCAGACACCCTCTTTATATGGTACGTCAATGGCGGCTTTATATTGAGCGGTACGGAAATGATGATCGCGATTTTACAATTTGGTTTAATCATAATGGGCATCAGCTGCCATTTTTTACTAAAGGATGGGAAGATCTGTATGTAGCGTCCAATTCAATGGATAAAGTGATTTATTCAATTGAAAAGTCACTTGGAATGGCGCAGTCAGCACTCGATAACATGACACCAAGAGAACGTGATGGTGTGGTTATTGTGCCTTTTGAGCAGTTTGTTGTTAATCCATGGCCTTATCTTGAAAAAATTACAAGTCTCGTTGGAACAAAAATTAATAATACAACACTCAAGGAAATGAAGCGTCAGAATGTGCCTCGCGACATGATTGCAGATGGAATTAATCGCCCGATTTATCGCCAGTATGGATGGAAACCCTCTAAAAAAGGAACGACAGAGCGAGATGAGCTGCAAGAACGACGCGATTTCGTTAAAGCTGAGGCAACATCGGATGCATTAAAAGTTCTGGATCGTCTTTGCGAAGAATATGAAGACAAATATATGACGGGAATTTTACATTAGGAAAAGTGATGAAAACTCATTTGGAAAATGAACAACAAGAGATTGGTGAAATTACACAAGAATTGGATGCGTTAGCGCGATCTTTAGATCATAAACATCGACAACAGAGAAAAATTCAATTTCTACTTGATATTCGCGGTTATTTTATCGTGAACAAAATCATCGGTGCTTATGCAGAATTCGGCCTGTATCGTGGTGAGATGATGTACTCAGCTCATAAAATCCTAAGACATTCTGAGTGTATCACCCAATATATTGGACTGGATACTTTCTCGGGTGAGCCTTCTTTGACTCGTAACGATCAGAATTCAAATCCGTTTCTTAAAGTCGGTGATTTTTTATCTGATTATGAAATCACTCGTCAATTTTTGACGGATCATATTGGTTCTACTGTGAGACTGATTAAAGGAGATTTTAGAATTGAAGATGTCCGACAGAAATTTTCAACAGTGATGGATATTGCATTGTGCGTGATTGATTGTAACTTGCTTTCATCGATTGACGCTGCTCTACAGATGGCGATTCCAAAAATGGTACCCAGCAGTGTTCTTTTTATGGATGATTATTTTATTAACATGAACAAAGGAAAGTGCGAGACAGAAACTCTTTTAAGAGATATCTGTGCAGCTAATAAACGGCGACTGATTGAATATAAAACTTACCCTCCTTGTTCCCGAGCGTTTTTATTATTATGACTTCAAATATTAAAGTGAAAGCATTGGTTCCGATGAAAGGATACTCTGAACGTGTTCCCAATAAAAATCTGCGCCTTTTTTTGGGAAAGCCTCTTTGTTATTACGCGATAAATTCATTATTAGAAGCGTGTTATGTTGATAGCGTTTACGTTAATACCGATAGCCAAGCAATTAAAGATACAATAAATCAACTATTCGGAGAGAAAGTAGGAATCGTTGATCGTCCGTTGGCGATACGGGGTGATTTTGTATCCATGAATACGATTATTGATTATGATTTATCACAACTGGATGGTGAATATTTTCTTCAAACTCATAGTACGAATCCACTGCTTAAGACAGGAATGATTGATAAAGCGATTGAAGCTTTTTTAAATAATCAAGATAATTATGATTCTCTTTTTACAGTGGATCGTATTCAAGGTCGCTTGTATCGTGAAAACTTGATGCCGGTGAATCATAATCCAATGGAGATGCTTCGAACACAAGATTTATCGCCAATTTTTATGGAAAATTCAAATTTATATATATTTACTCGATCGAGTTTTAATAAAGAAAAATGTCGAATTGGAAAAAATCCGATGATATTTGAAACACCTAAATTAGAAAGTGTGGATATTGATATTGAAGAGGATTTTATTCTGGCTGAATTAATTGGATCTTCAAAAGAACTTTATGTTTAATAAATCAATCAAAGAAGCATTAAATAATAAATTAGTCACAATAGGATCATGGATTACCATTGGCAATCCTGCGATTGCTGAAATTATGGCACGATCAAGATTTGATTGGCTCACAATTGATATGGAGCATAGCGCAATCACGCTTTCCGAAGCGCAGCAACTAATTCAAGTCATTGATGCGAACAATGTCATTCCATTTGTGCGTGTTGGTGAGAATTCATCTGTCTTAATTAAGCGCGTTATGGATGCTGGAGCACATGGAGTAATTGTGCCAATGGTCAACACAAAAGAAGAAGCGATTAAGGCAGTTGAGAGTGTGAAATATCCACCCTTTGGAAAACGAGGAGTGGGTTTAGGTCGTGCGCAAGGATATGGTAATGCCTTTGATATGTATAAAAAGTGGGTAAAAACAGACAGTATTGTTATTGTTCAGATCGAGCATATCCGTGGTGTAGAAAATTTAGAGAGCATTCTTTCTGTTGATGGGATAGATGGATTTTTTGTTGGTCCTTACGACTTGTCTGGATCTTTAAAGTGTCCCGGTGAGTTTGCTCATCCAGAAATGTTAAAAGCATTGGATCATATAAAGAACGTAGCGAAATCCTACAAAGGATCAGTTGGATTACATGTGATTCAGCCAAATCCTGACGAGGTGAATCAGCGCATTGAAGAAGGATATAACTTTATTGCTGTTAGTTTGGATACTCTTTTTCTAAGCACAATTTGTAATTCGGCGCTTTCAAAAATTAATATCGCGGGAGTTAATGTTTGAAATATTTAGTATTGGGCAGCAACTCATTTGCCGGTAGCACTTTTGTTAATGAAGTTTTATTTCAAGGTGAACACGTTGTTGGTATCAGTCGATCAGACAAGCCCAATGCCGTATTACAACCCTATGCTCAAAATAAAAATTTAAAAAATTTTACATTTTACGCATTGGATTTAAATAAAAATTTTTCTGATGTCAAAAAAATTATTTCTGAATTTAAACCAAATTATATAGTTGATTTTGCAGCACAAAGCATGGTTGCAGAAAGTTGGGTTTACCCTGATCAGTGGTATACAACGAATATTGTCGCGAAAGTGAGACTACATGATTTTTTAAGAACCTGTGATTTTTTAGAACGCTATATTCGCATTTCAACACCTGAAGTGTACGGTCATGTTGATGGAAAAATCACTGAAGCACATCCTTTTAATCCAACAACACCCTACGCTGTTTCGCAAGCCGCAATTGATATGAGCTTAGCTGCATTTTATAAGCAATATCAATTCCCCGTTATTTTTACGCGATACGCCAATTTTTATGGGCCACATCAACAATTTTATCGCATCATTCCTAAAGCAGCTATTTATGGAATTCTAAAAAAGAAATTGCCGTTGCATGGTGGCGGTGTTTCAAAGCGTGCTTTTATTTATGGAACTGATGTGGCTACTGCGATTACCGCATCAATTAAAAATGGAAAATTAGGTGAGTCTTATCATTTCTCTACCGGTGATTGCATTTCAATTGCAGAATTAATTCACAAAATTGCAGATTCAATGAATGTTGAATTTAACGACTTAGTTGAAATGAGCTCTGAACGTCCCGGAAAAGATTTTCAATATTTCATGAGTTCAGATAAAGCAGGAAATGAATTGCGGTGGAAACCGTCTGTACCACTTGATTTGGGTATTCAAAACACGATTCATTGGGCTATCAAAAATAAAGAAATTATTTCTCAATTACCACACAATTATATTCATAAACCATAGGTATTTATTTTGGATTTACAAAAAATTTCTAATATGATTCGATCTCGAGTGATTGAAACATCATCGAATGCGCATGTTCCGCACCTGGGATCTTGTTTATCCTGTATTGATATTTTAATAGCACTATATTGGGAAATTTTAAAAATTTCTCCACATAATCCAACTGAAATTTCGCGCGATAGATTTATTTTAAGCAAAGGTCATGCAGCGCCGGCTTTATTTCAAGTGTTAGCCATGAAAAAATTTTTTCCACAATCTTGGTTAGAAAATTATGGTCGCGATGGTAGTTTATTTGGAGAGCATCCACCAGCACATGGTGTTCCTGGTATTGAAGCAGCAACAGGATCATTAGGACATGGGTTGCCAATAGGGGTTGGTTTAGCATTGGGTTCAGCGATACATAAAATAAAAAATAAAATATTTGTTTTATTAAGCGATGGTGAATGCAATGAAGGTTCCGTGTGGGAAGCAGCGATGTTTGCTGCAGCACAAAAGTTAAATAACTTAACCATTATTATTGATTTTAATAAGTGGCAGGCAACAGGTCGTAGCGAAGAAGTGATGGCATTAAATCCATTGTGTGACAAATGGAATGCCTTTGGTTGGAATGCTACTGAAATTAATGGACATGATTTCTCGCAAATAATATCAGCATTAAAACAAACATCAACGAAACCCACCGCGATTATCGCACATACAATAAAAGGCAAGGGCGTTTCATTTATGGAAGATAATAATAATTGGCATTATCGTATTCCAACAAAAGAAGAAGTGGTTTCTGCAAAAATTGAGTTGGGTGTTGTCGAGGAATTAGTATGAGAAATGCCTTTGCAGAAGAGCTGACTCAATTAGCAACAGAAAACTCAAACATTATTTTGTTGTCAGGCGATATTGGAAATAACTTATTTAATCATTTTAAAACAAAAGCGCCAGAGCGTTTTTATAATTGTGGTGTTGCTGAGGCAAACATGACTGGCGTTGCTGCAGGTTTGGCAATGATGGGGTTTCGTCCTTGCACGTATACCATCACACCATTTGCAACTGTGCGTTGCTTAGAACAAATTCGCGTGGATGTTTGTTATCACAATGTGCCTGTTGTTATTGCGGGAACGGGTGCTGGATTGTCGTATGCGAGTTTAGGACCAACGCATCACTCTTGTGATGACATTGGTTTTATGCGTATGTTGCCAAATATGACAATACTGTGTCCTTGTGATCCGATCGAAGTAAAATGTGCGGTGCGCGCAGCGTTTCAATTAAACTCACCCGTTTATATTCGACTGGGAAAAACGGGTGAACCCAATATTTATAAAACACCGCCTGAATTTGTAGTTGGGAAATCAATTACTATGCACGAAGGAAAAGATATTTGCATTTTAAGTGTAGGCAATATCATGCCAGTTGCATTACAGGTAGCTGAAAATTTAGAAAACAATAATATTTTTGCTAGGGTTGAAAATTTTCACACAATAAAACCTTTGGATACAGAAAGTCTAAAAAATATTTTTTCAAATTATACATTGGTTGTAACGATCGAAGAACACAGCTTGATAAATGGTTTGGGTGCTGCCGTTGCAGAATGGGCTTCCGATAAAAATCAACATCAAACAAAATTATTACGTTTTGGCACCCAAGATAAATTTATGCCTTATGTGGGTGAGCAAGATTATGCCAGAAAATATTTTAATTTAACATCCGAATATATTTGCAAAACGATTTTGGAAATATAGTGAATAAAAATAACATTGTTATTGGTGTTGATTTTGATAACACGATAGTTTGCTATCATGATGTGTTTCATAAAGTTGCTGTTGATCGAAAATTAATTCACCCGAATTTTCCAAAAGACAAAGAAAAAATAAGGAACTATTTAAGAAAAATCAATCAAGAAGATGCATGGACAGAAATGCAGGGTGTTGTTTATGGAAAAGAAATGGCTTTTGCAAAAGCATTTTCTGGTGTAGCAATATTTTTTAAAGCCATGCGTAAAAATAATATAAAAACGATTATTATTAGCCATAAAACAAAATTTCCTTATCTGGGTGAAAAAGTTGATTTGCATAAAGCCGCTTCAAAATGGCTGGATCAAATAAATCTTGGCGAAAACGAAATATATTTTCTAGAAACTAAAAAAGAAAAATGTGAAAAAATTGTCGAATGTGGGTGTACGCACTTTATTGATGATCTTCCAGAATTGTTATCAGACCCATTTTTTCCTGGCCATGTTCACAAAATATTATTTTCCGAAAATCAAAAAAGTGATCGACATCATTTCACCACATTTTCTCATTGGAATGAAATCAGAAAGCATTTTTTGTGTGAAATAGTATGAAAGTGTGCAATAAAACGTTACAAACAGTTGTTTCAAATTTATTGCCAAACATTTCTTCAGATGATTTGAATATTACGCCTATTTTCGGTGGTCGAAATAATCGTGCTTATCATATCAAATTCAATCAAACAGAATATTTTTTAAAACATTATAATAATGATTGCGGGAAGAATAGACTGCAAGCTGAATATGCTTTCCTTTCTTTTGCTAACAATCATCATTGTCCTTATACAGTAAAACCCATTTCATTTGACGCACGCACTCTTTTTGCTTTGTATGAATATATAAAAGGCGCACGATATCAAAAAAATGAAGTGTGTCAAGCAGAAATCAATCACGCTTTAGAGTTTATTCATTTAATTAATAAACCACGCTTTGAAAATTCAGCCGAAGTTTTGCCTGTTGCGCGCGAAGCTTGTTTTGCAATTTTAAATCATATTGATTGTGTTGATAAACGCATCAAAAAATTAAATACTATTGTTGTTTCAGATAAAATTGATTCACAAGCTGCTTTATTTATTCAAAAAAAATTAACACCCACATGGTTATCCGTTAAGTCATCCATTCTCCAAAAATCAAAATCATTTTTAAATAATATTTTATCAACTGAGAATAGAATCATTTCGCCTTCCGATTTTGGATTTCATAACGCATTAAAATTATCTGATCATCAAATTATTTTTGTTGATTTTGAATATGCTGGTTGGGATGATCCTGCTAAATTAATCGGTGATTTTTTCAATCAAGTAGAAGTGCCCATTTCTTTGGATTATTTTGAGAAATTTTCTGAGTCTATTGCTAACCTGGTTATTAATCGAGAAGCAATGCTAGAAAGGGCACGACTTCTTTTTCCACTTTATCATATTAAGTGGTGTTGCATTATGTTGAACTATTTTTTACCGAGCAGTAGAATCGCGAAAGGATTTTCCGAAACAGTGACGCAATCTGTTTGTGAAGCACAACTCGAAAAAGCAAAATTGCACCTACAAAGGATGGGTAGAATCACTTTATGAGCGAATGCATCGATATCATCACACCACTTCATACCGCCACAAAACGAGCTTATATCGACCGAATGGTCGACGAAAAAGTGATTTGTGCACGTAAAGCCAAAGAATATGAGTTTGATTATTGGGATGGTGAAAAACGCTATGGCTATGGTGGATATCGTTTTATGCCAGGCAGATGGAAACCGGTTGCTGAAAAATTAATTGAGCGTTACCAGTTAAAAAATGATTCTAAAATATTGGATGTAGGATGCGGAAAAGGTTTTTTACTGCATGAGATAAAATTGTTATTGCCGGAAATAGAAGTGGTTGGTTTTGATATATCAAAACATGCGTTATTAACTGCAAAAGAAGAAGTAAAATCTTATTTGTCACTTCACCTTGCGCAAGATCCTTATGATTTTCACAGTCATTATTTTGATTTGGTTATTTCTCTTAATGCGTTACACAATTTGCGACTTTTTGAGTTGGAAAAAGCGCTGGCTGAAATTGAGCGTGTTGGAAAACAAAAATATATTGTGGTAGAAAGTTATCGTGACGAACAAGAATTATTTAATTTGCAATGTTGGGCATTAACAGCTGAGTCTTTCTTTGATCGAGACGAATGGATATGGTTATTTCAACATTTCAACTACACCGGTGATTATGAGTTTATATATTTTGAGTAGTACAATATGAAATTTCATGCGGCAATTTTAGTGGAACAATGTCAACCGTTAACAGTGGATCAAATAGAATTAACAACTCCGTTAGAATACGGACAAGTTTTAGTGAGAGTAATCTGTAGCGGAATTTGCGGTTCACAAATTGGTGAAATTGACGGCGTTAAAGGCGAAGACAAATTTTTGCCGCATTTATTAGGACATGAAGGCGGTGGTATTGTTGAGGAAATAGGTTCGGGAGTCTCGACGGTTAAAGTTGGCGATCATGTTGTGATGCATTGGAAACCAGGTGCGGGAATTGAGGCACCAAAAAAACATTACCGATGGGGAAATAAACAAGTTAATGCTGGTAGCGTAACAACATTTAATGAATATGCGGTTGTTTCAGAAAACAGACTAACCGCTATCTCTAAAAATATTGATTTATCAATTGCAGCGTTAATGGGCTGCTCAGTACTAACTGGATTTGGTGTTGTTAATAATGATGCACAAGTTAAAATAGGCCAATCCATAGTGATATTTGGAATGGGTGGCGTGGGACTCAATATTGTTCAAGCTGCTTCGTTAGTTTCAGCCTTTCCGATTGTTGGCGTAGATCTCAGTGATGAAAAATTAACTCTTGCTAACACATTAGGACTTAATTACGGTATTAATTCTCTCAAAGAAGAAAATATCGCTAAAAAAATCCTATCCTATGTTGGAAATCAAGGTGCTGATGTTGTCATTGATACCACTGGAAATACGCGTATTATTGAAATGGCATACACATTAACGAATCCAGATGGGAAGACAATTTTGGTGGGTGTTCCAAAAAAGAATGATAATATTTCTATCCACTCCTTACCTTTACATTTTCAGAAACAATTAAAGGGATCTCATGGTGGTAATGCTTGCCCAGAAAAAGATATTCCGGCCTATATCAGATTAATTGAATCAGGTAAATTGCAACTCGATAAGTTAATTATGAACAAAACTCCGTTAAATAAAATAAATGATGCAATTGGTGATATCAGAAATGGGAAATTTGCTGGTAGAATTCTATTAACAATGTGAGTGTGAAAAAATAGCTTTGGCATTGGTGCAATGTACAATTGTTTAGTGATTGGTTATGGTTCCATTGGGAAACGACACGCATCCACGTTAACTGATTTGGGCTGTCAGGTTTCGTTAGTGACACAGCAAACAATTCCACAATATCCGTTTTATCAATCCATAGAAAATGCGTTAGCCGCAAAAAAAACAGATTATATCGTGATTGCCAATGCGACCAGCCTGCATGAGAGCACGCTCGTATCTGTCTTAAATACAGGTTTTACAGGAAAGATGTTAGTTGAAAAACCGCTGTTTTCTAATCCAATTAATATCAATGTTAAAAATACAGGTAATATTTTTGTTGGATATAATTTACGATTTAATGAAACATTATCGCAGCTAAAAAGGCTACTAATTGATGAGCAATTAATTTCTTTTTCAGCGCGTGTTGGGCAATATCTGCCTACTTGGCGGAGTAACAGTGACTATAAAAATAGTTATTCCGCTAAAAAAAAAGAAGGCGGTGGCGTATTGCGTGATTTGAGTCATGAACTAGATTATGCTGCTTGGATTTGTGGTGATGCTGAGTCGGTTACCGCATTGGGCGGAAAATTCAGTGAACTAGAAATTGATAGTGATGATACCTATTCTATTTTACAGCGCACTCAGAAATGCTCTAGCGTTATGATACACTTGGATTATTTAGGTCGAATTGTCTGTAGACAAATCTACGTACAAACAACAAAACATACGTATTTTGCTGATTTAATTAATCACATGTTGTTTATTGATGATCGTAAAATTCAACATCAAAATGTTAACACTTACAGAAAACAACATGTCGCTATGTTGACAGGTGATTTTGAACAGCTTTGCTCATATGAGCAGGGAAATAAAATTGTAAAGCTGATTAACAAGATAGAACAGGCAAATCGACAAGGTGAGTGGGTATAAATTTAGGAATCCAAAGCCAAGCAAGGAGATCATAATAAGTGATTTTATTTGTTAATGTATTTATCACTGATCAGCGTGCTCAGCCAAATTCGTATCCTGAGTTATCTTCAATCAGAAAAGCTTATTTCAAGCTAGACATATTTAAATATACGTTGGCAAGTTATTCTGTTATCGAATGGAAGGAAGCTATTTTTTATATTAAACTTGACACAAATTACGCGCATGAATGGGAAAATTTGCAACAATATATTCGAGCAATTTTTTCTTGTGAAATAAAAATCTACCCATATCGAATAGATTCATATGATCGGTGGATTGAGCGTATTGACTTGATTAAGTGTGACGAAGAAGAATGGATATGGTTTACGTGTAACGATGACCATCCGTTTATTGACTCAAGTTTAGAAATGCTAAACAAGATTATTTCAGAAGCGAGTAGGTTAAGTAAAGATGAGCAAAAATATGTCGCTATATTCCCCTCTCATTGGCAAGAAATGATGGCGCAGGTGAAAAGAGGTGTGAAACTTAAAGGTAAACCCTGGAAAGGATGCTCTCAACCGAACTTTCAAATAATAGAAAACACGCCTGAATACTATTTAACAAATACTGGTAATTGCATATCAATACAAATTATTACTAAAAAATTATTACAACACTGGTTTTCAGACAAAAGGCGATGCCTTGGATTGCTATTTAGAACGGATGATCTTGCAGGATCACAGGACAATCAATTAACATTAATTCCTTATAAAGAATTGGCCCGTCATTTTGACGTATATTCACATTCCTCTGTACCACACGAGATTGTACCGCCTATGTTTATACCAGATGGATTTTTTGAACATAAAATAAAGATACAATATGGTGGTGATCATAGGATGCCTGGTTATACATTTTTACATCCACTAAAGAAAATGATTAGCCAGGAGTTGCATCACGAAAAAAGAATTTTTTTAGATCTTTGTGACAGCAACATTTTGTTAGACGAGATCCCACTATTTTGGAAAAATAGAATAGGTGAAAAACGGGTGCATCCGATTTCGAGAAATCTTGAAAAAAAGGCCTATTTACGTCAAAAAATAAGAGAGGTATGTTCAGATCCCCGTTTTGGATACACGCCAGTTGAGTCGATACATAAACTGACAACGGTGTTTTATCAAAAATTTAATCCTGATTTAAAAGAACTAAAAAAAATAGCGAAAAGTACGTGGTCAGTTAAAGAAAAATTTATTTGTCGTTGGAAAAAATTCAAAATATCATACCTCGAAACACTACGGTATAATTTTTCAACATGGATGCGACTAAAATTTCCCGGCATGTGGAATTATGGAAAAAAATTAATATCTAAATCTTAAATTAAGGAAAATTATTTTGCCATGGAAGAAAAATCTAATTCACTTGTAAAACCAACCGATTTCATTTTGGATGTCGACGGTGTTATGACGACTGGACAATTTTTTTATTCTGCCGAAGGAAAAGCGTTTAAAATTTTTGGTCCAGACGATAATGATGGATTATCTTTGCTGAAATCACATGTGAATATACAATTCGTCACGGGTGATAAAAAAGGATTTTCTATCACTAAAAAACGCATTGTAGATGATATGGGTTTTCAGTTGGATTTAGTCAGTACCATTCGACGCATTGATTGGATTGCCGAATATTTCGATCCAAAAAAAATAATTTATATGGGTGATGGAATATTCGATCATTATGTGATGAAAAAAGTAGGATATGCCATTGCACCTGCCAATGCAGATCAATTTGCTAAACAACATGCGCATTTTATCACACAAAGATCCGGTGGCGATCGTGCGGTTGCCGAAGCGTGTTTACATATTTTAGAAAAATTTTTTACGCCTTATAATCCAAATGAATTACCTAATTCACAAATTAAATTATCACAAGAGTGGGCTGTATGATCCATCAACGCTTAGAATCATTTCTCAAAAAAAGACGTTGCACATTATTGGGTGTGGGCCCTATGAGTTTAAATTGCGTCGATGCAACCATTGAGTTAGCCAACGAATACGAAACGCCCATTATGTTGATTGCAAGTCGAAGACAAATTGATTCGGAAGAATTTGGTGGTGGTTATACTAATAATTGGACAACAACTGATTTTGCAAAATATGTCATCGATCACGATAAGAAAGGCAAAATTTTACTAGCACGTGATCATGGCGGACCTTGGCAAAATACAAAGGAAAAAGAGGCAAAATTAAGTTTAAGACAAGCGATGGAATCGGCAAAATCATCTTACCGCGTGGATTTGGAAGCAGGTTTTCAAATTATACATATTGATCCCAGTGTTGATATTCATAGCAGTCCAAACGTAGATGAAGTGTTAGATCGTATTTTTGAATTATATGAATTTTGTTATTCGCAAGCACAAAAAATGCATAAAGAAATTATTATTGAAATTGGCACAGAAGAACAAAATGGTAGTACTAATTCGCAGGACGAATTGGATTATACATTAAATACAGTTCAACAATTCTGTAAAAAAAATCATTTACCCAACCCATCATTTGTTGTCATTCAATGTGGTACGCGTGTGATGGAAACACGCAACGTGGGTTCTTTTGATAGCCCTATTCGCGTTGCGCACGAAATTCCGGCAGAAATTCAATTACCCAAAATGATTGAGATCTGTAATCGTTATGGTATTTTCATGAAAGCGCACAATACCGATTATTTAACAGATGAAGCGTTGCAATGGCATCCTAAATTAGGAATTCATGCAGCCAATGTTGCGCCAGAATATGGTGTTGCAGAAACACGCGCATTCATTTCTTTACTGGAAAATAACGGTCTTTCTGATCTTGCTGAGCGTTTTTTAAAATTATCGTATGACTCTAATAAGTGGGATAAATGGATGTTAAAAAATACGAGCGCAACAGACACGGATCGCGCCATTATTGCAGGACATTATGTTTTTTCAAAACCAGAATGCATTGAAATTAAAAATAAAGCACAAAAAATACTATTGCCCAAAGGCATTGATCTGAGCATGCATTTAAAACAAGCAGTAAAAAATAGTATTTTGCGTTATCTGCGTCATTTTCGTTTGGTGAGGCACTAATGAAACGAATTGCAACTATTATTCTCAATCGTAATTTACCCGACGTCACCAATCGTTTGTGCGAACATCTGATGCAATATGATTCCGATTTAATAGATATCTATGTTGTTGAAGCGGGTTCTGATCCAGAGCAGTGTTCACGTTACGCAACTTGGCATGTGAATTCGCCTGACGTCATGACGCATGGTTTGCGCTATTGTCGAGGCATGAATTATGGCTTAAGTCGATTGTGGTTAGAGAATAAATTTAAACAATATGATGCCTTTTTTTTATTAACAAACGATACTGAATTGCAAAACTGTAAAACACTTGCGCCTCTGATGAAAATTTTAGATCAACATCCTCGAGTTGGAATTTTATCTCCTTGTTCTGAACGATGGGGTGAACGTTTATTACTTAACAAACAGAAAACGAAATATTTTTGGTTTATTCATAACAACGCGTATTTATTGCGTCGTGAATTTATTGAATCGATTTGCAATGAAGATGAACCCAATGAAATGGGATTTTTATTTGATGGTACTAATTTTCGTGGATATGGCACAGAAAGTGAATTAATTGCAAAAGCCTATGCAAACGATTGGGCAGCAGCAATTACTGCGGAAGTGTGGGCGAGTGAAAATGAAAGCTACTTAATTGACAAAGCAGATCTTATTAAAACAGAAGGCTATGAAGAAAATTTAAAATTATATATCGATGAAGGTTTACGTTGGATGCGCAACAAATATGGTTTTAAGAATCGCTGGTCAATGCAACATTATGTTAAATCATTCTATGATCATTTTTTTGAGTTCCATCCTGAGTTTAAGGTTTATCAATTATGAGCAAGCAACTTTATGGAAACATTATTGTTAATCAATTTGTATTAGATTTTTTAGGTAAAAAAGTATTATCCTCAGGACCATTTGATTATTATATTTATCAGACAATTGAAAATGAAACAATAAGCTTAAATGAATTGCGTTCTTTTACAATTTATATTTTTGATAAACAATCTGAAACAAAAATTAAAGTTAATGAAATAAATTATTTTTTAGAACAAGGGGATTGTCTTCAAGCTGAAAATTGCGCGGTTGATTTAACAACATTTGGCGGGACTGCTACACTGCTCATTGCAGGAACAACACAACCACATCCATCTCTAGAAGGACTTTTTCTCACAAAATATGCTGATATTTATAAAGTTGAAAAACCCTGGGGTTACGAGCTGTGGATTAATGGTCAACATCCTTGTTATGCATTAAAAAAAATATCTATCAAAGCGGGAACTAAAACCAGTCTGCAATATCATAACTTTAAGCAAGAAACAAACGTGCTTTTTCAAGGATTGGCTAATTTGCATTACAAAAAGAATATTTTGGTTGAAAATGATTGCGTGAGTGCATCAGATATTTCAACAATACTTTTAAAGCCTATTAGTGCAATGGATGTTGTGCCAAAAACTTTGCACCGTGTTGAGGCAATAACGGATATTGTAACATTCGAAACATCAACGCCTCATTTAGATGACGTTATTCGAGTGCAGGATGATAGTAAGCGTCCCGATGGCAGACTAATTGAGGAGCATATAAACACATGACAACGCTCACCGTTTGTATTCTCACTGCAGGACGTGGTTCTCGTATGGGCGAGATGGGAAAAATACTTAACAAAGCGTTATTTCCAATTAATGGAAAAGCCATTATTTCACATATTATTAGCCAATTTCCAGACAGCGCTGAATTTGTTATTGGGCTTGGTTTTTACGGAGAACAAGTTAAAAATTATTTACAAATTGCGCACAACAATAAAAAATTTATTTTTCAAGAAATAGATAATTTTGATAAGCCAGGAAGTGGGCCAGGTTATTCTTTGTTATGTTGTAAAGCACAATTACAAAAACCATTTTATTTTGTGTCATGCGATACTTTATGGAATAACGCTATTGACTGGAACGCAAATCATAATTGGATGGGTGTAGATTCAGTTGATCAATCTGTTTCAAAAAATTACTGCAATTTAAAAATTGTAGATCGTCATGTAACAGCGCTTTTAGATAAAGAAACTATTCCTGATAATACTTATCAAGCATTTGTTGGATTGTGTTTTATTCAAGATTACTCTATTTTTTTTGATGCACTGAAAAACACAGAAACCATTTTGGGTGAGCATCAAATATCAAACGGATTAAAAGCATTAATTAAAAAAACAACAGTCAATGCACAACCCATTCAATGGACTGATGTTGGCGATGAAAAAAAATTTAAAACGATGGTGAGTCGTTACGAAAATTATGATTTTAGCAAACAAGATGAAGCGTTGTATTTTGTTAATAACAAAGTTATTAAATTTTTTTCAAATGCGTTATCTGCAAAACAACGTGTTGAAAAAACAAAACTAAATCCATCTGTTTTTCCTGTGATTACCGATAGTATAGAACAATTTTACGCATACGATTTCCAAACAGGAAATACACTTTATCAAAAAAATACCCCTATTATTTTTAAAAAATTACTTAAATGGTTAGATGAGAAGTTGTGGATTCGTCAAATGATAAGCCCGACCATCATGAAATCTTCTTGTTTAAATTTCTATAAAGAAAAAACAGAAAAAAGGATTACACTGTATCATAAGAAATATTCTAACAGCGACCGTACATCAAAAATAAATAATCAAATTATTCCTGCTATGACAGATCTCATAAAGAAAATACCATGGGAAATCTTATGTGACGGGATTCCGAGCTTTATTCACGGTGATTTGCATTTTGATCACACTATTTTTAACCTTGAAAAAAATACGTTTTCATTAATTGATTGGAGACAAGATTTTGGTGGGCATGTTGAATTTGGTGATCTTTATTATGATTTGGCGAAAATGTATGGCGGGATTATTTTAAATTATGATTATATTAAATTAAATTTGCTGACGTATAGTGAAAATCAAGATGAAATATTTTTTGATTTTGCTCAGCGCTTTCAATCAAAAAACTATCTTGAAATTTTTTCAGATTTTATTCATAAAAAAGGATATTATTTAGATAAAATTCAGTTGATTGTTTCTTTGATTTATTTAAACATGTCGCCATTACATCATTATCCATTTGACAAAATGCTATACGCGATGGGGCGACAAATGCTGTACAACCAATTAAATAAGATGACCATGGATTGTGAACTCATATGAAAATGAATCATAGTGTTAGAAGTACAAGTTTATTAACACGAAAAAAAAGTTTAGAGCCGTTGCACTCTTTTAAAAAATTCCCTGTTTTTATTGGCTGCACCGACCAACCTAGAAGCAAAGATATTCATGCCAATATGAATTTTGATATCTGCACTGAAACAGGTTTAATCCAACTGCGGAAATTAATTCCGCTTGACTTAATATACAAAGAATCTCATTCTGAAGCAGTTGGCGGAGTTTGGAAAGAACATCATGATCAATTTTCTAAGTTTGTCGGAAAATATAAACTCGCCAAGATTCTAGAAATTGGAGGATCAAATGGCGTCATTGCAAAAAAGATAATTGACAAAAACCCACATACAACGATTACTATTGTTGAACCCAGTCCTTCTATAAAAAGTATTGGTAATATTACAGTCATCAAAGATTATTTTAACGAGAAATTTCGGTATAAAAAGCAAGTTGATGCAATCATTCACTCGCATGTTCTTGAACATTTGCTTGATCCATCTGTTTCATTAAAACAAATACATGATTTTCTGCCAATGGGTGCGAAACAATTGTTTTCCATACCTAACCTAGAAAAATGGCTTTCAAAAAAATTTCCTAACACGCTTAATTTTGAGCATACTGTGTTTTTATCAGAATATTTTACGGATTGTTTATTGAAAAAAAATGGTTTTAAAATTATCGAAAAGCAGTATTTTGGTGATCACAGTATTTTTTATGCAACTGAAAAGGTCAATCATTACTCTAATCTTGTTATAAAAAATAAGTATATTCGGTATAAAAAAATGTTTAATGATTTAGTTCATGAATATGAAAATTCAGCCGAGATATTCAATAGAAAAATTGATAAATTTAATGGCGAAGTATATTTATTTGGTGCTCATATTTTCTCACAATTTCTAATTTATTTTGGATTAGATCAAAAAAATATTCCAGCTATTCTTGATAATGCAAAATCGAAAGAAAATAAACGATTATACGGTACCAATCTCTTTGTAAAAAATCCAAATTACTTAAAAAACAAGAAAAAAGTGGCTGTAATCGTTAAGGCGGGATCTTATACGCAAGAAATAAAAAATCAATTAAAAAAAATAAATAAAAGTGTCGTGATATGGTAACTACGCGGGTCATAAAAAAAATCCAATTTGGGTGGATTGAAAATTGAATAGGTTATGCACGATTTGTGCCAGAGGTGGTTCAAAAGGCGTTACAAACAAAAATATTATTGATATTGCTGGCAAACCGCTTATTGCCCATACTATCATCCAAGCTAAAAAATCAGAATTATTTGATTACATTGCTGTGAGCAGTGACTCTTCAGAGATTAGAGAAGTTGCGATGAAATGGGGGGCTGACTTTACCATTACACGACCACAAGAGTTAGCAAGTGATACGGCTGCAAAAATACCTGCAATCCAGCATGCAGTAAACACTGCTGAAAAAAAACTGAATGGCGGGAAATCGTATGATATTATTGTTGATCTCGATGCGACATCTCCATTACGAATTGTATTGGATATTAAAAATGCCGTTATGGAATTTGAATCTAATAACGAAGCAATGAATTTAATTTCTATCACAAAAGCACACAGATCACCTTATTTTAATATGGTCGAAGTTTATAATGGCTATGCAAAATTAATAAAACCGCTTTCAGATACGATTATCCGAAGACAAGACACTCCAGCTTGCTATGATATGAATGCATCTATATATATATGGCGTCGCGACACATTGTTTCAAAATCAAAGTGTATTAACCAATAAAACAATGACGTATTTTATGCCAGAAGAGAGATCAATTGACATAGACACGGAATTTGATTTGAAAATAGTAAGATTTTTAGCAGAAAGCAGAATGGATATGCAAGAGTGAATAGTTATCAGCAGATGTTTAACTTATCAGAAAGGGTTGCTGTTGTCACAGGTGCTGCGGGTATTTTGGGTGCTGAATTGTGTGTTGCGTTAGGTGAGTTGGGTGCACGCGTTGCTTGCTTGGATTGTCACGAAGACCATTTATCTACACTTGAAAAAAAATTAAGTAATCATTGTAACGCAAATCAATTTTTAATTTTGCCATGCGATATTTCGAATGCTGATTCTGTTGATATCACAATAAAGCATGTTTTAAAGCATTTTTCTTGCATTGATATTTTATTCAATAATGCAGCAACCAAATCAAAAAACCCACGTGATTTTTTCATAAATTTTTCAGATTATCCGATTGATCTTTGGCGCGAAATTATGGCGGTTAATTTAGATGGTATGTTCTTAATGGCACAGGCTGTTGGTAAACACATGCTTTCAAAAAAACAGGGCAGTATCATACAAACCGCATCGATGTATGGTCTCATAGGACCAGATCAACGTATTTATGAGGGATCTCATTATTTAGAAGGCGAAATTAACACGCCCGCTGTTTATACCGCATCAAAGGCTGGCGTCATTGGCCTAACAAAACATTTGGCGACATTATGGGGATCATACAATATTCGTGTGAACGCAATTTGTCCGGGTGGCGTGAGTAGCGGACAAAATTCACTTTTTCAAGAAAAATATTCAGCACGTGTACCGATGGGAAGAATGGCTGAAAAAAAAGATATCGTTGGACCCATGTTATTTTTGGCCAGTGATGCATCTCAATACGTAACTGGACAAGTGCTGTATGCAGATGGTGGGTTATCATCATGGTAGAACGTTATTCAACTATTCGTGAAGTATCGATGAGGCGCGTTATCAGAAAATGTATCCGACTATTTATTTTTGCTTCTTCGTTACCCATTTCATTGATATTAATTCTCTTATTTCCACTCTATAAAATAAAATGGTTTTATCTGCGCTCTGATCGTATTGGACATTACGCGATGAACACAGAATTGTTGCTGTGTTATTTAGATAGGATTCAAACACAACAGAAAAAAACAACCGTTATTTTTTATCTGTCAGAAGCACCTATTTGTAATAATCAACTTCATCTTATGTGGAAAAGAATCATTTTTATTTTTCCATTCGCAGCGCTCGCTGATTACATTGATAGGACAATGGCGTTGATTCTGGGAAAATATTACAAAAATAAAGGTATTCTTGAATTAGGATGCGCCGATCGACATGAAAGTCTTAAGCAATACCCATCACATTTATCTTTTACGCAAGATGAAAAAATACAAGGTGAAGTTCTATTGCAAAAGTTAGGTGTGTCAAAGCAATTTAAATGGGTATGCATTTTGGCCAGAGATTCCGCATACTTAGATCAATATTTATCAGGAATGAATTGGGCTTATCACAATTTTCGAGATTGCGATATCGATAACTTCAAAAAAACTGCACTCTTTCTAGCAAACAATGGTTATTATGTGATTCGCATGGGGAAGTCAGTCAAAAAACCATTTTTTGTTGATCATCCTAACGTGATTGATTACGCGAATCATTCGCTGCGATCTGATTTCTTAGATATCTATCTATCAGCACATTGCGAATTTTTTATTTCAACGGCAACGGGTCTTGATTCAGTGCCTAAAATTTTTAGACGACCTGTATTGTTGGTTAACATAGCACCAATTAAAGGGCAGCTAGAATATTTTTATCCTAATGAATTATTTATATTTAAAAAATTTTATGATCAGAACCAGCAGCGTTATCTTTCCTTGCAAGAAGTTGATTTTGAATTAAACAGCTATCGTGATGTGCAATATGAAGCGACTAAGCGAAACTGGGTAATTGTTGAAAACACGGAAGATGAAATTCTAGAAGTGACTCAGGAAATGTGCAAAAAAATGAATATGAAAGAAAATATAAATAAAGCAAATGCAATTCAGGCGATGTTATCAAAGCCCTATTTGTTTTCAGGAATCATGGATAGAGAATTGTTAAAAGACCATCCTGAAAAATTTTATGTTAAAATCGGCGAACACTTTATGGAAAATAACACTTTCTTATTTCATGGTATCAAGGACGAATGTGAATTTGCTTGAAATTTCTGTTAAAAATAAACTCATTGATTTTTCTGACATAAAAAGCTGCATTAATCCGGCAGCAAGAGTTGTTCAGTCGCACGGTGTATTTGATCTCTTGCATATTGGACACATTAAACATTTTCAAGCAGCGAAATCCTTTGGTGATGTGTTGGTTGTCACTGTCACGCCAGATCGATTTGTCAACAAAGGACCTGGCAGACCAAGGTTTACTGAAAAATTAAGAGCAGAAGCCGTTGCAGCATTAGAATGTGTTGACTTCGTTATCATTAATCAATGGCCAACCGCTGTGGAAGCCATTGGACTTATTAAACCCGCGTTTTATGCGAAAGGGGATGAATATCAAGATGCCAACAATGATATTACTGGAAAAATAGGTGAGGAAAAAAAAGCAATTCAAAATGTTGGTGGAGAAATTATTTTTACACATGAGCCCACTTTTAGCTCATCATCGCTCTTGAACGAATTTTTTTCTCCATTTTCAAGGGAAGTGACAGATTATTTAAGTGTATTCAAAAGAAAATATTTCTTTCGAGACATTCATCAGTATTTTGAAAAAGCCAAAACACTAAAAATATTGTTAGTGGGTGAAACAATTATTGACGATTATCGATTTACGGATGTGATTGGCAAGGCTGGAAAAGAGCCCACTTTAGTTGCAAAGTATAAATATCGCGAAATTTATGCGGGTGGAATTTTAGCGATGGCTAATCACCTATCTGATTTCTGCCAAGAAGTTCATTGCCTAACCTATTTGGGAGAAAAAGGAGAATATAGCGATATTATAAAAAGTAGTCTAAAGAAGAACATAAAAATAACGCCAATATATAAGAAAAACTCTCCGACAATCGTTAAAAGACGCTATTTAGATGAGTATTTAAAACAAAAACTATTTGAAGAATATGAAATCAACGATGACTTTTTAGAAAATGATCAGCGTGATGAATTCATGGAGCATCTTGATAATTTATTAAAAGAATATGATTTGGTTATTGCAGCTGATTATGGGCATGGATTATTAGATGATCAATCAATAGAAAACTTGACAAAAAACGTAAAATTTTTAGCTGTTAATACACAAGCGAATGCGGGTAATAATGGGTTTAATTTTATTTCAAAATACGATCGCGCGGATTATGTGGTTATTGCATCCAGAGAGCTGCAATTAAATTTTAGACAAAAACATTTAACGTTGCATGAGCAAATGAAACGGCTCATGCAAGAGCATGATTATCAGTGTGCCATGGTTACGAGTGGAAAAAGTGGCGCAGATATTTGCAAGAAGGGTGAAACTATAATTAATGTCCCTACATTTGCAACAAACATAGTTGATCGTATTGGCGCCGGGGATGCCGTTTTATCTATTTCTAGCTTATTTGCGTATCAAAATGCGCCATCCGATCTTATTGCATTTATAGGAAATATTGCAGGCACTCAAGCAGTTAATATTATGGGAAACAAAAATGCGATTGATCGAGTAGGATTTTTGAAAAATATTCAGCATTTAATGAAATAAAATGAAAGATTCAAATTATTCATCAAACCCATCCTAATACTGTCACGGGTAATCCATCACAATCAGTAATACGCAATGGCGAAACAATCACCTTCTGTAATTGATTAGCCATTGTGAGTTCATCCAATTTCATATCTTCTATTAACAAAATGGGGGATTTCGGGTTAAGAAATTTGAGATGCGCTTTTTTTCCTATGTCACGATGTTGAAAACTTGATAATGAAATACTATCAAATCCAATGATTCTTAATGTAGGCAATGTGGATTTAAAGAAATCATATAAATCTGGACTAAAACCTGGATTTTGCTCCCAAAAAATGGTTGTCTTCCGTCTTTCACCTATACCCGTATTGATCAGTAAAATATCGCATTGTTGCAGTCGATTTGATGGAAAATATTTTAATGCATCAATGATTTCATGATAAATAATCAAAGACAAAGGACTTATCTTAATATAAATGGGGTTATTAAAAATCCAAAAATCAGTAGGGAAATCATGTAACGATTGACCATTCTGATAAAAGTGTAAAGGCAAATCAATATGCGTACCCGTGTGCATTGGCATCATTAAAAAACTTTCATTGCAACTGTCATTGTGCGCTAATGATTTTCTTAAAGTTAAGGAGAGTTTATTTTTATTGCCATAGGAGGGCGTTTTTTCATCTAATATATGCGATAAAAAAATAGGCTTATGCATATTCAGGCACTTTTGCATTTTCCAATCCGGCTATTGCGGCATATCCCATTGCCAACTCTGATTCGATTGTATTACCTGCGATATGTGGCGTTGGAATAAGATTAGCCAATGATAAAAATTCATGGTCAGTAACAGGCTCTTTTTCAAAAACATCCAGTGCAGCACCCGCAATTTCATTGTTGATTAAAGCATGCTTTAGCGCTTTTTGATCCACTATTGATCCGCGCGCTGTATTGATCAAAAAGGCAGTTTTTTTCATTTTTAATAATGTATTAGCGTTAATCATGTGATGCGTTTTTTCGGTTGCTGACACATGCAAAGAAATAATATCGGATTCTCGGGTTAATGTGTCAAAATCAACTTGTTTACAGTGGGATATTTTGCAAAAGTGCGATAAGCCTGCGATATCGTAGATTAAAATGTTACATTCAAATGGTTTTAGCAAACGTACTACTTCCTGACCAACATAATTTGCACCAATAATCCCTATCGTTTTATGCGAAAGCTGCTCACCCGGAATTTTCTGCCACTGATCCTGTTTCAAATTAAGAGACGAAAAAAAAGAACGTCTCATCAGCATCAGCATCAAAGACAATGTTAATTCAGCAACAGCAAGACGATTAACGCCCGGTGTTACTGCTAATTTTACGTGATGTCGTTTTAGTGCATCAAAATCGATTCCATCTAAACCCACACCGAATCGTGATATGACTTTAAGACCGGGTAATTGTGATAATATTTCATCGCTGAATTTTTCTAAACCCGTAATAATTTTTGTTGTATTTTTTAAAAAATGAATTAATTCGTGATTGGATAGCGTTAACCCATTGTCATTAAATTTAACATGCGCGTATTTTTCCAATAATGCATTTCTTAATATTGTATTTTTAGAAAATGAACGCGATGTGACTGCAACACGATCGTTATCATTCATAGTGATTTACCTTCTATTATTGATGAGTAACAGAGTCTGTCACATCAAAATTAGTATATATGTTTGTAAAATAATCCCAAAATTTAGAATTATAAACATCTGGCTTGCGAATGATCCTACATTGAAATCCTATGCTCAATTCCTCCCATGAAAGTGCATTATTCACAACAATCCATAGCGGATCCTTTCTTACTTTAATTATTTTTTTCCGCAGTGGAGAAGAAAGTTCATAATCCATCCATAACGCAACAACATCCATAATATCAACAGCAACCTTAACTCCACTGAAGTCGATTTTTAACCCTTGTTCTGTAGGCTCAAATGAGTTATCTGTTGGAATTAAATAAACAATCAAATCATCCCGAAATTGGCAAGCTAGAAAATACTGAGCAATATGTTGAATATCAAAGTTTCTACTTTCGACATTTTCTTTTTCCAAATACGAATCTATATAGGATTGATCAAGCTGATAAAGAGCTGGTAATTCAATCTGTTCTTGATGAATCATTCTGCCATTGGCGCCAAACTCAATTAAATCAGTCATTCTGGGATCAATAAAATGAACATTCGGAACAAGTCTAACGAGCTGATTTTTTATATCATCGACTGAGTTTTTTAAATTATTAAGTTTTATAAAATGATCTCGATTTGCTTCTTCTGAAAAATATCCTGCATAAGGCATGTAGTGCTTTGTTTGAGTTGTCTTGATATAGTCGACCGCCAGTTTTAATACAGAATTTTTTGATTTTTTATTAATCTCTTGGCGTTGCGCAACAGAATAATTTTCAAAACACCATGGATATCCAGAAGCACCACCTGCGAATGCACTTGCTAAAAAATCAATTTCTTTGGGTAAGATCATGCGATTAAGCGATGCAGCATCAACGGTGAGCAGCCCACTAAATTCCCCTGCCATAAAAAAAATTCCACTGTCATCTCGAAAATCACCTGACTTTAAAATGGATAATAATATTTTATTTTCATGAACAGAATATAAATTATTAAATTCAAGAGGAATAACATTAGTGAATCCACAGTTTATTAGAGGTTTTTCAACTGATTTCGAAGAAAAATTTGGGATAACAATAGGAATATCAGGACGTCTTTTTCTCAAATGAGAAAGGCTTTCCATATGTATGTGATCAGGATGATTATGAGATATATAAATGAGGTCGGCACCCATCATGATATTCATTGCATCAGCCTTAGGGATTACTTTATGCCACCATCCGGTCATGAAGCATGGTCCCATTAACCATGGATCTGTGACAATAGTGAATCCGTCTATTGTAATCGCAAGAGAGGCATGCGCCAGGAAACGAATCGAGATTTTGTTGATTGAAGATGTTTTAATATGCTCAGGAATTTGAAGGTAATGCTGTTTTTTTTCAATAATAAGAATATTTTCTTTTTGTTCAAAATTAATTTTTTCTTTCTTTACCTGAACATTAACGTATTCTAGTTTGTCTAGATCAAGAGTCCATCCATGTAAAGGACATTTAGCAAAAGATTCGCAACCTTTTCGAGACAATTTTCCATTAGCATGATCACAAATACGTGAGACAACCCACTCCGTTTTTCTGTGAGGCGAGATTTTGAAAAAAAAATCATCTACCTCATTAACTCCAATTGGGTATTGGGATAAATCGATTTCCAGAAAATTATTCTGAGAAATAGCTTTCGGTTGAAATAAACCCCTGCGCTCTATCATCATTGCATGTTTTCCTTAGTTTTCATCAGATCCTTTCGAATAATTTATCTTTTTCCTTACTAATGGTATTAGAAGAATACGCTTGATCAATTAGTTTCATGATCTCAAAAGCATCATAACTTGTCCCGTTTATAACGGGAGATTCACCCCGTATCGCTTTAATAAATTCTTCTAATTCGATATCCCAGGATCGATCGGATTCAAAATAGGTGATTGTTTCTTTTGGTTTCCCCATCGCAAAAATAATGTTTTCGAGTTCTCTTTCTCCTACAACCAGAGTTTCTGGTGAATAACTTCTGGTTTCGGAAAGTATCCCATCAAGATTAATGTGCCCCTTTTCAAAGGTCATTTCTAGCAAAAATTTATGTTTCCACTGGTTTGCAGAGGAATGTAAAGTTGCAATTATATTTCGGTTGGATATTAAGGTTAAGAAGGCGTTATCTTCAAATTCGATATCCCAATATGATCGCGTTAAACAACTACTCAAGCAGTGAAACTCATCATTTGTAAAATATCGAAAAAGATCTAACATGTGAATTCCCTGGTCAAGCAATATTCCTCCTCCAGAATATTGCTTGTAATTCCTCCAGTTCTTTTGAAAATCGATACTTCCCGCTTTCCCATATATTCCTCTCATCCAAAGAAGTTTGCCAAGCGCGCCTGTATTGATTAGTTTTTTTGCCTCCATCACAGAGTAATGATAGCGATGGTTAAATCCATATTTTAATATCTGATTGCACGCTTTCTCTGCTTGAATGACTTGGAGTATTTCTTCCACGGAAATTGAAGGTGGTTTCTCACAAAAAACATGCTTACCGGCAGTTAATGCACGAATAACATACTCCGACGAAACTTTTGCATAGGCTGATACAATAACTGCATCAACTCCGCTGTCTAATAATTCTTGATAAGAATTACATTTTCTTATGTTCTTATTGGGATGATCAAATGGGAGCACATCATAAATCGATATCAGCTCAGCATGATTGGATGATTGGATTGAGTTTTCTCTTATTTTTCCCATCTTGCCATAACCGGCAATTCCTATTTTTATTTTTTTCATATTCCCCTCTACCGATTAAAATTTTTCTGCTCGATATTTTTTGAAATACTCAGAAATAGCTTCTGATAAGCGACCATTATTTTCATATAACCCAATATGAATAAACCCTTCTTGATCCGGCAGAATTAATCTTAAGCGAGAATGACTATTTTTTTTATCCTTGCTGAGTGCATCAAGTAATGCTGTTGTATCTATCAATACTTCTTGAAATAAATGACTATTTTTTTGCAAAAGGGGGTGCATTCTTTCAAAGTGACTGGAATTTGATACTCCCAGTCTGCATGCCACGAAATTCGCTAAATCCATACCTATCGTTACAGCAATGCCGTGAGGAATGACATAATTCGTTGCTGACTCTATCGCGTGACCAAAACTATGGCCATAATTCATGACGTTTCTTGGCCCCTTATCAAACTCATCAAGTTCAATGTATTTCTTTTTAAGTAACAACGAATCATAAATAAAATTTTCCATAATCTTTGAGTTAGAAAGAAGATCGTCATAATGATTCGCAATGTGATTAAAGCTACTGGGTGAATCAATCGCGTGGACTTTAATCATTTCACCAACACCTGATAACACATCCTTTTTCGCGAGAGTTTCAAGAAAACTGATATCTATCACGACAGATTGAGGTGGACTAAAAGTGCCAAGAATATTTTTTATGTTGTCTGAATTGATAGAGGATTTTGATCCAATACAGGAATCTGATTGCGCTAGTAGTGTGGTAGGAAAAAAAATCCAAGATAATCCGCGCAACATGATTGAAGACAAAAAACAAACAATATCCTGAATAATTCCGCCACCCATTGCAATAAGTATGCTATCTCTTCGTACTTTTAAAGATACTAATCTATTAATAACAGCAGGTAGATTTTCAATGGATTTGTTTTTTTCTTGAGCCTCAATAATAATTACTTTTTCTGTTTTCAAAAGCCTTGAAATTCTTGATTCATAAAGTTCCCTGATGGTTTTATCAATAATAAAAATGGCATTTTCTGGCGGTTCTTTGTTTAAGATATCGATACCATTGGCGATAAACTCAACACTATATTTTCCTTTATGGGATTGAATGTTGAATGATTTAAACACGAGAAAATCCTCCATCAATTATCAGATTCTGTCCCGTCAAGTAAGTATTTTCCTGACTCACCAACCAGCTAACAAAAGATGCAATCTCGTTTTCTTTTCCAAGTCGTTTTATGGGTACTTCATTTTGAAGCGCACCTATCTCATCTTGTTTTAATATCATTCTTGTTAAATCCGTATCAATAAAACCAGGTCCAACACAATTTGCAAGTATTCCAAATTCCGCAACTTCAGCAGCCAGTGCCGCTGTCATTCCATCCAATCCAAATTTGCTTGAAGAATAAGATGCTCGGTATTTTTTAGTGATTTTCCCAAAAATGGATGTGATGTTAATAATTCTCCCCCATTTATTTGCTTGCATATAAGGTAAGACCGCCTGACATAGTAAAAATGGTGTTTTTAAATTCACTTTAAGAATTTGATCAAAGTCTTCTGTTTTAATTTCAGTAAACTTATTGATCTTATTTATTCCAGCATTGTTTACAAGAATGTCAATGGGTTGTTTTTTTAAGAAAGAAATGAAAGCATCGGTCGAATGATCATCTAAAAAATCAACTTGTTGGTAAATTGATCCTGCGGGATGTGTTCCATTTTTTGTCGTACCAGTAGTAATGACATCCAATCCATCAGTCAGCAATCTTTCTGCAATTGCATATCCAATGCCTCTGGTTGCGCCGGTCACAACGGCTAAGTATTTCTTTTTTGTAATTTGTTTCAACGAATGAATACTCCATTAAAAGATTTCATCAAAAATGAAACCAATTTTGATTAATTCGTCAAGAATAAGCAATAAAAACTTAAATGATGAAATTGAAATCGATTCGCTGTATTCTGAATCAGTTATTTTGTAAAGGGAAAAGTATGCCATTAAAGATTTTAGTCGTTATTGAAAAAAATAGTTGGGTAGATCTTCACATTGCAAATAGCCTGGAATTAATGGGACACAGCGTTACTCGTTTTTATTTTGGGGAATATATCAGCGAATTTTATGGGGTTAAACGACATGCTGAACAAAAAGAAAAAAATATTGCTTTAGTCAGTACCATCAAAACATTACGTGATCATGATGGCCTTGATCTCATTTTTTGCTATGTCTATGACGATTTTTTATTGCCAAAATATGCAAAAGAATTATCAAATCTCAACATTCCTATGGTTAATTATAATGTCGATATGCCATCTCAATGGTATCGACAAATTCGAACTGCTCAATATTTTAATCTTATGTTATGTGCTCAACCGGATTATATGGAAAATTTAGCTCGTTATTCAAAGAAAGTTTTTTATTTCCCAATGGCAGCTCAAACTCTTTTCGCAAAAAATAGCGAAGCATTAGAAAAAAAAATGTATGAGGTTACTTTTTTAGGAACCGCTTTACCTTCTCGTAGACTTTTGATCGCCGCTTTATCAGATACCACAACACCATTATCCATTTTTGGAAAATACTGGAATTCATCTGAATCCGCCAGAAATATTATCAGAAGCAAAGAAAAAACACTGTCTGATATTGTACATTACGCCTATCCTCGACTATGCGCAGAAGGGCTAAATAAAGTCTTTCAATCCTTACTAAATCGTTTTTACTCAAACGATAAAGAAAATATTCCTGTTGCCATTCCAGCTAGCATAATAAAAGGCAAATTTCTGAATAATGTATCCGTCTTATTTAAAGAATCAAAAATTAATTTGGGTTTAACTCGCTACGCTATAGATGACCCAAATCAAATTGGTCATTGTCAAATGAAATTGAGAGATTTTGAAGTCCCAATGGCCGGTGGATTTTATTTGTGTGAAAAATCCCCTGGGTATGATCAAGAATTTACTGACGGAAAAGAAGTGGTGATGTGGCGCACTTATCCGGAACTGGTTGAAAAAATTCATTACTACTTGAGGCATGAGGATGAAAGAGAAACCATAGCACGCGCAGGACATCGTAGGGCGTTACAAGATCACACCTGGGAAGTGAGATTTAATAAATTATTTTTGGAATTAGGCCTTTCAACTAATTGAGAAGAAATGTATAGCGTGAACTCTTTAAAATGGAAACGCAGCATCGCAAGATTTTATCATCCACGTCAAAAAACGGGTAGAAAAATCATTTTGATTTATCACGCCGTGGGTAATGGTCCTTGGGCAATTTCCGTTGAAAATTTTAAGGGACAAATTCAATGGCTGAAAAAGAATTGCGAGATCGTTTCACTTTCCGAATTATTAACATCACAACATAAAAAAAATATCACGCGAGTGGCATTAACATTTGATGATGGTTATGCTTGTTTACATGACACTGTTCTACCTATTTTAAAAACTGAAAATGCAGTAGCGGCTGTTTACATTAATACAGGTTGGATGGCTGATAATGAAAAAACCCGTCGATCATCCCATTCAAACTTGGGTCACTATCCTAGTGAAAAATTTTTAACATGGGATGAAGTGAAAATGCTTTCGCAGTCTGGTTGGGAAATTGGATCACATGGCGTAGAGCATATTGATTTAACCAAACAACCTACGGAAATAATTAAAACAGAATTAGTTCATTCAAAATCAACCATTGAAAATTTTTTACAAAAAAAATGTGGGCATTTTGCTTATACTTGGGGCAGGTATAATGCGTTCCTAGAAAATGCTACTCAGGAAGCAGGGTATGAATATGCTGTTGCAGCTCATCATGGTGTTATAGACCACAATAAAAAATTATTCTCATTGCCCAGAATGAATGTAGCACTCGAATACACACTCAGTGATTTTGAAAGGATGATTAATGGGCGTTGGGATTTCTTAGGCCATGTTCATCATTTAAAAAAGAAATTAAAAATGGATTAGGCGCATGAAGCTGGCTATTAATGCTTTTAATATTCGAATAGGCGGTGGCATTACCCATTTAGTTGAATTATTATCTGCCGCAAAACCGGAAGCATATGGATTTTCTGAAGTAGCGGTTTGGTCTAACGAAGACACCATAAATTTACTACCTGATCGCCCGTGGCTTAAAAAAATTAGTGTCCCTGCTTTCAGTAAAAGTTTTTTTCATAAGTTATGGTGGAATGCTCGTTATTTTTCGCGTGAATTAAAAAATTATGATATTTTTTTCGTTCCAGGAGGAACCTATTTAGGAAAATTCAAACCTTTTGTTAATATGTTTCAGAATGCATTGCCATTTGAACCAAAGGAAAAGCGACGATTTTTATTGACCTCGCCACTTTTTTATATCAAATGGAATTTATTACAAATCACACAGGGACTAACTTTCAAACGTACGCAAGGTGCCATTTTTCCATCATATTATTTAAAATCACTTATTTCAAAAAAAATAAAATCCACCGATTGTCATCACGCAGCGGTTATTCCACATGGTATTAATCCTGTTTTTTTTCAAGCACCCAGAATAGAAAATGAAACATTGCTTGAGAAAAAAATAATACGTGTAGTCTATGTATCTCGTGTGGATTTTTATAAGCATCAATGGCATGTCGTTACTGCCATAAAATTATTACGCGATATGCATATTCCTGTGGAGCTGGATTTATGTGGATACGTTGGAAATCATCATGCTTTAATACGACTAAATTCAGCGATAAAAAAAGCAGATCCCACCAATAGTTTTATTCGCTATCATGGTCATTTGGATTACGATACACTACCAGCACTTTATAAACGTACTGACATTTTTATATTTGCTTCAAGTTGTGAAAGCATTTCCAGTATTTTGCTGGAGGGAATGGCATCAAGTCTCGCCATTGCCTGTTCAAAAATGCCCGTCGCAGAAGAAGTGTTAAAAGACGCGGGTGTTTATTTTAATCCTGAAAATCCACGAGAAATAAAAACATCAGTGCATCAGTTAATAGTTAATAATGATTTGAGACAAAGATGTATGCAAAAATCATATCAGTACGCAAAAGAATATAGTTGGAATACGTGCGCTGACAACACGTTATCATTTTTGGAAAAAATTGCCGTCTTGAATAAGAAGAAATAAATGCACATTTTTTCAAGAAATAAAAAAATAGGCATCTTAGATAGCTATTTACTTCAAAATTCGTTACGCGTTCACGTATTGTCTATTGCTAATTTGCAAGAAATCAATGATCAATATTTTGTACGAGAAAAATCTTTTCGAAAAATTTATTATTACTGCAAAGAAATAGGGATTAAAAATACACTATTAAAAGTTCTCAGTCGTTCGCGCGAAAAAATTCGCAATAAGAAATATTTTTCAATGGGTATTGGAAAAATTATCCAATCTACTTCTGCCTTATTTCAACCAGAACAAACCATTTATTTTATAGCAACCAATCATCCTGCTTGTCCTGAAAGAATAGTCATACATGAAAAATTAGCATTTTTAGCAAATGCAATTGACTATTCTTGGCTTTCTGAAAAAAATATTGTTTGGCTAGAGAAATTAAATTCAGAAAAAAAATTTTCAGAATTATTGGCATGGTCTCCTTACTCTGGAATCCCTATTTCTGATTCAACTATTACGAGCATCTTAGGTGACATAAAACAATTTTGGAAATCCATTTCTCTTGAAAAAAGTAATATTATCCCATTATATAAAAAAACATCAGTATCAGAAACAAAGTCGCCAAAAAATAAGCTGGCTACAAAAACAGCTAAAAATGCCGTATTATTTGGGTATGGCAATTATGCAAAAACAATCATACTGCCTAATTTACATAAAAAAATAATTGTATCCACCATTCATGAAATAGATCCGACCCAATTATTGCCAATGAGAAAAAATATTATTTATGATTCGAGCCCCTATCTAAGACAGAACTTAAAACATGATGTTTATTTTGTAGCAGGATATCATCATACCCATGTTGATATTGCGATCGCGGGTCTGCAGAGTGGGGCAGATGTGGTTGTCGAGAAGCCATTGATAACGAGCCAAAAAGAGTTAGAAAAACTAATCAGCGTCATGCGGCAGTCTTCATCACGATTGTATGCTTGTTTTCAGCGTCGATATCATCAGTTCAATGATTATGTGTATCACGATTTTAAATTAAAACGGGGAGACCCCATTTCATATTATGCTATTATTTATGAAGAATCACTTCCGCAGTTGCATTGGTATCATTGGCCAAATTCACGCAGCGCCATTATTTCGAATGGTTGTCATTGGGTTGATCATTTTTTATTTTTAAATAATTTTAGCGCGGTATTAACATCCTCTGTTCAAAAGACAAAAAATGGTGAAATTATCATTGTTGTTGAGTTAATCAATGGCGCTACGTTGAGCTTAACCTTATCGCACACAGGAAGTGCTCGTATCGGCATGCAGGAATATGTTGAATTACGATCAGGGGAAAATACCGCCAAAATTAGCAACGGAAATAATTATCATGCTGAAAATTCATCTCGCATTATTCGTCGCTCAAAAATAAATAAATACGAATCCTATAAAAAAATGTATCATCTTATTTCGAAAAATATTATTGAAAAAAACGGCCCACCTTTAAATGATTCTTGGGAACAGGTTGAACGGGTGTCTTCGTTGATTCTCTCATTAGACAAGGAAGTATGATGTTGTCTAAAAAAAAAATTGCTTGGTATGCACTCATTTTGTTATTAACAATCAACACCGCATTTGCCGGCCCTTGGATTTTACCCGGTAATTTATCGGTAAAAAGTGATATTGATTTACTAGCCGATGCCGGTTTGATTAAAGCGCCTGTGATGACTTGGCCAATTGCGTGGGTGAGTATTGGTCCACAATTATCATCTCCAGAAACAAAAACAAAATTAGCGAAAGAACCCGAATCCGTTAAACAAGCTTATCAGCGCATTTTAATATTGTACAAAGAAAATTATCAGCCACATCATTTGCAAACGTCAGTTTATGCGTCAGGCGCACAAAAACTAAATCCTTTTCGCACGTTTGAATATGAACCCTATGCTGATTTTGCAACAGGTGCTGCGTTTGCTTATCAAGCGAATCATTTTGCTGACAGTGTGAACATGAGTTATTACGAAGCGCCTAATAGAAGTTATAGTAATTATGCGCACGTTGATAATTCTTATGCGTATCTTTTATTGGGAAATTGGGCAATTGGATTTGATCAAGTGAATCGATGGTGGGGACCCGGTTATTCTGATTCACTTATTTTGTCACAAAATGCAGAGCCCATACCCACTTTTACCATTCAACGCATGAAAGCAGAAGCCTTTCAAACGAAATGGTTACACTGGATTGGACCGTGGTCTTTAACCAGTTCACTGTCATCTCAATTTGATGGTGGCAGTATCAGCAATACAAACGCATTAATATGGCTAACCAATATTGCTTTCCGACCCATCATCAGTTTGCAATTTAGTTTATCGCAAGTATCGTTATTCGCCGGCGATGCGAGACCCCTTTCTTGGGCGAAGGTGCAGAATTTAGTTACTTTGCAAGGCTATTGTTATGATGGGAAAGGTAATGGCAATACTCCTTGTCAAGACGAGCCCGGTAAAAATCATGTTGAAACCAGCGCGCTGTGGAGCTTGGATCCTGTATTTTCTATTCCAGTGGATTTATACGTTCAGTTTGCGTTTGATGACGCAGCAAGTATTTCTCACAGCTGGGGAAATCATCTGACGATTCCTGCAAAACCTATTTTTCTAGGCGGAATAGATTGGATTAATAATTTCAATGCGGGGCGTTTGAAAACCTATTTCGAATATGAAAATTCGCAAGTGTATAATTATCCTTTTTTTACCGGCGGAACGTATCCTAATGCTTTTAATTTTTATGGCGGCAGCACGAATTATCCTTACACTTATTATGGATCAAACATGGGTAGTTCATTGGGAGATGAAGCTATTGCAGAAACTCTTGGTTTTATTTTAAATGAAAATGATGGAAACAGTGACACAGCGATGCTGCGTTATCTAGATGTGAATTTGTATGGCGGTGTTGGCGTAGGCTATCCCTTTCAACCGCAACATTTAATTTGGGGATCGGTTGGAAGAAATTTTCTATTGTCGCGTCGCTTCGGATTTTTATCTGCAGAGCTGGGTTATTTGCAATCAATCAAAGGTTCTGGATTGAATTCAGGTTTGTCGGCGATGTTAACGTGGTCGAAGCGTTTGGATTTTTGAAATAGGAAATTTTCATGAAAATTTTATTTGTATTTGGCACAAGACCTGAAGCAATAAAACTCTGCCCGCTTGTTTTGAAATTAAGATCCGTCGCTAATGTCACGGTATGCGTTACCGGTCAACATCGAGAGTTACTTGATCCGTTTCTTACTTTATTTCGCATCACACCAGAGTATGATTTGAAATTATTGCAACCCAATCAAACACTATCAGATTTAACAACCCGGTGCATACAATCTGTCAGTAAAATTATTGAAGCAATAAAGCCAGATTGTGTCATTGTGCAAGGCGATACAACCAGCAGCATGTGCGCCGCATTATCCGCTTTTTACCACAGAATTCCCGTTGCGCATGTTGAAGCAGGTTTGCGTACTTATGAAAAATATTCTCCATTTCCAGAAGAAATGAACAGACAATTAATTACACGAATCGCAGATTATCATTTCGCCCCAACAGAAAAAAATAAGCAGGCACTGTTAAATGAAGGATGTGATCCTCGCGCTGTTTTTGTTACAGGAAATACGGGAATTGATGCGCTGTTGTGGGTTTTAAAAAATCATCCTCTTTCTACAAAAGATTTTTTAAAATTTGACACGCAAGGTAAAAAAATTATCTTGGTGACGGGTCATCGCCGAGAACATTTTGGTCGTCCGTTTGAGCGACTGTGTCACGGAATAAAAAAAATTGCGGATTATTTTCATGATGACATAATTATTTATCCAGTGCATTTAAATCCCAATGTTCAAACACCTGTTCAAACAATTTTATCTGGTCAAAATAATATAAAATTAATTCCGCCATTACCTTATCATGAATTTGCTTCACTCATGTCGCATGCTGCTTTGATTTTGACAGACAGTGGCGGCATTCAAGAAGAAGCAGCGAGTTTACGGATCCCCATTTTGGTTATGCGTGAAACAACAGAAAGAGAAGAAACGATTCAGCAAGGTTTTAGTTTCTTAGTTGGAACCAATCCAGAAAAAATGTTGGAACAGGCAAAACGATGTTTGCTAGAAAAAGATTTTTATAATCCAATCGGTCTCAATCCCTATGGTGATGGTAAATCTGTGGAGAAAATTAGCTCTATTTTACACGAGGCTATTAATAAAATTTCACACGAACTCCCGCTGTAATCTTTTTTCCACCCAAGATCGAAAAATATCACCAAACTCAGTGTCTCTACACATATAATCAAAATTGGCTTGTGCATAACCCATCTTATTTCCACAATCGTAACGTTTTCCCTTAAATTCATGCGCAATAATAAGATGAGCGGGAAGTAATTGTGCAATCGCATCGGTCAATTGAATTTCGTTTCCAACACCCGGTTTCGCATTTTCAAGATAATTAAAAATAGCGTGAGGTAAAATATATCGACCCGCAATTGCTAAATTTGTTGGTGCTTTTTCAGGCGCTGGTTTTTCAACAATGGCGTTGACACGTGAGTTGACATCAATCGATGCAATGCCATATTGACTTGTTTCACTCATTTTTATTCTTTCAATGGCAAGAATGCCACCACATTTTTTTTGGTTAAATATATTTATCATTTGCGCTAAACAACGTGGTCCTTGGTGGTACATCAAATCATCAGCCAATAGAACAGCAAATGTCTCATTATTAATTAAATGTCGCGCACATAAAATGGCGTGTCCTAAACCGAGGGGTTCTGATTGTCGTATATAAACCACTTTAATATTTTTTGGTAACAATTCTCGAATTTCTGCAAGTACAGTGTATTTTTGTTTTTCCTGCAACAATTTTTCTAATTCAAAATTTCGATCAAAATGATCTTCTATGGCTCTTTTTGCGCCACTGGTTACAAAAATCATCTCTTCAATACCCGCTTCAATTGCTTCTTCAACAGCATATTGAATTAATGGCTTGTCCACTACCGGTAGCATTTCCTTCGGACTTGCTTTAGTGACAGGTAAAAAACGCGTTCCCAATCCAGCAACTGGAAAAATTGCTTTTTTAATTTTAAACATAAATAACCTTTAAAAAAATACAATACTAAAACAGTTAATTCTATTGAACAAGTATACTGATCTATTAATTTTATGGATTTTATAATGCTAAAGATGTTTAATGTTATTCAAGGAGAGATTTAAAAAATGAAAATCAACCCGGTCATTTTAATTGGTGGTAGTGGAACAAGATTGTGGCCCCTGTCACGCGCCAATTGTCCAAAACAATTTGTTTCATTTGATGGACAATACTCCCTGTTTCAACAAACATTATTACGCATTCAGAAAATCAAAAATATTAATCGCACTTATTTGGTTGTTAACGAATCGAATTATTTTCTATGTCTTGATCAATTGCACGATTTAAAAATTAACGATATCACTATTATCATTGAACCAGAAGGTCGAAATACCGCACCCGCTGTTGCAATAACCGCTCTTGTGATACCGAAAAATGAATTAATGCTTGTTTTACCATCCGATCACAAGATCACGAATACAGATTTATTTTTAGAGACCATCCAAAACGCACCACATCATACAGAAAACAAATTAATTTTATTTGGTATTAAACCGTCTGAACCTTCTACTGCCTATGGTTACATTCAAGCTGAGCATGCAGCAACCACACCGGCCAAAGTAAAAACATTTTTTGAAAAACCCAGTGTTGAAAATGCTAAAAAATTATTAGTGCAATCGCATTGTTACTGGAATAGCGGCATGTTTTTATTTTCTGCAGAAATGATATTAAATGAAATGATGTTATATGAGCCTAATATTGTTAATTTAGCAAAAATCACACTAAAAAATACCATTGTGCGCAATAACTCTTATTATCTTTCCCGTAATGATTTTTTAAAAATGCCTAACATAGCAATTGATGTTGCTGTCATGGAGAAAACACAGGTTGCTTTTATTTTAGCGCTACAATCGGATTGGTCTGACTTGGGAGACTGGGGTGCAATGTATAATCATGCACTCACAAATGAGCGGGGCAATAATGTTTCTATTGGAAATGTTTTTTCAGTCGATACAAAAAATTCTTATTTGCATTCACACGATAAATTATTAGCGGTAATGGGTGTTGATAATTTAGTAGTGGTTGCATCGAAAGATAGTGTATTAATTGCGAACAAATCGAAAACGCAAGATGTAAAAACATTGGTTAATTCTCTAATGAAAAATGGTTATTCCCATTATCTGGAGAATGATTTAAAAGTTCATCGTCCATGGGGAACATACGAAAGCGTGATGCGGTCTCCTGGTTTTCAAGTAAAACATATCGTCGTTAAACCCGGTAGAAAATTATCATTACAATCTCATTTATATCGTTCTGAGCATTGGGTAGTCGTAAAAGGTATTGCGGATGTAGTGTGTGGCGAAAAAGCATTTCAAATTTTTGAAAATGAATCTACTTATATTCCCAAAAAAACCAAACATCGTCTTATCAATAATCAAACATCACCGCTGGAACTGATTGAAGTGCAAGTCGGTAGTTATGTTGGCGAAGATGATATCGTACGATATGATGATGCATATGGTCGAGTAGAAATACTCATTGAGTAACGAATTAATCTATGCAAAAATGGCTTCGGTTATTTAACTGAAGCTCATTATCATGCGCATCAATTTGAACGAAAGCACACTCGAGAAAAAAGAACTCGATGGTATTATCGATTTGTTTACCACCAATCGATTGACGATGGGATCAAGATGTATCGAATTTGAAAATACTTTTTCGCAATCATTCGGCGTGAAACATGCAGTCATGGTGAACTCAGGATCTTCTGCTAACTTACTGGCTTTTTTTGCAATCGCTAATCCCATTATTAATGACCTGAAAATATTGCCCACGGTTTCTTCTGGTTCAGAAATTATTGTTCCAGCACTTACCTGGTCCACTTCCGTTTGGCCAATTATTCAAATAGGCTGCATTCCCGTTTTTGTCGACAGCAATCCAAACACGTTACAAATGGATTTAAATGCAGTTGAAGCGGCCATCACACCAAAAACAAAAGCAATCTGTGCTCCCCATATTTTAGGCAATGCAATTAATTTACAAAAACTAAAACAATTGGCAGATAAATATGGTCTCTGGTTGATTGAAGATACTTGCGAAGCACTCGGTGTTAAAAATAACGGAAAATTCGCTGGAACAGAAGGACATTTTGGAACATATAGTTTTTATTTTTCACATCATATTACAACAATTGAAGGTGGCATGATTGTGACAAATGATGATGCCTTAGCAGATGTGGTACGTAGCATGCGCGCACACGGATGGATTCGTCACATGCATCATGCCGAAAACTATATTAAAGAAAATCCAACGATAGATCCGCGCTTCTTATTTATTTCTACTGGATTTAACGTTCGTCCAACCGAAATTAATGCGGTGCTGGGCATTTCTCAATTAAAAAAATTAAATGCATTTAATGAAAAACGGAATGCGATAAAAACAACCTGGGATACCGCTTTTAAAAAATTGCAAGATAACGGCACGCTCACATCAATTGAAATTACTGACGGCACAGAAGCAGCACTCTTTGGTTATCCCGTGATATGTAAAGATGAAAAATTAAAAAATGAACTTCAGTGCTATTTAGAAAAAAATGATATCGAAACACGACCTATCATTTGTGGTAATTTAACCAGACAACCTGCATTAAAATACCATCAATATCGCATTCAGGGTGAATTAAAAGGAACTGATCATATAATGAATTGTGGTTTATATTGGGGAATTCATCCCATGATGACTTCTGATCAAATTCATTATGTCAGTAATACAGTGTTAGGATTTTTCAAATGACTAAAGTAGCGCTAATTACGGGTATTACAGGACAAGATGGTTCTTATTTGGCAGAGTTACTGCTAAGCAAGGGATATATTGTTCATGGCATTATTCGTCGATCATCTAGTTTTAATACAGGTAGAATTGCGCATTTGTTTCAAGACCCGCACACGGAAAATCCAAAATTTATTTTGCACTATGGTGATTTAATTGATGCAAGTCGTTTAAGCCAATTGATTTATGCTATTACGCCCGATGAAGTTTACAATCTAGCAGCACAAAGCCATGTTCGTGTTTCATTCGATGAACCTGATTATACTGTTGATGTCATTGCATTAGGCACATTACGATTGCTCGAAGCCATTCGAATGGTGAATAGCAATATCAAATACTATCAAGCCTCTAGTTCAGAAATATTTGGTTTAGTGCAAGAAATTCCACAAAAAGAAACAACGCCATTTTATCCCAGAAGTCCTTATGCGTGCGCAAAAGCTTTTTCTTTTTATCAAACGCGTAATTATCGCGAATCCTATAACATGCATGCTTCCAATGGTATTTTGTTTAATCACGAAAGCCCGAGACGTGGCGAAACATTTGTAACGCGTAAAATAACGCGAGGATTAGCGCGTATTTTAGCAGGAATAGATCAGAAGATTTATTTAGGTAATTTGGATGCGAAACGAGATTGGGGATATGCAAAAGATTATGTCGAAGCAATGTGGCTTATGTTACAACAAAAAAATCCCGATGATTACGTAATTGCGACTGGTAAAACATGGAGCGTGCAAGAATTTTTACAAAAAGCATTTGAATTAGTTGGATTGGAGTGGAAAGAGTTTGTTGAGTTTGATCCTATCTACTTACGCCCAACAGAAGTGGATTTATTAATGGGCGATGCTTCCAAAGCAAAAAAAATATTGCGGTGGGAACCTAAAACCAGTTTTGATGAATTGGTAAAATTGATGGTTGCAGCAGATTTAGAAGCAGTGGGGCTGAATATCAACGACAAACACGCGTTATACAAAAAATTACGCAGGGAAACATGTATCAATCTTCAATAATTTCTACTGATTTTCATCCCGATACCCGCGCCTTTTTTAAAAATAAAAAAGTAGCGGTAACCGGCGGTGCCGGATTTATTGGAAGTCACTTGGTTGAACAGTTACTCGAATTAAAAGCGCATCCCGTTGTGATCACGCGTCGACAACAACCTGCTTTTTTATCAACAATTTTAGAAAAAGTAGAGTTAAAGCGCGTTGATTTATTCGATTATGCAGCAACACTAACAGCATTTAAAGGCATGGATATTGTTATCAGTTTAGCGGCAACGGTCGCGGGCTTGGCGTATAATAAAAAACATCCTGCAACGATTTATCATCAAAACACACAACTATTTCTCAACACCATTGAAGCAGTAAAAAACGCAGATGTTTCTCATTTTTCAACTTGTAGTTCTGCTTGTGTTTATCCTCGATTTTGCACACTGCCAACACCTGAAGCGGAAGGAACAAAAGATGAGCCAGAACCAACCAACTCAGGATATGGATGGGCAAAGCGCATGCAAGAATATCTTAGTATAAAATACGCTGAAGAATTTGGCATGAAGGTTGCCATACCCAGACCTTACAATGGTTACGGCCCAAGAGATAATTTTGATACTGAAACATCGCATGTTATTCCTGCTCTAATCAAAAAAGCATTTGAAACACAATCAGATCATTTTGAAGTGTGGGGTAATGGTGAACACTCTCGTTCTTTTTTATATGTTGATGATTTTGCGCGCGGTATCTTAGAAGTCACTGCACGATATGCCCGTAGCGATCCTATTAATATTGGTGCGGATGAAGAAATTACCATTAAAGAACTAGCACACATTGTTGCAAAAGAAGTTAGTATTGTCAGACAAAGAGAAATTTTTCCGAAATTTAATGAACAAGGATTAACAGGGCAACCCAGAAGAAAATGCGATGTCACCAAAATTTCTCGAGAATTACAGTATCAAACGCATGTTCAATTAGAAACGGGGTTGCGTAAAACAGTAGCGTGGTATTTTCAACATGAGATTAACAAAACGTTTTAGAAGCCAACCAACAAAAGGAAAAACGATGAACATTGCACATAGAGAAACTTGCCGCTTGTGCGAAAGCAAAGATGTAGCGTTAGCCGTAAATTTAAATCCTATACCCTTAGCGGAAAAATATACTCTGCAATCATCAGAAGCAAAAAATGTTCCGCTTTATCCAATCGATCTTTACATGTGCAAAACATGTAGTCATGTGCAATTGCTGGATGTGATTCATTCAGATAATTTATGGGAAAATTATACTTATCATTCTGGACAAACTAAGGGAATCTTAGATCATTTTTACGCTGTCTCTCAAGCGATCATTTCCAAATATCATCCCGATTCGGGCAGTTTAATTATCGATATCGGCAGTAATGACGGTTCTTTGCTGCGCTGTTTTAAAAATGCTGGATATCGCGTGCATGGCGTAGATCCAGCAAAAGAAATTGCAGAAAAAGCGACAGCCTCTGGGATTGAGACAACGCCATCTGTTTTGAATGCGAAAGTAGCGGAAAAAATTCGTAAAAAATATGGTGCTGCAGCTGTTGTAACCGCATTTAATGTTTTTGCCCATGCAGATGATTTGGGAGCAATGACAGATGCCATCGGTTCATTGTTGCATGAGGATGGAATATTTGTTTTTGAAGTGCAATACCTTTTAGACATTGTAGAAAAAGTATTAATTGGAACTATTTTTCATGAGCACATGTCACACCATTCTTTAAAACCGATGATTCAATTTTTGAGTAAACACGGATTGGAGCTCATTGATGTTGAGAGAGTAACGATTCAAAAAGGGTCGATTATTGGATTTGCACAACGCAAAGGTGGTTCACGTAAAATTTCACAATCCGTGCATGATTTATTAGCGCTGGAAAAAAAGTGTGATTTAGATCAATTGAAAACCTTGCAACAATTTAATGATCGTATTGAAAAAAATAGACAGATTGCACAAGCATTGATAAAAAATTGGAAGCAACAAAATTTAACGATTGCGGGATTCGGCGCAGCAAGAAGTGGTCCCACCTTGATGATGCAATATGGTTTTAATGAGGTTATTCAGTACATTTTTGATGATCATCCGCAAAAAATAAATCATTATTCTCCTCCAAATGGTGTACCCGTTATTTCAACAGCCGAATTAATCAAAAGAAAACCCGATGTGGTAGTGATTCTTGCATGGATTCATGCCAAAACGATCATACTGTCTAATCAAGACTATTTAAAACTGGGTGGAAAATTTGTGGTGTGCATACCGGATGTATGTGTGATTGATCAATATTCACTGAGCAAAAATTATGGATAAGCTAAATATCGGAATGATAGGCGCAGGTTTTATCGGTCAATTATGCCACTTAATGAATTTTATTGAAATTCCCAATTGTAAAGTGTTAGCGCTTGCAGAATTAAGACCCGAATTAAGAAAAAAAGTGGCGCAACGTTTTGAGATTCCTCGAACGTATTCGACACATTATGAATTGCTGAAGGATTCAGAAATTGATGCGGTAGTTGTGGTGACACCGCGCGCGTTAACGGGACCCATTGTATTAGATTGCTTAAAAGCAGGTAAGCATGTTTTGTCAGAAAAACCCATGGTGGGAAATTCTCATCTGGCCAAATTACTCTTAGAGGCTGCAGAGAAAAATAACGTAAAATATGCTGTTGGTTATATGAAACGGTTTGATGAAGGTGTTGAAGCAGCGCATAAAATTTTAAAAGATGCATTGCAAACAGGGTGGTTAGGGGAAATTATATCGGTGTCTGCGTCTTGTTATATGGGAAATTCTTATTGTAATTCCTACGGACATGTTATTACCAATGAAGATCCTAAAAATTTCTCATCGCAAACCGGATGGAATATTGCGCCTGACTGGATATCCAATGAGCATCATCAGTGTTTTGATACCTATCTTAATACCCATAGCCATGTCACTAATCTTTTAAGATATTTGTTTAATCAAACGCCTGATATAGCATTTTCAAATTTAACGGAATGTGTGGGTCAGTTAGCGGTTTTAAAGTTTGATCATTTCTATGCCACACTACAAACAGGAAAAATGTCACACAGAGGTTGGAGCGAAGAAATTAATATTATTTTTTCAGAAGGTGAAATTAAATTGCAATTGCCTCCTGCCTTGTTGCGCAATGTACCTGCTTCAGTAACAGTTTATCGCGCTGGGAAAATTCAAGAGCGAACTCACTTATGCCCAAATTGGAGCTGGTCATTTCAACGACAGGCGGCAACATTTGTAAATGATATTCTTAATGATAACCCCATGCGTAATTCCGCAGAAGAGGCATATTTGGATATTCTATTGATTGAAAAACTGTGGCGATATGAAATAGCGCATAATATAAAAAACTATCAGGTTGCTTAGCTTATGATAAAAACAGCCGTCATTGGCGCTACCGGATTTATTGGTTCTCACTTATTTCGACAATATCGAGCGGCTTTTTCTGATTGCATTGGAACCAGTTATTCAAAAAGTAAGGGTGGCTTGATATCATTTGATTTAAAAAATACAGATATTCATCAGTTAAAATTAATGGAAACAGACCATCAAGCCGTTATTATTTCCGCGATGTCCAATGTGAATTGGTGTGAAGCGCATCCCACTGAATCTCGTGATATTAATGTTTCTGGAACATTACGCATTATAAAAGCGCTCTCTAGAATGAATATCAAAATTATTTTTCTTTCATCAGGTTATGTTTTTAATGGTCGTACACGATCAAAATATCAAGAGACCGAAAAAACATGTCCTATTACTGAATACGGGAAACAAAAAGCAGAGGTAGAAAAAGAAATACCCAATTTAACGAATAATTATTTGATCTGTCGTTTGAGCAAAATATATGGAACAGCATGGAAAGATAATACCTTAATAGATGAAGCGGCCTCTTCTCTTTTGCAAGGAAAAATAATCAACGCGGCTGATGATCAATATTTCAGTCCAACGCATGTGGACGATGTTGTTTCCATGATACTTTATGCGCAACAAAAAAATATCAACGGATTAGTCAATCTTTGTAATTCAGATTCCTACTCCAGATATCACATCGTCAGTTCCTTGGCAAAAGCACTTCAGATTCCCTCTTCACAAGTAAAAAAAGTATCTTTAAATAAAATCACAGGCATGGAAAATCGGCCTTTAAATACCAGTTTACAGAGTTCTCAATTGTTTCATCCTCTGCAATGCCAGTTCATTTCAATCGATAACGCTATTAAACAAGTAGCGCAAAATTGGACAAAGGCCGTCGTAAAATAACATTTCATATACAATCTTGATAACTTTTTAACTGTGATATTTGACTACGATAATTATTTTCTGATTGCACAGCCATCTCGATTTTCTCTTGATCATGTGGCCAAAATAATACTCGATTTCTCATCGGATAGATCATGTTATCTAAAGGACTCGGATGTATCCGCTCCCAGTATTCATCTCCCTTGATTGGATCATGAAGACTGATGGGTAAACTCTCCAGTTGAAGAGCAATCGCGAGCCCTGTTGATGTCCATGAGGCGACGAATTTAGGCTGCCATTTTTCAAAGCTTAACTCTAATGGCGTTAAAAGATCATCAAAAATAAAATTAGATATGTCTTGATGTAAACAATCAATGACCTCTTTAGGAACGCGAGGGGTTAAGCGGATGACAACTTGAAATCCTTTATTTGTCATCCATGCAATTAATGATTCAATTGCAACAACGTGCTCATGTCTGCTTGGCGATAAGATCATGACGATGTCATTTTTATTTTTGCTTGATTCTTTATACATTCGAACAATGTGAGAATTTTTCCAAAGACGCTTTAGATAATGTTCTTCATCAACGGTAATAACATTCATACGATCAAATTTAGGAAATAAAATACTGAGCGCTAAAAGCCCATGCTGAAGAAATATCGTTCTGATTTTTGCATCAGTAGCTGCAAATGCAGCAATATCGGGTGCTGAAAAAGCTACCTCTTGCACCCCTTTTTTCTTGATCAACTGAAAAAATTCATAGTAGTAAACATATTGGCCGATATTCATGGCACATCCCGTCAAAAAATACGGTGCGTTAGAGGAAATTCTTTTATTAGATGATTGTTTTATTTTTTTGGAATATCCAAACGCATGATGAGCTAACGCGAGAAGTAATTTCAATACATTCATTTTACCTATTACTGCAATACCTTCTTGAGTTACCCAGTTGATTCTAAGTGGTAAATCATTCGCTCTCAACTTATATTTCTGATAAAGATACTCTTCGCTAGCTGCACCAAAACCAGCAAAGACACGCATCAACTCACCAGAAACATTATTTTTAACCTTATTTTTTCTCGTTAAATACAACATAGAGATTATCTTACTTAATCCCAACAAAAAAATTATCCAGTCTGATATTTTGAGCTTATATGCCAATTGCATCATATAAAAAATAGTTTTCTGTCTCGGGCCCCATACAGGGGTTTGATCTAGTGCAATGGTATAAAGTATTTTCTCATTTGCGATAGACCAGTGCGGTAAATCATTTTGTGAATTCAGCTCAAAAATAAAATTAATCACTTTTTGTCTGATGGCTGAGTGCATTTAAAAAATCCTACACTGATTGTTTTCCCAATTTGCAAGATTAAGTCCTGCGCCCACTATTTTTTTTCTAGCGGCGGGTAGGCCATCTCCTACAAAATTAAATAAATTCGCAGTAGCAACTGCATTGACGGAGGTTATTTGCAAACCTTCCACCAAATGCTTTTCGTTACCTGCGCCACCGGCCAAGATAAGTGGAACATGAAGACAAGAACCTAGGTTGTGCACTGTTTCAAAATCATAACCAAACCCCGTTCCATCTTTATCTATACAATTTAAATAAATTTCTCCTATATTCAGCATTTGTATATTTTGTAGATGAGAATGAAGTGGGATGGAAAGCTCTGTTGCGCCATTTTCAATATATACAACAGGCGTATCAACATTAATTTTGTAGTCAACCGATGCAACAATGCTTTGTGAACCATATCGATTCACTAATTGTTTTACTAAATGTTGATCCGTGTGCAAGGTTGTATTAAGAACAATTTTATCTGCGCCATGCTGAAACAATACCTCAGCATCTTTCATGTGGCGAATACCACCACCAGCAGCTACAGGTATAAATACATCTTTTCTTATTTGTGCAATGGTTTTTGAAAATGTATTGATATTGCTATCATTCCGTGTGGCATTGAGCACAATGAGTTCGTCTAGTGAAAATGCTATTTTTTGAAATTGGTAATTTTTTTCAAGCCAATGAATATTTCCAACGCGCTGTAATCGAAAATTTCTACTTTGCATAAAATATTCATCGTTATAGATCAATGTAAAAATAATGCGCTTTCTAAGCATCAAAAATTCTCAACAAAGTTTTTAAGCAATTGTAATCCATTGGTTTGACTCAGCTCCGGATGAAATTGGACACCGGCAATATTTCCTTTTTCGTAACTCACTATAAATTCTTCTCCATAATGACAATACGCCGCGTTAATTTTTTTATCACTTTCAAGTTTAAAGCTGTGTGTAAAATAAAAATCACTTAAATTATGGATTTGACGATATAGGATTGATTCATTGGGAAATCGTATTTGATTAAACCCAACATGAGGAATTTTAACGCGATTGTTGCTGAGCTGCTTAACTTCTCCATCGATAAATCCAAGGCCATTATAAAACTGATTTTCAGTGCTTGATTTAGCCATTAATTGCATTCCAAGGCAAATGCCTAACACCGGTTTTTTATTTTCGATAATAGCAGTATGCAGTATCTTATTGAGATTCAATTTTTTGATATTTTGCATTGCTTGATGAAAAGCGCCAACGCCAGGTAGAAATAATTTATCCGCTTGAAGGATATCGTCGGCTTTATGTGAGATGATTGATGTGATGCCAAGATAATTTAGGGCGCCAGTCAGTGAGAAAATATTTCCCATTCCATAATCAACAATAACTACTTTCATGCTGGTACCGACCTATTCGATTATCCTTGTGAGCGTTTTTGATCCCATTATAGATTTTTTAATCTTGTAAATAAACTGTCTTTAAATCAGAATATGCTGCAAAAGGATTTTAGTATGGTTGGCAAAAAAATTCTTATCACCGGCGCCGACGGTTTTATCGGCTCTCACCTTGTCGAGCACTTAATTAATTCTGGCTATTCTGTCAAGGCCTTTGTTTTTTACAATTCTTTTGGCGCATGGGGCTGGTTAGATAGTTTACCTTTTGAGATCAAAAATAATATTGAAATTTTTATGGGAGACATTCGTGACCCGCATGGCGTAAAAACAGCCATGCAAGGCTGTGATGTTGTTTTACACTTGGCAGCATTAATCGGCATTCCGTATTCTTATCACTCTCCAGATACTTACATAGATACCAACGTTAAAGGCACATTGAATGTTGTACAAGCAGCGCGTGAATTAGGTGTTTCAAAAGTGGTTCATACTTCCACAAGTGAAGTATATGGTACTGCAAAGTATGTCCCCATTAATGAAGATCATCCGCTGCAAGGCCAATCACCTTATTCGGCCAGTAAAATAGGCGCGGATCAAATTGCATTGTCATTTTATTCTTCCTTTGGCGTACCTGTCAGTATTGTTCGCCCCTTTAATACATTTGGGCCACGACAATCAGCAAGGGCATTTATTCCGACGGTTATTACGCAAATTGCAGCTGGACATAAAAGCATAAAACTAGGTTCATTACATCCAACACGTGATTTTACGTTTGTAAAAGATACTGCAAAAGCATTTGTTGCAATTGCTGAGTCGGAAAAATCAATTGGTGAAGTGATCAATATTGGCAGTAATTTTGAAATTTCAATGAGCGATACTACTAAAATGATCGCTACATTAATGAACGTAGATATTGATATTGTAAAAGATGAAAAACGAATTCGGCCCATTAATAGCGAAGTTGAGCGTTTATGGGCGGATCATTCTAAAGCCTTGCGTTTAACACAGTGGAAACCAGAATATAGCGGCATTGATGGATTTAAACGTGGGCTTCAAGAAACGATTCATTGGTTTTTGCGTGATAAAAATAACGCTTGTTATAAACCAGAAGTGTATAACGTATGACAATGAACAATATTATTCATGCTATTCGAAGCACTCTATCAAATGGAAATGTTGTGGTTTCGTTGCATGAGCCTTGTTTCGCTGGTCGAGAATGGGAATATGTTAAAGAATGTTTAGATACTAGCTGGGTTTCTTCTGTTGGAAAGTTTGTTGATCATTTTGAAAAAGAATTAGTGGATTTTACTGGTGCAAAACATGCCATTGTTACAGTTAACGGTACGGCCGCATTACATATTTGCTATTTATTAGCGGGTGTTTTGCCAAAAGATGAAGTATTAGTTCCCACATTAACATTTGTAGCAACTTGCAATGCATTACATTATTGCGGTGCCACTCCACATTTTATTGATTGTGAAGAGAGCTATTTAGGTATTGATGTTACAAAATTAAAGGATTATTTAACTGAGATAGCCGAAATAAAAAACAATCTCTGTTATAACAAAAAAACAGGACGTGTTATTCGCGCACTATGTGTTATGCATACCTTTGGTCATCCTGTCGATTTAGATCCGCTGTTTGAATTAGCTGAAAAATACCGCCTTAAATTAATCGAAGATGCTGCAGAAGCATTGGGTTCCTATTACAAAGGAAAGCACGTTGGGCATTATGGGCTGGTTGGTGCTTTGAGTTTTAATGGTAATAAAATTATTACGACAGGGGGTGGGGGTGCGATTATCACGGATGACGAGGTAATTGCAAAACGTGCTAAACACATCACCACCACTGCGAAAATCCCCCATGCCTATTTATATCAACATGATGAAATAGGGTATAACTACCGATTACCCAATATTAATGCTGCGCTGGGCTGTGCTCAATTAGAAAAAATGCCCTATTTTTTAAGTGAAAAACGTAAATTAACCGAAAGCTATCAAAAGGCATTTTCAAAAATCCCTGGTGTTCGTTTTCTTGTCGAGCCTAATTATGCAAAAAGTAATTACTGGTTAAATGCCATTTTTGTAGAAGATAAAATAATGCGAGATCAATTACTAACAACATTAAATAAAGAAAAAATAGGTGCGCGCCCTATTTGGGAATTAATGCATTATTTACCGATGTATCAGGATGTACCGCGAATGGATTTATCAACAGCTGAACGAGTAGCAAAGCGGGTTATTAATATTCCGAGTAGTGTGAAATGAGCATTATAAAAAGAACAATCGCCGTTATCACAGGCACCCGCGCAGAGTATGGTTTGCTTAAAAATTTATTGCATGAAATCAAAAATGATCCTGAGTTGCAATTACAGATAATTGCAACAAGTATGCATTTATCACCAGAGTTTGGTTTTACTTATCAATTAATTGAGAAAGATAGTTTTTATATCGATGCAAAAATAGAAATGCTTTTATCAAGTGATACAGCGATAGGCGTTGCAAAATCAGTTGGTGTCGGTATTTTAGGTTTTGCCGATGCATTTGAGCGATTAAAACCAGATATTATTGTTGTGCTTGGTGATCGATTTGAAATATTAGCTGCGGTACAAACAGCAATGATCATGAAAATTCCGGTTGCACATATTCATGGTGGTGAGCTGACGCAAGGAGCCATTGATGATAGCATTCGTCATGCGATCGCTAAAATGTCGCATTTGCATTTTACAGCAGCGGAGGTGTATCGAAAGCGTGTTATTCAATTGGGTGAATCTCCTGATCGTGTTTTTAATTATGGCGCACCGGGTGTTGAAAGAATTAAAAAAATAAAATTGCTTTCAAAGAAGGATCTTGAAAAAGTGTTGGATTTTCAATTTGGAAATCCTGCTTTTTTAGTGACTTATCATCCGGCCACTTTATTGCTTGATAAAATTAAGGATGAACTAAGCTATTTATTTTCTGCTTTGGATGCATTTCCGCAAGCACATATTATTTTTACAAAATCCAATGCAGATGAAGCGGGGCGGTTAATCAATCAGCAAATTGACTTATATGCGGAAAAAAACAGTGATCGTATAAAAACATACACAAGCATGGGTGATCTTGATTATTTAAGCACGTTGCAGAATTGTGATGTAGTAATTGGCAACTCATCCAGTGGCATTATTGAAGCACCTACTTTACATAAACCTACTGTGAACATTGGCCATAGACAAGATGGACGATTATTGGCTGATTCGATCATTCAGTCTGGTGCTACTGTTGATGAGATTCAAAAAGCAATACAGAAAGCGCTGTCGAATGAGTTTAAACAAGTTGTAGAAAACACGGTTTCTCCGTATGATTCTGGAAAAACGGCAGAGATGATTAAAAACAAGATAAAAAATGTTGACTTAAAAAAACTCCTACAAAAGAAATTTTTTGATGCAATAAGTGATTCTTTAGAAAAAGTAGCGATGGTGGATGAAATACGCTCTGAAATGACATCATCATGAAAATAGAGAATTTACTTCATTCAACGATCTTAGTTTCTATTAACAGAGTAATTTCTCTGAGTTTTGGGTATACAAGAGACATGATTTGGGCTTGTGTATTCGGATCTAGTTTGGCATTTGATGCATTTGTTATTGCATTTCATCTCCCATCTTTTTTTAGTTATATCGTATCAGAAGCGGGTATCAAGCAAGTATTTATACCGCTGTTATCAGAAAAACAAATTCAATCTCATGATGCTGATGTGAGAAACTTTATTTCTGATATGAGTGTAATACTGCTTATTATGCTCGTTGCTATCGTTATTTTTTCTATTGGGATGGCGCCGATCATTATAAAAATGTTTGCGCCAGGTTTTTGCAAGATTGAAAAACACTTTGCTCTAACAGTCTCACTATTTCGTATTATGGCAATCGGTATATTGTTTACAACACTGGCAGAACTGTTTGGCGCCATTTTAAATACATTTGGTAGTTATGGCATTCCCTCATTTACACCCGTCATATTCAATATCATTACTATATTGTCGACAATTTATTTGACGGCTTATTTTAAAATCCCCATTTATGCGCTTGCATTGGGTGTTTTGGTCAGTGGTGTTTTTCAAGGTTTAATGCAGCTTCCTTTTTTAAAGAAAAAAAATTTATTAATAAAACTGAATCCGCGTATCAATATAACGTTGATGTTAAAAATATTTAAAATGGTTCTGCCTGCTTTGGCAGGTGTTTCTATTATGCAACTTGGTGTATTAGTTGACTTCATGTTTTCATCCTACTTGCCCAAAGGAAGCATTTCTTGGCTGTATTATTCAACCAGGTTAATGGAAATTCCTGTTGGGATTTTTTCTATCGCAATTGCTACTGTAACCCTTCCCAATTTAGGTCGATGCTTTGCAAAAGGCGATACCCATTCTTATAACCGAGTATTAGATTGGTCGGTTCGTAATGCGCTGTTCATTGGTGTTCCCACAAGCGTTGGTTTGTTTGTATTAGCAGGTCCGATCATCGCAACTTTATTTAAACACGGCATATTTAGCAATCATGATGTGCTCATGGCAATGGCAAGTACAAAAACATTTTCAATTGGTATATGCGGGTTTATGTTGACAAAAATTTGCGCCGTTGGCTCTTATGCAAGGCAGGATGTAAAATTACCCGCAAAAATATCAGCCGTTGCATTGTTGTGCAATATTATTTTCAATTTTATATTTTTTAAACCGTTGATGCACGCGGGTCTCGCATTGGCAACCTCTCTTTCGGGAATTCTCAACGCAGGAATATTATTATCATGTCTCATATTAAAAAAATATTATCAACCTACACCAGGTTTGTTATTTTATCTTATAAAATTGGTAGTTTCTGTACTGACAATGACATTTGTTTTACATCAAATTACCCCGGATTTTAATGTTTGGTTAACGGCTAAAACGATATGGCGTATCTTGCATTTGGCAATACTTGTTTTGTCGGGTGCAATAACTTACATCTTAAGTATGAGTCTATTAGGGCATCGATTAACGCAACTCAAAATAGATTTAAAAATGACTTAGAGAATATTTGAATGAAAATGGAATTGAATATCAGCGCAGAAGAATGGCATCGTTACTTTCTTTTGGTTGAAAAATCCTATATCACACAAGCATGGGCGTACGGCGACGCCAGAAAAATTTTCGGGTGGAAGACGATACGCGGAATTTTTGTGGATAACGGTGTTCCCATTGCGCTTCTTCAAATTATGTATAAAAAATTTTTATTCATGAAAATAGTTCGCATTAGTTATGGTCCACTATGGTTAATTAAATGCCCTACCGATACACAAATTCGAGAGATATTTTATATTATTAAAAAACGATGGAATGTAATAAAAGGTTGCCTATTGTTTATAGCACCGAATTTGGAAAACACCCCTGAAAATAACGAAATATTATATAATTTGTCCTATTTCAAACGAAAATGCATTAACGCAGAATCGGGATTAATTGACTTACGATTATCTGCAGATGAATTACGCGCTGGGATTCGGAGTAATTGGCGTAATCATCTAAAGTTGTCTGAAAAAAATGCTTTATCTTTTCATATTAGTCAAACTGATGATGATTTTCAGTGGCTGATGAGTTTTTTCAAAAATTATCAAAAAGAAAAAAAATTTCGAGGCTATCATGTTGCGCAACTAAAAGAGATATTTTCTTGTTTTTCTCGTTTAAATAACGCATGGGTAACGATTGTTTCTAAAAATCAGGGAAGATTGGGCGGATCCCTCATTATTGGTTATGGAACCTGTTGTGTTGCGTTAATTATTTGGATGAGTGAAAATGGAAGATGCCTAAATGCTGGAAATTTTTTACTGTGGAATAGTATATTGCATGCAAAAAATCAAGGGTATTTAAAATTTGATTTGGGAAGTACTCGTCAAAATTCATTTAAAAAAGGATTACCACAGATGTCATATGAGCTAGTTGGTGAGTATTTTATCTTAATTTGATTGGAGAGCCAACCTACTATGGATGCGCGTAAAAAAAATTTTTCTGAAGAAGTGTTGTTGGATTCCGGCGTAGTAACTCAAAAAAATCCAGTGCAACGCTGGATAAAAAGATTGCTGTATTTTTTAATTTCACCACAAAGATGGAAGTTATGGCTATACACTTTATTTCTGGATTTAAAATATAGTCACGCTTATTTAGGTATCAAAGCATATAACGGTAATTTTTCTCTGGGTTATGTGGGCAGCTTATGCTCCTCTTACCAAGATTTAAATCATATGTTTTCACTCGTTAACATCAAAAAAGAAGATGTCATTATTGATGTTGGTAGTGGAAAGGGAAGACTGCTTAATTTTTTGTTGAGCAAAAAAATTAAAAATCCTCTTATTGGTATAGAGGTGGATCCATCCATTGCCACTGTGGCCCGAAAAAGATTCGGGCGATATGGTAATGTGAACATCATAACAGGATCCGTTGAAACAGTTGGCGTTTTGAATGGCACTGTTTTTTATCTCGCCAATCCTTTTTTTGAGCCTGTTTTAGAAAATTTTGCTAACCAGTTGCTGAAAAAAATAAAAGGGGGTTGTTTTAAAGACGCCAATCGTCCCCTCATCATTTACTACTATTGCTATCACTTATCTGTATTTGAAAACAATCCTGAATGGGAAGTGAAGAAACTAGATGGTGTCTTTGCTGCGCTGATATACCCGGCTCAAAAATTTTATAGCAGTTCATCAACAGCGGGAAAGTGAATATCATCAAAATCAAAAAGCGGTGAAAAGTCAATTTCTTTATTGTAATATTGCGCACTCACTAGACTATCACTTCGAAAGCCAAGATTAATTCCAGATAGCTCCAATATTTTTAGTGCAAGCCAGATTAAGCAAAAAGAAACAGGAACAAAATATATTTTTTTATTATATTTTTTTGCTATCAATATCAATAATTCTTTAAAAGTTATTGGCTTATTTGCGGTTGCTGTAATGACATTAAATGCATGTTGTTTAGTGTTGGCGAGTTGATTCGTTAAATGGCAAAGTGCTCCTATTTCAGATACATAAAATAATTGATTCCCCCTTCCAATAAGAGGAACAACGGCGTTATTTTTCACCCACTGAAGCATGGCGCCTACAATGCCTTTAGGATTATCACCAAAGATTAAGCCGGGTCTTATGATGCTAGCTCCGACAGACGCGGCCTCATTTTCTATAGCGTATTTTATTTTTCCATAAATTGATTTTGCATCTTTGTATGCGGAGATGCTGGAAATAAAAATAATGTGCTTAACCCCGGTTTTTTTTGCATATTGAAATAAGCGCCTGCTACCTTGTAAATTAATTTGCTCGTTTTCTTTAATTGAGCGCGCAGAAAAGTCATATGCGCAGTGTATTAATACGTCAACATTTTGCAATTCTGGCAGTGTGGTTTCGCCGAGAAAGAAGGGTAAAAAATATTCAGGTATTTGTGCGTTGGATACAGAGCGTCCGAGCTCATAAACAATATAATCTTGTTGGCGTAGAAAATTAACGAGATGTTTCCCAAAATAACCGCTAGCACCTGTTACAGCATAAACAAATTTACTCATACTTTACCTCCGAAGCGATACGATAGGCATTTGCCATAATCGTTAAGGTGATAGACTGCGCGGGAATGGTAGGAAAAATGCTGGCATCGATAACATGCACACGATCCATGCCTAATGGCCTACCGAGCAAGTCTGTTGTTTGCCAAGAATTTCTTATATTACACATCGGAAAAGTTCCACCATAATGGTTTGCGCCAAGAATTTTACTGCGTTTAGTCAAAAAGCTTACAGGACTAAAGTGTAGATTTTCCTTATACGTTTTTAGAAAAGTAATCAAATTCTTTATTTCCTGAGAATAAGCAGCGTTGTATTTATCGTGATTATTAATTAATAATGTTTTTCCATTTGGCAGTAAAGATACATGACAGCTTGGTGATTCATTTGAATGAAAATAGCACTGTAAAACTAACATTCTATTTATTATTTTATTTACAAGGGGTTTGAATAGCGGGTAGGAAATATTAAAAATTTTCTTAAATTGTGCTGTGTAATGATCCATATAGGTATAAATTTGAGCGTGAACAGCTTTTTTTGAAACCTCATTGTTTTTTATGCGCAATGTGAGCTGCGTTAGCGTGTGCAGCTTTTCGTTTTTAATATTTTGAATCGATTCATTCATAAGACAAGGTACGATGATATGTCCTGAGTCTTTTAAGATGACTGCAGAATTAAATTTTTTCATAGAGTGTAATAATATTTTTGTTGAAGAGATTGCTCCTGCAGCGAGAAATACCCGTTGCGCTTTGAACGTAACGGGCTGATTCTTATTCTTTAGGTTAGTAGCTAAAATTAAAACACATTCTTCTTGATTAATTATTTTTTCGACATAAATGTTGTTAAAGTATAAAAATTTTCGATTATTGAGTAGTTTTTTTAGTGTATGTTGCGCTGAGTATATTAAATCCTTGGGACAGCCATGCTGGCAATTGCCGCAGTAGAGGCAGCTATTTTTTTTCTCTACATCATGAAACAGAGCAGCAAGCCTGGCCTTTTCAAATGAAACACCCGCGTTGCGCAACAGCGTTTGATTTTTTAGCATCGATTCCAACAATACATTTGCTTGGCTGCTACATTGATGATCACGATTCAGATAGATTATTTTACTGACTAATTGGTAATAAGGTGACAACTGGTTCTTTGAGATAGGCCATTGCTGTAAATCCTCTTCATTGTATTGTGCGGCATATCCACCCCACACATTACTTAATCCGCCTCGTGCAAAGCTAGGCGTACATGATATATTTTTAGATTGTAAAATATCAATCCTATTTTTTGGATGCTGGTATGGATAATTGGATCCATAGGATAATTTTTGATGGCGATTTTTGCTAATAGAATGTTTTAATTGTGCATAAGTGTGTGCATCCCATTCGGTTTTTACTTGTTCTAGGAGCGATTTTTTCTCACTTTCTAGTTCAATGCCGACATCAAGCATGGTAACGGGAATATCACGTGCTAACAGCGCTGTTGCTGCGGAGACAGCGGCAGGGCCAGAGCCAATAATATAAACTGATTTTTCCACGCTTTTTTATCCAAATGTTTAATGTAATTTAGGGTATATTATATGTTGTTTCTCTCAGTCCCAATTTATTTTTTTATCATTACCTGCGTAGGAATGCAGATTGCGCGAAAATGCATTGTAAATTCAGGCTGGACACAGCTTGTCAGTGCATTTTTAATTGGAAGTATTATATTGGGCTTTAGTATTTTTATATTGACTCAGTTGGCCTTAATTTACGCTTCTGTGTTAACGATCGTGATTGTGTTATGTGTTATCTATGGTCTATATCAAATCAGAACGGTTTTTAAAGCGTTACAGGCTGGCTTTCTTGAGTTATACAATTATCTAATCCAGCCTTATCAACATAAGAAATTTATTATTGTTGTTATTTTACTCTTAATAATTTGGATTATTTTACTGGCGGATACTCCTGCTCGTGCTGGTGACGCGATGCGATATCATCTAGCAATATCCAATGATATTCTTAAAAATCATGGTTATATTTTTAGACCATACGTCAACGCTAACTTTCCGTTGTATTTTAATGACCTATTTCTTCCTGTTTTTTTTGTGGGCAAAAACCTCATCGCCAAAGGTATCGCAATTAAATTAGTTGTTGCTACCTATTTTTTTCTGACGGTATGTAATTTATTAATGATCGCTAAAACAATTTATATAAAACATCCTCTGCTATTATTTTTTTTGTTTTTTTTAACTCCCGCGCTATTTCAAAATGGAAGTGAAGCATACGACAACATACAAACCATTTTTTACATCACAACGGGCTTATTGTTGCTGCAATTTTTTTGGAAAAGAAAGCAGTCCAGCAGTATTTATCTTGCGTTAGCTTCTTTAGGTTTTGCGCTGGGCATGCGATATCAGGTAGGTGCTTTTGTGCCCTGGTTTACAATGCTTGCTTATTGCAATTTAAGATCCGCAAATAATTTGAGAAGTACAATTTACCACGTACTGGGTGCATTGTTTTGTATGACTTTTATCGCATCTCCTTTTTATATTAGAAATTTTATTAATTTAGGAAATCCAATTTGGCCACTGGCGCTCAATTTGTTTCCCTATTACGATGATTACACACACCTCATTGCAATGTTGTTTAATAAAGGTGTGACGGGGCAACATAACTTATCAACTTTTGTTGGCGATCTGCATAATTTTCTGAGAGATCCATTAATTCCGTTTACTTTTTGGTTTCTGGTTTTGGCAGGTTCTATTTTTGCACCAAAAAATACACTTAAATTGGGATGGGGATGTCTGTTTTTTTTCTTGGTTTGGTACGTAATTCAGCCCGCTATGCATTTACATTATGGTATTTTGTTTTACCCAATCGGATTGCTTGCTGCAATATCATTGTATGACAAAATTGAACACAGAAAATCACTTAAAGTAATTTATATGATTGTTTATCAAACATCGATAGCATTAGGAGTACTGATTGCGATAGTTTATTCTTTCTTATTTTTTAAATATCATTTTGATCATAATTTAAAAAACTATATGAAATATACTTGGTTTTATCAGAGCTTTGATAAAGCAAATCACATTATTCCTAAAGATGCTACCGTTCTTGTCATTACGCCCGGTAGTCAATCGTATTATTTAGATAGAAAATTATATATGGCCGATCCCGATTCCGGGCTTATTAATTGGCCAGCCATAAAATCTAATAAACAGTTTTATTATCTATTAAAAAATAAGCATATTACTTATATCTTTTTTTCATTACAAAATATGGATTGGCAATTAAATAGTAAAGATATTATTAGGGTAATGGATCAGTTTTCACATTCACAGTACTCACAAGTTGTATTTACACGTCCTGAGATTTTATATATATCGCAATTTCGGCACAATTTATATGAATTATTAGCATGGACAAATTTAATGGATCAAAAAAAATTATATCGTGTTCTAGTGGCTGACTATCGGATCAAAGCCACTGCAGTCTTGTTAAAAGTGGTTGCCATTTAGAAAACAGTATAAACAAAAGGAGCGATGACTGCGCTTTGCGATAGTACGATGAGTGTTGCCAAAAGCAACATGATCATGATAATTGGCAGCAACCAAAATTTTTTGCGTACTTGCAAAAAGCCCCATAAATCTTTCAATAAATCCCACATTAATAGGGTCTCCTTAAATCATTTTGATCATCAAGAATAGGTATGCGATACGTTTTGCATGATGCATCATACTGCAATCCCAGCGCATCTTTTTCCAATAATTTTTTACATACTGCAATGGGTGTAAAAATAAGAAAAAATAAAAAGCCAAGTAACAATCGGGTATTGATGTACCCCAGTATTTTCAACACACGATCCCATAAAAATTTTAAGGGTGTCAAACCTGTTGGTGCAACACACGCGACTAAAAAACATAACGCGAAAATAAACCAAACCACATCAGATATGGCATGATGTCGCAATATAAAAACAAGAATGAGCAATGCGAAATAGCCTGAAAAAATAAATCCGAATTTTCGATGAGATAATGTTGATGTGTGTGCCATGTTAATCGACTCTCACTGTTTCGCCGGTTTGATAACGTGACCGCAGAGATTCTGGTTGTTCTGTTTTTAGCAGTAAGCAATTTTCAAGCACCAAACAATCGATGTGTGTACTCATAAAGCAGCGAAACGCGTCTTCAGGGGAACACACAATGGGTTCTCCGCGCACATTAAATGAGGTATTAATAATCATTGGGCAACCGGTAAGTTTGTAAAATGAATGAATTAATTGATAAAAACGCGGATTGGTTTCTGGGTGAACGGTTTGCACGCGCGCAGAACAATCGATGTGCGTTATTGCGGGAACGGAACTGCGCGGAATTTTTAATTGATCTAAACCTTTTGCATTTTCAGTGTCGCATGCATTTAAATGCGTTGGTTTCACTTGACCCACTAATAGCATATACGGACTTATTTTTTTGTTGGCATCAAACCACTTGTCGTATTTGTCAAACATCACTGCGGGCGCAAACGGTCGAAACGATTCGCGAAATTTAATCTTTAAATTCATCACGGATTGCATGTTGCGACTTCGTGCGTCTCCAATGATCGAACGATTACCTAGAGCGCGTGGACCATATTCCATTCGACCTTGAAACCAACCAACCACTTTTTCTTGCGTTAATAAATCTGCTGTCTGCGAAAATAATTTCTCATCAGATAATACGTGAAATATGGCGCCCCTATTTGATAGATAATGACGTATTTCATCGTTCGAAAATGCTGGACCCAAATACGCACCTTTCATATTATCAGCGTCGTTTAATTTTCTGGGTTGATGCAAATGCTGATGCCATACAGTTAATGCAGCGCCCAATGCACCACCTGCATCGCCTGCAGCCGGCTGAATCCAAATGTCTTTAAATAAGTTACTTTGCACCAATTTTCCATTCGCAACACAATTTAACGCAACACCCCCCGCCAAACATAAATAATCCGCATTCGTTTCCTTTTTTATAGTTTTCGCTAATTTTAAAATAATATCTTCTGTCACCACCTGAATTGATTTTGCTAAATCCATGTCTTGTTGCGTGATGGGTGATTCACTTTTTCTCGCAGGACGTCCAAATAATTTTGCAAATCGTTCATTTGTCATTTTCAAGCCGACAGGGAAATCAAAATAATCGACATTCAAACGAAATGTGCCATCCGGTTTTACATCAATAAGATATTTATAAATCAAATCCACATAGTTTGGTTCGCCATACGGCGCCAACCCCATTAATTTATATTCACCCGAATTGACTTTAAAGCCAGTGAAATACGTAAAGGCGGAGTAGAGCAATCCCAATGAATGCGGAAAACGCATTTCCCACTGCGCCGTAATATGATTATCTTTTCCAAGCCACAACGACGTCGTTGCCCATTCGCCAACACCATCCAAACACAAAATCGCCGCTTCTTTAAAAGGAGAAGGATAAAAAGCAGAGGCCGCATGCGATTGATGGTGTTGCGTGAATAAAATGGGTGTGTTTAATTTTTTAATACCCGCTATTTTTGCCAATGCTTTTTGCATCTCGCTTTTTAAAAATAATTTTTCTTTCATCCAAACGGGCATTGCTTTTAAAAATGAGGAAAACCCTTTTGGCGCAAATGTTAAATACGTTTCTAATAATCGTTCAAAAGTAAGAAAGGGTTTATCGTAAAATACGATATAATCAAGATCGTTTAAGGTAATATTTCCCGCTTTCAAACAATAACGAATTGCCTGTTCAGGAAAATCTTCATCTTGTTTTTTTCTTGTAAAACGCTCTTCTTGTGCGGCAGCAATTATTTCGCCATTACAAAGTAGGGCGGCTGCGCTGTCGTGATAATAGGCGGAAATACCGAGAATATTCATTGTACAAAACTCTTCTAAAGATTATCGAAAGCATATCATTTTTCTGCGGGGATATTAAACCCTGTTTTTTTTCGATATCGACAAGACAAAATAATTCCTATAAATTCATTCCTATGAAAAATATTTTAACCGTATCATGTTCTATTATATTTGCATTGCTGCTTTCAGAAATGATATTACGGATTGCAGAACTATGGATTCCGCTAGATGCTAATTACCAACCTCCAACGTTAATATCAAAATGGGGTTATGTAACTAATCCAAATTCTGGAAATGCAACACAATGTTTAAAATCTCTATGCGTCAAACTTCATTATTATTTTCCAAATTTACGTGATACCAAAATGAATAAGAATGCAAACCACATTTTAGTGTTAGGGGATTCTTTTACATTCGGATGGTTATTACCATGGAATAAAACCTATGTTTATTATTTACAACGCGATGTTGACAAAAAATTTGGAAAAAATAAATATCAGCTTCTCAATGCAGCAACACCGGGATGGGGTATCGAAGATTACTTGGGATACCTTAAACAATACGGAAGAAAATCTTCACCAAAGTATGTTTTGATTTTTTTAAATACAGACGATATTGGAAGAGCAATAAAGCGATCTCATCTTTCTATTCCTTTAAAAAAATTCAAACAGTTAGTGTATGAAAGTTGGTTATATCAGCATTCTCTTTTATTAAAGTTTATTCATTATCGAATAAACTCTATACTTCAACCGATACTGCATAAAATCTATAAGCATAAATATGCAACAATGGATTTTGATAGTATCGAAACAAGGAATCACGTTGTATTTCCCGGTAGTCCACATTTAAAATTTTCAAACCAATACGCCATTCATTTTAGCGAAAAAATATTTTTAAAAATAAATCAGTGGTGTGAACAACATAACGCAAAATTGATGGTGGTTACCACGGGATTTAATACTTTTTATCCAGCGAATTTACATGATCCCACCAAAATATTTTTATCAGTAGCACCTTCTTTTTTTCTAAAAGAACATATTCCATTCTATGATAGCGCTCCCGCTTTTCGAACATTAATTCAGGGGGAAAAATTTCAGATTCCAGACGATCATCATCCGAATAAAATTGGATCAAAGGCTATAGCTGATGCAACTTTTCAATGGATCGAACATCGCATTGAGAAATAAAAAAGAAGATCATCCCAATCAACGCAGTGAAAATATAATTACAGACAAAGTACGTTAGGCTAACGGCGATACTGACTTGTGCCGATGCAAAAGCTGAAAAAAAATAAATGTAAACGACCTCTCGAACGCCAAGACCGGAAAAAGAAATGGGGAAAAGAGAAACCAATGTGGCGATTGGAAAAGTTGCCATAACAAATGATATTGGAATATGCACTCCCATTGCGCTATAGAAGAGGTAGATTTGTAAGGCGGCCAGTAACCATTGCAGTAAAGACCAGGCACAGCTAGTTAACATGCAGACTGGATTTTGTTTCCAAACAGTGATCCCTCTTATTAGTATTGTGAGTACTTTATTAGGCAATCTAAAAGAACTTAATTTTATCGATTTGTTAATAGGAAAAACCAAAATAACGCCCAAACTTGCTATTAGAATTAATGCGATTGTGACCACCTGTGTAAAATGACTTTCATAAATCGCTCCGCACAATCCTAAAAGTAACAATACGAAAATATCTCCTAAGCGTTCTGCAACAACTGCAGACGTTGTCATAGAAATAGGCGCGAGATCACGTAAAACAAATCCTTTTACCACATCACCGGTTTTAGATGGCGTCATGAGATGAGATGTGTAGGCAACCATAATAGATTCGAAGCGTCTATAAAATGGCAAAGAAATTTGTTGTGCAAGCAATGCATAATGCCAGCGCATCGTAATCACAAAAGGGCCGACAAGGGTGATGAATAAACCTGAAAACAACCAGATTGGATTCGCCAATAAATATATATTATAAACACGCTGCCATTCCACTTTTTTAAAAAGCAAAACTAAAATGAATGCGGATATGAGCAGGAAAAATAATTTATGAAAAATATTTGATTTCAATTTTCTGACACCCTTTTTTATTCAATAATAAATTTTCGTGTCCACTGCTTGATGTTGTTTAGAGTAGTGATTGCGTTTTCTGGCAAAGTCTCACCAGAAATCAAGAGTTCCTGTGATTGAAAGTATCTTGATTGCGGAACGTAACGCACATAAAACTCGTCTCCCACGGCCAGTTCTTTAATTTTTACGCCATTACCCAGTTTAATCGAATCTTCTATTGTCACATTGTTAGCTTGAATAGTGAGTGAGCGTGTAAAATCCACGGGGACGCGTCTATTTCCCAACATCATTTTTTTTCGAATGGCGCCTTTTAATTTATGAGACCAGTTTGTATGCCATCCAATACATAACAAAACAGAGCGAAATAGTAGATTTTTAAATAACGTGAAATGAGTATTGCTGGGGACTTTGTTCATTTGTCCAGAGACTGAAAACGAATGAGAATCAGCGTGTCGGATATAATCTGCGTCAATCCATTGAGAAGTAATGACTGAGTTGTCATTTATTTTTGCGATAATTCCGCAATCATTGTAGATCAGTTGATTGCTTTTGCGGCAAAAAATTTTAATGACAGCGCCTTTTGCTAGGTTAGCAATGATGTAGTGTTTATGAGTTGTTCGCGCCCATATACCCGCTTTTTCTAAATACAAATTAACACTGTCTCGTTGAAAGGGGAGCAATGGTAATGGTGATGATAGTTCATTAGCGCGATCAACATAGCTTAGTAAATATTCTGGGACTCGATAAACTACGTATCGGTCTGACATAATATCTGGCGGAACTAATTTGCCTTCTGATAATGCTTGTAAGCCAAATAGTGCAATACTGGCTGCTTCTGGTATTCCATTTGAAAATATTTCAAAACCATGTGTATAAAGGTGCAGTGTATTTCGACTACCTAAACTGCCAGCATAAAATCCATTGGGATATAAAAAATAGGTGCACGTCTCAATATATTTTTTTACTACCGATAAAATTTCCGGGTCTTTTTTTGTTTGATAAATTTTTCCAAGAAATGATATCGTTGCAGATAAATAGCCAGGATCAATGCCATCGTATTCTATTGACCACCCTTCATTGGCATGATGGTATTTTAAAAAATTCTTCCATAGTGTTTGATATCCGATTAGTAATTTCTCTTCTTGTAATATTTCATACGCTTTCCAAACAGCCAAGCAAGCCATAGCATGGTGATTAGCGAGATGATCCTCTTCAGCATCACCTTTTATGATAAAGTAAGCAGCTTTTCTAACGGCTGTTAAAATAATGGCTTTATTTTCCGAAGAAATCCCATCGGATAATAATCGATAGGTTTCGATGGCAGTATAGGTAGTAAATGCAGTTGGACCAACCCAACCTCGCTCAAAAGGGTAGAACTCATCAAATGAGCCATCTTTATGTTGTATTTTGCACCAGAAAAGTAATGCTGCAATCGCCCAATTTTTAATTTTTTCCTGCTGATAATAGATACTGTTGGGCATGTCAAAACGATAAATAAGTGCTAAAGCATGCATGCTAAACTGTCTAACCGCATCTGGAAAATCACTCGTCTTATCTAACCAATAGTCACGATGACAACACCCATAGCTAGAGGAAAAAATATTTCTATCCATGTTGCCGAGTAAGCGAGGTATTTGGTTCAGTGCTGAAGCAGCATAAATATTTTTTAAATCATGCATAACAATTCCTCAAACTTTCTTATCCATGATTTGTTTTAGTAAATCGGCCAATAGGCCAAAACAAAGTACGACAAGTCCCAACAATGCCGCGCCAATGCCGAACGAAATAAGCGTTTTCCAATGTGTAAGTATACCGCCCAGAAAAAATAAAAAAGACAAAAAGAGACAAAGCCCCATAAATAGCAAAAAGAGTTTCAGTGGGTTGTAATAATTAATCGCTTGCAAAATATACTGTATTGTTTTTGCTGAATCAGACAACAACTTAACTTTCGTTTTTCCGTTTCTTTTGTGGTAGGGTATTTCAATATACGAGACAAAAAAACCAGACATCATAAAACCCAGTGTCATGGTGGTTGTAAAACTAAAGGTGTTGCAGAGTCGTCCCATTATCGTTTCTACTTTTTTCTTAGAAAAAACACGTAAGCCAGAGTTGATATCGGGAATTTTTCGTTCCGCGCTAAATTCTACGATAAAGCGTAACAATTTTCTTAAAAAAGATTTTATAGTGGATTCTTGATAGTATTTTCCGGTACGCGCACCAACAACCATGTCGAATCCATTTTGATATTCATTTAACAGATACGGTACTTGGTCAAATGGATAAGTTCCATCGGCATCTGTAATGACAATAACGTCATATTGTGCGGCACGTATGCCATCTTTTAATGATCGGCCATAACCAATATTGTGCGGATGATGAATCACCGTCGCAGTAGTCTGCGATAACAGTTGGCCTGTTTGATCGGTTGAACCATCATTGATAATAATAATTTCATAATCGAGTATGGAAGATTGTTTGCAAACGACATGAATATTATTGATCGTCTCTAAAATCGAAATCGCTTCATTGTATGCAGGAACAATAATGGAAATAGGTGGAAATGACATCCTGTTCTCTAAAAGTAATTTTGATACCAAAGTCCAAAGCAAAGCAGGTTAAATAAACGATGCCCATTGTCACACAGCCGATTTTGATGTTCAATCCAAAGTCGTTTAATATAATCAATCGAAAAATGGGTTGCCATTTGACTGCTGGTTGTTACATCGTAGGCCATTTCAAATAATGAATGGGATAGCTGTGTGGAAATCGGAAAATTAAAACCTTGCTTAGAATGCGACAAAACATGTTTTGGTAAATAACGACGCTGACTATCTCGCAACAGTCGTTTACCTTGCGTGCCAGCAATTTTATAATGCACGGGTAAGCTTGCCGCAAATTCAACGATGCGATAATCCAAGAACGGTGCTCGAACTTCTAATGAGTGCGCCATGCTGATTCGATCAACCTTTGTTAAAATATCATCTACTAACCACGTTTTTACATCCACATACATCGCTTGATCCAAAAAATGACAATCCCGAACCTGATCAAAGAAGGACAAATCATGCGCCGCTGGATCAATCGAAATGGGCTCATGGCAGAGTAAAGCGCGATGCGAAGGGCTGAAAATTTTTCGCCAATGAAGATGAGCTGATTCTGGTGACAACATGACGCCGTTGAAAAACTGTTTCGCTTGATAATCAAAACTCAATTTTGAAAATGAAGTTGGCAAATAGTGTGCGCCACGCAATAAGCATTTTTTAAAAAACATCGGTAAATATTGTATTTTTTGATAATATCGATCCGCTTGATAGGTGCGATATCCACCAAAGATCTCGTCTCCACCATCTCCTGATAAAGCAACGCCTACCTTATTGCTTGCTAGTTCACAGAGTAAATACATTGGGATTAATGAAGTATCTGCAAAGGGTTCATCAAAGACAGAACAGCATTGCTCTAAAGTGTCAGTGGATAAATGTGAAATTGTTTTTTCATAATGAACTGTTGAAAAGTGAGCAGCTGTTTTTTGGCTGAGTTGGGATTCATCATAAGAATGTTCTCGAAATCCAATGCTGTATGTATTTACTTTATCATTCGTGTGTCGTGACATTGTTGAAACGAGTGTGCTTGAATCTAACCCGCCTGACAAAAATGCACCAGTCGGTACGTCCGAAAACATTTGCAGCTGCACAGCATCATGTAGCAAGTCATTCAGCTGCGCTTGTGCCGATCGATAGGAAATGGTTGATTTATTTTGAAAGAATTTACTTAATTCCCAATAACAGTGAATGTGAGAAGTATTTGAAAGATAATCATACTGTAGATAACAAGCAGGTGATAATTGTAAAACGTGCTCAAAAATAGATTGATGGTGTTGTGTGTAGTTAAAAGTGAGGTAATGCATTAATGCTTGTGAAGAAATTTTTTTCTTCATGTCAGGATGTTGAATCAATCCTTTTAGTTCAGATGCAAAAATTAACAATTGAGATTGTCGATTGTGAATGAGACTGTAATACAGTGGTTTTTCTCCTAAGCGATCTCGAACAAGCGTTAAACGTTTTTGAACATCATCCCAAATGGCAAATGCAAACATGCCGATTAAACGGGAAATAGAATCAGTGCCCCAAGCCATCCATGCTTCAACTAATACTTCGCTATCCGAGTGTGTTTTAAATACATGACCTAGTTGCAGTAATTCGGAACGCAAAGCACGATAATTATAGATTTCACCGTTAAAAACCAAACAATAACGATGGGTATGATCCCATATTGGCTGCGTCGCGCGTTTGTTTAGATCAATGATTGATAATCGATTATGGCCTAGAAATCCATCAGATTGTAAGGAAACAGTGTGGGTCGCATCCGGGCCGCGATGTTTCATTACCTGTAACATTTTCTTGAGATGTTCACCATCCTGATTTTTTCCAATGATCCCTGCTATGCCACACATATGTCAACCTACGTTACGCATCAGATTTATACCCACTCACTCGCCAACTTACCTTTCGATAGTGACATAGATTGATATTTTGAAAATTCGATACGAATTCCAAAATTTGATTTTTAGAGAAAAAAATAGTCTGCGGCGCATTCAATTTGTCAAAAACATTGAGCATATTTCGATAAAAAGACATTTTTCTGAAATTTTGAAAGTATTGATAATAAGGTAAGACTGTTATAGGAAGTAAATAAAGTGAATATATGGGAAGATAAAGCATGGAGGTAATAACTTTGCTAATAACAACCAATTGTTTTCTTGAGATCTTGGCGAGAAACTTTTTTCTAATGGGTTCAACAATATTTTTTACTAAAAAATTTCCCTCCATGGAATAGCACCATAGAAGTAACAATCCACCAGGTTTCAAGTGTTTTTTTAAATTTTTAATAGTGTGATCTGGATTATCCGTATGTTGCAACACGCCGATGCAAACAACAATATCAAATTGTTTCTTCAAATCCATTTGTGCTATATCAGCTTCGATAAACTTGATATTAGTATAAAGTGCATTCCTTTTTTTAGCCAAATCGATGGTGTTTAAATCTACGGCTGTAATTGAGTTGGCGTACTTAGCCATGAAATTAGTATGTTGTCCGCCACCGCAGCCGCACTCAAGAATATCTTTATTTTGAAAGTCATTAAGTGTAAATGGAGCAATCCATTCTTGGAAAAGAAAAAGTTCATTACAGTTGAGTAATGTCCATTGTTCAAGCCATTCATTTTGTTTTGGTTGCATGCTCGTTACCATTCAGCGGTTGATTTAAGATATTAATCATTGGTTGATGTTAACATAAATCTTAGTTAACATTGATCTCCAAATGATCTCACGGAAAAATATCATGGACGGTCAAAAAGTATTAGGGACGCCACCCATTTTATTCATTTTTTTTCTGATCATGGCATTTTTGTGCACACATTCTCCTTATCTTGGCAATAATGCAAAAACCTATATCGATTTCAGTATTATTCGACAACCACTTTATCCTATATTTATAGGGTTATTTCACTGGGCTGGAAAATATCAGTTTTATTTTGTGATGTGGACGCAAAGCATTATTACATTCATCGCATTACTTTATGGAAGAAACTGGTTAAAAAAAAATTTACAGTTATCTGATTGGTCGCTGATCCCCGTAATACTATTGGTACTGATCACTATATCTTTTCATTATCAAATGATCAGTATTGATGATCCAGAAGGATTATCATTTCCATTTTTTATATTTGCATTTTTTAATACAATCGAGTGCTTTCAAGAAAAGTCAATTAAAAAAATAGTGTGTTTATCAATTTGGGTGAGTGTTTTAATCTTACTAAGAACACAGTTTTATTTTTTTTATGGCATTTATATCGCGCTAGTTTTTTGGTATTTTTGGAAAAAAAAACCAATATCATGTGTTGTAAAAGTCGCTTTGATTTTTATTGTATCTATCGGATTAACCAATCTTGCAGATCGCAGCTACCACTATATAGTCAACGGCGTATTTATTAATGAACCCTTTTCAGGATTGGTCACCGTCATACAGCCACTGTATTTGGCAAATTCAGATGCAGAAAATTACTTTGAAAATGCTGAAGAAAGGGCGGTTGTTCGATCCATTCTGCATAAAATCAACACTGATCAATTAAATCAAGATGTATCTAACTTAAAATTAAATAAAATTCAATATTTTGAATATGCACAGGAGGAATATGAAAGGAGCTATTTGCCCATTCAAACCTTTACCAGCAAAATACTAACCGGAAACTCGCTTGAAGAAATCTCTCGTATCGATACCGATTCGTTTATCAAAATGAATAATATGACATTAACTATCGCAAAAAAACTTTTTCTACATAACATAGAATTAAATATCTCTTTTTATGGTTTCAAGATTATCGCTGCGTTCGGCGGGATCCCTTATTTTCTATTTCTTTGCTTACTGTTTTTTATCGCTGTTTTAAGCATTTTACAAAATCGAAATAAAGAAATAACCGTGGGCGCTATGTTTGTATTTCTTGTGCTGCTGATATCCTTCTTCAATGCAATGATTGTGGCAGTCGCAGAGCCAAATTGTACGCGCTATTATTGCTACACTCAATTTCTATTCTATTGTTTTGCAGCGTATATTGCTGAGTTAATTTACTTAAAAGACAGCAAATACAAACCTTAAGAATCATCCATGTCTCTATTTAGAACATCGTTTTGGACAGGCCTTACAACAATGCTAAAAGTGGTGTTGAATTACGTGATGTGGAAAATCATTGCAGTAAGAGTGGGGCCCGTGGGAATAGCTGTCATTGAACAATTCCAAAGTTTTATCCAAATATCTCGTGTTTCTATTCCGTCAGGGATTAATGAAGGTATTGTAAAATACGTGTCTGAATATCAGGACAACGAAAAGAAAAAAGCGGATATTATCAGTAATGCTATGGCAATGAATATCGCCATTTTTGGTATTTCATTTCTCATATTAACCGTATTTAGTCGTTATTTTTCACATCTGGTATTTCAGACAGACAATCATCAAAAACTGATTATTTTAATGGGCAGCTGTATTATTTTATTTATTGTAAATAATTTTTGTCTTTCGTTACTCAATGCACACATGGAGGTTAAAAAATATGTGATGGGTATGATTGCAAACTCACTGCTAAACTTTATATTAACGTCATACTTAATCATTCATTACGGATTAGAAGGTGGGCTAATTGGATTTGCATTAAATCAAACCATACTGGGATTATTTTCTGCCTATTTAGTGGTTAGATCAAAGTGGTTTAATATCAAAATATTTTTTTCAAAAATAAATCGAGATTGCATTATCAAGTTAGCAAAATACTCGTGCATTCCATTATCAGCCGCTTTGCTGACTCCCATTGCCTCTTTTTTTTTGACACAGTATGTTGTGCATTCGCTTTCATGGGAATCCGCTGGCTATTGGCAAGCAATGATGCGACTGTCATCTGCCTATTTGATCGTGATGGCGATGGTTTTTGGTTTTTACTTTATTCCAAAATTTTCCTCATTGAAAGAAAATAGCTCCCTCAAGAAGGAAATCATAAAAAGTCACTATGCGATATTCCCTTTAATTATAGTGGGATCAGTGCTCATTTTCCTTTTTAAAAAACAAATTATAGTAATTATATATAGCACAAAATTTATGCCCGTCATTCCCTTGTTTAAATATCAACTAGTAGGTGATGTTGCCAGAGCAAGCACATGGATACTTAAAAATATTTTTGTTGCAAAAGCAATGGTTAAGATTTGTATTGCAACTGAGGTTGTTTTCATATTATTAAATATACTGTTAACGGTTATTTTTGTTCACTATTGTGGATTAATTGGCACAGCAATTGCTTTCGCAATCAATTACATTTTATTTTGGATTGTCATGATTGTTCTATCACTAAAATATTTAAATACAAAACAGGAAAGATGTTGAAAGTGCGGAATTATTTAAAAGAAAATTGTGATACTTTATTTTTTATATTGCTCATTGTCTTAGCAGCCTACCTTCTGACCCATCATCCCGGCACTGACTTTGATTCAGCTGGTTATATACGCGGAGATATTACAAGACCACCACTTGATACACTGTTTATTAGATCGTTTGCTTGGGCGAGTCAATATCAATTCGAGTGGGTGATGTGGGTTCAGGGTGCCATTACATTTTTTGCATTAATATATGCAAAAAATCGTATGAAAAAAAAATTATTGATCCCAAATTCGAGTATTGCACTTGTTTATATATTTACATTGATAACTATCTTATTTCATTATCAAATTCGAGATATTGATCCGGAAGGGTTAACTTTTCCATTATTTATTTTCATATTCTTTATCACCATTGAATGTTTTCAAGAAAACTCAATTAAAAAAATCATTACCTTGTCAATTTTGGTGAGTTTGTTAATTTTACTTCGTAGCCAATTTTATTTTTACTATGCTGTTTATATTACTTTGATTGGTTGGATTTTTATAAAAAAATCGCCAACCAAATATATTATCATGTGTGTGATTGTTTTTACTTCGTCAGCCTTATTGACTGATATGGCTGACCGATCATACCATTATTTTAAGAATGGATATTTTATGAAAGAGCCATTTTTTGGAATGATTAGCGTGGTTCAACCATTGTTTTTATCAAATCAGAATGCCTATTTGTTGTTTCAAAGCAATCAGGAAAAATTATATGTGAAGACAGTCTTAAATGAAATGAATAAAAGAAAATTGTATAATCATCCATCTGACCCTTATGAAGAAATATATAGACATTATAATTTAAATTATAACAAGATATTAAAAATTGTATTCAAAACCTATTCGCATCAGGTTGGTGATGATGTGGGTAGCGTACCCAAGAGTACATTAATTAACATGAATAGGACCACTCAAAGGGTTACAAAAATTCTTTTTCTAAATAACATGGTTCAAAATATAAAATTATATTTTTATAAAATAATGGATGCAAATGGCGGTATATTATTTATTTCACTGTATTTAATAATATCGTTTTTAGCAATCAAAAAATTTATTTTTACTAAAAACAGTTTTGTAAATTATTCAGAGCTTTTTGTTACCCTGTCAATTCTGGTTTCATTTTTTAATGAAATGCTTGTGGACGTTGTAGAGCCAAATCTAACTGCTTATTACTGTTATACACAATTTTTGCTTTATTGTTTAGGGGCATATTTTGTTAAATTAGTTTTTATTAAAAATGATTAGTATATAAAGCATTCTTTCCGTATGATGCTGGAAAAATGGCAGAGATGATTAAGAAAAAGAAATTTTTTAATGGGAAGGAACATGCAAAAGACTACCATTATTGCTGAAGCAGGTGTTAATCATAACGGGGATATTAAGTTAGCGCTCGAGCTGATTGATGTTGCCGCTAACGCAGGTGCTGATGTTGTAAAGTTTCAAACCTTCTCTTCTGAAAGCTTGGTATCAGCAACAGCATCAAAAGCCAATTACCAAAAAAAAACGACGGATCCTCATGAATCTCAATTCGCGATGCTCAAAAAATTAGAATTAACACATGAACAGTATTTTATTTTAAAATCACATTCCGAAAAACGCCACATCCAATTTCTTTCAACACCCTTTGACTCAATTAGCGCTGATTTCTTATTAAAAAAAATGGGGTTATCAACCATAAAAATTTCGTCAGGTGAAATTACAACAGCCCCATTACTGCTGCAAATTGCTCGATATGAGCCTAATATTATTTTATCAACTGGGATGTCTACGCTAGGTGAAATTGAAGAAGCACTTGCAGTACTTGCTTTTGGATTAACACAGTCAACAGAAAAACCATCAAAAAACGCTTTTATGAAAGTATATGCTTCAGAGTTTGGGCAAACGCAATTAAGAAAAAAAGTGACATTGTTGCATTGCACATCCGATTATCCTGCACAGTTTAATTGCATTAATTTACGAGCCATGGATACATTACAATCTGCTTTTAATTTGCCTGTGGGTTACTCGGATCACTCAGTTGGTATTACTGTTCCCATTGCGGCTGTCGCTCGCGGTGCTACAGTGATTGAAAAACATTTTACATTAGATAAATCATTAACTGGTCCTGATCACAAAACATCATTGGAACCCAATGAGCTAAAAGATATGGTTGAGAGTATTAGAGTAGTTGAGCGAGCAATGGGTAATCCCATTAAAATAATAACATCAGAAGAATTAGACACAAAAAATGTTGCTAGAAAAAGTTTGGTTGCAACGCAAGTAATTATGCACGGTGAATTATTTACCGAAAACAATATGGATACCATGCGTCCTGGAACTGGAATATCAGCCATGCACTATTGGAAGTATATTGGGCAAAAAGCGACAAAAGAATATCAAATAGGTGAACTGATCAATGAGTGAGATTGCCACTTATATTTTGGGTGCAGGTGGTCACGCGAAAGTACTCTTAGAATCACTCATGCAAGATCCAACCATAAAAGTGCTTGGCTTCTTTGAAGTGAACGATCAATTAATTGGTGGTAAATTATTAGATTTGCCGATTGATCATGAAAACAATATTACTAAATTACATCCGATGAAAACTTTATTGGTAAATGGTATTGGTTCAATTGAACAATCATCAAATCGTGCAAAACAATTTGATCGTTATAAAAAATGCGGGTTTCGTTTTCACACAGTGCAACATCCAACATCTTATATTGCTCATGAAGTAATTATTGGAGAGGGTGTGCAATTGATGGCGCGCTCAACAGTTATGATTGGATCAAAAATTGGAGATAATGCCATTATTAATACGGCTGCTTCTGTAGATCATGATTGTGATATTGGCAAACATGTGCATATTGGACCAGGTGCAGTGTTATCGGGCAGCGTAACTGTGGGTGATTATACACATATCGGTATCGGCGCGAGTATTATTCAGGGTATTAAAATTGGTAAAAATGTGTTGATTGCAGCAGGAGCAGTTGTTGTAACAGACATACCTGATAATATGCGAGTAGCTGGGATTCCTGCAAAAGTAATGGAGTAGTGATGACAATGAACAAGGATGTCGATATATCTGTTTTGATTTCACCTGAAACATCTATTCTCACTGCTATCGAAAAAATGAGCAAAACAGGTCTTGCCGTTGTGTTGGTGGTGGATGATGAACGCAAGTTGCTAGGTGTTATCACTGATGGAGATATTCGACGTTATTTATTAAAGTGTGGAGACCTAAAAGCATCTTCACACATCATCATGAATAAAAATCCAAAAGTTGCGAAAGACACGGATAGTAAAGCGCAGTTACTTGCAAAAATGCAGGCTTTTCATATATTGCATTTGCCGATTGTAAATCAGACAGGGCAAGTGATTGGTATAGAAACACTGCGCAGTTTAACTGAAAAAAAATGCAAGAGTAATAAAGTCGTTTTTATGGCGGGTGGTCTAGGTACTCGATTGCATCCTTTAACGCTAGAACATCCAAAACCGTTACTAAAAATAGGACAAAAACCCATTTTAGAAATACTGCTGGAAAATTTTATTGCGGCAGGCTTTCAAGATTTCTATTTTTCAGTCAATTACAAAGCAGGCATGATAAAATCCTATTTTGGCGATGGAAGCAAATGGAATGTGAGGATTGCTTACCTAGAAGAAAGAAGCGCCTTAGGCACCGCTGGTAGTTTAAATTTGCTACCCGAAAAACCGACAGAACCTTTTTTTGTTGTTAATGCGGATATCATGACTAATATTAATTTTGATCAAATACTTACATTTCATCAATTTAATGTGCATCACCCTATCGCTACTGTTTGCGTTCGTCAATATGAAAGTACTATTCCTTATGGTGTAGTCAACATGGATGAGGAAAATCACGGCCTAACCAGTATCGAAGAGAAACCGACGAATTCGTATTTTGTGAATGCCGGAATATATATACTTAATCCCGATGTATTATATTATTTTTCAAATCAAAACCAATATTGTGATATTACTACGTTGCTTCAAACGTTAATTACTCATAAGAAATATGTGGCGACATTTCCAATTCGTGAATATTGGTTAGATGTGGGAAATCACGAAAGCTTGACTCAAGCATCGAGCGATTATCAAAAGATATTTGTATCTGAAAGGATGCTTTAATTGTCTAATTCATTTAACAATAATTATACTATCAGTGATGTTTCCTCTAGAGATGAATGGGAAACGTATTTTAAGGAAACAGAATTTAGTAATTTGCTTCAATCTTGGATTTATGGTGAGGCTAAGAAAAAAAACGAGAAATGGAAAATATCTCGTGGAATTATAAAAAAAAACAATGAGCCTATAGCCATTTGTCAATGGATGGAAAAATCAATTTTTGGCCTATTTTCTGTTGTAAGAGTTAATCGCGGACCAATATATCTCAATAAAGATTTGGAACATGAAGATAAAATAGGATCTTACCAATTGTTGGGAAAACAATTCTCATTATTGAATCGAAAAATACTGATTATAGCTCCAGCCTTATTTGATGACGAAGAAAATAGAATTTTTTTAAAAAGGCAACAATTTATCAAAAGAAGTGGAGCAATAGGGTGGAAATCAGCATTGATTAGTCTGGACAAAACCGAAGAAGAGATAAAGATGTCATTTAGGGGAAGATTGAGAAATTATATAAAAAATTCTGAAAAACTTAATTTTATCTTTGAACTATCTGATAAGAAAGACGATGTTGAAAACATTATTAAAAAATATATCTCCATGCAAAAAGAGAAAACGTTCGATGGTGTCAGTGCTGACCTAATGAAATCAATGTATGAGGCATCAAATAATGATGGCAATGTTTTTGTTGTTCGAATAAGGGATGATGATAAACAAATACTTGCTGAAAAATTATTAGTCATTCATGGAAAGCAATGTACCCCATTAATCGCGTGGACAAGCGAAAGTGGAGAAAAATTACACTCAATGCATTCTCTTGTTTGGAAGACATTGCTTTATTTAAAACAGCGGGGTGTTTCATATTATGATGTTGGTGGGTATAACGAAAAGGAACGTCCTTCTGTTTGTCAATTTAAGAAGGGATTTCGAGGAAAAGAGTACTGTTTGGCAGGAGAGTATGTTCGTTTTTTTTAAAACATAGGAATTTACAGTGCAGAGTACAAAAATATTTTTTCACTATATTGTTAATGCATTATATAGGCCAAAAAGAATTTTTCAGGTAATAAAAAATGCTTTCTTAGATTTAAAATTTGGCGGGAAATATTTAGGTGTTTCACTACAAAATTTCGATGAGAAAAAAGGCTATATTAATACGGGCAGTTCAGAATATTCCTGTCTAGAAATTTTATTTTCAAAAGTTAATATTAGTGAAAGTGACGTCATTGTTGATTTGGGTTGCGGGAAGGGAAGGGTGATTAATTGGTTTTTAAATAAAAATATAAAAAATAGAATTTTAGGCATCGAAGTTCATCCTGAGATTGCTGATTTTACCCGTAATAGATTAAAAAAATATAAACAAGTTGAAATTATGACGGGCTGCGTGGGAGAAGATATTCGTTTAATTGAGCAGGGCACCATTTTTTATTTATATCACCCATTTCGAGAAAGATTAATGAAAATTTTTTCAGATCAGCTGTTAACGCTGATAAACACTAAGATGAGTCACGGTAAAGCAAGACCTTTAATTGTTTACCATAACTCATGTTATTTGCCTATTTTTGAGAATAATCCAAAATGGGAAATTCAAAAGCTGGGTCGCATTGGTGAACATGAGTCTGCAATTATTTATCCAAACCAAGAGATATAAAAAGTGATTACACATTCGCCATTACTCAGTTGGAAAAATTTAATTCGACTATGTTGCTTATCTTCTGTGGATGATATTTCGTTGGCTCAGCCATGGAATAAAGAAGGTGGAAGCGTTTTTTGGTTTTCTAAAACTGCATGGTCATTGGTAGCGATTGCCATGTGGTGGGAAAAAATGTTTCATAGACCACCCACCATTTGGGTGCCTGGATATTTCTGTAATCAATCATTATGGCCACTCAGGCAATATGGTGGAAATAGAATAAAATTTGTATTTTATCCGGTTACGGATGGATTTCGGCCGGAGTGGGATGCATGTGATATGTTGGCTCAAACTGAAAAGCCAGATATATTTATCTTAACCCATTTTTACGGACTCATTTCTGATGTTAAAAAATCAAAAGCATTTTGTGATCAGCATAATGCTCTTTTTGTTGAAGACGCAGCCCATGTCATTTTACCCGTTGATGAAATAGGGTTAGCTAGCCATTTTGTTTTGTATAGTCCACATAAATTTTTTGCCATATCGCAGGGCGCATTATGTATTATGCAATCCTCAGTCAAAGATTATGTTGAGAAAAATAAAGTTGAGTATATTAAATTTGAATCGATTAGAGCTCTATTGGGTCGCGGATACTACCCATTCTTTCAGTGGATCATAAGACAAGTTATAAAAAATTTTACACGTAATCTTTTTTCGCATTTTAAAAAAGTGCCGCCATATGAATTAGATGGTGCTCATCAACCCATGCCAACGACTACTTACATGCATCCTTTCGCAAAAAAACTATTATTTTTAGAGTTGAAAAAAATACCTGCGCATATAGAACATCGAAAGAAATGCGCCAAAGTATGGGAGGAAATCACAATAAAGAAAAAAATACCTATGGAGCGTGTTTCTAATACAGACAGTGATGAGATTCCCTACGTAGCTGTTTTTAATTCCTTAAACAATGAAGCAAAAATCATTTACAATACACTCACAAAAAATAAATGGCCTGCTACTAGTTGGCCTGATTTGCCACCAGAAGTAAGGAAGAATGAAAAACTACACGCTTCAACAATCCATTTTCGAAATAACATGATTATTTTTCCAGTGAATCAATCATTAAAAATAAAAGAGCTAATCAAAAAATATGGTGATACCAATCAATGAACATATTAATTGTAACCCCACTATTTCCCAGTCATGCCAAAGACCATAATGGTCTTTTTATTGTAGATTCAATAAATTCATTAAAGAATGCGGGTTATAAAATCACTGTTCTTATAACACGGCCCTGGATACCATCGATTTTAAAAATGATCAGGCCCAACTTGCATCAATCGCGAGATCCGTTTCAACTCGGCTATGATATTGAAATTTTAGTTACCCATTATTTTTCCATTCCAAGAAATCACATGAGATGGTTAAGTAATTGGATATCATTTAAACAAATCGGTATGAAGATTAAGAAAATAATAAAAAATTATTCAATTGATTTAATACACGTACATACCGAGTTAAGCGTACCACCCGTTGTTAGTGTTGCTCGTCAATTTGATGTACCAATCATAGCAACCATGCATGGCGCAGAAACCAATAAGCGATATTGGCGTGGTGTTAGAAAACCAATTGTTAAAGCCTTGCCGTATGTCAAAAAAATTGTATTGGTTGGCGAACCATTAAGGATTTTTTTCAAAAAGCTGGTAGATAATGATAATAATTTTGCTGTTGTTCCAAATGGATTTTTATTCTCTAACAATATGCTTATTAACAATAAACAATATTGGCCAGATACATTGACATTTGTTAGTGTGAGTAACCTTTCTGATGATGCAAAACGTATTGATATCACACTCCATGCATTTGCCGAGCTTGAAAAAGAAAAACAATATAATTGGAGTTATATTATTATTGGAGAGGGTACGTTCAAAACAGAATACGAACAATTGGCATTTTCACTTGGCTTGAAAGATAAAGTTAGGTTTGTTGGATTTTGCACGCACGAAGAAGTATATCGTTATTTATTAAAATCCGACATTTTTTGTTTACCTTCTTTTCCAGAAGCGTTTGGCGTTGCGCATCTTGAGGCAATGGCTTTTGGTTTGCTTGCAATTGGGACTCGTTGCCAAGGTCCATCTATTTTTATTAAACATGAAGAAACAGGTCTGTTAGTCGACAAAGGCAGTGTCTTTTCACTGAAAAGCGTGTTGCAAATGATATTTAATAATCCTGAAAAAATGAAAAAAATAGCCTTAAATGGAAAAAAACATGTTCACGAGAATTTTACATGGGAACAGCACGCTAAAAAATTAGCTGCTGTATATCAAGAGGCTCGATAGGTATTAGTTATGAGAATTCGTAAACGCTCATTTTTTGAAATTTTGTTACCGCTTATCTTTTTGTTTTTTCTTGGCAGAAATACATCATTTATTGATCCGTTACACCCGACGTTGTTGGAGTGGCCTCTACTTTTTGCATTATTCGGATATCTTTTTTTAAACAAAAAATTATTGAATTATATCAATAGAGGCTGGCTTGTATTGTTGATGGTATATATCGTGTGGTTTCTATCAACGAATTTTTGGTCTGAAGTCCCTTTGTTGAGTGTTATTAAGAGCACACTGTTTGCGGTAGTGATTATCACAATGATATCAGCAGGTAGTCTTTGGGTTGTTCGCTTCGGACATGAAAAAGCAATTAATTTTTTATTTTTAATTCTGTTGGTTGCGGTTATATCAAATTTGATAGGATTGAATTCTGGTTCATTTCATCAGAGTGGTATGAAAATATCTGCTGGATTATCTAGTAATCCAAATAATTTTGGGTTTTTGCTAGCCATAGTCAGTTCAATTATTCTTTGGAATTTATATCAAACATGGGGAAATAGGTGGTATTCATTGCTTTGGGGATTGCTGCTTCTGATCGATATACACGGACTTCTTAGGTCATATTCAAGAAGCGCAACTGCCATATTTCTTTGTATCATTTATTTTTTTCTCATCAGTTTATCTGGTTATAAAAAAATGATGATCATTGTTTCAGTGTTATTTGCTATGTTAATGATTGTTTTATTAAATCCCATGGTGATAGTGACACTAGAACAAGGTATCGTGACTCATGTGCTAAAAAGAGCAGATGAAAGTAGTATTAACACTCAGCAAATGCTTTACACTCGAAATAAAGTGTGGCAAAAATCCTATCAGCAAGCAGTGAAAGGCGGATGGTTGGGCGGTGGTTTTTACGTAACAATAGGTGAAAATGATTTTAGTCTTTCGCATCCAAATGCTTATGGACGAGAAAAAGGAAATTCGCAATTAGCGATAATGGAAGAAACGGGTATTATTGGTTTGTCATTATGCTTTTTATTAGTCATCAGTTTTTATTGGCATGCTTTGAAATACTATCGACATTTAAAACCCGTTAGAAAAAAAGTAGCGATGGGTCTTGTGTTAGGCATGATTTCTGGTTTGTTAGCTGAATCTTTTGTAGAAGCCTGGTGGGATTCACTTGGTCCCGAAGTTTTTTGTTTTTGGGCTTTTATAGGTGTTATTTTTGGTATGATTTACTTATGGCGTGTAGACATATCGCCTAAGATGTAATATAGGCCCCACGCTAAGATCTCTGCGATGAGCCGCCACGAGAATCATCAAGCATTATGCAACAGCAAGTTTTTTATCAAAACTGACAACATTTTTTACCGATTGCCTTTCTAAAAACAAGCCTAACAATTTTTTAATCAACACTGAAAATATCGCTTCCATAATAATAAAATCAGCATCAAATTGTTGCTGTTTGGTTTCAGGTTCCATGTTTTTATATTAGACCTCTTGCATAACCTTGAGTAATGTGACGAGGTCACAGAAAAAATTGTAACCGTTCACGCCTATTGAAGCAATTTTTAGAAAAACAAGTTGGTATATTCTGAAAATTACGGTATCTTTTCGTCCATTATGGACATGAATATAAACGGAAAATCGCCCAAGGCGAACACACTCGATGAAGCCAATCAAATTATTAAGGCGTTGTGGGATATTATTCAGAAATTAAACGAAAAGTTGAAAACAAACAGTAAAAATTCTTCACTGTCTCCTTCCAAAGATCGCGCATCAAAAAATAAATCTAATATTAAACGTACCGAAGATCGCAAAAAGAATCCAAAAAAACGCGGTGGTCAGCCAGGGCATAAAAAACACGAGAGAATATTGCTGCCATTAAACAAAGTGGATCACGTTGTAATATGCCATCCACACAATATGTGTGCTTGTGGCGGTCATGTGATAATAAATGCAGAAATAACTCGCCGACATCAGCAATACGAATTTCCAATTATCAGGCCTATTGTAACGGAATATCAAATTTATTCTGGTGCGTGTAATCAATGCCAGTTAAAGAAGAGCGGATCTCTTCCGGATGGTGTCGGTGCGGGCATGTTGGGTCCAAGAGCGACTGCAATGACAGCCAATTTAAGCGGCACCTATCGAATCAGCAAACAAAATATTGTTAATATTTATCGCGATATTTTTGATTTTAATTTATCTGTTGGAGTGGTTTGCAAAGCAGAAAAAACAGTGAGTCGCGCGTTAGCATTGCCTGTCAATCAAGCAAAAAGTTTTATCAGATCAGCAGATCAAGTGGGTGTTAATGCAGATGAAACAGGATTTAAGGAAAAAGGAAAAAACATCTGGGCATGGATTGCGGTTTCTTGTTTCGTTGCCGTGTTTATGATTCGTAATAATCGCGATAAACAAGTAGCGAAAGACTTATTGGGAAAAAATTTCACAGGAATTTTATGCTCTGATCGATACAGTGCCTATCAATGGGTTGCTAATGAAAATCGTCAAATTTGTTGGGCGCATCTTGAAAGGGATTTTCGAAAAATATCAGAACGTGCTGGATCATCAAGCGTTATTGGTACAGATTTATTGCTGCAAACAAATCATTTATTTCATTTCTGGCATCAATTTAAAGAAGGTAGCATAGATCGAAAAATATTAAAGAAAAAAACAAAACCAATTAGAGTGTTTATTGAGGGTCTATTGCGACAAGGAAAACGCAGTAGAAATAATAAAACATCCGGTACTTGTCGAAATATTTTATCTTATGGTCCAGCATTATGGCGTTTTTTAGAAACCGATGCGATTGAACCCACCAATAATTTAGCTGAGCGACTTATAAGAACAATTGCCATTTGGAGAAAAACAAGTTTTGGAACACAATCCAAAGCAGGTTCTCTTTACATGGGAAGAATTATGACCGTCGTTGCAACGTGTAAATTACAAGGCAGAAATATTCTTGATTATTTAACATGCGCAGTAAAAAGCCACATAGAAAAATCTAATTTTCCTTCTTTGTTACCTGAAATTTCAAAAATCAATAATACTGCATTAGCTGTTGCGGCTTAAAATTGTCGTGA